>JAESGH010000302.1_pt1 | contig 59745 bp, 52 predicted proteins | sample 9269641 | NCBI WGS metagenome assembly JAESGH01 (sample SAMN14515345, study PRJNA621665) | algae metagenome | isolation source: Phormidium tanganyikae FI6-MK23 and co-occurring heterotrophs from granitic... | place: USA: Fort Irwin, California | collected 1998-05-24 | reverse complement strand
ACAAAGCGAGGATCATCGGAGAATTGGACATGTGACGGATCGGCCCGCTCGCGCGAGTCCCTGAAAGACTGAAGGATCGGAAAGGTCGAATGAGCGGAGGGCGCGCAGCGCGCTGCCGTCAACCTCGGCCGGTGGAGCGGTCGATAGAGATCTGGCAGCCAAATTCGGCCGCGGAGGCGGCGAACCATGACCAGAAGCTTCCTACCATGCTGCGCGCGACCATGATCTCGAACACGGATCCACCCGGCCCGTCAGCGAGCCGCCAGAGATGCACACCGATATGGGCGATGCTTGTCAAGGCGATATCGCGATCCTTGCCTGCGAGATCCTGATGGCCTGCCAGGCGCTCAGCCTCGTCGAGGCGCTCGCCAGGGACTATCCGATCGCAAAGGGCAGCCGCGCCGCGCTCGATGCTGTGCGCTCGGTGATCGCGCCCTCGCTCCAGGGCGACCGCTGGTACGCGACGGAGATCAACCAGGCGCTGGCGCTGCTCCGCTCCGGGGCCATCGTCGAAGCCGTCGAGAGCGCGGTCGGTACGCTGGAATAAGATCGGATGCGCCCGGCTCAGGCAGGGCGCTACGGCGCCTGTTCGGCACTTCGCAACGTCTTGGTACCATCATGGTGCGAGTCGTCCGGAGAACCCGCGTGGAAACCAACCTCTACCCGCCCGTCAAGCGCTTCCTCGAGGAGCTCGGCTATGCCGTGAAGGGCGAGATCGGCCGCTGCGATCTCGTCGGCCTGAAGGACGGCGATCCGACGGTGGTGGTGATTGGGGAACTGAAGCTCGCCTTCAATCTGGAGCTGATCCTGCAGGGCGTCGACCGTTTGCGCCTTGGCGACGAGATCTGGCTGGCGGCGCAGCTCTCGGCGAGGGGCAAGGGGCGTGAAAGCGATCCGCGCTATCGCGATCTCTGTCGGCGCCTAGGTTTCGGGCTGCTCGGCGTCAGCAGCACCGGCCGCGTCGAGGTGCTGGTCTCGCCTGTCGCGCCGACGCCGCGCAAGAACGCCAAGGCGCGCTCGCGGCTGGTCGACGAGCACCGGCGGCGCAAGGGCGATCCTGCGGCCGGCGGCAGCACGCGCCGGCCGATCATGACCGCCTATCGCCAGCAAGCGCTCGCCTGCGCGGCCGCGATGAGCGCCGCGCCCCTGCGTCCGCGCGATCTCAGGCCGTCATGCCCGGATGCCCAGAAGATCCTGCATCGCAATGTCTATGGCTGGTTCGAGCGCGCCGACCGCGGCGTCTACGGCCTGACCGAGGCCGGCCGCAGCGCGCTGGCGCAGTGGCAGATGGCGCCGTCGCCGATCGGCGCGGTGGCGCTGGCCTGAGCGCGTGACGACCGCAGAGCTTCGCCTCAATCGTTGATGATCGCCCGCAGGAAGCGGCGGGTACGCTCCTGCGTCGGATGCGTGAAGAAGGTCCGGGCCGGGGCCTCCTCGACGATCTCGCCGGCGTCGAGCAGCATCGCCCGGCTGGCGACACTCTTGGCGAAGCCGATCTCATGGGTGACCACGACCATGGTCATGCCGTGGTCGTGATGGACCTGGCGGATCACCTGCAGCACCTCCTCGCGCATCTCGGGATCGAGCGCCGAGGTCGGCTCGTCGAACAGCATCAGCGTCGGCCTCATCGCCAGGGCCCGGGCAATGGCGACGCGCTGGCGCTGGCCGCCGGAGAGCTGGAACGGGTAGGCCTCGGCCTTGTCGGCCATGCCGACGCGCTCGAGCAGCCGGCCGCCCTCGTCATTGGCCTCGCGCGCCGATTGGCCGAGGATCTTCATCGGTGCGATCGTGATGTTCTGCAGCGCGGTCATATGGGGGAACAGGTTGAAGTTCTGGAAGACGAAGCCGGTCGAGAGCCGGATCTTCTGCAACTCCGCCGCCGTCGCGGTCGCGACATTGCGGCCGCCGACCGAAATCTCGCCGGCATTGATCGTCTCCAGCCCGTTGATGCACCGCAGCAGGGTGCTCTTGCCGCAGCCGCTCGGCCCGCACAGCACGAGCACCTCGCCCTCGGCGACGTCGAGCGAGAGTCCGTTGAGGACCTTCACCTCGCCATAGGATTTATGGACGTCGCGGATACGGATGAAGCTTTTGGCTGCCGGCGCGGCGGTCGTCGCCACGACCTTCAGATCGGTTGCCATTTCTGCAGCCTTTCGATCATCCGCATCATGATTGTGTAGCCCCAGATCAGCGCGACATAGAGCAGCGCCGCCCCGGTGTAGAATTCGAGCGGCCGGAAGAACTGCACCGTCAGTTCCTGCGCCCGGAACATCACCTCGGGCACCGCGATCAACACGGTCACGGTGACGTTCTTGATCACGGTGATGTGGACATTGGTCAAAGAGGGCAGGGTGGCGAAGAAGGCTTGCGGCAGGGTGATGTAGCGCATCACCTTCCAGCGTGAGAAGCCGAGCGACTGCGCCGCCTGCACCTGCGTTTGCGGGATCGCCTCGAGCCCGCCGCGGAAGGCCTCGCAGGCCAGCGCCGCGCCGTTGAGCGAGAGTGCGATGATCGAGCTCATCGTCGGCGAGAGCGAGCTGCCGGTCAGGATCGGCAGCACGTAGTGGATCCAGATCAGCAGCACCACCACGGGCAGCGTGCGGAACAGGTCGACGAAGACGACGGAGACGCCGCGCACCAGCCTGCGCCGCGACATGCTCATAGCGGCGAGCATGACGCCGATCAGGGTCGAGAACAGGATCGCCGGGAAGCTTGTCCACCAGGCATGCCAGAGGCCGCCGGCGAGATACGGCCCGTAATCGCTGAGAACGCCGAACTGGAAGGTGTAGTTCATGTCCTGACCCGGCCGGAACTGCAGGCGAAAAGGGACGCGCCGGTGCGCGGCGCGTCCCGGACGAGGTCAGCGCGGCCCGGTGGCGAGCTCGGGGGGCAGCTTCCATTTCTCGGCGAGGGTGCGGTACCAGCCGCGCAGCTGCATCGCTCGGACATAGGTGTTGAGGAACACCACCAAGTCGAGATCGGCGTAACGGACGGCGTGATTCATGCTCGTCCATTCGGTCTTGTCGGCGGCGAACCGGATATTGCGCAGCTCGGTCGGTCGCTCCTCGGCACGCATCGCGTTCGAGACGGAATCGCCGATATAGGCGGTGGAGCGACCCTGCATCACCTCCAGCACCGCGGCGGCGGTGTCGGAAAGCGGGGTCACCTTGGCGTTCTTGAAGGTGCGCTGGGCGAATTGCTGCGCGGCCGTGCCGCTGACGACCGAGACGGTGTTGCCCGCCTTGTCGAGGTCCTCGAAGCCCTGCACCGGGCTGTCGGCGCGGACCATCGCGGTCGAGGAGAGATAGCCGATCGGGTCGGTGAAGGCGACGGCGGTGGCGCGCTCGGGGGTGGCGCCGAGGCCACTCATCACCACGTCCCATTGTCCAGCCTGGAGCCCGGCGACCAGCCCGCTCCAGGTCGTGTTGACCAATTGCACCTTGATTCCGGTCATCTGCTCGAAATTGCGGATGTCGTCGGCTATGAAGCCCTCGTATTCGCCGCTCTTCGGGTTGAGCAGGACGAAGCGGTTCCAGGGCGCGACGCCCACGACCATCTTCTTGTCCTTGATGATCCGGTCAAGCGTCGGCCCGGCCTTGGCGGCCGAGGCCGAAAGCACAGCGATCGCGGTGATGGCGACAGCCATCGTCATGGCTGCGATGCGTCTCAACATGATCTTCCCCTCCCTGTTGCGGGCCGTCTCTGCGGCAGCCCCTTGCTGGCTTGCGAATCTCAGTGAACAGCGTCGGTGGCGAGTAGGCTCTCGAAACCGACGATCGGTGCGGTGGCGTTGGGATCGATCACGACGTCGAGCACATGAGGACCTTTCGCCGCCCGCCCGCGGGCGAGGCCGGCGGCGATCCCGGCCGGATCGGTGATGCGCTCGCCTCCGCATTTCAGCGCGCGGCCGAGTTCGGCGAAATCGATGTCGAGGAAGTCGCATTCGAGATAGCGGCCCATCACCTTCTGCTCCCAATGGCGCTGGAAGCCGAGCGTGCCGTTGTTGAAGACGACGACCTGGACCTCGACGCCGTAGCGCGCCGCCGTCTCGAGCTCGTTGAAGACGTAGCCGAAGGCGCCATCGCCGGTGACGCAGACGACGTTGAGCGAGGGATCGGCCAGTTTGGCGCCGATCGCAGCCGGCAGGCTCCAGCCGATGCCGCCGGTGCCGCGCGGCGACAGGATGAAGCGGCCTGCCTTCGGCACGTCGATATGGCTCATCGCCCAGCCGGTAATGTAGCTCGCATCGGTGACGATCAGGGTCTTCGCGTCGGCACGCGCCGAGATCTCGGCGAGCAACCGCTCGGGCCGGATCGGCACCTGGCCGGAGGTGGCGACGGGACGGAATTCCTCGCGCCAGTCGCGCGTCAGGGTATCGAGACGCTCGCGGCCGGCGGCATCGGTGCGCGCCAGGCCATGCTCGGCGCAATGGGCGAGCAGGTCGCGCAGCGTGTCGCGGACATCACCGACCATGGCGATGTCGGTCGAGAAATTGCGACCGATCTCGGCCGGGTCGATGTCGAGATGGATCAGCTTGGTGCCGGGTTTGGGCAGGGTCCAGTCGCTGTAGCAGAGCTGCCCGGTGCGCGATCCCAGCACGAAGACGACATCCGACTCGGCGAACAGCGTGTTCGAGATGCGGCCGCGGCCATAGCGCCCGCCTGTGGTCGAGCCGAGCGGGCCGGCGGCGAGCGGGTGGGCATCGGCGATGGCGCCACGTCCGGTCATCGTCGTCGCGACCGGCATGTCGAACAGCTCGGCCAGGAGGCGGACCTCCTCCTCGGCGCCGGAGATGATCGTGCCGCCGCCGGCGATCAGCAGCGGCCGGCGCGCCGAGGCCAGCAATTGCGCGGCCGCGGCGATCGAGTCCCGGCTCGCCCGGACCCGGTTGGCCGGAAAATGGCTGTAGGCCGGGTCGGCCCAGGTCTCGGCCTCGGCCTGCGCCGCCATCACATCGCCCGGGCAAAGCAGAACCACCGGGCCCGGACGTCCCGTCGTCGCGATCCGGAAGGCCTTGCGCACCGCATCGCCCGCCTGTTCCGGCATGTCGATGCGGATGACCTCCTTGACGTAATGAGCGAGCGCCACGGCGTGGTCGAGCGCGCTGCTGGCATGCTTGTTCTTCAGCCGCAGCGCATGGTCCTGCACCAGCGCGATCACCGGCACGGAGGAACGCTGTGCTTCGAGCAGGCCAGTGATCAGGTTGGTCGCGCCTGGGCCGAAGGTCGCCGCGCAGACACCGGGGCGGCCGGTCACCTGGGCATAGCCATGCGCCATGATCGCCGCATGCTTCTCGTCGCGCACCGTGACGATGCGGGTGAAGGAGCGGTCGACCGCGTGGAAGACATGGATCGGGTCCTCCATGCCGAACAGGCACGTCACCCCATGGCTCTTCAGGGTCGCGTAGAGCAGCGCGCCGCCGGTCCCTTGCATCGTCGTCTCCCGTTGACGTTTTGCTTGTGTTGCATATTATGCAACATGTTGTTTATTCATGGTGGCGGCGCTTTGCTGCCGCGTCAAGCCGCAATGCGAGGCCCGATGAAATCGATCGAAAAGGCCGTGAGCGCGCTGCAACTCATGGTCGAATCGGGGGGGGAGCTGCGGGTCGGCGACGTCAGCCGCCACCTCAAGGTCAATCGCAGCACCGCCTCGCGCCTACTGGCTTCGCTGGCGGGGGGCGGGTTGATCGAACAAGACCCGCTAACCCAGCGCTATGGCCCGGGAATCCTCACCGTCCAGCTTGCCGCCGGCTTCCATCGCAAGTTCGACGTGGTCGAGCAGGCGCAGAAGGACATGGAGGCGCTGGCGCGCGAGACACGACACACGGCCTGGTTGGGGGTGCTCTCGGGGGCCGAGGTCGTCGTGCTCAAAACGGTGCGCGGCTCGCAACCGATCCAGTTCGCGGTCGAGCCCGGCCACAGGCTGCCGGCCCATGCTGCGGCGATGGGCAAGGCGCTGCTCTCGCTCAAGCCGGACCCGGAGATTCGCGAGCTGTTCGAAGGCACGTTGGCGGCCACCACCGGGCAGACGCTGCACTCTGTCGACGACCTGCTGCGCGAGCTGGCGCAGACGCGCCTACGCGGCTATGCGATCTCCAACCAGGAGCTCTTCGACGGGGTGAAGGCGGTCTCGATCGCGTTGACCGAGCGGCACAAGGGCACCTCGATCGCGGTCAGCGTCTCTTATCCGCTGTTTGCCCTTCCCGATGGCGACGACCAGCCGATCATCGATGCGTTGCTCGGCTTCGGCCGCCATTTCGGCGCTCGCATCGGCGACACTCGCTGGACGCGCTGACCTCGGCTCGCTGGCGCGCAACGGCTTGCTGCGGGTCTCGCACGATCGAACTCGACGGCCGAACCCGCCCAAACCCTGAGCGCTGGCGGGCTGCGCTCGCCGTCTGGCGCAGCGCTCAGGGGGCGAGCCCGGCGAGCCCCGCGAGTCTGCGCGTCAGCTCGGTCGAGGACATCGGCTTGGCGAGCGGGAAAGCCTGTCCGGCCCAGAGCAGGGTGAAGTCGTCGCGGCCGGCCGCCTCGGCGGCGCTGCGCAGCGGTCCCAGTGCCGTGCCGGCGGTCGGGAAGGCCGGGGCGATCTCAGAGATCGGGCCGAGCTCCGCCATGGCGCGGTTGACGATGCCGCGCGCCGGCCGGCCGGTGAACAGGTTGGTGATCGCGGTCGGCCGCTCGCTCATGCCGAGCGCCTTGCGATAGATCGGCGAGATGCTCGCTTCCGGCGTGAACAGATAGGCGGTGCCGACCTGGACGGCGGCCGCCCCAAGCGCAAAGGCCGCCTCCACCCCGCGCCGGTCGGTGACGCCGCCGGCCGCGATGACCGGGACGGAGACCGCGTCGACGACCTGCGGCACCAGCGCGAAGGTACCGACCTGCTCCGAGATTCGATCATTGAGGAAGATGCCGCGATGGCCGCCGGCCTCGGCGCCCATGGCGATGACGGCGTCGACGCCGTGCTCGGCCAGCCAGCGCGCCTCGGGCACGGTCGTGGCGGAGGCGATGATCCTGGCGCCGGTCCGCTTGACCCGCTCGAACAGCTCCGGCGCAGGCAGGCCGAAATGGAAGCTGACGATCTCCGGCCGATACTCCTCGAGCACGGTGGCGAGCGAGGTATCGAACGGCGTGCGGCCGCTCGGCGTCTTCGGCATGTCCGGATCGAGCCCGGCCTCAGCATAGTAGCCGTCGAGGTGCTTCAGCCAGGCCGCCTGCCGGGCAGGATCGTCGGCCGGAGGCGTGTGGCAGAAGAAGTTGACGTTGATCGGCCGGCGCGTGCCGGCCCGCACCGTGTCGAGCGCCGCCCTGAGGCCCGCCTCATTGTATTGTGCGCCCGCCAGCGAGCCGAGGCCGCCGGCTTCGCTGACGGCGATCACCATCTCCGGGGTCGAGGCGAGGGCCATCGGCCCCTGGATGATCGGCAACTCGATGCCGAACAGGTCGAGCAGTCGCGCTTGGGCGGTGCTGGTCATGATTGGTCCTCGCGGGGGCGAACGGGGCGGCGGCCAGTGTCGGCCGCGGCCCGTCGGTTTCAAAGGCCAAGCTCAGCCCATCCGCAGTGCAGGATTGGGCAAGACCGGTTCGAGATCGCTGGCGGCGAGACTAGCTCGCCGCGCGTCGCTTGCGGTATTCCGGAACGGGCAGGCCGCCCCAGCCCCAATTGTCGAGCTCGACCTCCTCGATCACGACGAAGGTCGCGTCGAGCGGCTTGTTCAGCACGTCGAGCAGGAGCTGGCTCGTACCCGCGATGAGCCTGGCCTTCTCTTCCGCAGTGGCGGCGTTGCGGCCCGGCCCGGAGCCTTCGCGCGTGATCTGGATGGTGACGATCGGCATGGAAGCCTCCTCTGGCTTGGCGTGATCAGTCAGTGGCCGGCGCTCTGGCCGCCGTCGACATGCAGGATCTCGCCGGTGACGAACGGCGCGCCCTCCAGGAACAGCACGGCGTCGACGATGTCCTTGACCTCGCCCAACCGCTTCACCGGATGGAGGTTGGCCAGGAACTCATGCGTCTGCGGCGCGTGCATCGGCGTCTTGATGATGCCGGGCGAGACCGCGTTCACCCGGATGCCCTGCGTGGCGTATTCGATCGCCAGCGCCTTCGTGGCCGAGTTGATGCCGCCCTTGGTCAGGTTGGCGAGCACGGTCGGGACGCCCGCGACGGCTTGATCGGTCAGGCTGGTGGTGATGCTGACGATGTGGCCGGAGCCCTGCTTCAGCATCGCGACCGCAGCCTGCTGGGTGATGTGGAAGAAGCCGGCGAGATTGGTCGCGATCTTCCCCTGGAAATCCTCGGTCGTGTAGTAGGTGAAGGGCTTGGCGATGAAGATGCCGGCATTGTTGACCAGCGTGTCGACGCGCCCGAAGCGGGCGAGTGCCTCGCGGACGAGCCGCTCGGCGGTTTCCGGGTCGGCGATGTCGCCGGGGATCGCCAGGACGTCCGGATCGCTGCCCTGCCTGATCGAGCGCGACGTCGCGACCACACGATAGTTGCGGTCGCGGAAACCCTTGACCAGTGCAGCGCCGATGCCCTGCGAGGCGCCGGTGACGATGGCGACCTTGCGTTCGTTGCTCATGATGATCCTCACTGTCTGGTCAGCGAGCAGGATTGCCGCTGATGGCCATGTCTGGCCTGGTGAGGGGAATTTGGAGCGTGCCGCCAAGCGATTGAATGCCCGCTGATCGGCAGTCACTCTTCCGAATGAAGGAAGAATGGCTACGAAGGTCAATCGCCTAGAGCGAGCGCTTCGGCTGACAATCGGGCAAAAGCGGCGCGTAGGGGCGGCACTGCGAAATCCAGGAAGGCGCGGACCTTCGGGACGGCGCTTCGCCCTTCCGGCAAAAGCAGGTTGACCGGTCGCGCCGGCGGTTCGGCATTGCGCAGAAGAAGGCGGAGCGAGCCATCCTCTACCCGTTCGGCGACATGATAGGAGTAGAGGCGGGTGACGCCGAGGCCATCGATGGCCGCTCCGCGCGCGGCGCGCACGCTGTTGACGATCAGGCGCGGCTTGAACTGGACCGAGCGGGGAACGGCTCCTCCCTTTGCCGGCGGGAACACCCAGGCGTCGCGCCCGAAATCGGTGCAGGCGATGATGGTGTGCTTGAGGAGGTCGCCCGGCTCGTCGATGCGCGGATGCTGAGCGAGATAACGCGGCGAGGCGACGATGACGGGTTTGACGCCATCGCCGATATGCACCGCCGTCATCGCCGAATCCGGCAGCTCGGCGATGCGCAAGGCGATGTCGATGCCTTCCTCGACCAGATTGGCGAGGCGCACCAACAGGACGAGATTGACGGTGACCGCCGGGTAGGCCTCGACGAAGGCGTCGATGATCGGGCGCAGGATCTCCTCGCCGCTGATCGGCGGCGCGGTGATGGTGAGGGTCCCGCGTGGAGTGGCACGTTCTCCGGCGCCGACCGCGTCCAGTTCCTGCAGCTCGGCCAGGATGCGCCGGCAGACATCAGCATAGCGCTCGCCGGTTTCGCTCAGCCTGATCGAGCGGGTGGTCCGGTGGAGCAAGGGCGCGCCGGCCTGCTGCTCCAGGAAGGCGACGGCCCGGCTCACCGCGGCCGGAGAGCGGCCGAGCAGGCGTCCCGCCCCGGCGAGGCTGCCCTCGTCCAGCGCGGCGATGAACACCTTCATCGCGTCGATGCGGTCCATGATACCCCCGAGCCTCGGGCTTTAAGCTCGGTCAATCCCGCAGGCTGTCAAGCGCAGGCGGCGCCAGCCCAGGCCTCGCCGTGTCAGGCCGGCTTGTGCGGCAGCGCGAGGCCATAGCTGTCGTCGGCAGGCTGCTCTTCGGCCTTGCGCAATCTGGTGTCGCTGAGTTCGTCGGCCGCCTCCAGGATCGGATAGGCGATCGAGGTGATGTGGCCGTGAATGCGTTTCAGGTCGCGCAGCACGTCGAGATGGATCGAGGAGGTCTCGAGCGATTCGGTGACGCCGCTGCGCAGCCGCTCGTAATGCTTCTCGGTCGCCATGCGTTCGGCCAGGCGCATCGCGCTCTTCTCGTCGAAGAGCTGGCGGGCGAGGGTGATGTCGCGCGAGGCGAGCACGTTGAGCGAAAGCTGCAGGCTGTGGCCGACCCGGGCGTGGAAATCGCGGATCTCGGCCAGGCCTTCCTCCGAGAAACGGTAGCCCTTGCGGATCTTCTTCTCCGCCAGCTCGCGCAGATTCTTGTCGATGATGTCGCCGATATGCTCGAGATTGGTGGTCGCGGTGATGATCTCGAACAGGCGCCGGCTGTCTTCCTCGCAGAGCGGACGGCGCGAGAGCTGGACGAGATAGAGCTTGATCGCCTCGTGGATCGTGTCGACGCCGTCATCGGCCGCGGCGATCTCGCGCGAGAGCGAAAGCTTGTCCTGCTCCAGCAGGATCAGCAGGTCCTTCAGCATGGTGCCGACGCGGTCGCCGAGATGCAGCGTCTCGCGCTGGGCGCTGGCGAGCGCTTCGGATGGGCTGTCGAGCAGGCTGGGGTCGAGATAGAGCGGCCGCGTGCGCGTCTCGGCTTCGGGCGCGGCCGGGGTCAGGCGCGTGACCAGTGCGGCGATCGGGCCGGTGAAGGGCAGGAAGGCGAGGGCGCCGACGAGGTTCAGCGCCAGGTGAATCTCAACCGCCAAACGCGTCGGGTTCTGCGACAGTTGCGAGAACCATCCCGCCAGCGGCTTGGCGAAGGGGATGACGACGAGCGCGATGATGATGCGCGTCAAAAGGTTGGCGAGCGCGACGCGGCGCTGCACGACCGGCGCGCCGAGCTGGTCGATCACCGGCACCAGTGCATTGCCGAGATTGGCGCCGACGATCAGGATCAGCGCGGTCGGGGCCGGGAACAGGCCGCCCGCCCAGAACGAGGCGATCAGCAGGACGATGGCAAGGCTCGAATGGGTCAGCCAGGTCGCCGCGACCGTGATCGCGACGGCGAGCAGAGGCTCGCTGGCCAGGGCCTCGAACGCCATGCGGAAGACCGGCGACTGCGCCAGCGGGGCCGAGGCGGTCTTGAGCTCGGCGAGCGAGAGCAGGATCAGCCCGATACCGACGATCAGGCGGCCGATATTGCGGGCCCGGTTCATCGCCTCGTTGGCGAGGTAGAGCGTTACGCCGACGGCGAGGCATGCCCCCCAGATCCAGCCGAGCTCGAACGAGACCAGGAAGGCCGCGAGCGCCGTGCCGACATTGGCACCGAGCAACACGGCGAAGGCCATCGGCAGGCCGATCAGCGCCTGCCCGGCGAAGGAGGAGAGCAGCAGCGTGGTCGCCGTCGAGCTCTGCAGGATCAGCGTCACCACCGCCCCGCTCGCCATCGCCGAGACGCGATTGCCGGTGAAACGCGCGATCGCCTGACGCAGCGACGATCCGAAGGCCCTCGTCGCACCGGTTCGCACCAGCCTGACCGCCCAGATCAAGAGCGCCACCGAACCGGCGAGGTGGATCAGGATGGCGGTGGTGCTCTCGGCGGCGTTCATCGTGGGGAAGGCGCTCCTTCAGGCGGGAATCGGAGGAATGAAGCGGCGGATTATGCCGTCAAAATCATTAGCCGTCTTATAAAATCGGCGGCGGAAATGGTCTATTTTTGTGTGCGTTATGATCGGGATGGGCGGGAATAGCTGGCGAGCGGCTGGGCGATGCCGGCCGGCGGCGAACCGCTGGGCCCGCGATCGTCGATGCTCGCGAAGCAGCCCGTTTATTCGGTCAGTGTGGAAGAATTGCGGTCGCCGCCTGCGCCGACGACTGGCGCGTGCTGGCTTCCCACGGAGCCCCTCTTCATCCTGGGCGAGCGAAGCTCGGCCCGGGATCCATCGTAGAGCTCCGGAGCCTTACGATGGATCCCGGAGCTGCGCGGCTTTCGCCGCTTGTCCAGGATGACGACGTGGGTCTGAGCAAAATCCGAATGCTCTAAGCGGCCGGAGCAGGCTTGTGCTGAGATTTGCCCGCCAGCGCTACACGCTCGGCTGCCATCGCCGTGATCAGGCGCGGATAGGCTTCCTGCATCGCCTCGCGGAAGGCTTCGAACGGCATGTCGTCGTGGTCGCCACGGTCGAGCACATAATCCATGTGCTTGCGCCCTTCAGTGTCGAAGGGCTGGAAGATCGAATCCGTACTGCCGTCGAAATCGAGCGGCTCGACGCCGAAGCGGGCGCAGAAGGCAAGGTCGAAGGCCGGCGTGGCTTTGACCCAGTGGCCTTCGATGTGGAGCAGCGTGTATGCGTGCCAGCGGAAGACGTCGCTGCCCATCAACTCGAGGATGCGCGGCGAAGCCAGATGGTTGCGGACATCGGCGAAGCCGACTCTGGCCGGAATGCCGGCGGCGCGGGCGACCGCCGCGAGCGTCAATGCCTTCGGTACGCAGAACGAGCCCTTCGCCTCCAGGCAACGCGAGGCGACGAAGATGTCGCGTTCGATGCCGAAATAGCGCAGGTCGTAGGGGATCGCGTCGCGGACGGCGTAGTAGAGGCGCACCGCGCGGAAGCGGTCCGGACCTGTACCGGCATGGTCTTCGACAAAGGCGCGGATCGCTGGCGCGCTGGCATCGATGAAGGGCGTCGCCTTCAGCGCCCCGGCGAGCCTCTCGTCGCTCATCGTACCCTCCATCTACGCCTCGTCGCGCCGATGCTGCAGCCGCCAGGCGATCTGCGGCAGGCGGTCGGCGCCGAAGAAGCTCTCGCCGTCGAGCGTCACGAAGGGCACGCCGGTCACGCCAGCTGCGCAGGCCTCAATTACGGCTTCGCCGAGGCGCTGGCGGCCCTCAGGTCCATCGATCATGACGCGGATCGCGTCCGGAGTCTCACCCGTCAGGCAGGGCAGGTTGGCGAGCACGGCCGGATCGGCGATGTCCTCGCCTTTGACGAAGAACGCTTCGAAGATCTCGCTGGCTAGCCTCAGCCCGTCCTGCGGTCGCGTCGCGGTCCAGGCATGATGGAGCCGGCCTGCGAGATGGGCGGAGATCTGCAGCGGCTCCGGGACACGGAAGGGCAGGCCGAAGAACTCGGCCGAGCGGGTCACGTCCTCGAGGAAATAGCGGCGCCGCGCCGGCTTCTCCAGCGGATTGACGACGCCCTGTTGCTTGAACACCGTCCAGAGCAGGATCGGCCGCAGTTCGAGTTCGCGACCATGCTCCTGCGCCATCAGCGCCAGCGGACGAAGCGCGAAATAGGAATAGGGCGAGGCGAAATCGAGATAGAGGCGCAGCGCTCCGGGCATCGATCAGAACCTGAAGACGCCGTAGCCGGGCGGGCCGAGCGGGGCGTTGAGCGAGGCCGAGATCGCCACGCCGAGCGCATTGCGGGTGTCGAGCGGGTCGATGATGCCGTCGTCCCAGAGCTCGGAGGTCGAATGATAGGCCGAGAGCTGCTCCTGATAGGCTTTCCGCGTCTCCTCCCAGAGCCGATCGATCTCGCTCTGGTCGACCGCGCCGCCATTGCGCTTCATCTGGTTGGCCTTGACCTCGGCCAGCGTGTTCGCCGCCTGGTCGCCGCCCATCACGCCGATCTGGTGGTTCGGCCAGGAGAACAGGAAGCGCCCGTCGAAGGCGCGCCCGCACATGCCGTAATTGCCGGCGCCGAAGGAGCCGTTGCACATCACCGTGAATTTCGGCACCCGCGAGCAGCTCTGCGCCATGATCATCTTGGCACCGTCCTTGGTGATGCCGCGCCGCTCGTATTCGCGCCCGACCATGTAGCCGGTGATGTTCTGCAGGAAGACCAGCGGCGTGTTGTTCTGGTTGCAGAGCTCGATGAAATGGGCGCCCTTGATCGAGGAATCATTGAAGAGCACGCCGTTATTGGCGAGAATGCCGACCTTGAAGCCCCAGATATTGGCGAAGCCGCAGACCAGGGTCGTGCCATAGTTCGGCTTGTATTCGTGGAAGCGGCTGCCATCGACGATGCGGGCGATGATCTCGCGCATGTCGAAGGCTTTCTTGATGTCGTCAGGCACGATCCCGTAGATCTCGGCCGGATCGTAGAACGGCTCTTCCGGCGTCTCGCGCTGCGCCTCCCAGCGCGGCAGCCGGTCCCATTGCGAGACGATGTCGCGGCCGATTTCGATGGCGTGCTCCTCGCTGTCGGCGGGATAGTCGCAGGTGCCGGAAACGCTGGTGTGCATCTCGGCGCCGCCGAGCTCCTCGACCGTGACGTCCTCGCCCGTCGCCGCTTTCACCAAAGGCGGGCCACCGAGGAAGACTGCGCCGGTGCCGCGCACGATGACGCTGTAGTCGGAAAGCCCCGGGATATAGGCGCCGCCCGCGGTGCAATGACCGAAGACCAGAGCGAGCTGCTTCACGCCCATCTTCGACAGCAGCGACTGATTGCGGAAGATCCGCCCGCCCATATAGCGGTCCGGGAACAGCTCCGACTGCAATTGCAGGAAGCCGCCGGCGGAATCGCAGAGATGGACGACCGGCAGCCGGTTCTCCATGGCGATGTCGAGGGCACGGACGATCTTCTTGACCGTCAGGGGATACCAGGCGCCGCCCTTCACCGTCGGGTCATCGGCGCGGATCATGACCTCGCGGCCGGAGACCATGCCGATGCCGACGATCGAGCTGGCCGAGGGCGATTCCCCGCCATAGGCCATGTTGGCGGCGAGCGAGGACAGCTCCAGAAAGGGCGTGCCGGGGTCGAGCAGCATCTCGATGCGTTTGCGCTGCGGCATTTTCTGCTGACGCGCGAGCCGGTCGAGATCGCGCTGCGGACGGCTGTGGCGCGCCGCCTCCTGCTTTGCCCGGAATTCGGCGACGAGGCGGCGGTTATGTGCTTCGTTGCGGCGGAAGTCGGCTGAGGCCGTATTGATCGACGATTGCAGTCTGGACATCGGGTCAGCCTTCCGCCGGGGCCGCGAGACGGGCGAGGACGGCGTCCTTGTCGAAGCCTTCGCCCTCGCGCGCCGCGATCTCGGCGATTTCGCCGTCGCGCGGCGCATCGAGTTTCATCTGCAGCTTCATGCTTTCGATGGTGACGATGGTCTCGCCGCGCTGGACGCTGTCGCCGACGCGCTTATGGACCACGATGACAGTGCCCGGCATCGGCGCGCGCACGACGTTCGCGCCGCCGCCGGCTGCGGAGGCTTCGGCTGCGGCATCGAGCCGGCGCAGCGCGAAGCTGCGCCCATCCAGCCGGACGATGACGCCATCGGCGCTGCCGGCACGGGCGAAGGCAAGCGGTTCGCCATCGACAGTGAGCTGGCGGCTGCCATCACCGGCCTCGTCGAGGCCCTGCACCACATGCCGGCGCCCGTCCACCGAGACGACCAGATGCGGCCGGCGCGCCAGGATGGTGAGGTGGTGGACTGTGCCGTCGAGGTCGAGCTTGAGGACCATCGTCAGTTCCTCCAGAGCCCGATCGAGGCGTGCGGCTCGGGTACGCCGAGGATGAGATCGCGGAAATCACGCAGGCCGAGCGCCGCGGCGATCAGCACCTTGTCACGCGTCGCCTCATCCGGCTCGGCGGCGGCAAGCGCCGCCTTGTGCTGGACGACGAAGCCGGTGTGCAGATCGCCGGCGGCGAAGGCGGGATGGCCGAGCACGCGGGCGAGGTAGTCGATATTGGTCTTGACCCCGAGCAGAGCGAGATCGTGCAATGCCGCGATGGCGCGCCGGGTCGCGCCGGCCCGGTCCGGCCCGTGGGCGACGAGCTTGGCCAGCATCGGGTCGAAATCGGCGGTGACGCGCTGGCCGCGATCGAGCGCATTCTCGAAACGCAAGTAAGCGGCCTGCGGCGCGTCGAGATGCAGGATCGTCCCGGTTTCCGGCAGGAAGTCGCGCTCGGGATCCTCGGCGCAGATCCGGCATTCGATGGCGTGGCCGTTCGCCGTAACGTCATCCTGCGCGAAGGGCAGGTCGCGCCCGGCGGCGATCTCGATCTGTAAACGGACGAGGTCGAGCCCGGTGATCATTTCTGTGACGGGATGCTCGACCTGCAGGCGGGTGTTCATCTCCAGGAAGAAGAAGCGGCCATCAGCGCCGAGGATGTACTCGACCGTGCCGGCATTGCGGTAGTTCGCCGCCGCGGCGAGCCTGACCGCCGAGGCGCAGATCTCGTCGCGCAAGGCCGCCGGCAGGTTGGCGGCCGGCGCTTCCTCGATGATCTTCTGGAAGCGGCGCTGCACCGAGCATTCGCGCTCGAAGAGATGGATGGCGCCGCCCTTGCCGTCGCCGAAGACCTGCACCTCGATATGGCGGGGGCGCTCGACGAAGAGCTCGGCATAGACGCGCCCGTCGCCGAAATAGCGCTGCGCTTCGCTGGCGGCATGGCGGGCGGCGCCTTCCAGCTCCTCGGCCGAGCGCACGATGCTCATGCCCTTACCGCCGCCACCCGCTGCCGCCTTGATCAGCAGCGGGAATCCGATCGCCGTCGCCTGGCGCGTGAACTCGGCGAGGTCCTCAGTCGGCATCACCGAGGGGGCCACCGGAACGCCGTAATCGGCGGCGAATTGGCGCGCCGAGATCTTGTCGCCCATCAGCGCGATCGTCTCGGCATCCGGCCCGATGAAGGTGAGGCCGGCCTCGTCGACGGCGCGGGCGAAGCGCGCATTCTCGGAGAGGAAGCCATAACCGGGATGGATCGCATCGGCGCCGACTGCGCGGGCGGCGCCGACGATCTGGCCGATATCGAGATGGGCTGAAACCGGTGTCTCGCCTGAGATCTCGACCGCCTCATCCGCCTCGCGCACATGCCTGGCGCGGGCCTCGACTGGGTGATGGATCGCGACCGAGGCGATGCCCATCTCGCGCAGGGTTCGGATCACCCGGCAGGCGATCTCGCCGCGATTGGCGATCAGGACTTTTCGGAACGGCGGGTTGTCGTCCTGGCCGGTCATCATGCGTCGCTCGTGGTCTTGAAGCCGTGGAGGGGGCCGCCCGGCGCGAGCCAGGCAGCGGGTACCGGCACCGGCAGGCTCATCAGCACCTGCGCCATCGCCTTGCCCTGCGGGTCGTGGCGCAGCGAGGCGATGCCGCCGCCGCCGAGCGCGCGATGCATCACGAGGTTGAAGCCCCCTAAGCCCGGCCAGTCGAAGCGCTCGACCTTGCCTTGGACATGGTGGGCGAAGTGCCGGCCGACCGCCTCGGGCGTCAGCGCCTGGCGCAGCCAGGGCAGGAAAGCGGCATCGCGCGCGATCACGCCGATATTGGCGATGTCGCCCTTGTCGCCGCTGCGGCCGAAGGCGAGGGCGACGAGCGGAACGGTAATCGTCTCGCCACCGGCTTCCGGGGCGTCCGCGTTCGCGCGGGTAGGCGAGGGGGCATTCGTGGCCGCTGCGGGGATATGCGCCGGTACCGGCAGGCGCGTCTCGCCGAAGCTGACGGTCGGGTTCAGCTCGGCCTTGTCGATCAGGAAGGAGAACAGTCTGATCACCGGCTGCGGCTCCGGCCGGCCGCCGGCGAAGCCGGTCAGGCTCTGCGCCATCGCGGTCGCGGCCGGGTAGATCTCGCGGGCGAAGATCTGCAGCGCCTCCTTGGCGGGATGGCGCACGCCGATCTTGAGCACGACCTCGCGCGTCGCTTGCGCCCGGCTCTGGGCGCCATAGCTCGCCTCGGCGCCGAGCGTCTCGACCGAGGTTTCGGCGAAATCCGGGAAGCCGGCCTCGCGGATCAATCGGCCGCAGCGCGCGAGAACCGCTTTCGCCACCGCTTCAGCACGCTCTGCCGCGTCGTCACCAACGATCATCATCGTCGCCGTGCAGCGATAGCCGTCGGCATAGGTGGCGCTGACCTTGTAGCTGCCCGACGGCGCCCGCCCGCGGGCACCGGAAACCCGGACGCGATCGGGGCCGGTCGCCTCCAGTTTCACCTGCGACCAGTCGCAGCAGACATCCGGCAGCATATAGGCGGCGGGATCGCCGACCTCGTAGACGACCTGCTCGGCAATGGTCGAAGGCGTGACACGCCCGCCGGTGCCCTCCGGCTTGCTGATCTCGAAGCTGCCGTCTGCGCAGCAATCAGCGAAGGGAAAGCCCATATCGGCCCAGTCGCCGGCGACCGCGCGCCAGTCGGTGATGATGCCGCCGGTCGCCTGTGCGCCGCATTCGAGGATGTGGCCGGCGAGGCTCCCGGCCGAGAGCCTGTCGTAATCCTGCGGCGTCCAGCCGAATTCATGGATCAGCGGGCCGAGCACGACGGCCGAGTCGACGCAGCGCCCTGTCACCACGACATCGGCGCCGGCGGCGAGCGCGGCGGCGATCGGGAAGGCGCCGAGATAGGCGTTGATGCTGGCGATCCTGTCGGGGAACGGCGCGCCCGAGAACATCTCGGTGGTGCCGGCGGCGCGCAGCCGCTCGGCCTCGCCCGAGAGGTCGTCGCCGCTGACGATCGCGACATTGAGCTCGACGCCGACCTCCTTGAAGGCGGCGAGCAGGGCGTCGCGGCAGGCTTCCGGATTGACGCCGCCGGCATTGGTGACAACGCGGATGCGCTTTTCCGCGATCTCGCGGGCGAGCGGCTTCATCACCAGCGAGACGAAGTCGGTGGCGTAGCCGAGCGCCGGGTTCTTCACCTTCATCCGGGCGAGGATCGACATGGTGATCTCGGCCAGATAGTCGAGCACGAGATAGTCGATGCCACCCTGGCGAACGAGCTGGCGCGGCCCCTCCGGACTGTCACCCCAGAAGCCGGCGCCGCAGCCGATGCGAATGCTCTCGCGCATGGCGCTCACCGTCCGGTCCAGGCCGGCGGACGCTTTTCGGCGAAGGCGGCAAAGCCCTCGCGCGCATCCTCGGTGCGGGCCATATTGGCGAGCATGAACTGGGCATATTCGAGCGCCGCGTCGGTCGACATCTCCCTGATCTTGGCGAGGCTCTGCTTGCCCAGGCGGATGCCGGTCGGCGACTTGTCGATGAGGCGGCCGACCAGCCACGACGTCTTGGCGTCGAGCTCGCCGGCCGGCACCGCGTAGTTGACGATCGCGCCGGCCTCGGGGTCGCCCGCCTTGATGGTCTCGCCGGTGAGGCAGAGCTCCATCAACCGGCGATAGGGCAGCACGCGCATCAGATAGGGCAGGATCATCATCGGGAAGAGCCCGACCCTGACCTCGGTCACCCCCAGCAGGACGTCGTCGCGCGCCACCACGAGATCGCAGGCGCAGACCAGCCCGAAGCCTCCGGCTAGCGCATGGCCGTTCACCCGCGCCACCAGCGGCAGCCGGCAGGCATCCATCCGGCGCAGCAAACGGGCGACGTAATGGCGGGGGTCGGCTGCCTCGATGGTGAAGGGCGTGCCGTCGGCGTTCGGCTTGAGATCGCCGCCGGCGCAGAAGGCCTTGTCGCCGGCCCCGGTCAGGATGATCGCGCGTACCTCGGGGGCGGCTTCGGCGGCATCGAGCGCGGCGACGATGCCTTCTGCGACCGCTTCGTTCAGGGCGTTGCGGCGGCTCTCGCGGTTGATCGTGACGACCAGCGCCGCGCCTTCGCGTCGGGTGATGACCTCTTCGCTCACGGGTTCCGTCCCTGCGTGGCTCGCTGAAGGAGCCTTCGTCAAATAAATGATTTCAATTCATTTGCTGTGTCAATAGCCGTTCCGTGCTTGTATTGTGCTAGCAGTTGCGCATACGGATTATTCGATTTCGCCGCATCCGGCTTGCATTGACAGCTGAGGTTGGCACTGATGAAATACGCTCAATAAGATGACAGCCGAATGGCGCGATGCCCGCACCGCTGCGTGACGAGGCAAGGGAGGAGATCGACGTGAATGCCGTGACCGGTAGCAACCGCGCCAACGCCTTCGGCCTCGACGAGGAGCAGAATGCGATCCTCGACGGTGCCGATCGCTATGCCCGCGCCGAGCTCTATCCGCTGTCGCGGCGCATGGACGACGAGGAGTGGTGGCCGGACGAGGCCTTCCGCCAGATCGGCGCCAGCGGCTTCCTTGGCGCGACGATTCCCGAGCAATATGGCGGGGCGGGGCTCGATCTGCTTCAGGCCGGGCTGGTCCTGCAGGGCTTCAGCCGCTGGAACCATGCCATGGCGCTCTCGGTCGTCGCCCATGACAATCTCTGCGCCAACAACATCTACCGCAACGGCAATGAGGAGCAGCGCCGGAAGTACCTGCCCGATCTCTGCTCCGGCAAGGCGATCGGCGCGCTCGGCCTGACCGAGCCGGGGGCAGGCTCGGACGCGCTCGGCTCGATGCGCACTACGGCGCGTCGCGAGGGCGACCACTACATCCTCAACGGCAGCAAGATCTACATCACCAACGGCCCGGTCGCCGACGTGCTCTTGGTCTACGCCAAGACCGACAAGGAGCGCGGCGCCCACGGCATCTCCGCCTTCATCGTCGAGAAGGATTTCCCCGGCTTCAAGGTGGCGCAGAAGCTGGTGAAGATGGGCTATCGCGGCAGCCAGACGGCGGAATTGCTGTTCGAGGATTGCCGTGTCCCGGCCGCCAATCTCGTCGGCGCCGAGAACCAGGGCGTCGCGATCGTGATGAGCGGGCTTGATCTCGAGCGCGCGATGATCTCGCCGCTCTGCCTCGGCGTCGCCGAGCGGGCGCTCGAGCTCTCGATCGATTACGCCAAGACGCGCAAGCAGTTCGGCAAGCCGATCGGCGCCTTCCAGATGGTCCAGTCGATGCTGGCCGAGATGTATGTGCTGGTCGAGACCATGCGCAGCTTCACCTACCGCACCTTGGCCGAGGCGGCGCCACTCGAAGTCGGCGGCGGCGGGCGCGGCGATATCCACCGCCTGACCGCGGCCTCGGTGATGTATGCGGCGCAGGCCTGTCACGATGTCCTCGACAAGGCCGTGCAGGTCCATGGCGGCGCCGGCTATATTTGGGAATCGGAGATCAACCGGCTCTTCCGTAGCACCAAGCTGCTCGAGATCGGCGCCGGCACCACCGAAGTCCGCAAGATGATCATCGCCGGCGAGTTGCTGAAGGGGATGGAGCGCCATGGCTGAGGCCGATCCCCGCGAGCTCGGGCTGGACGACGCCGATCTCGCCAAACTGCCGACGGTCTACGGTCCGGTGGCCTTCGCCGGCAAGACCGTTCTGATCTCAGGCGGCGCCGGCGGCATCGGCCGCGCCACGGCCTGGCTGCTCGGCCGGATCGGCGCGCAGGTGATCATCGCCGGGCGCGACGAGGGCAGGCTGGCGGCGGCTGCCGAGGCGATGCGCGCCGCCGGGCTCAAGGCGGCGGCCAAGACTGTGAATGTCCGCGACCCCGCGACGATCATGGCTCTGCACGACTGGATCGCCGCCGAATTCGGCGGCATCGACATTCTCGTCAACAGCGCCGGCGGCCAGTTCCCGCAGGCGGCGATCGATTTCTCGACGAAGGGCTGGAACGCCGTTGTCGACACCAACCTCAACGGCACCTGGTACATGATGCAGGAGGCCGCCCGGCGCTGGCGCGATGCCAAGCGGCCGGGCAGCATCGTCTCGATCGTGGTGGTGACGCGCCAGGGACTGCACGGCGTCGCGCATACCATCGCGGCGCGCGCCGGCGTGGTCGGCCTGACCCAGGCGCTGGCGGTGGAATGGGCGCCGCTCGACATTAGGGTGAACTGCATCGCGCCGGGTGCGATCGAGACGCCGGGCTGGCGCGTCTATGATCCCGAGCAGGTCGCGGCCTATCCGCGTTCCAACCCGATGATGCGCACCGCGACGACCTGGGAGGTGGCGGAGGCCTGTGCGTATCTCTGCGGCCCGGCGGCGGCCTATGTCACCGGCGAGGTGCTCAACGTCGCCGGCGGCGCGCAGCTCTGGGGCGAGACCTGGACGATCCCGCGCCCGGCCTTCTTCGACGGTCCCGGTAGCAGTGGCGGATAGGCGATGAGCTCAGCGCGGCCGGGCGGAGGCGGGCTTCGTCGGAGCGATGCCGGCGGCAGCCTCGAGCCGCGCCGTTGCCGTCTCCAGCCGGGCGACCACGCTCTCCATTGGCGAGGCCGGCTCGTCGCCGAGCGCGAGGCCATGATGGACCAGATTGGTGATGGCGTCAGCCAGCTCGGCCGGGTCGAAATCGCCTTCGCCACGCAGGAAGGCCCAGGTGCGATGCTCGATGCAGCCGAAGACGAGGTCGCGCACCAAGCTCGGCGAGGTCTCGGGCCGCAGATCGCCGGCGGCGATGCCGACCTTGACCACGTCGACCAGGCGATTGGTGTAGGCGCGGTTCAGCTCGAACAGATGCGAGCCGCGATAATCGGGTGCCGGCCGGATCTCCTGGAACATCAGGCGCGACAGCGCGGGGTCGCGGTGAATCGAGGTGAGGTGGGTGTAGACGATGAAGCGGATCTGGTTCCAGCTGCCGCGCACCGCGGCGAACTGCTCGGCATCGTCGCGCAGCATCTCCTCGAACCAGTGTTCGACGACCTTGACCAGCAATTCGCGCTTGTTGGCGAAAAAGCGGTAGATGCTGCCCTCGACCACGCCGGCGCGCAGCGCGATGTCGGTGATCAGCGCGTCGTTATAGCCTTTCTCGACGAAGACCTCCTTGGCCGCGGCCATGATGTCGGAAATGCGCCGCTCTGGCGGGAGCCGGTTGACCTGGCGCTTCAGGGCACTGCGTGGAGGCATCGATGATCCTTGCTGAGGCGAAGCGGCGAGCCGTTCCTTGCTCTGGCCGAACGGCGCTGCGCCGGGGCGCACCGTCGCTAATAAATAGCATTCATCATTGGCGCGCGCCAGACAAGGGCGCGGTCGAGCTCCGCCTTGCAGGATGGGTACCCATGCCGGCGCATGCGGGTTCTTTAGGGGAGGGGTCGTTGCCGTTGCCTGCCACCTTTGCCGGACGCCTGCGCGTTCCCGTCATCGCCGCCCCGATGTTCCTGATCTCGGGGCCCGATCTTGTCGTCTCCTGCTGCCGTAATGGCGTCATCGGCAGCTTTCCGGCGCTCAACCAACGCAGCACGGCCGGCTTCGCCAGCTGGCTCGACGAGATCACGGAGCGGCTCGGTGGGGCGGTCGATGCCGCGCCGTTCGGCGTCAACCTCGTGGTTCATCGCAGCAATCCGCGGCTCGACGCCGATCTTGCTGTCGTGATCGAGCGCAAGGTGCCGCTGGTCATCACCTCGCTCGGCCTCAACCGCGATCTGATCAAGGCGGTGCAAGGCTACGGCGGGCTTGTCTTTCATGACGTGACGACGCTCGCCTTTGCGGCCAAGGCGGCCGAGGCCGGTGTCGATGGCCTGATCGCCGTCTCGGCCGGTGCCGGCGGCCATGCCGGCCCTCTCAACCCCTTCGCAGCACTCGCAGATATCCGCCGCATCTTCGATGGTGTGCTTGTGCTCGGCGGGGCGCTGAGCAACGGCGCGCAGGTCGCTGCGGCCCGGATGGCGGGCGCCGATCTGGCCTATCTCGGCACCCGTTTCATGGCGACACGCGAAAGCATGGCGCCGCAGGCCTTGCGCGACATGCTGCTCGGCGCGTCCGCCGCCGATATTGTCTACACCCCGGCGATCAGCGGCGTGCATGGCAATTTTCTGCGTCCGAGCATCCTGGCGGCGGGGCGCGATCCCGACGATCTCAGCAAGCCGGCGAGCTATGATTTCGGCACGGTGGAGGCCAAGGCCTGGCGCGATATCTGGGCGGCGGGGCAGGGCGTCGGCGCGATCCACGACTTGCCGGCCGCGGCTGATCTTTGCCGGCGGCTCGCCGATGAATACGAGGCGACGCTGGCCGGCGCGACGCGCCTGTCGTGCAGGGCGGCGCCCCATCAAGTGAGCTGAGGCCGGTTCATTGAGGCTACCTCGCATGCGCAAGGCAGGCGGGTCTCGCGGAGCGATGCAGCGGTCTGTTCCGCAGGTCGGCCGTGCGAAAAATCGCAGCCGCCAACGGCGCCGAATCCGACGCGTCGAAGAGTTGACAGTACGAGATGAATTCTGTTCATTAGCTGCATCGAGCTGACGCCTACCAAGATAACAAGCCAGCGCAGCCGGGGAGGATGCCGTGGGAGTCAACGCCGTTCGCGCGGCGGCGCCGCATACGTGCCGCGCCCCCGCAGATGTCGCGGTCGGGATCGCCGGCAGCAGCCTCCTGGCTGATCGTTCCGGATGTCTCGAATGAATGAGGTTCAATACCGCTCCACCGCGGATGTCGCGGGCGCGACCGTTGCGCTCTGCTGCACGGGGATCGAGCGCAGCTTCGGCGGCCTGCGCGCGCTGAAGGGCGTCTCCCTCGACGTCCGCAAGGGCGAAATTCTCGGCCTCGTCGGCCCGAACGGTTCGGGCAAGACCACCATGGTCAACGTGATCACCGGTTTCTACCCGCCCAACGCCGGCAAGGTCAGCCTGTTCGGCGAGGACATCACCGCGCTGAAACCGCATCGCGTCGCCGCCCGCGGTGTCGCCCGCACCTTCCAGAACCTGGCCCTGTTCAAGGGCATGAGCGTTCTCGACAACATCCTGATCGGCCGCCACACCCATATGAAGCCGAGCGCGCTTGGGGCGCTGTTCTACTGGTGGTGGGCCGAGCGCGAAGAGCTGGCGCATCGGCGCGTCGTCGAAGAGATGATCGAGTTCATGCAGCTCCAGGACATCCGCGACGAGCCGGTCGAGGTCATTCCGCTCGGCCTGCAGAAGCGCGTCGAGCTGGCGCGCGCCCTCGTCGCCGAGCCGCGTTTGCTGATCCTGGACGAGCCGATGGCCGGCATGAACCAGGAAGAGAAGGAATATATCGCCCGCTTCATCCTCGATGCGAGCGAGGCGCGTGGCGTCACCACCCTGATCATCGAGCATCACATGGATGTGGTCACCTCGATCTGCGACCGCGTCGTCGTGCTGAGCTATGGCGAGGTGATCTCGGAGGGTGAGCCGCAGGCCGCGATCTCGCATCCGGCCGTGGTCAGCGCCTATCTCGGCGAGCGCGCCGCCAAGCGTCACCAGGCCGGGAGCGCGGCATGACGGCGGCGCACGGCAAGATCGGGGAGGTGGCCCACTGGCCTGTCGCAGCCAACGGCGAGCCGGCGACGCTGATCGCGGCGCTCGCCCGCAACGCCGCCGAGTTCGGCGATCGCGTCGCCTTCCGCGAGCGGCGCTACGGCATCTGGCAGGAACAGAACTGGCGCGAGGTCTTCGCGGAGATCGCCGCCATGGCGGCTGGCCTCGAAGAGGTCGGGCTGGTGGCCGGCGCCGCGATGACGGTGATCGGCGACAACCGGCCGCGGCTCTATTACGCCATGCTCGCCGCCAACATGCTGCGGGCCTTCCCGTCGCCGGTCTTCCCCGACGTGCCGCTGGAAGAGCTGATCGTCGCGACCCGCCATGGCGCACCGCCCGTCGGCATCGCTGAGGACCAGGAGCAGGTCGACAAGCTGTTGCAGCTTCGCGACGCGACCGGCCGGGTCGCCACCATCCTCTATGACGACGAGCGCGGTCTCGATGGCTACGACCTGCCCGGGCTGATGTCGCTCGATACGCTGGTTGCGAAGGGGCGCGAGCGGCTCGCCCGCGAGCCCGACCTCATCCGGCGCTTCGTCGACGGGCCACAGGCCGATGACATCTCGGTGCTGCTGCATTCCTCGGGCACGACGGGTTTGCCCAAGGGCATCCCGCTACGCCATCGCAACGTCACCGGCGGCCTGCTCAATGCCGGCGCCAGCGGCTATTTCCACAAGCACGAGGAGCTCTACGCCTACCTCCCCACCGCCTGGGTCGGCGACTTCGTCTTCACGCTGGGCGCCGGCATGATGATGGCGGCGACGATCAACATCCCCGAGCGCCAGGAGACCGTGATGCGCGACCTGCGCGAGGTCTCGCCGACCTTCTATCTCGCCGCGCCGCGCGCCTGGGACCAGATGCTGACCCGCGTCCAGGTCGGCATGAAGAATTCGACGCCGTTCAAGCGCTGGCTGTTCGAGACCACGATGGAGCGCGCCGTCGCCTACGAGCGCAAGCGCCTAGCAGGCGGCACGCTGACGCCAAAGGAGAAGCTGCTCGACGCGGTCGGCAACCTGCTGGTCTATGCGCCGCTGCGCGACCATCTCGGGCTCGGCCGGGCCGAGCGCGCCTTCACCGGCGGCGAGGCGCTCGGCGAGGACACCTTCCTGTTCTTCCGGGCGCTCGGCATCAAGCTGAAGCAGTTCTACGGCCAGACCGAGACCTGCGCGCTGACGGCGGCGCAGACCGAAGGCCAGGTCAAGCTGCACACGGTCGGCCGGCCGATGGAGGGCAGCGAGATCCGCATCGACGAGAGCGGCGAGATCCTGGTGCGCTCTTCGTCGGTGGTCGACGGCTACCATGACGACCCCGAGAGTAGCGCCAAGGCGCTGGTCGATGGCTGGCTGCACACCGGCGATGCCGGGCGGATCGATGAGGATGGCCAGCTCGTCGTGCTCGGCCGCGTCAGCGAGGTCGTGCGCACCGCTTCGGGCGAGCGCTATATCCCGAACTTCATCGAGAACCGGCTGAAGTTCAGCCCCTATATCCGCAATGTCGCGGTGATCGGCGCTGGGCGCGACCAGCTCACCGCGATCATCTGCATCGATTTCGACGCGGTCGGTCATTGGGCCGAGGAGCGCGGCATCTCCTACACCTCCTATGCTGAGCTCTCGCAGCGGCCCGAGGTCCAGGGGCTGATCGGCCAGGTGGTCAGGCACGTCAACGGCACGCAGCCGGACGGCCTGCGCATCCGCCGCTTCGTCAACCTGCACAAGGATTTTGACGCCGACGACGGCGAGATCACCCGTACCCGCAAGCTGCGCCGCAACACCATCGAGACCACCTACGCCTCGCTGATCGCGGCGCTCTATGGCGGGCTCGCGGAGAGCGTGTTCGAGGCGATCATCACCTATGAGAACGGCGAGCACGGCATGATCCGGCGGACGCTCAAGATCAGTGAGGTCGTCGCCTGATGGACTGGATCCTGCTCGCGGAACTCTCGACCAACGGCGTCTTCGTCGGCCTGATGTACGCGCTGGTCTCGCTCGGCATCGTGCTGATCTACAAGACCTCGGGCACCGCCAATCTCGCCCAGGGCGCGATCGCCATGACCGGCGGCTACGTCACCTGGGCGCTCGCCACTCTTGTCGGCGTGCCGATCTGGCTGGCGATCCCGGCAGCGCTCGTCATCATGTTCGGCTTCGGCCTGCTGATGGAGCGCATCGCGCTGCGCCGGATGATCGGCCAGCCGGTGATCATGACGATCATGCTGACGCTCGGCGTCGAGATCATGCTGCGCGGCTTGCTGCCCGGCGTCTTCGGCGCGGCGGTGAAGCGCCTCGACATCGGCCTGCCGCAGCAGCCGCTCTTCGTCGGTGAGCTGCTGCTCAATCGCTCCACGCTGATCGGCGGCTCGATCTCGCTGCTGCTGATCCTGCTCTCGCTGTTCTTCTTCAACTCGCGCTTCGGCGTGGTGATGCGCGCCGTCGCCGACGACCAGACCGCGTCCTGGTCGGTCGGCATCAGGGTCGAGCGTGCGATCGCCGTCGCCTGGGGGCTCGCCGCCGTCTCCGCCACCGCCGCCGGCGTGCTCTGGGGCAGCACGCAGGGCGTCGACTGGTCGCTCTCGCTCCTGCTGATCAAGGCGCTCGCCATCGCGATCCTTGGCGGGCTCGACTCGATCCCGGGCGTGCTCGTCGCCGGTGTCATCGTCGGCGTCGCCGAGAGCCTCGCCACCGGCGTGCTCGATCCGCTGGTCGGCGGCGGCTCGCGCGACGTGGTCGCCGCGGTGATCATCCTGGTGACGCTTCTGCTCAAGCCGCACGGCCTGTTCGGCCGCCACCACATCGAGAGGGTCTGACGCCGTGTTCTATCGTCGCGCCGGCATCCGCCACACGCGCTATCAGGACGAGCGCCAGCTCTTTCCGCTTGGCTTCGACCGTGGGCTGATCATCGCGGTCATCCTCGTCCTGCTGGCGGCGCCTTTCCTGTTCGACCGGCTCTATGTCTCCGGCTATCTGCTGCCCTGGCTGATCTGGACCTCGGCGGCGCTCGGCCTCAACCTGCTGATGGGCTGGTCCGGTCAGATCCATCTCGGCTACGGCGCGGTGATGGGCATCGGCGCCTATGGCTCGGTGCATCTGGTCCGCCTCGGCGTTCCGCTCGAGATCGCGATGATCGCCGGCGGCCTGCTCAGCGCGACCATCGGCACGATGTTCGGCGGCGCGGCGCTGCGCATGAAGGGCATCTATCTGGCCATGGCGACGCTCGCCATGCAGTACGTCGTCGACTTCGTCATCTCGCATTCGTCCGTGATCAGCGGCGGCTCGCTCGCGACCTTGCAGGTGCCGCCGGTGCGCTTCCTCGGCATTCCCTTGCAGGGCGATTTGCCGACCTACTATCTCGCCTTCGGCGTCTGCTTCGTCATCACCCTGTTCATGCTGAACGTCAGGCGCACCAGCTTCGGTCGGGCCTTGGCGGCGCTGCGCGAGAAGGACTATGCCGCGCAGATCCTCGGCATCTCGACCTTCCGCTACAAGCTGCTGGCGTTCTGGGTCTCGTCCTTCATCGGCGGCGTCGTCGGCTCGCTGCTGGCGGTGACCTATCTCAGGGCGATCTCGCCCGACCAGTTCCATATCGAGCTTTCGATCCAGATCCTGGCAATGATCATCGTCGGCGGGCTCGGTAGCGTGCTGGGGCCGTTCTTCGGCACGGCGCTGATCCTGTTCGCGCCGATCGTGCTCAACAACCTGCTCGGCGCCGCCGCCGGCACCTTCGGGCTGTCGCTGCCGATCGACCTGCGCGCCCATCTGCCGCTGATGGCCTATGGCGCGCTGGTGATCGGCTTCCTGCTCTACGAGCCGCTCGGTCTCGCCAAGATCTACGCCAATTTCCGCAACTACTTGCTCGTCTGGCCGTTCCGCCATGCCCAGCGGTGACGGTGCCTCAATCAACGACAGGGCTGGAGGAAACAGGATGTCGCTCGATCGCCGTTCTTTCATCGCCGGCTCGGCCGCGCTGGCCGCGCCGCTTGCCCTGCCGGTCCAGGTCTTCGCCCAGGAGAAGATCGTCCGCTTCTCGCTGCCGCAGGACTTCACTCGCATCTACACCTTCGTCACCTCGGAATATAACCAGGGTCAGCGCGACTACTTCACCCTGGTGAATGATCGCGGCGGCGTCGGCGGCTACAAGATCGTCGCTGACATCACCGACCATGCCAACGATTTGCCGCGCGCCATCGAGGCCTATGAGCGCGGCAAGCGCGAGGGCGCCGTGCTGATCGACCCGCTCTCGACGCCGGTGGCGCGCGCGCTGGTGCCGCGCGCGCTTGAAGACAAGATCAACATGATCACGGCCTATTCCGGACGCAGCGACGCCGCCGACGGCAGTGCCTTTCCCTATGTCCTGCCGCTTTCGATCAATTACTGGACCCAGGCCGGCCTGATCATCGAGCAGTTCAAGAAGACCGAGAAGGGCAGCCTCAAGGGCAAGAAGATCGTCTTCGTCCACATCGACACGCCCTTCGGCAAGGAGCCGCTGCCGATCCTCAACGTGCTCGCCAAGAAGGAAGGATACGAGCTTGCCGCCTTCCCCTATACCCCGCCGGGCAACGACCAGTCGGCGATCTGGCCGCAGGTCCGCCGCGCGCGGCCCGATTTCGTGATCTTCTGGGGCGCCGGCGTCGGCCAGACCGTGGCGCTGACCGAGGCGATCCGCAACGGCCTGCCGATGGACCGGGTCTCCGGCAGCGTCTGGCTGTCGGAATCCGACATGGACGTGGTCGGGCGCGAGGCGGCCAAGGGCGTAATGAAGGTCGAGCCTTGCGTCGGCGGCCGCGAGCCCAAGGTGATCAAAGACATCCTGGCCGACGTGATCGGCAAGGGCAAAGGCGCCGGCCCGGAGAACAAGGTCGGCACCGCCTACTACAACTACGGTGTCCAGATGGCGACGCTGATGGTCGAGGGCGTGCGCAAGGCGGCCGAGAAGGCGCCGAACGGCCCGGTTACCGGCCCCTGGCTCAACGAGGGCCTGCGCTCGATCACGAACTTCACGGCCGACGGCCTCCTGCCGCCGACCACGATCACCAAGGACGACCACCAGGGCGGCGGCATGGGCCGGATCGCGCGCTGGGACGGCGCCAAGTTCGTGCCGATCACCGACTGGTTCTCCGCCAACCAGGATGTGGTCTGGGAGGAGATCCGCAAGAACTCGGACGAGTTCAAGAAGACCGGGAAATGACGAGGTCCGGGCGGCGCCTCTCTGACGCGCCGCCCGCCATTGCTGGATCGGGCCGATGACGCTGCTGGCGCTGAACAATATCGAGATCGTCTACGATCAGGTCTTCCTTGCCGTGCGCGGCGTCTCGATCGAGGTGCCCGAGAAGGGGCTCGTCGCCGTGCTTGGCGCCAACGGCGCCGGCAAGAGCACGGTGCTGAAGTCGATCTCGGGCCTGCTCAAGCCGGAGCGCGGCGCGGTCACGCGTGGTGAGATCAGCTTCGACGGCCGCTCGATCCTGCAAGTCGATCCGCCCGAGCGCGTCCGCCTCGGCATCGTCCACGTGCTGGAAGGCCGGCGCGTCTTCGGCCATCTCACCCCGAAGGAGAACCTGATCGCGGCCGCGACCATGCATCGCGAGCGCGGCCATGTCACTGCGCTGATCGACCGGATGTTCGAGACCTTCCCGCGCCTTGCCCAGCGCGCCAAGGCCGAGTCGGGCTATCTCTCCGGCGGGGAGCAGCAGATGCTGGCGATCGCCCGCGCCCTGATGACCGAGCCGCGCCTGCTGATGCTCGACGAGCCGAGCCTGGGCCTCGCTCCGTTCCTCGTCGACGAGATCTTCGACATCGTCCGCCGCGTCAATGAGCGCGACGGCGTCGCCGTATTGCTGGTCGAGCAGAACGCCACGGCGGCGCTGGAGATCGCCCAATACGGCTACCTGATCGAGAACGGCCGTATCCTGATGAGCGGCGAGGCGGCGGTGCTGAGCGCCAATCCCGACGTCGCCGACGCCTATCTCGGCGGCCACCAGAAGGTCGACTACCACGCGGTCAAGCATTACCGGCGCCGCAAGCGCTGGCTCGCCTGAGGCGACGCGATGGCCAAGCATTACGACCGCCTGGAAACCCGTACGCCGGCTCGCCGCGAGGCCGATCTGTTCCGGCGATTGCCGCAAGTGTTGGCGGCGGCGCAGCGGCTGCCGGCCTGGCGGAAGCATCTGCGTGGCGTGGATCCCAAGGCGATCACGGACCGCGCGGCGCTCGCCAAATTGCCGGTGCTGCGCAAGTCGGACCTGCCGGCGGCCCAGCGCGGAAAGCCACCTTTCGGTGGCCTGCTGCCCGGCCGCCCCGGCGATTATCGCCGTTTGATGATGTCGCCGGGGCCGATCTTCGAGCCGGAAGGTCATGACGACGATCCTTGGCGCGTCGCCCGCGCGTTGGCCGCCGCAGGCGCCGGCCGCCGCGATGTCGTGCTCAACACCTTCTCCTATCATCTCACGCCCGGCGCCTGGTGCTTCGACGCCGGGGCGCGCGTGCTCGGCTGCGCCGTGATCCCGGCCGGGCCCGGCAACAGCGACGCGCAGCTCGATTTGATCGAGGCCTATCGCCCGACGCTCTATGCCGGCGTGCCGGATTTCCTGAAGATCCTGCTCGATCTCGGCGCGACGCGCGGGCGCGATCTCTCCTCGCTGAAGCGAGCGGTGGTCTCCGGCGCGGCCTTTCCGCCCTCGCTGCAGGCCGAGTTCCGCGCGCGCGGCATCGACGCCTATCAGTGCTATGCGACCGCAGAATGCGGCATCATCGCCTATGAGACGGCGGCCCGCGAAGGCCTCGTCCTCAACGAGGACATCATCGTCGAGATCCTGCGGCCCGGCACCGGCCAGCCGGTCGCGGAAGGCGAGGTCGGCGAGATCGCCGTCACCATCCTCGATCCGAAGAAGCCATTGATCCGCTTCGCCGTCGGCGATCTCAGCGCGACGTTGCCGGGCTTGTCGCCTTGCGGGCGCACCAACCAACGCATCCGCGGCTGGCTCGGCCGGGCCGACCAGTCGGCCAAGGTCAAGGGCATGTTCGTCCGACCGGAGCAAGTTGCAGCCGTTGCAGCGCGTCATCCGGAACTCGGCCGCTGCCGGTTGGTGGTGATGCGTGCCGGCGAGACCGATGCGATGTGCTTCAAGGCCGAGGCTGCCGCGCCGGGGCCCGGCCTGGCGGAGGCGATGAAGGCTTCAGTACGCGATATCTTCAAGCTGGGCGGTGCGATCGAGCTGGTCGCGCCGGGGACATTGCCCAACGACGGCAAGGTTATCGACGATACGAGGACGCCGGGTTGAAGCTCGTGGCGCAGACGGGATGAGGATGGGACGATGAGCGATCCGGCAGGCGAGGTGGTGATCACGCAGCGGCAGGGCCCGGTCCTCACCGTGACCATGAACCGCCCCAAGGTGCTAAACGTTCTCGACGAGGCGATGGCCGATGCGCTGGTCGCAGCGTTCTCGGGGCTGGCCGCCGACGCATCGATCCGCGCCGTCATCCTGGCCGGGGCAGGGCGCTCCTTCATGGCCGGCGGCGATCTCGCCCGCTTCCAGGCCGATCTTGCCGGCGCGCCGCAGACCGCGACGCTGTTGATCGATCGCTTCCACACGCTGATGCGCCTGATCAAGGCGATGCCGCAGCCGGTGATCGCGGCGGTGCAGGGGCCGGTCGCCGGCGGCGGCGTCGGCTTGGCCTTCGCCTGCGACCTCGTGGTGGCGGCAGAGGATGCGAGCTTCCTCTCGGCCTATACCAAGCTCGGCACCAATCCCGATGGCGGCACCACCTGGACGCTGACGCAACTGCTCGGCCCGCGCCGGGCGCTGGAATTTGTGCTGCTCAACGAGGCCATCGGTGCCGAGAGCGCGCTCAGGCTCGGCCTCGTCAGCCGGATCGTGCCGAGTGGTGAGCTGATGGAGACCGCGCGAACGCTGGCGGAGAAGCTCGCCCGCGGCAGCTCTGGCGCGCAAGCGGCGACCAAGGCGCTGGTCCAGGCTGCTACGCACGGCACGTTCGATACACAGCTCGATCTGGAGAAGCAGAGCTTCGTCGCCAATGCCGGCACGGCGGATTTCCGTGAGGGAATCAATGCCTTCTTCGAACGCCGGCCGCCGGCGTTCTAAAACGGTGGGCCTGTCGGCCCGCCGTCCCGGCCTTCAGCTCGATCCTCAGCCGGTCTTGGCCTGATTGAAGTCGGAGATGCCGCCATGCGCGGCCGACCATTTGGCCGGCTCGTTGAGGAAGCTCTCGACCTCGTCCAGCACCTTCGGCTCGAAATGGCCGCTCGCCTTGGCGACCTTGAGCACGTCCCACCAGGTGGTGAGATAGTGCAGGCCGACGCCGATCTCCTTCATCATCTCGCGCCCTTGCGGGAAGATGTCGTAGTAGAACAGCACGAAGCAGTGATCGACCTTGGCGCCGGCGTCGCGCAGCGCCTTGCAGAAGTTGACCTTGCTGCCGCCATCGGTGGCGAGATCCTCGACCAGCAGCGTGCGCGCGCCCTCGACCACCTCGCCCTCGATCTGCGCGTTGCGGCCGAAGCCCTTGGGCTTCTTGCGGACATATTGCATCGGCAGCGCCAGCCGGTCCGAGATCCAGGCGGCGAAGGGGATGCCGGCTGTCTCGCCGCCGGCGACGATGTCAATCGATTCATAGCCGATGTCGCGCACGATCGTCGTTGCGGCGAAGTCGATCAGCGAGGAGCGCAAACGCGGGAAGGAGATGATCTTGCGGCAGTCGATATAGACCGGGCTCGCCCAGCCCGAGGTGAAGATGAAGGGCTTGTCGCTGTAGAAGTGGACCGCCTTGATCTCGAGCAGCATCTTGGCTGCTTCGAGGGCGATGGTCTCCCGGTCGGCCGGCATGTAAAGATTCGACATGGTCTCGTTCTCCAGGGCCAGCGCGCGCCATCCTTCGCCGTTTGCAGGCGTGGGCGCGGCTCGGGTCAAATTCGCAAACGGCCCCTTCTCGACAGGTTGCCGGTGAAGGTCAATCCCCACTGAGCGCCGTCCCCGTCATGATTGCACGGAGATACTCGCACGGCTCCTGCAAGGCGGCTATGGAAGGCCAGCCAGCCTGCGGATTCGCCGGGCGGGCAGGTCAGCAGAGGGGCAGGTCATGAGCGTCACGGAACTCTTCGGCAGCAGCGAAGCCAAGGCGGTTACCCCGTCGCAGACGCTGACGATCCGGCGGCCGGACGATTGGCATGTCCACCTGCGCGACGGCGCGATGCTGAAGGCGGTGCTGCCCTTCACGGTCGCGCAGTTCAAACGCGGCATCATCATGCCGAATCTGGTGCCGCCCGTGACCTCAGTCGATGCCGCCTCGGCCTATCGCGAGCGCATTCTCGCGGAGCGGCCGGATGGCAACGACTTCACTCCGCTGATGACCTGCTATCTGAGCGATTCCACGGATCCGGATGAGATCGAGCGCGGCTTCCGCGAGGGTGTCTGGGCCGCGGCCAAACTCTACCCCTCGGGGGCGACGACCAACTCCCATCACGGCGTCACCGATATTCCGAAGCTCGCCCCGGTGCTGGAGCGGATGGAGAAGATCGGCATGCCGGTCCTCGTCCATGGCGAGGCGACCGACCCCGCCGTCGACATCTTCGACCGCGAGGCGGTGTTCATGGAGACCGAGATGCTGCCGCTCTTGAAGCGGCATCACGGCCTGAAGGTCGTAATCGAGCACGTCACCACCGCCGAGACCGTCGAACTGGTGCGCGCCCATGCCGGCCGGGCGGCGGGCACGGTCACGCCGCACCACCTGATCATCAACCGCACCTCGATCTTCCAGGGCGGCCTCAGGCCCCATCTCTACTGCCTCCCGGTCGCCAAGCGCGAACGCCATCGCCTCGCTCTGCGCAAGGCGGTCACCTCCGGCGACGGCAATTTCTTCATCGGAACCGACACCGCCCCGCATCTGCGTAGCGCCAAGCAGGCCGAATGCTGCTCGGCCGGCGTTTTCGCCGGCGCAACCGCCTTGCAGACCTATGTCCAGGTCTTCGACGAGGAAGGCGCGCTCCCGCATTTCGAGGCCTTCGCCTCGGAGAACGGCGCGCGCTTCTACGGCCTGCCGTTGAACGAGGGCACGATCACGCTGGAGAAGCGGCCCTGCCGCGTCTCACCGACCGTCGCGGTCGGCGAGGAGGACGTCGTCGTTTTCCGCGGCGGCGAGGAACTGCCCTGGGCGCTGGGCGAGGTGAGGGGCTGATCCTCGACGTCATGCTCGCCCTTGTGGCGAGCATCCACGTCTTGAACACTGCGCTGCCCGAACGAAGACGTGGATGGTCGGGACAAGCCCGACCATGACGGGAAAGTGTGTCGACGCCTCTGAGACTCAGCCCGCCGCAGCCGGCTCGATCAATTTCGCGATGTTGAGCAGTTGCCGGTCGCGTCCGGCGACCGCGCTCAGCATCAGCCCGCCCGAGAGCTTGTCGCCGAGCGGCATCGGCAGCGAGATCGAGCACAGGTCGAACAAATTGCCGAAGGCCGGGTTGCGCAGGATCAGGCGGTTGGCCGTGAAGAAGGCCTCGTCACCGGCCTCCACTGCGGCGATCGTCGGCGCCTCGATCGGCACTGTCGGCGCCAGGAAGCCGTCGAGCCCGTCGAGCTGGGCCGCGAGCCGAGCGATCAGCGCCCGGCGCTTCTCCATGGCGATGATGTAGTCGGCCGCCTTGCAGGGCACACCGATGGCGATGCGAGCTGCGACGCGTCGGTCGTAGGCATCGGCCTTGTCGGCCATCAGGTCGCGATGCACTGCCGCCGCCTCGACCGTGACGAGCGGCACCGGGGCGATCGCCAGCATCTCCCTGTAGAACCCGTCGAGATCGACCGGTTCGACCGCGATGCCGAGCCGCGTCACGCGCTCGATCGCTGCCTCATAGGCCTTGGCGACGGACGGGTCGGCCTCGGCCAGGAAGCCGCCGCGTGCCACGCCGAGCCGGATACGGGCCGGCGAGAGTCCGTCCACCAGATCGAAAGGCCGGTTGGCCAGTACCGAGAGCAGGCGCGCACAGCCGGTGACGTCCTTGGCCAGCGGGCCGATCGAATCGAGGCTCGGCGCCAGCGGGAAGCAGCCCTCGTCGGGGACCGTCTTGTGCGTCGGCTTCATCCCGGTGATGCCGTTGAACGCTGCGGGGATGCGGCAGGAGCCGCCGGTATCGGTGCCGACGGTCAGTTCCGAGGAGCCTTCCGCCACCGAGACCGCTGCGCCGGAGGAGGAGCCGCCGGGGATGCGCGCCTTGTCGAGAGCGCTGCCAGGCGTGCCGAAGGTGGCGTTGAGGCCGATGCCGGAGAAGGCGAACTCGGTCATGTTGGTCTTGCCGATGATCACCGCGCCGGCCCTGCGCAGCCGCGCCACCGAGGGCGCATCCTGAGTCGCTGGAGCTGCGCCCTTCAGTGCGCTGGAGCCGGCCCAGGTCGTCACGCCCTTCACGTCGAGCAGGTCCTTGACAGAGACGATCGTGCCGTCGATCTCGCTCAGCTGCAGCCCGGCCTCGCGGCGGCGGTCGGCGGCGTCGGCCTCGGCGCGGGCGGTGTCGAGCAAAAGCTTGGTGAAGACCGGGGCGCCGTCGCCGATGCGGGCGATATTGGCTTCGAGCTTGTCGCGGACGCTGCGGGACATCGGGCGGACCTGGGCTGCTGGAGGGCGTGCGGCGGAAAGCCAGCGCTTCTGGTTAGGCCAGTTCGCCACGCGATGGAACTACCGGCCTGTCATCCCGGCCTGCGCGACCAGAGCACTTGTCGATCCGGCGGGATCGCCAATGTCGTCATTGCGCGGAGCGCAGCGACGAAGCAATCCAGAGGCCGCGGAACTCCACGCCCTCCTGGATTGCTTCGCTGCGCTCGCAATGACGGATTTTTACGCTGCCTGCTCGGGTTGGCGGGCGACCGCCTCCGGTGTTGCGGCGACGCCGCCGGGGCAGGGCAGGAGCGGCTTGCCCTGGAGCAACTCGTTCCGCGCGAACAATTCGGCCAGCCAGTCGACGAAGACACGGACCTTGTTGGAGAGGTGCCGGTTCGGCGGGTAGATGATGTGCAGTGGCTTCGGCTTGGTGCACCAGTCGGTCAGGATCGGTACGAGACGGCCAGAGGCTATGTGCGCCATCGCCATGAAGGTCGGCACCTGCATGACGCCGAGCCCCGCCAGCCCGGCGGCGACATAGCCGGTGCCTTCGTTCAGCGAGACGACATAGTCGCCCTGGATCTCGATGGTTTCCTTTGCGCTGGCGAAGGTGAAGGGCAGGATGCGGCTGGTGCCGGCCCGGCGGTAGCCGATCGCGAGATGGCCGTCCTCCAGATCGCGCGGGTGCCGCGGCGTCCCGTGCTTGGCGAGATAGCCCGGTGTTGCGCAGGTGATCAGCATCATCTCGCCTATGCGGCGGGCGATCAGGCTCTGGTCGTCGATCGCGCCGGCGCGGACGGCGAGGTCGAGATTTTCGCCGATCAGGTCGGCCGGCCGGTCGGACAGGCCCATGTCGATCTGGATCTCGGGATAGCGCGCATGGAAGCTCGGCAGCGCCGGCAGGATGATGTCGGTGGCGAACGAGGCGCTGACATCGACGCGCAGCCGCCCGCTCGGCCGGGCCTGCGAGGAGGTCATGCTCTGGTCGAGCTCGTCGATCTCGCCGAGAACGCGCAGCGCCCGCTCGTAATAGGCGGCGCCATCCATCGTCACGGTAACGCGGCGCGTCGTGCGGTTGAGCAACTGCGCGTGCAGATGCCCCTCGAGCTGCTGGATCAGCTTGGTCACGGTCGGCTTGGGCAGGTCGAGCAGCTCGGCGGCGCGGGTGAAGGTGCCGACCTCGACGACGCGCACGAAGGCGCGCATGGCGTTGAGCTGGTCCATCTGAGGGCTCCGAATGATCCGCCGATTGTTTCCATATGGAAATAATGTAGGAGCGGATCGGCGGTTTATTAAGCGGAGAGCATCACCTAAATCGTGACGCACCGCAACATTCATTGGCCGTCACCGCCATGCTCGCCCCGTCAGTCCCCGAAAGCCGCTATCGCCGCGCCGTCTTCTGGCGTGAGCAGAGCGTCCAGGTCGGGCGCGACAAGCTCGCCGGCCGGCTCTATGCGCCGGCTGCTGTGCCCGACGAGGCCGGTCTCGTCGTCCACCTCCATGGCGGCACCTTCGACAGCGGCACTCTTGCGTCCGGCGAAGCTGTCGCGACCACCCTGGCGGAAGCCGGCGCGATCGTGATCTCGCTGCCTTACCCGCTCGCTCCGGCCAACCCGTTTCCGCAGGCGCTCGAAGCCACCTATGCGGCGCTCGAGAAGATCGCCCGTGACAAGGCGCGCTGGGTCGGCAAGTCCGCGCCGCTCTATGTGGCGGGCGAGGAGGCCGGCGGTAACCTTGCCGCTGCGCTCGCCATGATGGCGCGCGACCGTCATGGACCGCCGCTCGCCGGCCAGATCCTGTTCTCGCCGATGCTCGATGCTTGCCTCGGCACCTATTCCTTCCGCAATGCCGAGGCCGGTCCGGTCGGTTGCCGCTGGGCCGATGGCTGGCACGCCTATCTCGGCTCGCCCGAAAAGGCGGCGCACCCTTACGCCACGCCGGTCAACGCTGCACGGCTCTCGGGGCTGGCGCCGGCGCTGATCGTCACTGCCGAGGACGATCTCTTGCGTGACGAGAGCATCAATTATGCCGGCCGGCTGAAGGCTGCCGGCGTCGACACTACCATCCGCGTCGTCGGCGGTCCGAGCCGCTGGCCGGAGGCTTTTGCGGAAATACCCCGCGACGGCTCCTGTCTCTGTTCGGCCTGCGATCACATCAGCGCGTTCTTCACCGCGACTGCGCCGTCCTAGCGCCGCCAGCCGCCCGCTCTTTCCACTCTCTCCACGAAGGAATGACCCCATGATTCTGGGAACGATCCGTCATGCCCTGTTGGGCGTTGCTCTCACCGCCGGCGTCTCGCTCGCAGCGCTCGCCGTCGCCGTCCACGGCTCGAACACCGCACAGGGCGACACCGCCCCGGCGGCTGCGGCGCCGACGCCCGTCTCGGTCGCGCTGGTCGAGCAGCTCGAGCTGGTCAGCTGGGCCGAATTCTCCGGCCGGCTCGAGGCGATCGAGCGCGTCGAGATCCGCTCGCGCGTCTCCGGCGTCGTCGAGCAGGTCCACTTCGCGCAGGGCGCGCTGGTCAAGCAGGGCGACCTGCTGGTCAGCATCGACCAGGCGCCGTACCAGGCCGAGTTCGAGCGCGCCCAGGCGCAATTGCTTGCGGCCGAGGCCCGCGTCGCGCTTGCCGCAGGCGAGCATGAGCGCGGTCAGAAGCTGATGTCTACGCAGAACGTCTCGCAGCGCGACCTGGACGCCAGGCTGAATGCACTGCGCGAGGCGCAGGCCAACGAGCGCGCCGCCCGCGCCGCCCTGCAGTCGGCCAGGCTCAACCTCGACTACACCCAGATCCGCGCCCCGATCGGCGGCCGCATCGGCCGACTGGAAGTCACCGTCGGCAACCTCGTCGCCGCCGGCGCCAATGCCCCTCTGCTGACGACTTTGGTCTCGGTCGATCCGGTCTATGCCGGCTTCAACGCCGACGAAGGCTCGCTGCTCAAGGCGCTGGCGACCCTGCCGGCCGAGCCCGGCAAGCCGCGCGACCTCAAGCGCATCCCGGTGCAGATGACGACCGCGGCGAACGAGGCCGCGCCGGTCTCCGGCCATCTCAACTTCGTCGACAACGGCATCGACGCCGCGACCGGTACGGTCCGCGTCCGGGCGATCTTCGACAACAAGGACGGCGCGCTGATGCCCGGCCAGTTCGTGCGCCTGCGCATGGGCCAGGCCAAGTCCGAACCGGCGCTGGTCATCAACGAGCGCGCCGTCGGCACCGACCAGAACAAGAAGTTCGTCTTCGTCGTCGGCAAGGACCACAAGGCCCAGTGGCGCGAGGTTACGCTCGGCACGGCCGCCGAGGGCCTGCGCATCGTCACCAGCGGGCTGGAAGCGGGCGAGCAGATCGTCGTCAACGGCCTGCAGCGCATCCGCCCGGGCGCCTCCGTCGCCCCCGAGCAGGTGCCGATGACTGAACGCTCCGAACTGAAGAAGCCCAAGACCGAGCTCGCACAGCGCTGAACCACCGCCGTCATTCCGGGGCAGGCCGAAGGCCTGAGCCCGGAACCCATGACCACGCCCTTTCCGTCATGGTCGGGCTTGTCCCGACCATCCACGTCTTCGCTTCGCTGATCGAGCGCGGTGTTCAAGACGTGGATGCTCGCCACAAGGGCGAGCATGACGAACTGGAGCAACGTCGTGGTCATGGATTCCGGGCTCTTCGCTGCGCGAAGCCCCGGAATGACGGCGCGGTTCCTCATATCCATTCCCCGCCCCGCCGGCCGCTTCGGGACCGGCGGGGCCGCCGCCTTGAAGGGGCACCCCCATGAACCTCTCGAAGTTCTTCATCGACCGGCCGATCTTCGCCGGCGTCCTCTCCGTCCTGATCTTCCTCGCCGGCCTGCTGGCCCTGCGCGCGCTGCCGATCTCGGAATATCCCGAGGTCGTGCCGCCGACCGTGGTGGTGCGCGCGCAATATCCCGGCGCCAACCCCCGCGTCATCGCCGAGACCGTCGCGACGCCGATCGAGGAGCAGATCAACGGCGTCGAGGGCATGCTCTACATGTCGAGCCAGGCGACGACCGACGGCGTGATGACGCTGAACGTCACCTTCAAGCTCGGCACCGACCCGGACAAGGCCCAGCAGCTGGTCCAGAACCGGGTCTCCCAGGCGGAACCCCGCCTGCCGGAGGAGGTGCGCCGCCTCGGCGTCACCACCATCAAGAGCTCGCCGGACCTGACGATGGTGGTGCACATCACCTCGCCGAACGGCCGCTACGACATGACCTATCTGCGCAACTACGCCGTCCTCAACGTCAAGGACCGGCTGGCGCGTATCGACGGCGTCGGCCAGGTCCAGCTCTTCGGCTCGGGCGACTATTCGATGCGCGTCTGGCTCGACCCGCAGAAGGTCGCCGAGCACGGCCTCTCGCCCTCCGACATCGTCCGCGAGATCCGCGCCCAGAACGTCCAGGCCGCCGCCGGCGTCATCGGCGCTTCGCCGAGCGGGCCGGGGCTCGATTTGCAGCTCTCGGTCAACGCGCAGGGCCGCCTCGCCAGCGAGGAGGAGTTCGGCGAGATCATCGTCAAGACCGCCCCGAGCGGTGCAGTCGTTCGGCTGAAGGACGTCTCCCGCATTGAGCTCGGCGCCGCCGAATACGCGCTGCGCTCGCTGCTCAACGGCAAGTCGGCCGTCGCCGTGCCGGTCTTCCAGGCGCCGAACTCCAACGCCATCGCCATCGCCGACCGCGTCCAGGAGACGATGCGCGAGATCAAGCAGAACATGCCCGAGGGCGTCGACTACTCGATCGTCTACGACACGACCCAGTTCGTCCGCGCCTCGATCAAGGCGGTGATCACCACGCTGCTCGAGGCGATCGCGCTGGTCGTGCTCGTCGTCATCGTCTTCCTGCAGACCTGGCGCGCCTCGATCATTCCGCTCGTCGCCGTGCCGATCTCGGTCGTCGGCACCTTCGCGGTGATGTATCTCTTCGGCTTCTCGATCAACGCGCTTTCGCTGTTCGGCCTCGTGCTGGCGATCGGCATCGTCGTCGACGACGCCATCGTCGTGGTCGAGAATGTCGAGCGCAACATCGAGAACGGCCTGTCGCCGCGCGAAGCCACCTACAAGGCGATGCGCGAGGTCTCCGGCCCGATCATCGCGATCGCGCTCGTCCTCGTCGCGGTCTTCGTCCCGCTCGCCTTCATCAGCGGCCTGACCGGCCAGTTCTACCGCCAGTTCGCGCTCACCATCGCGATCTCGACGGTGATCTCGGCGATCAACTCGCTGACCCTGTCGCCGGCGCTCGCAGCATTGCTGCTGCGCGGCCATGACGCTCCGAAGGATGCGCTGACCCGCGGCATGGACTTCCTGTTCGGCTGGTTCTTCCGCGGCTTCAATCGCTTCTTCAACCGCTCGTCCGAGGCCTATGGCGGCGGCGTCACCCGCATCCTCGGCCGCAAGACCGTGATGCTCGTGGTCTATGCCGGCCTGGTCGGCCTGACCGTCGTGCTCTTCCAGAAGGTGCCGTCGGGCTTCGTGCCGGGCCAGGACAAGCAGTATCTCGTCGGATTCGCCCAGCTGCCCGACGCGGCGACGCTCGACCGCACCGAGGACGTCATCCGCAAGATGGACGAAATCGCCCTGAAGCATCCCGGCGTCGAGAACGCGATCTCCTTCCCCGGCCTGTCGATCAACGGCTTCACCAACTCCTCCAACGCCGGCATCGTCTTCGTCGGCCTGAAGCCCTTCGACCAGCGCAAGGACCCCTCGCTCTCCGGCAACGCCATCGCCATGCAGCTCAACAAGGAGTTCGCCGGCATCAAGGAGGCGTTCATCGCGATGTTCCCGCCGCCGCCCGTCCAGGGTCTCGGCACCATCGGCGGCTTCAAGCTGCAGATCGAGGATCGTGCCGGCCTCGGCTACAAGGCGCTCGACGAGGCGACCAAGGCCTTCATGGCCAAGGCCGCGACGGCGCCCGAGCTCGCCGGCATGTTCTCGAGCTTCCAGGTCAACGTGCCCCAGCTCTATGCCGACATCGACCGTACCAAGGCGCGCCAGCTCGGCGTTCCCGTCACCGATGTCTTCGAGACGCTGCAGATCTATCTGGGCTCGTCCTATGTGAACGATTTCAACAAGTTCGGCCGCACCTACACGGTGCGCGTCCAGGCCGACGCGCCCTACCGCGCCTATCAGGAGGATATCGGCAAGCTCAAGGTCCGCTCGAATTCGGGCGAGATGGTGCCGCTCTCAGCCGTGCTCAATGTGCGCACCGATTCCGGCCCCGAACGGGCGATGCGCTATAACGGCTTCCTCAGCGCCGACATCAATGCTGGCCCGGCCCCCGGCTTCTCCTCGGGCCAGGCGCAGGACGCCGTCACCCGCATCGCCAACGAGACCCTGCCCAAGGGTTTTGCCTTCGAATGGACCGAGCTGACCTATCAGGAGATCCTCGCCGGCAACTCCGCCATGCTGGTCTTCCCGGTCGCGATCCTGCTCGTCTTCCTGGTGCTGGCGGCGCAGTATGAGAGCCTGACCCTGCCGGTCGCGATCCTGCTGATCATCCCGATGGGCCTGCTCGCGGCGATGGCCGGCGTGTGGTGGAGCGGCGGCGACAACAACGTCTTCACCCAGATCGGCCTCGTCGTCCTGGTCGGACTATCGGCCAAGAACGCCATCCTGATCGTCGAATTCGCGCGCGAGCTCGAATTCGAGGGCAGGACGCCGGTCGAGGCCGCGATCGAGGCCAGCCGCCTGCGCCTGCGGCCGATCCTGATGACCTCGCTCGCCTTCGTCATGGGCGTGGTGCCGCTGGTGCTCTCGACCGGGGCGGGCGCCGAGATGCGCCAGGCCATGGGCATCGCGGTCTTCGCCGGCATGATCGGCGTCACCGCCTTCGGCATCTTCCTGACGCCGGTGTTCTACGTGCTGATGCGGAAGGTGGCGGGGAACCGGAAGCTGCGGCAGCATGGGGTGGAGAAGAGGGGGGAAATGGCTGAGGCGGCGTAAAGAGTAGCCGGCGGGGTTGCGGTGGCCGCGATCCTGCCGGCATTTGCCTTTGTTTATGGCTAAGTCGTACCTGCGCGCCCGGTGCGACATTTTTTCGGTGTGGTGTGCGCTAACGCAGCCCGTCTAAGGAGGAAGCGCCAGTTGCTCAATGATAAGCAATCATTCATTGCTTGACTGGGCAGGTGCTGAGGTGCCGGGGGGCGAATGTGGCGCTAAAGGTCGTTAGGGCGGTAGAGGAAGGGGTAATTGGTGCGACGGAGGTCTCGCCCCTTTCACTTGAATTAGTAATCGGTGTCGTTGGTTACGCTGGGGCCGGTTGTTCGACTGCTTGTGGCCGCTTGGAGATTCTTCTTCAAGAGGATGGGTATCAAGTTGAGGTGATCAAGCTCAGCCGGTTGATCGCTCGCTACCTGGGATTTAACGATACTCCTGCAGTGACGCATGGTGTGGAGGCAGGAGCTTCTCGCTACGATCGAGTAATCCGCCTTCAAGATCTAGGTGACGAACTGCGTGAGCAGCGCGGACATGAGGCAGTTGCAGCGCTCGCGGTCGCAGAAATTATGGCGGTGCGTGGCCGAGACGAGGCCGGAGCAAGCAAACGAGCATTCATACTCGATTCGCTAAAGCACTCGGCGGAAGTTGACCTGTTGCGGAAGGTCTACGATCAGTCGTTTCGACTAGTTGCTGTTCATTGCGAGCGGCCGACGCGCGAAAGTAGGCTCGTTGGAAATACTCGTTCGGCAGCAAAATACGCGGGCGTCGATCCTGCGCGAGTCCTGAGCTATATGGAGCGAGACGAAAAGGATCAGGGCCGCAAGCACGGTCAGCAAGTCAGAGATGCCTTCTATTTGGCCGATTTCTTCATCGATAACAATGTCAGATCTCAAGGCGGCGAAACGCTCAACGGCGATCTTTCTAGGTTCGTGAATCTACTTCTTGGTACTGGACTCGTGCGCCCGACAAAAGGCGAGCGGGCGATGTATCATGCACATGCCGCTGCGCTTCAATCATCGTGCCTTTCCCGTCAGGTTGGAGCTTCGCTCGTTGCGTCAGATGGGACTGTGGTCGCGACCGGGACGAATGACGTGCCGAAATTTGGAGGTGGCGTCTACGATGAGGACAGCGAGCCGGATCATAGGTGCTTTGCTTGGGAATGGAAGGATGGGGACTTCCGCTTCACCGGTTGCCACAATCAGCGTAAAAAGAACCGATTGCGGGAGGATATTGGCGCATTTCTCGCCGACCGGTTCTCAAGTGGGCTGGCCCTTGCGGCCCATCCTCAGCCGTCCTCTGGTTCGGATACAGCCGCACGCGCGAGAGAGGAGGCTACACAGCGTATTCGAGCCTTCTTTGCGGAAAATGCCGCTATCATGTCCGAATTACCCGGTATTAAGGATATCGTGGAATATTCTCGGTCAATTCATGCCGAGATGAATGCGCTGCTGTCGGCTGCTCGCAACGGAATCTCACCGGTCGGTACCACTTTGTATTGTACAACGTATCCCTGTCATAATTGCGCACGCCACTTGGTGACGGCAGGTGTGGAGCGCGTCCACTATATCGAGCCGTACGTGAAGAGCCTCGCGACGGAGTTGCATTCTGATGCGATCTCAACGGAATCGCCGTTAGGGACAGCACCGAGTGGCATTGCCTCAAGGCCAACTCATATGGTCGTGGTTCCGTTCACTGGCGTTGGGCCTCGAATGTATGAAGACTTTTTTGCCAAACGCGTAGAGGTCAAACGCAACGACGGTTCTTACGAAGCTCCGGACCGTAAACTTCCTGCCCAGGCTGTTCGGTTGCGCGAGTTGCGTATGGTTGAAGAGCGGGCTGCCGCACTGGTCCCGGAGTCGACCCATGTCTGACAACAAGGTCGTCCGCTTTCCTCGTCCATCGGAAGCGTGGCACGAAAAAAGCAAAGCGTTCTCCCCCGCGCCCTTGCAGCCGAGTTTGTTCGATCATGCGGGCGCTAATCGCGGCCGCATAGTTTTTCTCGACATTATATGGTTAGCTGAGGACACTCTTTTAAATATTGTTGTTAGGAATGGTGTAACTGATCTCGTCGATTTGCGACCTCGACCTGTCTTTGAGAGACCACGCTTTCGTCATCGGCAGGTAGTTCATTATTTATATGAACGCAATGTCGGTTATCTAGAGTATGCGATGTTAGCAAGACGAGATAGAAATACTTCTTTTAACTCGTCATGGTCAGAGGGTATTGAGATTCGGTTCCGCGAGATGCTGACGCGTGGATTAACGCTGTGTCTATATGATGATGGTGCACGTTCCGCCGGCTGGGTCGATGACGTTCGGCATCTAGTGGATATGGCACCTGACTACTTAGCTGAGGTACATCCCCGCGCTCTGGTCGGTGCTCCGGAGGTCGCTGAACGGCGCTAATTGTGGCATAGTCGAAGTAGCATCCGTCGTTTCTTCCCCACCCCCTTCACGCAAGGCCGCTTCGCCTCTCTGTTCCGCAAGTGCGTTTCGCTCGGCTCTTCGTGCGCTTCTTGATATTGGCCTGCGCGATGAAGCGCAGGGTCCGGCCCTAGAAGTCAATGAACATCAGCGGCGCGTCGTGGGCGAGCCCGCACACACCGAGGCCCTGCATCGCCCGGTCGGCGATCTGCAACCCGTCGCGCCTTCGTGCATGGCGGGGCTCTCCTTGTCCGCGCTACAACGGCGCATGGCCTCGGCCCTGCGACACACCGGGCGATCACGCGGAGGGAAGGGGACCAGCCGGTCCCGTGCGGGATGATGCGGATGTTCGGGCGCGACTTCGACAGCAACGACGCGGAGCGGCTGCGAGGCTATGCAGCGTCTCCGGCGGCGGCACCAATCCCTGAGCGCGGCGGGAGGGCAGCCGGCATCGCATCGAGACAGGCAAGAGCCATCGCGGCAGGCGCCCTGATCGCCGGGGCGCTCGCCTGCGCCGGGCCCTCGGCCGCCTCGGCGCGCGAGATGCGCCTTCGCTACGATGTCACGGTGCTGGGCGGGGTCACGCTCGGCGAGATCGAGGTGACCTCGATGCTCGATCGCGCCGGCTATCGCATCGAGATCCGCACGCGCCCCTACCGGGCGGCCCAGCTCGTCGGAGCGGCGGAGCAATCCGGTCGGGTCGAAGGCCGCTGGGGCCGTAGCGGCCCCGAGCCGCGGCTCTACGCCGCGAACGGCTCATGGCGCGGCCGCACCTATGTCAGCGAGATGCACTATCCGCGCGGGGTGCCGACGATCCGGCGGCAGGAGCCGTCGAACGAGGATCGTGAGGCCGTCCCGCCCGAGCTGATTCGCGGCACGGTCGACTCGCTCTCCGGCGTCGCCGGGATGCTGAAGAAGGTGGCGGAGAGCGAGGCCTGCGACGGCTCGACGGCGATCTATGACGGCCGCCGCCGCTCGGTCGCGGTCATGACCTCCTCGGCCAAGGTGCAGGTCAGCGATCAGGGCGCGTTGAACGGCCGCGGGCTGCGCTGCGGCTTCACCGTCCGGACGATCGCCGGCTTCCGGCATGACGATGATCGCGAGGCGGCGATGCGGCCCTTGAAGGGCTCGGTCCTGATCGGCCTGCGCGAGGGCGGCGAGTTTCCGCTGCCCTTGCGCTTCGAGGTCGAGACGCGCTGGTTCGGCACGGTCGCTGTCCAGCTCGCCGGGCCGCCTGTCGAAGTCGATTGAGGGCTAGCGCCTAAAATCGATCATAACGCCGGTAATAGCCATGGCGCGGCGGGGGAGCATAGGGCCGGCCATAGCCGGGACGACCATAGCCGTAGCCATAGCCGCGCCGGCGCTCGTGCCAGCGCTGCTGGCGCGCCGCCTCCTGCATCATCATCAGGCGACGACGCTTGGCGTCGGTCATGGTGAAGGCGGCGGGGAGCTCGTCGAGCTTTGCGGCAAGGCTCGATGGTACAGCTTCGCTCGCCTCGGCAGTTGAGGCGAAGGCCGGCGAGAACAGCGCCGCGCCGAGCATGAATGCGGCTGCGATCGACAAGCGGTTCATGGGTATCTCCAGTTCATGGTTCGGGTGGTCTTGAGCGGTGTGGTCAGGGCCTGCCGGTTTCGAGCCCGGTCCAGCGGGCGGCGAAGGCCCACATGTCGGCGGCCTCGGCGATGACCTTGCCGAGCGGCTTGCCGGCGCCGTGGCCGGCGCGGGTCTCGACGAGCAGCAGGCGCGGCTTGCTGCCGATCTCGGCGGCCTGGATCGCGGCGGCGTATTTGAAGCTGTGGCCGGGCACGACGCGGTCGTCGGCATCGGCGGTGGTGACGAGGATGGCGGGGTAGGGCTTGCCGGCCGCGATGTTGTGAAGGGGCGAGAGGCTCAGCAGGTTCTCGAATGCTGCCTCGTCCTGCGGATCGCCGAAATCGTACTTCCAGAAGGTGCCGCCGGTGAAATGGTGGAAGCGCAACAGGTCCATCACGCCGACGCCCGGCAGCGCCGCGGCGAACAGCTCCGGGCGCTGGTTCGTCACCGCGCCGACGAGCAGGCCGCCATTGGATTCGCCCTGGATCGCGATGCCCCTGGCTATGCCCTGGTCGCGCAGGAACTCGGCCGCGGCGATGAAATCGTCATAGGAGTTCTGCTTGTTGGCGAGGCGGCCGGCATCGTGCCAGGCCCGGCCGTATTCGCCGCCGCCGCGGATATTGGCGATCGCCAGCGTGCCGCCCTGCGCGACCCAGGCCAATTGCGTCGGTGCGTAATAGGGCGTCAGGCTGATGGAAAATCCGCCATAGCCGTAGAGCAGCGTCGGCGCCGGGGCCTGCACACCCTTGCGCCTGATCACGAAGATCGGAACCTGCGTGCCGTCCTTCGAGACGTAGACATGCTGCTCGACCGCGATCTCGCCAAGGTCGAAATCGATCGCGGGCTCGGCCCACACCGTGCGCTTTCCGGTCGAAACCTGGTAGCGGTAGATCGTCAGCGGCGCGTTGAAGCTGGTATAGGCGAGGAAGGCATCGTCATCGGCCAGCGTGCCGCGAACGCCGGCGCTGCCGATGCCGGGAAGCGCGACGATGCCGTCCGGCGTCCCGTCGAGCCGGTGGCGCCGCAGCTCCGTGCTGGCATCGACAAGATAGGACAGGATCAGGCGGCCCCCGACGAGCCAGCCATGCTGGAGGGCGGCATCGCGCTCGCCGACGATCTCGCGCGGTGTCGGCGCCGCCTCCGCGAGATCGAAGGTCACGATCCTCCGGCGCGGCGCGCCTTCGCTGGTGACGACGAAGAGCATCGTGCCGTCATTGCCGAAGGCCGACCATTCGGCGCTGAAATCCGCGCCGGCAACGGGGCGGACCGTCCAATCGGCGCTCGTCAGGTCGACCACGCTCACCATGGTCATCGACGCTCCCGGCGTCGAATGGATGATCAGGTAGCGCCCGTCATCGGCCACGCCGGCCAGATGCAAGAGATCGGGGCGCTCGGGCGTCGCATGGACCAGGCGGTCCTGCGCCTGCGCTGTTCCAAGCCGGTGGAAGTAGATGGCGTGATTGGCGACGTTCGCCTGCGCCTCGGTACCCGGCTTGGGCTCGGGATAGCGTGAATAGAAGAAGCCCGAGCCGTCCTTCGCCCAGGAGATGACGCCGAAGCGCACCCACTTCACCTCGTCGTCCAGCGTCTCGCCGGTGGCGACGTCCAGCACCTTGATCTCGCGCCAGTCGATACCGCCGCGCTGCACGCCATAGGCCACATGGGCGCCGTCATCCGAGGCGTCCCATTCGGCGATGGCGTCGGCGCTATCCTCCGACCAGTCGTTCGGGTCGAGCAGCAGCCTGTCGGGCCCGTCGACGCCATCCCGGACATGCAGCGTCGCCTGGTTCTTCAGGCCCTGCCGCATGGTGTGGAAATAGCGGTTACCGCGCTTCAGCGGCACGCCTGACTGCTCGTAGTCGAACAGAGCCGAGATCTGCCGGCGAAACACCTCCCGGGCTGGCAGGCTGTCGAGATACTGGCGCGCCAGCGCGGTCTGCTCCTGCACCCACCGGGCGACCTCGCCATCGCGGCGGGGATCGTTCTCCAGCCAACGGTAGGGATCGGCGATCTCATGTCCGAATTGGCGCTCGCTGACATCGACGCGGCGCGTCTTCGGATAGGTGAGGGGCATCTTGGTCTCGCTGGCGGTCATGCGGTCACCTCATGGGCGATTCTGATTGGAGTGTCATTCACATATGTCACTTAGTGACATTTAATATGTCTGCAAGTGGCATAAATAAGGCGACTTGAATGACTCGGAAATAGGGAGCACATGAAAGGGATGAACCGGAGCATCGCCCGAGAGAACACCCGCCTGGAACTGTCCAGGCACGCGGCGCGGCTGTTCCTGGAGCGGGGTGTCGCCGACACCAGCGGTGACGACATCGCCGCGGCGGCCGGGGTCGCGACCCGCACGCTCTGGCGGCATTTCCGTTCGAAGGAGAGCGCCGTCGAGCCGCTCTTCGCGCATTCCTCGCTCAGATTTGCCGACATCCTGCGGCGCTGGCCGCGCGATGTCGCGATCGAGGAGCTGTTCCATGCCAGCCTCGGCCCGGACAAGATGGCGCCGCAGGACCTCGCCGACGACATCCTCGTCGTGAAGCTCCTCGCCAGGCTGCCGGAGGAGCCGGCCTTGCGCAGCGCCTGGCTGATGTCCTGCCACATCGGCGAGGAGCAACTGATCGAGATCATCGCCGAGCGTCTCGATCGTCCTAAGGGCGATTTCGACGTGCGCCTCTGCGCCGCGACCGTGATGGCGGCGATCCGGATCGTCGACGAGACGGTCAGCCTCGCCGCGGTGAAATACGGGCTGAAGACGACCACGGCCGAGGTCAACGAGCATCTCGCCCAGGCCGTTCGCAAGGCCGCTACTCTGCCGTTCTGCGATCCGGTCACCCCAAGGATCTGGCCGGGCGAGCAGCGCGCGCCCGCCTCAGCTTAGGCGTCGGCGAAAGGAGCGCTGACCCGCTTCAAGAACCCTTCACATAGGGCCGCAGTACACCCTGCTCAACGAAGGTGCTGCGGTTGCTCTCCTTCCGCTTCCTGATCTCGGCGCGGGCGATGGTGCGCAGGTGGACCTCGTCAGGCCCATCGATGAAGCGCAGGGCCCGGCCCCAGGAGTAGATGAAGGCCAGCGGGGTATCGTTGGAGAGCCCGCCGGCGCCAAAAACCTGCATCGCCCGGTCGGCGATCTTGGTCTGCAGCCGCGTCGCCGCGACCTTGATCGCCGAGACCTCGGTGCGTGCGGCCTTGTTGCCATGCTTGTCCATCATCCAGGCGGCGCGCAGGCAGAGCAGGCGGGCCTGGTCGATCTCCATGCGCCCTTCGGCGATCCAGTCCTGGACATTGGCGTAGTCGGCGAGGTTGCGGCCGAAGGCCTTTCGTTCCAGCGCGCGCTCGACCATCAGTTCGAGCGCGACCTCGCATTGGCCGATCGTGCGCATGCAATGGTGGATGCGTCCCGGCCCAAGCCGCGCCTGCGCCAGCGCAAAGCCCGCGCCTTCCTCGCCGAGCAGGTTCGCGGCGGGCACCCTGACCTCGCTGAAGTCGGTCTCGGTGTGACCCTCGATCGAGTAGTGGTTCAGCAGCGGCAGGTTGCGCATCACCGTCAGGCCCGGCGAATCCATCGGCACGATGATCATGCTGTGGCGCTTGTGCGGATCGGCATCGGGGCGCGGATCGGACAGGCCCATGACGATGCAGAACCTGACCTTGGGGTGCAGCGCTCCGGTCGTCCACCATTTGCGGCCGTTGACGACGTAATGGTCGCCGTCGCGGATGATGGTGGTCTGCAGATTGGTCGGGTCGGAGGAGGCGACGCCGGGCTCGGTGATGCCGACGCAGGAGCGGATCTCGCCATTGAGCATCGGGTTCAGCCAGCGTTCGCGCTGCTCAGGCGTCGCGAACATATGCAGGATTTCCATGTTGCCGGTGTCGGGGGCGTTGCAGTTGAACACCTCCGAGGACCAGTAGAACCGGCCCATGATCTCGGCGAGCGGGGCATATTCGAGATTGCTGAGGCGCGTGCCGGGCTCGTCGGCCTTCAGCGCCGGCAGGAAGAGGTTCCACAAGCCCTCGGCTTTCGCCTTGGCCTTGAGGTCGTCGATCAGCGCGCTGGGATAGCTGTTGGCCTCGACCTCATGCTTCCAGGCGGCGTCAGCCGGCTGGATATGGGCGTCCATGAAGGCCTGCAGCTTGGCGCGCAGCTCCTCGACCCTGGCCGAATAGGCGAAATCCATGGTGCTTCTCCTCGAACCTGGGGGGTCAATGCATGGTGGATCGCGCCGCCTCTTCCTTCTCCCCTTGCGGGAGAAGGTGGCCCGAAGGGCCGGATGAGGGGTCGCGCAGGTCTTGAAAGGTTTTCGGGGGCACTGGGCGGGCCAGCGACAAATGTCGCGCGACCCCTCACCCTAGCCCTCTCCCGCAAGGGGAGAGGGGACAGGTCCCGCGAAACCCTCACGCCGCATCCTCGACCAACTCTTCCGCCCGCTGCGCAAAGCTCTCCGCCATCGCGCCGACCGCCACCGCGTTCTCCGCTGCCGCATTCCCCGTCTTCGCCCTTGCGGCGATCCCATCAAGGATGACGGAGAAGCGGAACAGCGAGAAGGCGAGATGGAAGCGGGCGGGCCCTTCAGTTCGCCCGGCGGCGGCGCAATAGCGGGCGAGATATTCGTCCTGCGTGGGTATGCCGAGGCGCTTGCGATCGAGCCCGACGATGCCGGCATACATGTCCGGCGTCGAATGCCAGGGCAGGCAGGAGAACGCGACGTCGGAGAGCGGGTGGCCGAGCGTCGAGAGCTCCCAGTCGAGCACGGCGACGACCTTCGGCTCAGATGGCGCGAACATCAGATTCCCCAGCCGGAAATCGCCATGGACGATGGTCGTGTCCGGCGTCTCGTCGAGGTTTGCGCCGAGCCAGTCGATCAACCGGTCGATCGCGGGGATGTCGCGCGTCCTGGTCTCACGCCATTGCCGGCCCCAGCGCGCGAGTTGGCGGGCATAATAGTTGCCGGGCTTGCCGAAGTCGCCGAGCCCGGCGCCCTGCCAGTCGAAGCTATGCAGCGCCGCCAGCGCCTCGGCCATGGCGAGATACATGGCGCGCCGCTCGTCGGGCGTGACGCCAGGCAAAGCGGTGTCGTGGAAGACGCGGCCCTCAAGCCGCTCCATCAGGTAGAACGGTGTGCCGACGACATCGTCCGCCTCATGCAGCAGCAGCACCGGCGGCACCGGCACGGCCGAGCCGGCGAGTGCCTTGAGGATACGATACTCGCGCTCGACCGCATGGGCCGAGGGCAGCAGCGGCCCCGGCGGCTTCTTGCGCAGGACGAGCCGCGTGCCGGCATCTGGATAGGAGACGAAGAAGGTCGGGTTCGACTGGCCGCCGCTGATCCGCTCGATGTCCATGCGTCCCGCGGTGCGATCCGGCAGGGCGGAGCGCAGGAAGGCATCCAGCCGGGCGGAATCGAATTCGGGCGGGGCGGAGGGGGCGGCCTGCATGGCCTGCATATTCGAAGGCGAGGGCGGGGAGGTCAACGCGGCTGGGGCATAGCAGATGCGCTCAAGCCGAATCGGCCTCCCGGAGCAGTGCATCGATGTCGCGGCCGCGCTGAAAAACCCGCAGGATCGTCACGTCATTGCCAAGCACGGCAAAGGCGATGGTCGCTTGCCGACGGTAGCCGATCAGCCTCAAACCCGGACGCAAATCGTCACGACGGACGCCTCGTTCGGGAAAGAGCTGAAAGTCGAGGCAGTACGCATAGAGACGAGTGACATAGTCGCGGGCAATCCGTTCGCTACTACGCGGCGCGATATGGTCAAAAATGCTCTGAAGATCGACGATCGCCTGCTCGGAAAAGCGGACCCGAATGCTCATGCGCCGCTCTTGCGGCTACCCATATGCGCTTCGATTCGAGCCCAGGCCTCGTCTGCCGGTATGACCTTGCTCGGATCGGCCGAAATCTCGTCGTAGACCGGCAGGACTTCCTCGCGCAGCCAGTTGTCGACGGCCTGGTCGCGGGCGGCGAGCACGCGCAAACCATCGCGAATGACTTCGCTCTCGCTGGCATATTCGCCCGAGGCGACCTTGGACTTCACCATCTGCGCCATCTCATGCGGCAGAGTGATGCTTAGAGATTGGGTTGTGCGCATGAAGGCCTCCGATCGGTTTCGAGCTTAGCACGATTTAATCCTGCTCGCGATCTTTCTCACCCGCCCCAGCCTTCACCCTGACCACCGAGACTGAGCACAGCGCTTCCGCCACGACCTTCGTCGAAACGCTGCCGAGATGGCGGCGCAGCGGGGAGGAGGAGCGGGCGCCGAGCACGATATGGTCGATATCGTTGTGCTCGGCATAGCGCAGGATCGCGTCGGCGGCGCTGACCGCCTCGATGACGTGGTAGCTGACCCGGTCTTCCGGCAGATGCAGCGGGCGCGCCCAATCCTTCAGCGCCACCAGCCGGCCGATATAGAGCGAGCGTCCCTCGGCATCGACCGTCTTGGTCTCGCCGATGATCTCGGTTTTCAGCACCGTCAGACAGGCCAGCGAGGAATCCGGGCGGGCGGCGAGCAGCCGACTGGTTTCGGCCAGGATCGCCGCCGCGAGCGCATCCGGACCCTCGGCGAGATCGACGGCGGTCAGCACGATCGAGGGGCCGGCCTTGCGCCGCGCCACCGTCGGGGCGCCGGTGATCTCGGCCTCGTCGCGCTTCTGGAACAGGTCGACCAGCCGCTTGCCGAGGCTGCGCTCTTCCGCCGTGCGGTGCTTGCGCGAGACTGTGACCTGCTCGGGGTGTCGCAGGTCGAAAGCAAGCTTGGTCGCGTCAGCATAGCGCCGGCCACGATCGACCTCGAGGCAGCGGGAAACGATCGCTTCGAGCCAGGCCGGCGCCTGCGGGTTGACGGCACGCAGGGGTTTTGGCGCGTGATAGAGCCGCCGCTTCATGCCGGGCACGGTCTTCGGCCGCCCGAACGGCTCCTCGCCGGACGCCATCTGGTAGAGCAGGCAGCCGAGCGCGAAGAGGTCGCTCGCCGGATCGGAGCGTTCGCCCAGCACCTGTTCCGGCGCGATATAGGCTGATGTCCCCATCGGCTCGCGGCTCTCCTCGCCGAGCAGGTCCGGCAGTTCGGCATGGCGGGCGAGGCCGAAATCGAGCAGAACCGCGCCCTGTTCGGTCAGGATCACGTTCTCGGGCTTGAGATCGAGATGCACAACGTTCTGCCGGTGTAGCTCGGCCAGCGCCACCGCGATCGCGATGCCGATGCGCTGGACCTCCGCGAAGGGCAGGGGGGCCTGCTTGATCCGTTCTGCTAAACTCTCGCCGGCGACGAAGCCCATGGCGATGAAGGGAATGCGGGCGAGATCGCCGGCCGCGACGAAGCGCGGCACGTGCGGCCCCGACAGGCGCTTGTGGATCAGCGCCTCGGTCTCGTAGCCGACGATCGCCGAGACATCGGCGCCGGGGTCGAGCACCGGGATCTTCACCACGAGCGGGCCGGGATGATCCGGATGGGTGGCGTGCCAGAGCATCGCCATGCCGCCGGCCTTCAAGCGCTCTCCGAGCGTGAAGCCGTCGATGACCGAGCCGGTGTGAGGCCGCTCCATCCTCGCTCCTATCTGCCGATCTGCAGGCGCAGGCCGAGCCAGTCCGGCAGGCCTGCCGCCTTGATCTTCCGCGCGGTTTCCTGGGTGTCATAGGGCACGCGAACCATGGTGACCTCGCGTGCGCCGGTATCGAGCAGTGCGAAGCAGGCCGCCGGGTCTCCGTCGCGCGGCTGGCCGACAGCGCCGACCACGATGACATGCCGGTGCACGGCCGAGAGCGGCGCCGGCACATTGCGCAACGGGATGAACGCCACCGGCTCGCGTCCGGTTCGGGCGTAGAAAATCGTCGGCAGATGGGTGTGGCCGCAGAACACGGTCTTTGCGTCCGTTGCGGCGAGGCAGGCCTCTGCGCCGCGAAGGTCACGGACATAGTGCCAGGCGGCGGGATCGCGGGCGCTGGCGTGGGCGAAGAGCACGCCGTCGAGCTCGGCCGTTAGCGGCAGGCCGGCGAGGAAGGCGCTCTGTTCGGCATTGAGCTGCGTCTTGGTCCAGAGCGCCGCCTCATGCGCATTCGGCGTCATGCCGGAGGGGCCGTGCACGGCGGCCTCGTCATGATTGCCGAGGATCGCAAGCGCACCAACCACGACGAGTTCCCGCGCGGCATCGACGCAGAAGCCGGGGTCGGGGCCATAGCCGACGATGTCGCCGAGCAGCACCAGCCTGTCCGGCGCGAGCCGGCGCACGGCCGCCAGCACCGCCTCGAACGCCTCGCGGTTGGCATGGATGTCGGAAAGGATGGCGATCCGCATTCAAGTTCCGGGCCCGAATCCGGGGATGCCCGCATCGTGGCAGCGCCGAAGCCGGCTTGGCCAGCGCGCCTTTCGGCTCAGGCGGTCGCTTATAGGTTGATCGTGCTCGGCCCGGCTGCGATATTGCTCGCACAATGATGATGTTCGCCGTCTTCCTCGCCTGACCTTCCTGCAGTCCTGAGCGCGCTTGGCGCTTCGGCTCTGCAAACGGATGCCCTGCATCCGAAGGTCCCTTGCCAGCCTGCCCGCGCGGCGGGCGCTTCGGCTGGCCGATAGCGAAAGACATCCATCAATGGCTCACTCCGAATCTGGTGCGCGCGTCCTCGACGACGCGCAGATTACTCATTTCGTCGAGCGCGGCTTCGTCCGGCTCGACCATGCCTTTCCGCCCGCTCTCGCCGCGGAGGCCCGCGCCATCCTCTGGCGCGATCTCGGCTGCGATCCGGACGCTCCTTCAAGCTGGACGAAGCCGGTGATCCGGCTCGGCATGTACAGCGACACGCCCTTCGTCGCGGCGGCGAACACCCCGCTGCTGCACGGCGCCTTCGACCAGCTCGTCGGCGCCGGGCACTGGCTGCCTTGCCGCGCCATGGGCACCTTCCCGGTGCGCTTTCCTTCGCCAGAGGATCCGGGCGATGCCGGCTGGCATGTCGATGTCAGCTTCGGCTTCGACGATCCGGATTTCATGAACTGGCGCGTCAACATCAACTCGAAGGGCAGGGCGCTGCTGATGCTCTTCCTGTTCTCGGATGTCGGCGAGGACGACGCGCCGACGCGCATCCGGATTGGCTCGCACCAGGACATCGCCCGCCAGCTCGCGCCGGCAGGCGAGGCTGGCTTGTCGTTGCGCGAACTCGCGGCTGACGGCTTCGCCGGCAGCGCCGGGCGCGAGGAGGTGCTCGCAACGGGGAAGGCGGGGACAGTCTATCTCTGCCATCCCTTCCTGGTGCATTCGGCTCAGCCGCATCGCGGCACGATGCCGCGCTTCATGGCGCAGCCGCCCTTGCTGCCGCGTGGGCCACTCAGCCTTGACCGGCCGGACGGCGCCTATTCGCCGGTCGAGGCTGCCATCCGGCTGGCGCTTTGACGTTCTAACCACTTCGCCCGGGTTCACATCCGGGCGGAGTGGTGCCAAGTTGCCGCCGGCGACATCCCTGTCACCATTGCGTCACGCAACGCCCAGTGGAGAGAAACCTTGGACGCCGTGCCGAACAACGAGGTCGCGCAGCCCGAACAGGCCGCGGCCCCAACGTCGCAGAAGCCGCCGCCGCGCGAGATCGAATTGAAGCTGGCCGCCTCGCCCGAGGCGCTGGAGACACTGCGCAGCGCGGACTTGATCGCGCGCCATGCCCGCAATCAGGGCGTCACCCGCCGGCTCGACGCGGTCTACTACGACACGCCTGACCGTCTGCTCGACCGCAACGGCCTGTCGCTTCGCGTGCGGCGCAGCGGCAAGCGCCATGTCCAGACATTGAAGCGCTCCGGCTCGGGCGATCCGCTGGTGCGCGACGAATGGGAGGTCGCGCTGCCGAACGGCACGCTCGATCTCTCTCTGCTGCCGCTCGCCGAGATCGGCGAACCGCTCACCAGCCTGTCGGGGGGGCAGCTCGCGCCGGTCTTCGCCACACGCATCAGGCGGCGCCTACGCCGGCTCGACTATGCCGGCGCGCTGATCGAGATCGCCTTCGATGACGGCACGATCGAGGCCGGCGAGAAGCGCCTGCCGGTCGCCGAGGTCGAGCTGGAGCTGAAGGAGGGCGAAGCGGCCGCGCTCTACGAGCTTGGGCTGGCCCTGCTCGACATCGCAGCGCTGCAGATCGAGACGCAGAGCAAGTCGTCGCGCGGCTATGGGCTTGCCTTTTCGCGCCTGCCGCGGGCGGTCAAGGCCAAGCCGATCGAGATCGGCGCGCATGACAATGCCGATGCGGCGATCGCCGCGATCCTCGGCAACACCTACCGGCAGCTCCTTGGCAATCTCGCGCCCGTCGCTGCGGGCTCCGGGCCCGAGGGCGTCCACCAGATGCGGGTGTCGCTGCGCCGCCTGCGCTCGGCGTTGTCGGTGCTGAAGCGCGAGGTGGCTGCGCCCGCATTCGCGCCGATCGGCCAGGAGGCGAAGCGCCTCGGCCATGTGCTGGGTCCTGCCCGGAACTGGGACGTCTTCATCACCCAGACCGTACCGGAGATCGAGGCCGAGGGCCTCGACGACGCGGGATTGTCGGTGCTCCGAACCGCGGCCGAGCAGCATCAGGCCGAGAGCTACGCAGCTGTGCTGAAGCGGCTGGCGAATCCGCAGACAAGCCGCTTCCTTCTGTCTTTCGGCGCCCTGATCGAGCGGCGCGGCTGGCGCAACGGCCTCGCCAGCGAGGCCATGGCGGTGCTGGCCGAGCCCGCCGCCGATTTTGGCGGCCGGGTGCTGGCGCAGACGCATCGCAAGGCGCTGAAGCGCGGCCGCGGCTTCGGCGGCCTGCATCCCGAGGAGCGCCACCAATTGCGGCTGGCGCTGAAGAAGCTGCGTTACACTGCGGAGTTCTTCCTACCGCTTCACGAGGGTGCGGCCGCCCGCAAATATCTCGGGCGACTGTCTCAATTGCAGGAGGCGCTCGGCCTCGCCAACGACGCTGCAACGACGCATCAACTGCTCGCCGATCTACGCGGCGGCAAAGCCGGGCCCGAGCTGCATTTCGCCGCCGGCGCCGTCCATGGCTGGCAATCGCGCCAGACCATGGAAGCGGGCCGCAAGCTCAAGCGGCGCTGGCGCAAATTCGAGGCGGCGACGCCTTTCTGGGAATAGGCCCAATTCCTGCGCCGCCGGCTCTCCCGATCAGCTTGTCTTGCGGGTCACGATCGTCAGCTCGCCGTCGTTGTTGACCTGGGCGAGCACGACGTCGCGAGGAGAGAAGCCCTTCGCCTCGACGGCGGATTTCACCGCCGGCGCCTTCTCGATGGCCTGGCGCAGCTTCTCGAGCTCGTCGGCGGTGCGGGTCGCCACCAGCTGGTTCACCTGCGCCTTGCTGGCCTCGGGCAACTCGTCGATCTCGACGACCTTGACGGAGGTGATCGTCGGCGCGCCCGCCGGAGCTTCCTGCGACGAGGCCGGGGGCTTGGCGGAGGGGCGTTCCGTCGTCGGCGCCTGGGCATAGGCGGCGCCCGCCAGGATCGTGGCGGCGCTGGCGACGGCGATCGTGATCATACGCATGGCGTGTCCTTCCATCGGTTGCGGAAGGACGATTCGACACCACGAATGGGCTCTGAGCCTGAACGCGATCAGGTCATTTCGTGACCATATGGCGGCGCCGGCGGGGCGATGCCCGCGCGCGCCGCCATGGATATCAGGCCGCGTCGAGCCCGTAGAGCGAGTGCAGCGTGCGCACCGCGAGCTCGGTATAGGCGGCGTCGATCAGCACCGAGAATTTGATCTCGGAGGTGGTGATGGCGCGGATGTTGATGCCCTTCTCGGCCAGCGCCCGGAAGGCGCGCGCCGCGACACCGGCATGGCTCCTCATGCCGACGCCGATCGCCGAGATCTTCACGACGTCGGTCGCACCCTGCAGCGCCTGGTAAGCGATGTCGTTATGCCGATCTTCGAGCAGCTTGCGGGCGCGCTCATAGTCGGCCGTCGGCACTGTGAAGGTGATGTCGGTGGTCGCCTGGTCGTCGGAGACGACCTGGATGATCATGTCGACATTGATGTTGGCATCAGCCAGCGGCCCGAAGATCGCCGCGGCGACGCCGGGCTTGTCGGCGACACGCCGGAGCGTGATCTGGGCTTCGTCGCGCGAGAACGCGATGCCGGTGACGATCTGCTGTTCCACGATGTCGTCCTCGTCGCAGATGAGGGTGCCTGGATTGGGGTTGTCGGGGTCGTCGAAGGAGGAGCGCACATAGGTCGGCACGCGCTGGACCATGGCGTTCTCGACCGAGCTCACCTGCAGCACCTTCGAGCCGAGCGAGGCCATCTCCAGCATCTCTTCGAAAGAGACCTTATCCATGCGCCGCGCCTTCGGGACGACGCGCGGATCGGTGGTGTAGACGCCGTCGACATCGGTGTA
>JAESGH010000301.1_pt1 | contig 60103 bp, 61 predicted proteins | sample 9269641 | NCBI WGS metagenome assembly JAESGH01 (sample SAMN14515345, study PRJNA621665) | algae metagenome | isolation source: Phormidium tanganyikae FI6-MK23 and co-occurring heterotrophs from granitic... | place: USA: Fort Irwin, California | collected 1998-05-24 | reverse complement strand
AAAAAAGCGACCCCGACACCCAATGGTAGAACCGCCCCATTTTTATCACTATAATTTTTCACGAGACATTGGCACAGAAAAGCGAATCCTCAGTAACGAAGCAAATTAAACGATCAGCGTTTTTTGATATCACCGGAAACAAACTCCAAAACACAGCATTTATTATGCTTTTTAATCAGAACTACCATCTTCGAGAGAAAGCAGATTTTCCTCGAAAACAAATCAAACTTATATCAAAAAAAAATAGTTATTTAACTAATATAATTAAAAAAATCATTATGAAAACATCAGCAATCAAAAACAAAAAAAATGCATCGAATGAGCCTAAACAAGATAAGTTCATTGCTAAAATTTTAGAGAACATTGATAAAGTCAATGTAAATGAATGGGAAAAATACACAAGCTTAGAAGAAGCTTATCCGTCAAACCTTTTCACTGGTCATCATTATAAAGGCTTCAATGTTTTAGCTCTTTTTTTTGATACAATGGCCAACGGATTTTCTACTTCCAGATATGCAACATTTAATAGTATATTTAAAGCAGGTGGAAAACTTAAAAAGGGAGCAAAAGGATGCGTGATTGAATTTTTCAGCTTTATTTATAAGCACAAAGAAACCAAAAAAAACTATACTATTGAGCAGGTCAATAATATGACCCCTGAACAGAGAAAGGAAATAAACAAATTACCTTGTTTAAAAAATTATGTCGTATTTAATTCTGAATTAATTGAAAATCTCCAAGATCTTAATTTTACTGTTGATCTGGACGACGAATCTCAATTTGATGAATTTGGCGACCTCGGCAATTGCGAGTATTTTATATATCAAATTATTGAAAACGGAAATTTAGATATCAAATACAGCAAATCTGCAGTAGCTTTCTATTCGCCTTCTAAAGATTATGTTTCGATGCCTGAAAAAAGATATTTTGTTTCTGTAGCAAAATACTATTCGGTTTTGTTTCACGAAATCATGCATTGGACGGGGCACCCTGACAGACTCAACAGAGACTTAAAAGGAAGCCAAGACCAGGAAAGCTATTCATTTGAGGAACTAATCGCTGAAATGGGTGCAATGCTCAATTGCTTGCAATATAATGTAACGGGCGAATTTATAAACTCAGTTCGTTATTTAAAATATTGGTGTGACAGAAATAGTCATGACAGAGAAAATGCGATAAGAAAAGCATTCACTGAATCAAAAAGAGCAAAAAAATACTTGGAGAGTCTTTAACAGGAGAATATATAATATAAATTTAATTAGTTATTTAATTAATATAATTAATATAAAAAGTAGAAATTGGTATATAGAATCTATATTTAATACATCTGTAAACTGAAGGAAAAGCAAGATAGAATTGATAATGCCCCTTCGGGGCTTTCTATTCCGAATGTCTTTGACAGCTCTTCATGTTTACTAAATAATCTCCGGGACAAGCGGATTCCATTATGACCTAAGTTTTTAGAACAAAATTTTTGCATAATGCAGGGTTTATATTGCCCTTCCTTGCAAATTAGCAAGTAATATAATTATACTAATTAAAATAGTTATTTAATCATTATAACCAAATAATATAATAATCATTATGGATCAAACATTTTTTAAGATAGGTTTTATTTTTACAACTAACGCAGTGAATGAAGCTATGAAAGAATTTCCTCAATTTGCAGAATTCTGCATGAATTAAATAACAAAATATTAAATTTATAAATCAAAATCAAACTATGAACACTAAAAAAGGATTTTATTTTTCTGCACTGATCTTTTCAAATTTATTTTACGGACAGATAGTAGCTCAGGTAATAGGCATTAAAGATGGAGATACAGTTGTTGTGCTGGATGATAATAACATTCAGAATACTTTAAGACTTGCAGAAGTAGATTGTCCTGAAAGTGGCCAGCCTTTCGGCAAGAATGCAAAACAGTTTACAAGCTCACAAGTATTTGGAAAATCTATAAAATATTATCCGATAAATCTTGATCGCTACGGTAGAACTGTAGCTAAAGTTTATTATGACGGAAAATATTTATCTGAGGAGCTAATTAAAGCAGGTTTAGGCTGGTGGTATTATCGTTATTCTGATGATATGAACCTTGGAAAACTTCAAGATATCGCAAAAATTAAAAAGATAGGTTTATGGTCAGATACTAAAATTGTGCCCCCATGGGAATTCAGGAAGTCAACAAAGTAGTCTTTTCACCTTATAAAAAATTATTAATTAAATTAGTTATATAATGAATATATTTAAATAATTTAATTAACTTTAACCCATTAAAAAAGAAAATGGTCTACTAAGAGAGATGTAATAAAACGCACGAAATAATGAAATCAATAAAGAAAAAATTGATATTAATAAATGAAAATAATTAGTATAATCACAGAGAAGGGCGGAGTAGGAAAGACAACCACTTCTATACATTTGGGAGCCTCATTTGCCGAGTTGGGCTTGAAGGTTCTCCTAGTGGATTTTGACGAGCAAAGAAACTTGTCAAAAGGTTATAAAATCGAAAAATCGTTTCCTTATAATGTAAAAAACTTTCTTGATAAGACAGGGCAGTTTCGATTAACTCAAAAAATGGAAAGCTTATTTATCCTTTCAGGAAGCAGAGAAATAGCAGCTGATGATTATGAGAGAACACAATTAAGAGAACGTCTTAATTATCTGAACGAAAGATTTCCAATTGATATAGTAATTATTGACTGCCCACCCAGCCCATTAAGCGGAAAGATGAAGTTAGGTGAAATTGCATTGTCCAGTAGTGACTATGTTATTTCCCCTATTGAAGCAGAAGAATATTCTATTGATGGAATTAATGAATTACTACCCGAAATATTGAGGATTAAAAAAAATTACAATTCTAATTTGAATTTTTTGGGTTTTTTCTTTAATAAAGTAAATACATGGAGTAAAAGATATAAAAAATATTCACCATTGGCCCATCAAGAAGGGAAAGGCTATTTTCTTAACACTATTGTAAGAATTGATGAAAGTGTTGAGACAGCAAAGTCCGAGGGAAAGACCGTTTTTCAAGTCGCCCCGAAATCAAGAGCAAGTGAGGATTATAAAAGTCTTGCAGAGGAAATTAACACTAAAATATTTTTATAATGAGCGGAAATATATTTCAGTTAGATGGTTTTGATGATGAAATTAAAAATATCAAATCTGATGATACAAAAAAACAGTTTGTAGAAGATAATGAGATTCAAAAAATTTCATTGAATATGTACAAAGATGATTGGGAGGATCTTCTTAGATATCGTACATATGTTATTACCGATCAGAAAAAAGATTTTTCACAAGCAGAAGCATTTATCTATGGCCTTAAATTACTTGATAAGAAATATAAAATCAAAAGGGGGCAGGAAAAGATTTCTTTGGATAGAGGACGAAGAGAGGGAGAAAAACGGGAAAAGAAATCCAGTTCTATAGACTTGCCGTCGGAATGGTTAAATTTTATAAATGATTTTCTTTATCATAAAAAAATGAATGAGGGCATAATCAAATATTCCAGATTAGATATGATTTCAGAAATGATTAGTCTGATCAAACAAAAAAACAAAGAAATTCCCTGGAATTAATTGATAGCAGAATTAAACCTGAAGATCTTTTGTAGACCTGAGATATTAATCAATAAGTTAACAAATAAAAAAGTAAAATAATGTTAACTAGGGAGAGATTTTAAATTAACTATCATGGCCAATAAAAATTTTAGATACGAAGCTGTTATAAAGCTTGCGAGTGGTCCTGCGGTACAATATCATAATATTAACACTGGACTGAAAAAATTTCATGTTTTTGTAAAAACCACATACAAGGATCAATGGATTTTTTGGAAAGCCAGGAGAATTGCTACAAAAGAGATTGTAGGCACTTTTACTAATGATACAGACATTCAAATAAAGGCCGTTAGGGTTTATCTGCCTAAACAGAGAAACAATGGAAATTCTGGCTTTTTTATGCGTGTTCCATTTTCAAGATATAATACAATAATTAATCGGAATTTATTTTTCTCAGATAAAGTTATTGTAGAAGCTGCAGAAGATTATTTAGTAATTAATGAACTAATTTTTAATAAAGCTATTAATAATGCCATTACGGAATTAACTGCTTATTTTGTTGAAAAAGGTCATAAAGTAGCTAATGGAGAAATAGAAATTTCAGAAATTCAGATTGAAAAATTATTAATTTCAAAAGGTAAGAATAAAGGTACAGAACCAATGATTGATTATCCATAAAAAAACCCAATCACAATAAATATGATCAGGCTTTTTGTTGAGATTATTATCTCTTTGCATTACAAAGATACAAAAAATGGTAAAATAGATCACAAGAAATATAATGAAGAAAAACTTTTTAGATAAAATAAAAGCGATAGACAATAAAGAAAGTAAAGAGCATAAAATCTCTGGCAAAAATATTATCTATTATGACGGGAGTAAGCCTAAAAATGTAGTTAAAAATTTTGATGCAAGCAAGGATAAGCCGGAGTACGTAAATCTTTCAAATTTACTGTATAATGATATATTTAAAGATTCTCCTGACTTACTAAATGTTCCCATCGAAGCAATTAGAGTTATTTTTATTTTAATTCATCAATCAAAATCTGTCAGTTTTAATCAACCACGAGCGCCATATACTCCTTCTTTATTTGAAGAGGAATTTCTTACAAAGGATAATAGCTTTGCAAGCTTCGATATACCTACTGGGCTTATTTCGCCATCAAGAGATACGAAAAGAATTGAAAAGGCTTTACTTTTATTGATGCAAAATACAATAAGAACTGTAGTATCTAAGAATTCGAAAAATGAAGAAGTTAAAAGCCTGATATCATTTATTGAAAAGCCAAAATTTACCCGTGGAAGAGTATATTTAGAGGTTAGCAGTTATTGGTTAGAAAAAATGGCAAATATCGAACATTATAATCCTATTATATTTGATCTTGCGTATAATATTCCAAATACTCAGCAAATATTTTTTGCGATTTGGCTTCGCTCTATTCCAATGTATCACGAAGCTGTATTTAAAAAAGAAACCTACAAGAGCTGGACACAAATAAATATTGATACTTTACAGAAAAAGTTTGGACTGGAGGGAAAAGATAGAGATTACATTAGTGAAAAATTCCTCAAACCAATACAAGCAAAGCTTTTTGAATTTAATGATCGGAGTTTTGCCTTTCAGTATGATAAAGGTAGTTATTACATTACTGCTTTGGATGTTAAAGCTAACAAAATCATTGAGAATTTAAAACCAGAAAATGCTTACAGAACGAAGGTAAAATATGCAATTAGCTATTTACAACGTAGACATAAAGTAGATAAAGACAGTTTAGATCATATTGAAACCATATATGTCAACAGTATTTTAGATAAAGAATTAATGGAGACAGCTTATTCCAATTTAAAAAAAGTGGTTAAAAGAGAGCAGATGAAGATGACAGATTTAACAGGACTGAAGTTTTTGGCAAAGTGGCAGGAAGAAATTATAACGAGCTATAAGCAAACAGCTAATTATAAAAACTTCCCAAAAGGATATCCTAAAGTAATTACGTCAGAATAATGCTGAATGCTTGGGGTGTTTTTAAAAAATAGTTTATTCTTCCAAATTAATATGCTGAATGTTTGAAGTTTTTTTGCTGAATGTTTGGGGTATAATTACTGAATGTTTGGGGTAAAATGCCATAATTTCATAAAAAATGTTAAAATATCAAATTGCTTGCTGAATGCTTGGTGTGTAAAAATGGATTTTCAAAACATTTCTAATGATATGAATATAAAAAACTTACAACCTCCCGTAATTGTGAATTTTATTTACTGAATGTTTGGGGCATATGTACTGGTTTTTTGCTGAATGTTTGGAGTCTAATTGCTGAATACTTGAAGTTAATTTGCTGAATGTTTGATGTGCAAATCTCCCACAATGCCCATCAATAAAGGCTTTGTGACGAACCTAAAAGTATTAGTTAAAGATGATTTATAGCTTATAATAAAAGGAAAGATAGTGTATAGATATAAATAGTCATAGATATTAAAAAATAGTCCAAAGAGATAATCGACCTTCTTGCGAAAACCGCTGAAAAAATAATTTGGCTACATGTGCAAAGTTAAGATCTGTTGCAATTATTTATTTACTAATAAGAAATATTTAAAATATTAAACTTTTCCAGCAATTTATCCGTTATAATTTTTAAATTTGAATGAAATATGTTTAAACTTTTTAATAATTTTTCCTCGTCAATTTTGAGCGAATTTAAAGAAATATTAAAAGAGTATGTTAAGAGATTTCAGGAAAACCGCAATAGAAAAAAAAGACAGTAAAAACTTGGAAAAGTTTTTAGGGAAAAAGTCAAGGAAATTTTATCTTGAGACCCATTATGAGAAAAATCAATTCTATCAATATTTATATTTTTTGCGGTCAAAAGGAGCAGATATAAATTCTTTTTTTGATCAGAAAATTGAACAAAAAAAAGAGTTATGAAGAAAATACAAGTGTTATCAGCATTGAGTCTATTTATTGTTTATACAATTCTATCATTATTCATTGAAATCCCGGAGGTATTTAATAATATTTTCTACGCAATTGTTACCATTTTTGCAGTTTATTTTATAGTTTTTGATTCTGATATTGGAAGAGGGCTAAAAGAAAAATTTCAAGAAAATAACAGGAACGTAAACTCTAAAGGATATAAAAACTAGCTTAACAAATTTCAATAAAAAGGCTATATTTTTGTATATTTCTTAATATTTAAATTTAACTGTTTTAATATTTTTTTTGCTGAATGGTTGGTGTCTTATTTGATATTGTAAGCAGAAAAAATTGATTAATAAAAGCATCTTTTTCTAAAAAGAGTGTTGATTCCTGCCAGCATGTTGCGTAAAATACAAAACTATTTTAGTTCTTAGTTTAGCTTATGTACAAAAGAGAATTGTAGAAAGCTTCCGATTTCCTTGGTGATTATCTCTTTGGACTTTATAGAATTATTTATCCCGAGATTTTTCGGATATGCATGGCATCAGCCATGTTCCAAAAATTTGTTAAGCTATTTATATTTTTTGGATAAGCAAGAGGAAACCACGATATATAAATCGTATTTTGTATCTGTTTGGTTTATAGTTAATTATATTTATAGATATTATTTCAGTATACTGAAAGTATACTAAGTTATTTATTAAATCGTTATAATATATATAAATAATTGTAAAATAGCATTTTAATAGTATATTCGTAGTAGTAAAAACGTACACTATGCTTAAAAATACCATAAAGTTATCTGATGATACAAAAGACCTATTAGACCAAATTCAATTAAAATTTGGGCTTAAAACTTATGATACGACTGTAAATAAATGCTCACTTTTTATAATTAGAAATGAAATAAATTTGAAAGAAGATTACATCGGTGATTATAGAAAGGGCCTTATTGATCTAGAAAAAAGATTAACAGCAAGTTTCAAAGAGCATGAAGATAAAATGAAATTAGATAATGCATCTGTAAGAAAATGGATGGGTGGAATTGAAAAAGATTATCTTAAACCGTTAACACAAAAACTTAATATATTGGATAAAGTTTCAGATTTAGGAATTAATAATATTTTACAAGAAAAACAAAATATTCCTAAAATTGAAAATCCGTTAAATTCTCATTTAGAGAAGCCTTTTTCTTCCAGTTCCGGAGACCAGAAAAATACTGAGATATTGAAAAATGAATTGCAGGATAAAGATCAAAAATTTAGGGATTTATACAATAAGTATGAAATCCAAAAACAGGCACTGTTTAAAATTTTTAACAACTCAAAAGTAGAGACAGGGGGGATGCTTTCAAAGGAAAGGATTCTTATAAATCTAACGTATGACGAATGGGAAGAATTAAAAAAGACACAGTAAAAAATGCATGTTAAAATAGTTTCTCACGATGCAAAGAGGTCACAATCCGCATCTAATATAATGCAGTATCTGGATAAGGAAAATGAAAAGGAGAAATTAAAAAATGAACACCTTATTTTAGAAGATAAAGAGGATGAAATCAATCCTAATTCTGTAGAATATTTTTTTAATCAAGACTACAATCCATGTGATCTGGAAGACCCAAATTCAAAGATTAACGTATTTGAAGCTGCAGACAATTTAGACAAAAACAGAGGCACTCAAAATCTTTCTTCCAGTAATTTTTATATGCTCAATATAAGTCCGAGTCAGCAGGAATTGGAGCATATGGAAAAGATAGCCATTGAAGAGCTAACAAACCGGGGACTGATCTTTGAAGATGTCCAAAATAATGAAATCGCATTAGATTTCTATAATGAGCAGAAAGATCAATTAATGAAGCTGCAAATGAAATTATTTACCCAGGAGGTTATGGAGCAATATGCTTCTCAGATGGATAGAGAGATCTACGCCAATCAGGAAGGGCTTCCGACGGATGCAGAACGAAAATTAATGAAGCCCGAAATTGAAGAAAGATTTAGGAAATTTTTGGAAGATAAAGGCATTAAGAGTGAAATCCTTCAACCGGATGTAAACTATCTGGGAGTAAGTAATTTTAACGTAAAACAGGAATATCCACACGGCAGGATATTTACTTTTTATTCTTCCGATATTGAGAAAAAAATCGATCTATTTGTGCCAGAAGGAAATTATAAAATTGAAGATGAACAGCTTTTTATTGATGAAGAATATTACTCAGATAAGTATAATACAATAGTTGAAAGAGAAAATTTCTGGAATGAAAAAATAGAAATCCCAGGTATAGCAGCCAAAAGTTCTGACTATTTTACAGATTATGTGAAAGAAGATAAAGTGCATCTTATGCATCAATGGGATGAATTTGATAAGGAACTTAAACTTTATTTTGATAGCAATGAAATACAAATGCGTGATGGTGTTTGCTATATTCCTGAAAGCATTTATAACAATAAGCTTTATGATGCAAAAAGCCATTTTCTGAGTAAAGAATTTGCAGAGATTAAAAAATCCATGCAGGAGGAAAATATAAAAAAATCGGGTTTTGATATTTCAAAAGGAATAGATCAAAATGGAGAAGAATTTTATTTGAATCCTGACAAAGTTCCTTCAAAGGATGATCTGAAAAAAATCAATATTAAAACTTCTGTAGATTTCAATAATTACCTTGTTGAGAATAAATATCTACCCAAGAAAGAAAGTTTTAAAATTTCGGATTGGGAAACTAAAAAATTCATTAAGGCAGCGGTCCTGGCAGAAAGTGAGAAAGCAAAATTATTGAAGATAACTGATGAAAGACTGCCGGAATCAGTTCAGGTCTGGGTTGGAAATTTCGCCATTGTAAATAAAGAATCTAAGGATCTGGTAAAAGATGAAAACGGAGATATTCAGATTTTATCTGATTTTTACGAGCATAAAATACAGGAAATATTAAAATTAGAAACAGGACAAAAATTACAGTTCATTGATTTCAAGGAAATTGAAAGTCAAAAACCAAAGTTTGTTAATAATGAAGAAAGTATTTCTTTTATATTCGATAAAACAGGATTAAAAGATCCGTTAAAATTTAATATCCGGACAGTAGAGCTAACTGTTTCAGCGAATGGCAGCTATACTATTGAAAGACATCTTTTTGATCATAAATATGAAAAACATCTAATCGATCAGGCTCAGAAGGAATTTTCTAAGGATTTCGAAAAGATTAAAGAATCCGTACATAAAGAAATGATTGAAGCTAAGGATTTCCAAAAAGATAAGGAAATAGAACAGCGATTCAAAAACTTTTTAGTGGAGAAAAATGTTCTGCAGGAGCAGTCTAAGAACGATAATTTTAAAGTCGATGCTAAGATATTGGAGACTAAAGATCAGTCTACATACATAGCTTATAAGCGTGAGAACAGTCTCGAAGAAATAAGGCTTTGGGTAAATAATAATACCATAAGCAAATCAGAAAAAGACGGTATTTATTTTAAAAATGAAGCCGAGATTACTAAAATATTAGATAAAGCAATTCAGAGAGACACTGCCCGCAAACAGCTGGTAGAGATTTACTTTTCTAAAGTTGAAACTGAGGATAAGAAACATAAAGAAGAGAGCTATAAGAGTTTTAATTTTTATAAAGATGTCCCTGGCCTTAGTGAACCCGTTAAAATTTCCTTTAAAGAATCTGATCTAAAACAGGATGGCGGTAAGTATTTTGTTGAGAAACATAAGTTGGATTATAAATTAGAAAATGCCGTAAAATTTGGCATTACAAAAGAGTTCGGGAACGTCAAGGACAATATCAAAAATGAAGTCTGGAAAGAGAAAGGGTTTGATACTACCAAACGCAAGATCACAGGCAAAGACCTGCTGTATTATGCAAAAATTGAGACTGAAAGAAAATACAGCCATAAAGACAAGGCAGTTATCAAGAACAAGCCTATTCTTACTAAGATCAAAGAATATCAGCAGAGCAGGAACCCATTAAATAAAATGAAGATTGCAGATTTGGAAAGCCAGCTTTTACGAGATAAATATACAGGAGAAGTTATCAATGAAGGTGTAAAGAAAGGGGGAATGAACTATCATTCCCATATTGTGGTCTCCCGGCACGATAAGACCAGTATTAATCCCAAAGATAAAGTTTCAATGTCACCGAATGCCAATCAAAAAGAAGGACAGGTTAACAATGGAGCTAAGGTTGGATTTAACCGTGATGAATTTGCCAAAACTGTTGAAAAGGTTTTTGATGAAAAATTTGAATACGAAAGACCGGAAAAGGAAAAATACGCAGTTCGGAACCAAATGAAAAAAGATCTATCGAAAAAGGTAGCTGACCGGTCCCGGGGAGAAATCAAAGGAAGGATTAAACAGGAGATTATGAAACATACGGGCATGAACACGGTAAGAAATGAACTTAATCCTTCACAGAAGATCAGGAATGAACTTAAGCCCCTGCCAATTCCAACGAGTTTTCCAAAAAGCAAGTTGGATGCAGTAATTAAAATCGTCAAGATGGCAAAAAATTTAATTGTAGACAAAGGAATGCACTATTAGTAATATGAATTTACCAGAGTTTTTAAGCAAAGAGATCATTGTCATATTTCTTATAATATACTTAGTTGTAGGGCTGTTAGGCTATATTATCTCGTCATTTCGCGGGAATAAAGGATTAATAAGCTTTTCGCTTATTTTGATATTTGGGGCAGTGATACATCATTACTTCCCATATTCATTTATTGAAAAACTTCTGCCCTTCGGTTTTGCTCCGGCTCTAATATTTGGACTACTCATAGGGCTTTCCAATTATGAACCTAAAGCACAGCCTATAGTTGATGTAGAATTAAATCTCAGAGGAAGAAAGAGGATCATCCGAAATATTTTCGCAGGGGTTGGAGTTTTCGGAGCCTCCCGAAGTGGTAAAACGGCTTCTGTGATTTATTCGCTTTTAATTCATTTTGCAAAGTGGGGATTCTCTGGTTTGATCTATGATTATAAAAATGGAGAACTGACAGAAATATGCATTCCCCTTTTTGGAAAAAGGGTAAAGATTTTTGCTATACACCGTCCTGATATCAGTGTCAGGCTGAATCCTATTAACCCGAAATATTTGGATGATGAAAAAGAGGTGTCTGCTGTTACGCAGGTAATTTTAGATAACCTTGCCGGTTCAGAGAAAGGGGAGAACGGTTTCTTTTATGATACAGCAGGAAGTTTATTAAGTGCCATCATCCTTAGATTTTCACTGCACTATCAACACTACTGTACTATTCCCCACGTTATTGCTTTTATCCTTTCTGTTGATTTTTCTTTGAAAAAAGAGGAACAGCAAAGCAAAGGCTTGCAGGAAGAGGCATATGACACGTTTTTAGGATTGAAGAACTTTCTTACTGCTGATAAAAGAGTAAAAATTCAGGCATCATCATTTATTTTAGGGCTTGCATCTGAAAAACAAACTGCTGCAGTTGTTTCAACTTTGGCCAATGCTTTACGAAAGATTTCTTTCCCAGAATCTTTTTGGGCATTGACTGGTAATGATATTGACCTGAATCTTAATTCAAAAGAAAATCAAACCGTTCTTTCAATCATGAATGATCCAAAATCCGAAGAAGTAATCACTCCTTTTTTGGCCACAATTATTCATACCATTACTAAACAAATGATGGTCCGACATCAGGAACCTGCATTCATCCTTTTAGACGAGGCTCCAACCATCAAATTAAGAAATATGGCCCGAATCTCTGCTACAATGGCGAGCTTTAAGATAGCAACTATCTATTGTGCACAGGACATTTCGCAAGCTGTAATACAATATACGAGGGATGGATTTAAAGCGATCCTGGCCAACTTATCGACCTTGTTCTTTGGTAGAGCCAATGATCCGGACACGGGTAAATTTTATGAGCAATATTTTGAACCTAAGAAAATTAAGACTCATTCAAGAACTACAGGACAATCTTCTTCCTCAAAAACCGTTAGTGAAAAAGAAGTTCCAAAAGTTCGTTCCCATGAGTTCACCAAATTTACACCGGGTAAATTCGCATTTATATCTGGTGGTAAGGCTGAACTGATTAAGTTTCCAAAGTATAATATTGAAGTAGAACAACTTCCGGAGAAGGAAAACTTAAAGTCAAAAATGATTGATAATTATACGCATATCATTGAAGAAATTAACCTTTTTGCTGAACAAATAGGAATTTCAAGAGAAAGAAAAGTTTAATATATTAAACTTTTATATATTTGTTTACCAAACATGAAAGAATAATAATGAGAATAGCTGAAAAAAAAGACAAAATTGAGGTAGTTAATATATTAACATCTGCTTTTATTGATGTCTTAATTCCCAATTCAATAAATTTTGTCGTTAAGAATGATGGAAAACGCCGGGAGAGATTAAAATCTTTAATGGAGTTTCAGTTTGATGTAGGTTTAGAGCTTGGCCATATCTTTATAAGTGACGATTCTAAAGGCTGCATTATATTTATCGATAAATGGAAATCAACGCTTAAACGTATCATTTTAGAAGTTAAGCTCTTATTTGCTGTAATAGGAATCGAAAATCTTTTTCAGGTATTGAAAAGAGAAAAGCTTATTAAATCTTATCATCCGAAACAAGACTTTATACATTTATGGCTGATGGGCGTTGCACCAGAAGCCCAAGGAACCGGAGTAGGTAGTAAACTGCTCCAGGAAACTCTTCAATTTTATAAAGGAAAACTTATCTATCTGGAAACAACGACGCCGGAAAACCTAAGGTTTTATAAGAAAAACGGCTTTACTATTTTCCATGAAACTTTTGAATTAGATTATCCATTATACTTTTTGAAATATGTTTAATACTCAAATTGAAATCAGTACTTTTATTTATATCCTAATATTTGCAGGACTATTGATTGTTGCTTTTATACAATTGATTAACGTATGGAAGAAACGAGATCGAAATTATTATCTTAATTTTTGTGCATTATTATTTTCAGGAATAATTTATAATCTGGTCGAAGGCTTACTCCCGGATCATCAATTTGGTATTGATATCCTGGCACAAAATATCCTGGCTTTTACCGTTGGTTTAGTCGTAGCCTTCCATTATCTTTTTTATTTAAAGAAGATCTACAATCTTAAGTTTTACGAAAAAATTTCCTTTGCATCCATTGGTATGGCTGCATGCATGGCCCTTATTGTATTATTTATATTACCCTATACGGTAACCAAATCATTAGAGGTTTCAAGAGTATTTTTTCTAGGATTTTTCTTCATCGTTCTTTTATTGATGATAATTGTTGTTATTAAAGATCAAACAAAAAAAATTAAAGAAGAGAAATCTGCAGTATTAAAAATTCATTATTTCATTGGAATCATTGGATTCTTAGGGCTGCTATCACTACCATTTAATATACTTATTTTCGGAGATAACCAGGTGATAGAGCAATCCTCTTTTAGTATTGGATTTTTCTTCCTTACAGTAGACTTTTTCCTATATGGATTAAGAAAAAAAGAACTGAAAAAAAATATCCCTATTGCAGAGCTTTCAGCACGAGAAAACGAAATCTTAAAAATTTTGTTAGAAAATCCGGAATTGAAATATGCTGAGATCAGTGAGCGATTAAATATTTCAGAAAAAACGTTATCTACTCATCTTAATAAGATTTATAAAAAAATCGGGATTAAAAGTAAGAAAGAAATCAATGAAATGAGTAAATCTATGCGAGAAAGTATAATTTCTTAAATTTCCACAATATTATATATTTAAAGCCTGATTATCAGGCTTTATTTTTTGTAAAATAACCCTTATTCAGCACCCTTATTTATTTAAGGAGAAGAATAAGGGTTATTTTTTTTCGTCTGCTCTTTTTATGCTATAAGTTTGAAAATCGAAGTTCAAATCAGGTAAAAATTATAGTTAGATGGAAGAATCAAGAAATAAAGTTGACAGAGTATTATTGATTATTTTCTTATCAATAGCATCCTCAATCTTATGGGGAATATTCGTAATGCTTCTATTTTATGTAGTCTTTAATTCTCAATTTTTTTCCAGTCTTATCCAGGATTTTAATCGAGAAAAAACTGCATTATTTTTTATTGGAGTAGGACTCTTATTAATTTCAGCAATAACCACTACATCTATTTTACTGAAGAAAATCAAAAATTATAATGACTAAAAAATAAAAATTATGAAAATGTTGAACAAAAATTTTTGTCAAAAAGCAAGTCTGACTTTGTTTTTGCTATCCGGAAGTTTTATGAATGCGCAGGATTTAGGACTTGCTTCCGGAGGGAATAAAATTTTAGCTGAACTGGTTAAGGCATTTCCTATTGTTGCTGCTATCGCTTTAATCTGGGTCGGATGGAAAGCGTTGAATGAGTATAATGACAGTAAAGATGTTTTAGCAGCTTTAAAGATTGTAGGATGGTATCTATTAGCAGTATTTTTTATTATCGGGGCTTATCAGGTGGTTAAAAATGTTTCTTTATAACAATGAAAGAAATCAGGAATTATAAGAACATCAGGAGAAAGCCACAAATACATGGCTTTTCTCCTAATGCATTTTATTTATTCATTGGAATTGCAGGGATTTCTTTAATGACCCTTACCACAGGTTTTAGTTGGATTAAGATTATATGCATTTTAATTATAAACGCCTTAAACCTTGTGTTTACAAAATTGGTTATGAGTAATAACCATCTTATGAAAAAATTATTCAATGAAAAGTTTCCTAAAGAAATTTCGCCATTGACAAGAGACCGATCAAAGAAAAAATAATATTAAAATACATTCTATGGAAAATTATGTATTCGGGGCGCAAGGAAATTTCGCATTAGGTTTTAGGTTCCAGATGCCGGAGAAATATTCCCTGGGAGAGAATGATTTTGACTTATTAAATGATTACTGGAATAAGGCACTGAGAGATTTGCCAACCGGAACAATCTTTTTTAAGCAGGATATTTTTTCAGAAGATAAATTTGATGCAAAGCAATTTCCGACAAGGAATTTTTTGGAGCGAAAGACTAAGGAATATTTTGATGGTATGGATTACATTTCCCATGAAACCAATGTGTTTTTTATCCTGCCTAATACTTCGATACAGCTATCTAAATTAAAAAATCCTATCCGTCCGCCACAGAAACGAATGTTTAAGGAATTTGATGATAAGATTAAAAATTTTATTGCTTCGGTTGGCCAGGTCGTCACTTATCTCCGATCTGTTAAATTAAGTGGTAATAATCATTTTAAAGTAATGCCGCTTTCAAAAGAATATTTGAATAATTACTATGAATACATTAATAGCGGACTAAATAGAAACTATAATGTAGATATTCGTAATGAATGGGATTATTTGAAGGTAGGAAGCAAATATGCATCAATTTTAAAGTTTCCGCAAGAAAATAAGTTTCCTGAAAAACTAAGATCTTGCAGAGCTGATGCTGACCTAAGTAATGACAAAATTAAATTTTTCAGAAATTACGGAGATAATTTCAGCCATGATTTAGGATTTACCCACATATACAATCAAATAGCGGTATTAGATGATAATAAGTATCACTATAATCAGGCCCAGAAGAATCATGGCGATCTGTACAAGTTCAGGAGGTTTGATAAGACAAATGAATATTGGGCTGAACAGACGGGCGATATGCTCAAAGAAATGGCTAAACATTCCGATACGGAGAGAATTGTCCGGGCACATAATAACATTGTTATTTTCGCTGATACAGAAAATGATCTTAATAGCCGAATCGATTCCGTTACGGAACGTTTCAAGGATATTGACATAAAACCTGAAAGACCATTCGGGGATAATCTTATCGCATTATATGAATTTTCCTATCCATTAAATTCACATTTGTTCGTTGACGATCACTATTACATAGCCAATTTAGAAGTATTTTCTTCTTTTTTGATCTGTACAGGAAAGTATAATAATGATAAAGAAGGCTTGAGACTTAATTCAAGATTGGCCGGGATGGTTCCGGTAACCGTGGATGTTTGGGATGAAGATAAAAATTATGTTGACGCAAGAAACTTCTTTATCCTGTCGCCAACAGGCGGTGGGAAGTCTTTTACAGCCAATCATATCATTTCACACCATTATTCAGATGGAGCAAAACAGGTCATTATTGATTTAGGAGGTTCTTACAGAAAACTCGAAACCTTATTTCCTAATGATATTGCCTACATCACCTACAAAGAGGGAGATAATTTAGGGGTTAACCCCTTCGAATTGCGGTCAAATGAAATCCTGACTACTGCCAAAATCGATGAATTGGTCGAATTCATCGGGGTACACTTCCGCAGGGATGGAACATTGTCAGAACAGGAAAGGGCTGTCCTTAGAAGAGTGGTAGAATTGTATTATAAGAACATAAAAAGAGGACATTCCCTGCCTTCATTTATCAATTCATTCATCATCGACAAGAACGATATCATAGAACATCTTGAAATACAAAAGGAGTTCTTTAATGCAGATGAATTTGTATTGCTCATGAGTGAGTTTGTGGATGGCGGAGCTTATTCATTTTTATATGACGAAAATAAACCAACGTTTGGAACTGAATTGTACGAGAAAAACATTATTGTCTTTGAGTTGGATGCTATCCGGGGAAATAAATTATTACTGTCTATCATGCTGCAGCTTATTTCGACTACGATTGATAAAATGATCTGGCAGGACAAATCTACTCGGGGCGTGATTCTATTTGATGAAGTTGCGGAGCAATTAAAATGGGATGGAATGTTACGACGAATCCAATGGTTTTACCAGGCTATCAGGAAGCAGAACGGAAGTATTGGAATTGTATTGCAATCCATTGCCCAGCTGCCTAAAAATGAACTTTCTGATGCCATTATTGACAATACTCAGATCTTATATGTTTTGGGAGCCAAAGACTACAAAGCCATACAGGAAAGATTTAATCTTTCAGATCACGCCTATTACCAAATGTCTTCAATTAAGAAGAATTTCAGCGGAGAAAGGAAATATTCACAATTGTTCCTGCTTCGTGGCGACACCCACCAAGTCTATAACCTGGAGGTTCCACCGGAGGTTTTTTGGGCCTACCAAACCGACGGAGCCATGAACACTCTGCTGATGAAAGCTTATAATATCACGAAAGATATGGAAACTGCTATTCAAATCATGATTGAAAATCAGCAAAAATTTGAACAGATCAGAGATGGTTTGAAAGCAAGAAAAATAGATGAAGAAGAATCCATCAATATTATTAAAAGAATCACTAAAAATTACGAATATGAAAAAGAAAGTTTTTAATCTGACTTTGATCTTACTGCCATTTTTAGGCTTTGCTCAAATCGGAGGAAGTGTTGTATTTGACCCAACGCAAGCATCAAATATGAGTACCCAGATCGCGAATACTACACAACAGATCGGGCAGTTGGAAAAATCATTGGAATATATGAAAAAAGCTTCCGAGACATTGAACAAAGTAAATGAGTACGTGCGTGATGTCTCTACTGTAACGGAAATTACCAATATGTACAAAGAATCTGTTTCCATCGCTTCAAGAGTCCGTACGGATGCCCAGAGGATTAAAAATCCTAATACAAGAAAAAGAGTGTTAACAAACGTTTCGCAACTCCTAACATCGCTTACGTCCGGAGTTGCCTTTGTCAACAAGATTCTCACGAATGATTTTTTTAAAATGACTGATAAGGAAAGGCTTGAACTGCTCAATACTGAGCGTAGAAAGATACTGATTAAGAAATCAAAGTTAACCTCTTATCTCAATTAAAATGGACTTTGCATTTATAAATGAACTGACTAAGCAGCTATCAAACTCTAATATTTTTCTCTATTCATTTTCAGGAGCAAAAGTGTTGGCCTTTGCCCTACTGATGTTTAAAATATTAGAAGCTTTTACCAAAGATTTTGATAGCAAAGACCCCAAAGTTGGCAATATAATGACTCTTTTCGGGTACGGATTAATCGTAATGAGTTCTGATTGGATTATGTTATCGATTGAAAATATTTTTGCTTCCGTAGATACTACGATGGGCGCCACTTCATCTGATTTATTTGAGACCCTGAACAACGAAGTCTCTACAAAAATTGATAATATTTTCGCAGGGTGTGAGGATGTTTTTGACTATATGGGAGCTTTTTTTGCGAATGTTATCATTATTGTTACCCTGCTATTCACCTGGTTAATAGGTGGATTATGCAAATTGGCAGATATGAGTATTACCGCTGCCTACTTGATTCAGCGGGTATTTATATTAAAATTACTGCAGTTCTTGTTTCCTTTGGCCGTAGCATTCTCAACCTATAGTGGAACCAATAAACTTTTCTCAGGATGGATATTGAGATACATCGGGATTTTTATTCTCGGTATTGGCTACATCGGAATTATCAATATTACCGAATTGCTGCAATCCACTATTCTTGCGCAATTTGATACTGGAGGGGGAAATTATGGAATGATGGGGAACACGGTAGACGGGACCATTTTTAGTGCAGGAATTTTAGTTGCGATGATCGTCACTTTTACCGTTAAGATCAAGCTTTTCGGAGTTGTAACCAATTATATAACAGGAATGTTTCAATAATTATATATGAAAACAGGAGAAGATTTTTTCACGGTTTTAAAGAAGAACAATACTACCGTTTGGGTTGTTGGGTTTGTGGCCATACTAAGCATTTTAGGTTCTCTTTTCTTTGCCTTTACGGTATATAAAGACAGTACCAACAATATTTACAGCATCAATGAAAAAGGAGAACTTATTCCTTTAAAAAAACTGGCAATTCAAAATGCTGATCTTATTCAGGCCAAGGCTAATCTTGAATATTTTGTAGATCAATATTATAATTTGGATGCCTATTCCATGAAGCGAAAACGGGAACGTGTTTTATGGCTAGTCGGAGATCAGCCAACAATGATAATTAAAGATAGGGCGAACAAAGGCTATTTTGATGAATTTTTATCCATGGCCGGGCTTACTCAAAATGCTGAAATTCTGCAACAAACTTTAAAAATAACTAAAGAAGTGCCTTATACTGCAGAGTTTGTCGTAAGAATCCAAAGAGTTAACGGAGGGGTATCAGAATTTTATAACAGTACGATAAAATTGAAAATGGAGAGAGTGAACAGAAATTTTCCTTATAACCCTTATGGATTGTTGATCACCCAATTTTCCGAAAACCTGCAAAAAGTAGATGTAAAGTCAGAACCTGCCGTAGAAGAAATTAAAGCGTCAGAGGAAGAAACCAACCAAAACCCTAAAGAAAATGGAAAGTAAAACGGAAAATATTAAGAAGAAGGGCAAGTTTGACCTGAAAAATATTTCTACGGAAGATAGAAACAAATATTTTGCTTATGGAGTTTTTGGCTTTGCCATCTGCGGAATTCTAGTCTATGGAATTTCCAATTATACTTCGGATGATAAAACAGAAGAAGTGGTAGAGTTCAGCAATCCGGAAGCTGAACAAAGTAAGTACAATTCAAAGTTAGAAGCCATCAACCCGAAAAGCCCGCAGCAAACTTCAAATGCTTTAGAAAATCCTTTGACACCCTCGGAAGAAACCCAGGCAAATACTGATGTTGCTTTTCAAACTTTGGATAGGCAACTTTCAGAACTGGGGAGCGGAAAGAATGTAATTAATAATGAGCCCAAGCCTACTCAATCAGGAGCAACTTTAGGTCCATCCAATTCACATGATGTATATGGGAACTATTCCATGTGGCAGGATAAGGAACCATCTAACAGTAAAATTGGATATTCTGCAAAAGAAAATATGGTAACACCATCGCCCCGCCAAGCTTCAAAGCCTTCTTATTCGGAAGTCAGCAGCTATCAGCCGGAACAGACCTATAAAGAACCTTCCTTTTCAACGTATACAGAAAAACAAGCTGCCAGTGTTGCACAGGTAAAATCAAAGCTTATTTCACAGGGTGAAGCCTCAAATAACAGAAGTATTTCTTTCGTGATATTGGAAAATTTCAATTTAAACGGTGAGACTATATTTAAAGGGAAATCTTATGCAATTGGGTCTATTAAATTGGAAAATAATAGAATAATGGCAAAGATCAATACGATCAAGGCTAATGGAAAAATGTATAATGTTTCCGGGAAAATTCTTGGATATGACGGAGAGGAAGGTTTGCCATTGTCAGTAAACGAAGGGAGTGGAGGAAGCAATGCCGGAGAAGTTATAAAAGATGAAGCCGGATGGTTAATTAATAGTGTGCCCGTTGTAGGGAGAGTGATCAGCAGAACAACAAGCGGAGGATCAAGAAATAAATTAAACAAAATCTCCCTTTCAGGGAATATTGAATGCCAAATAATAATTTATAAATAATAAGAAGATGAGAAAAATTGCAATTTCAATTTTCATTGTAGGTAGCGTTTTAAGTTATTCTCAAACCACAAAAAAGAAAAGCTACAAAAAGCCTGTAAAAGAGACGTATGTAAAGAAGAAGGCCGGCTCTAAAACTTTCGCCACTGCTGTAATAGATACACTGATACAGGAAGAAGAAAAATCCGAAGTTGTTACAGAACCGATAGCAGTTGAAAAATCAAAGATTACTGTTGCTATAGCCGAGAAATCAGATTATGAAAAAACAGCAGAAAAGCTGTTGAAACAAAAAGGATGGATTAATAATAGAAATTCTTCCTTAGTACGTGGCGTTGAAGGATTTGTAAAGGGTGTTTATTCAGGAAACGGGAAGATTTTCGTAATGCTTGAAGTCTCAAACCGCAGTAATATCAATTATGATATTCAAAATATTTCATTCATTACAAGTCCAATAAAAAAGAAAGGAATTGATTTCGATACCGAAGAAAAAATATTTCTGCCGATCTGGTCAAACCAACCTGATTTTATAGGAAAAAAAGCAAAGCAAAAGTTGGTTTTTGTCTTCGATAAGTTCACCATTGGAGAAAACAAAACGCTAAATGCAGTTATTAATGAAAATGAAGGAGAACGAAACTTAAAACTTGAAATTAAGCCAGCTTATATTTTATCAGCTGAATATATCAACTAAAAAAATCACATTATGGAAAGACGAATTTTAATAATACTATTGCTTTTTTTAGGGCTTTTTTACAATGCCCAGGGAAGAAGGGCTAATCAATCAGGAGTGCATGCTCAGTATGGCCATATTGCCTCTAACGATACCATAAAAAAAGGTTCTTTCATGGCCATTACAGGATATAATCATGTTTTCGGTGATAAAGGATTTTTAGGCAAAGTAGAAGGTTTTTACCAAGATACAAAAGTGGGTTATATGGATGGTCAGGTTTTACCTTATCAAAAGTATGGATTGAACGTTTCGGCAGGTTACAGCTATGAAGGTTTATATCCGGTTTTCCTGAATGCTTATTTCGGGGCATTTGGAGCCTACGAAAATGTAAATGATGGCAACCAGAAAGACCCGAAGTATAATGCTCAAATCCCAGCCAAGGTAAAAGGGTTTGTGTATGGACTTTCGGGATCTGCAGAAATTGAAGTAGTCCTGGTAAGAAAACTATCTCTATTAGTAAATTACACTCAGTTTTATGATCTTAAGAGTGATTTTTCAAAATCAAATTATGCCTTTTTTGGAGGAATCAAATATTACATCAAATAAAAATACACTACTATGAAAAATTTATTGTATTTAATCATTGCTTTTTTCAGTATAACATTGAGTTTAAATTCCTGCGAAGATGATGGAGATTGGGAGGATATCAATGGTGGGCAGTTCGGATTTAAAATCGAAAGAGACGATTATTTCATAGAAAAATCCGTAGGTGAAGCCAACCAGATGAAATATAATGTTGTAACTAACTATGACTTTGCATCAGTTCCAATGAAGATTAAATATACATCTTCTTTAAATGGAACCCTTAAATTGGGATCTGAGATCTTGCAGCCTAATACAGAGTATGCATTGACTACTAAAGAGAATATTTTAACGTATGTAGGAAACGTCGCAGGAACCCATGAGGTAAAAGTTACAGCAATCAATGATAAAGGAATTACTAAGGAAGAAACTTTTAGCCTTAAATACGGAGTTTCTGAATTTACCCATACTTTCACTGGAGGAACAGCAGATATTTATCAGTCAGATGAAACACCTTACTTAATGAAAATTGTTCCGAGTTCAGGACAGCCCAATACAGGATATGAAATAAGATTCAATTCCTATAATGGAAGCATTAAATTAAATGGAGTTGCTGTTCAAACAGGGCAGTTTTATCCTTTGCCGAACATTGATAATTTTACAGTAATTCTTGCAACAAACCAGATAGGGCAGGGCGCTTTAGATTACACTATCAAAAATACTACGGTTCAATCGAACTATAATATTCAACAAACTGTAATTGCAAGGAAAATTGTCATTGAATCAATGAATATCAATTCACTTAATGTTCTTCCTAATACTCAAATGAGCTTAATCGGAGTTATAAAGAAGACCCCTGTTACGTCCAATACAACCATCAAATATAAAACATGGATTAGTGCATCAAGCAATAATAATACGAGTGGTATTCAAAATACAAACAATACTTATACTTCTTATGCATTAGGAGCTAATGGAGCATTCAATGTTAACTTTAATGCGCTCCAAACAGGGAATTATACTTATAATATCCAGGTACAGGATGAATATGGAAATGAGAGTGAAGTAAAATCATTCAATGTTGTGGTAGCCCCGGAAATAACCTTTATAGGTGCAATAGCTATGGAGATTGATTATAGATATCAAATAACATGGATTGGTAGTGATGTAAAGACATATCTGAAAGGCTTTAAAAGATCATTTAAGGCTATAGCCGGAGGAAATGCCACAATTACAAAAATTGAGTACAATATTACTTTTAATCATGCAGGCCAGCCAGCTTATAATTACAATTTTTCAGAGAATGTAACCAATGGAACCAATACCTACGAAGTTACAGATGCTACATTTAGCACAGGTAATGTACAAATGGCTTATGTTTCATCAAATCAAATTGGAAATCCACCAATATCAAATTTGCAGGGGAAAATAAAAGCCACTTCATCTACAGGGGCAGTACTTGAACAAACAATAACCCCTACTTATACTTTTAATCAGGGACTATAATCCACTGCTTTTGAATAGTAGAGGCTGTTGCATTTTGTGACAGCCCTTTTATTTATTATTTAAATTAGGATACATCTATTTGACACCGGTAAGAAAAGTGCCAATTTATTATCCTAGATGAAACTTAAACCAATGAAAATAACATTAATCAGAGTAATGATTATGGTATCCAGCGATAGTCAATTTTTCGGACAGTTTAGTTATAGAAGCAGTATCTGAAAATCTTTTACCCAAATATGAAAATCAATCACAGAATATCAACATTCATTAAAAAAACGTTGATAAATATTTAAATATAGATTGAGTATTGTATTATTCTTAATCCGATGCTTTAAAAATAAAATAATTCGGTATTTGAACTTCTACTCTCTTTTTCAATGTTACTGAGTACATAATTACGGCTGCTAATATACATAGCGTTATCACTATTACGACAGGGCGGGGTTTGAATTGTTTAATAAAATCTTTCATATTATATTATTTCTCTTTAAATAAATAGTTCCATTTTTCCAAAAGTACAATCAGCTTTTACGAAAATCGTTTTTGCTTAATTTCTTCCAGAACAAATAGAAAAAAGCTTCAGCTCTTTCGAAAGGACACCTTTTTTTCACTTCTCCTTAAGTGCCATGAATAAAGGATTTGCAAGTATATTGCATGGTTTCTAATAAAGTTGTGACGCATTCGAAACATAGTCATGAGTTATAGATAAATTTTCAAAATATAGTCTGTTCCGCAAGATATCTTCACCTTTGAAACGTTCTGTTATATTAAAAATATCTTGATGTATAACACAAAAAAAAAGCCCCTCGCTTAGCGAGAGACTTTGTCTTCGTAACGAAGGTACGAAATCATCCAATACGAACCAAAAGCATTGATTTTAAAATTAAATCCCACTATAACACTAATTAACTCTTCTCTACTTTTTGCTTATGTTCTAACACCTTCAAGAGAATATTTTTTCACTTTTAATAAAAAAGAGTAGTAGAACTACTCTTTCTTCTCTTTTCTCAATTTAACAATAATAGTAATGAGTTCTACTACTTTCACTACTATATCTAATAGTTGATCAATTTGTTCTAAGCTGTTGTTTTGCATAATTTTTATATTTAAACACTGGTCAGGTTTTAGCCCTCGCTAAAAGCTGGATGCATTACAGGGTTTAAGACGTCCAAAACAATCACGCTTCTATTCATCGGTGATACAACCATTCTTTTGGCCCAATTTTGTGTATGACTCTGCAAAATTTTAAACTAAGGAGCAACGAACGGCCAGCGTTTTGAAAAAACGAGGAGACTTAGGAAGTGACGGCTGAAAAATTTCACCGGAGGACAATACGATAGGAGTTCAAGGTAAAATGAATACCTTTTTAATGGCTGAATGCATTTTAAAGGTATAATGGTTTATCGCTTATTGAAAAAAAAATTTGTTAAACAATAAAATTTTTTTTCAGATGTGATCTTAATTGCTATATATTTGCATTACAAAACAACGCAATATTTGCGTACGAAGTTCTTTTAAAATCAGGCGTAATTTAATATTAAAATAAAAACTCCCTGCTGTAACAGGGAGTCTAATGGGTTATTTAATTTCAATTTCGAAAACAAATACCCCGCCTTTTGGATGGTAAATTTTTTTACCATTCTTTGTAATAGACTTTGTAAAAATTCTTTTGTAATTTTTACCGTCTCTTTCAAAATATTCCATCTGTAGTGGATTTTGAAATTACACTTCTTACCGAACAACTCAGGCCAAATCCTGAGTTGTTCTGTTTACAATCTCAGCATTTTTGCCACTTGGAAATGAATTTCCAGTATTGATCTTTGCAAAGATATTAATAAAATATTCTGATTATGTCCATCTTTACATATTGTGTATGAAAAAAGATTATTGCACCTTTGCAGCCTCGTTTTAGGGTTATTTGAAGGCATGAATAGATACTATACGCAATCTTAAGAACTATTTTAGTGTTTGAGTGTCTTTTTGACTATTTAAACCGTTTTTTAGCGTCTTGTATCGTTTTTGTAAGCATTTTTTTTAAGGAGTCATTTCTTAAAAAAAAGATGACCACCAGAAATACCTGCTTTATATACCCAAATATCTTTATAGAAACATCGAAAAAGCCCCGGTTTAGCGAGAGACTTAAATTATTTTATTTATTTATAACGTATACAATTGAACCTTCAGGCACCAATGAGGTGGTAAATTGTGGATTGCTAAACTTTAGTAAATCATAATTAAAATTCTTTCCTAAAGCTTTTAATGTTGTTGTTTCGTTAACTTTTATGATCTGAATATCTTCAAAAGAATAACGGAAATAAGAAGGTTTTATATTATGATATTTGTAGAAGTTAAAAAGGTAGTTTACGGCAATAAATGAAGGTACATATGCCTGTGTTTCTTTTGGCAAAAATGGTCTAACCATCCAGTAATTTTTACTTCCGGCCTTTTTGATTGCTTTTCTCACATTCCCAAGACCACAATTATATGCAGATATTGCTAAATTCCAATCGCCTAATTGCAAATATAAATCTTTTAAATATCTAACTGCAGAATCTGTATTTCCTACTGGATCGTAAAAAATATTAATGTATTGATTTTGTTTAATTCCATATTGTGAACCAGTACTGGGCATAAACTGCCAAAGACCTTTAGCTCCTGCCCATGATTCTGCTCGTGGGTTTAATGCACTTTCAACAACTGCTAAATATTTCAATTCTAAAGGCATTCCATATTGTGCAAGTTTTTTTTCAAATAATGGAAAATAATAAGCAGATAATCCAATTATTTTTCCTGTCCATTTATAAGATAAATACTTTTTGACATAAATAAATGTGATATCGTTGTAATCAATTGGTAGTGGTGTATTTATATTTAAATATTGGAATCTTTCTTTGAATATAACTTCTTCCAATGATTCATTTATATTATTATCACTACCTAAACTTTTAATATAAGCTTCATCATATTTAATAAAATTTTCCTGGGATTTATAAGCTAAAGGAATTGTTAAAAGTAATAGTATAATTTTAATATCAACCATGTACAAATTTAATAATTAATGTAGATGTTCATTATTATTAAATTATAAATCCTCGAGCAAGCCGATTATTTAAACTAATAAACATGATAATTCAAATAGAATAAATCAGACAAGTATATTAAATGTATTAGATTATATTCATATTGAATTAATTTTTAGTAGCATTTAAAAATAGCTACACAAAAGGAGGCTAAAAATGCAGAAAAAATTGTGTGTTAAATTGCGACAAAAAAATGTATATGTTGAAATAGATTACCTCTAAAATAATATTAAGTAAAAATATATTTTAGATTTGCTAGATTATTGATACTAATCAAATCAAATGATTTTAGACATAAGTTAGGGCATTAATTATTGGTATTAATGTGAAATCTTTCAAGTTGGTCCAAAAAAAAGATTCTACCTTTTGGTAGAATCTGTATTTAATTTTTCCGAAAGGAACTCTCCAGACTTTGATAACCCTGCCGAAGCTGTCCAGATTATACTCGCCCTGTTCTTTTCTTATTTTCTTTAACAAAGATACGTATTAATTTTTTAATACACAAAAATTTAGTTTAATATTACCGCATAGACTGTTCTATTTTAATTGTTTCCAATTTTCTGAGAGTATTATTTTCCATTCTATTTAAATTTACCCCTGAATCAATTAAAGAAATACAATATTGTGAATCATGAATTTTCATATCATTTGTTTTCATTGCTGTAAGAACTGTAATCTCATATTTCCCGTACGTAATAAAATGGATTTCAATAGCAATATTTAGCGGTACCTCTGAATCTCTAAAATCTTTGATAATTATTCTATTATTTCTAATTGGATTTTTTTTATCTGGAAAATTTATAAAATTTGATATTCTGTTATTTAAATAGAAATGAAAAATATATTTAACACTATCAATAATTAAGTGTTGCACTAAATATTGTTCGATTCCTTTTCTTTTTCCTGATTCATCTCCAAAATTTACACGATTTTCATAATGTTTGTCAATCCAGATTTCTATCTCAATGTCATTATAAATATGAATAAGTTTAGCATTTTTAGAAGCAGAGTTCGTTTTAAATTCGTTTTCTTCAACTATTGATTTTTCTTCTGATTTTTCAATTGTAGTTATTCGTTTTCTTTTTTCCATTTCTGTAATAAAAAAGCAAGTTTAGGATTTTTTTTGATAAGTAACTAATTTTCAGATTCCAATTTAAAAATCAGACTTTTTATACAAGAATAGCTTAAAGATAAAATTTGACACAATTATTTGACTAATAATAATTTAAAATGTTATAAGAATAGCCAATTTGTCTTAAATAATTTTTAGGTGGTGTTTTTGTTTTATTGTATTTCAATTTTAAACTTTTTTTTATGGAAGAAACAATAATGAACTTATTTGAACAGAGAAATCTTAAAGCAGGAGAAATTATTCCCTTGAGAGTTATAAACCAGCATATGGCCACGCTCAATCATGTGCAACGAGCTGCATTGCAAAATGCTCTTCAATCACTTTTAGAAAGAAATTATTTTACTTATGAGGATGGGACAACAGGTATTGAATGTTTAAGATTAACGGAGATCGGCTTTAATTCTATATATTCTAATAGCCTTACAGTTGAAGAACTTAAAAGAGAAGTCCTTGGTTTGTTTTTTAAGCAACATAGTAGGGCGGGACATATTGTAATGAGAGTTTTTCACAACTTTCAAAATCTTAATCCCATAGAGCAAAATCGTTTACTAGATGCGATAAATACGCTTAACGATCAAGGGTATATACTAATTGAAAATAGATCAGATTTACGACTTACTCAATTAGGTGAAGATACTATATATCAATAATCTAATAAAACGTTCGGTTTTCTGTACTAGCCCGGATAAATTTTATCAGGGCTTTTTTGTTTATTATTAAGTACATAATTGTTGTACATAAAAACAAATTACATTAAATTTATTGCATATGAGAAAAGTGTAAAATGTTAATTGGATATGCAAGAGTAAGTAAGTTCGAGCAAAACCTCGATTTACAAATTGATGCTTTAAAAAAGCTGGGAATTGATAAAATTTATGTTGATAAAGTTAGTGGTGTTAAATCTGAAAAGCCGCAACTTAAGTTATTAATACATTATTTACGAAAAGGTGATACTTTGGTGGTATGGAGATTAGATAGAATTGGTAGAACTACGGTGGGATTAATTCAATTTGTAACAGAGCTGAACGAAAAAGGAATTCATTTTACATCTATTACAGAGAATATTGATACAAGTTCTACAAGCGGAAAATTGATCTTTCAGATTTTTTGTGTGCTAGCTGAGCATGAAAGAAATGTACTTATCGAAAGAACAAATGCAGGCTTGAAATCCGCAAGAGCCAGAGGTAGAAAAGGAGGAAGACCAAAGGGACTAACTGAGAAATATAAAAAAATTGCTCCAGTAGTTAAAGCATCTTACGAAGCAAAGAAATTATCTGTAGAAGAAATAATGAAAGCTTTCAATATTGGTAGTAAAACAACATTTTATAAAATCATTAATTCCTAAAAATAATATTATTAAAGCTAATATGATGATGAAAATACTGGAGAAACTAATTAAGAATCTTCTGGATTACCAATTAAAATGATTATTTAGTGTCAGATATTTATCAAACAAATATAAGCAGGAATTATGCAGATATTCTTTGCATCGATAAATATAGCACTTTGTAAGCTTAAAAATAAGTTACGCTAATAGATTGCGTAGTCTCGCGCAAAATCAAATAACCAATTATTATAATAATAATCTCAAGAGACGATTAGATTGAATGTTTGGTGTTTTTGTAAAGCAGCAGTTTGCTATCAATTTAAATATATTAGTTATAGAAATTATAACTAAAAATTTCTTATAAAAACGATAAAAATAACCATGGACCAAGAAGAATTTATAGAACGTCAAAAAGAATTGAATCGACTTACTTCATTAGTTTCCAAAGGAGGAACAATTAAAGATTGTTCTCATCCAGTAAAAGCAGAATGTTGTTTACCAATAAAAAATGCTCACAGTTTGCAACGACAAGGCTCCCTAAAATTATTAGAAAAAACCGTAAAGGGAAATTCGTTTATATACTGTCATACTGAAAGGCAGATTAATAAGAAATATAACTTTTTAGATCTTAAGCCCATTGGAAGAAAGGATGCTTCGACATTTTATGGGTTTTGTGATTTTCACGATACAAACCTTTTCAAAGAAATTGAAAATGACCCTGAAGCAACCGACATTGATAATAATTTACATTGTTTTTTGCACACATACAGATCATTTTCTCACTCTTATCACAGGAAATACGAAGAATACAAACTTTTTACATCATCAGAGCCTGAAGTACTAAATTATTTAAATAAATACTACGGAAAAGACATCGATAAAGTGAGACAGGGAATAAAACTTGCTCTTCAAGACTTAGAAGTTCCTAAAAAACGCTTAGATGAAATATTAATAAATAAGACCTACGAAGATTTAGAATTTTATTGTTATGAATTTCCATATAGGTGTCCTGTTTCGTGTGCAGGTGTTTCCACTCCAGGGCATTTTAAAAATGGTACTCCATTTAATTTAAGTGATAGCGAAAATGTATCCTATTCTGATATTTTCACTACTGTTTTACCTTTTAGTGAAAGAACGGTTATTATTTTAGCTACATTTCCGGATGATTTATTAGGGATAAAGTACTTGGACGAGTTAGATCATATTTCTAATACACTTGAATTTCAAAAATATTTATCGTTTCATATTATAAATAATCTAGAAAATGTTTATATATCTCCGAAATTTTATGACAGAAAAAGCTATAAATGGAGACAAAGTTATTGTAAATTAATTGACATAATAGCTAATAAATATACTCCATATATTAGGTATAACAAGGCTTTTCAAATTAATTATTTTGCATCTACAGAAAAAATAGAATCTTAAAAAACATTATTAATCCAGATTTCATAGAATGGCTTAGATCTACATAGCCTCAAATTAGTGATTTTGATTTGATTGCTTTATAAAAAACTTGATGAAGGCAATTCATATTTTATTTAAAAGAAAAAGAAAAATCAAGTGTAAAATATAAGTCAACAGTCAAACATTTTATCCTCTAAATTATTCTTCAAAATTTAAACAAAGTTATTATCTTCTGATAAAGACTAAAAGGGAAGTATTCTGAAACAGAATACCTAAAAAGGTTTTCAAAGCTAAATTTTGGAAAGCAAAATTTATAGTGCAACCTGTAATAGAGGATAGTTTGTATTTGATATCTCACAGGATACATATGGATAAATCTCAAAAAAAATATTAATATATTTGTTATGATAGTATTGTTATTTTAAATTAGAGATAGCTATATAACAACCTTTTAAGAAGGCGGAAAAACTAAATAATAACCATGAACAAAGTCAACCCAAGTTTGAGAATTACGTATAGCCATACATCAAAAGAAGATAAATATTTTTTTGGCGGATTCCTGAATCTTGGGATCAATAATTTAGAAGTTCTAATTAAAGCATTTAAGCTTAAATTTTTTCCGGGAAGTGAGAAAAAAATTGGTATTAAAAATTTCTTACAGACGTATTTCAAAGAAGATATTAGTGATCATGATTTTGAGCTTAGGGTTGAATTCTTAAAAAATTACTTTCCAGTAGTCAGTTATCTTGATGAAAAGAATAAAGGATTATTTAGGAATCAATTAGACCTGCTATTTAAATCGTTGGAGTCTTTAAGGAACTTTTACACCCATTATTATCATAAGCCCCTCAATCTGCCGGAAGAATTGTTTGATTTACTTGATATTATTTTTAGCGAAGTTGCATCTGATGTTAAAGCTAAGAAGGTGAAAGATGATAAATCACGACATTTACTAAACGCTAAATTGTCAGTAGAATTGGAAATCCGTTATCAACTGCAAGTTGAAAAATTGAAGGAATTAAAAGCAGCTGGAAAGAAGGTTAACCTGCATGATCAGGATGCTATCAAAAATGGAGTTTTAAATTCATCATTTAATCATTTAATCTACAAAAATGAAGCTGGCGACAGTATAGTAAGAAGACGTTATGCTGCGCGATACTCGGAAATCGATCAGGCAGAAAATGGGATTACTATATCCCAAAGTGGTTTATTATTCTTGATTAGCTTTTTTCTCAGAAAAAATGAAATGGAAGATCTAAAAAGTAGGATCAGAGGCTTTAAAGCTAAAATCATTAAAAAAGGTGAAGAAAATATCAGCGGATTAAAATACATGGCAACGCACTGGACTTTTTCATATTTAAGTCTCAAACAGCCAAAACAAACTCTGACGACTGATTTCGACCGTGAAACTCTTCTGTTACAAATTATTGACGAGTTGAGTAAAGTTCCAAATGAGGTTTATAAGGCTTTTAATGAGGAAACCCGAAATTTATTTGTTGAAGATATTAATCAATATTTAAAAGAAGGAAATGATGATTATACTTTAGAAGAAGCTCAAGTGATTCATCCGGTAATCAGAAAAAGGTATGAAGATAAATTTAATTATCTTGCCATACGTTATCTTGATGAGTTTGCAGGTTTTAAATCATTAAGATTTCAAGTTCACCTAGGAAATTATGTCCATGATAGAAGAGTAAAGAATATTTCGGGTACCGTACTACAAACAGAACGGCGGATTAAAGAAAGAGTAAAAGTTTTTGGAAAACTTTCTGATGCTCAACGATTAAAAAATGAATTTTTTGCAGATGAATCACACCGGGATAAAGGATTAGGATGGGAAATCTTACCGAACCCATCATATGTCTTTATTGATAACAATATACCAATATATCTTAAAGTAGATGAGATAACGGAAGCTAGAAAATCAGCGCAAGCAAACAGAAAAAATGTAGCTCCTGATGAAAGGCGCAGCCGATCTGTAGATAAGATGCAAAAGCATAATATTATTAATGAGATTTCTCCGAGACTACGAAAAGATGAGCCTACGGCTCTATTATCACTTAATGAAGTACCTGCGCTATTGTATGAAATTCTTGTAAAAGGAACTTCTACTGATAAAATAGAAGAGCTTTTAAAATCCAAAGTCATTGAACGTATACAGATTATTAAAAATTATAATCTTGAGAATCCTCTACCTGCTTCGCAGATCAGTAAACGCCTTAAAAATAACAAGATATCTGGAAAACAATACAATATTGAGAAGCTTAAGCAACTGCTGGATGAAGAGTTGGTCATGGTAGATGAAAAGCTTGCTCTGATTTATAAAAACAGAGTTGAACTTAATAAGAAAATAGACAGAAAAATACTTCGGAAATATATATTCGGGTTTTCTGAATTGGGTAAAGAGGCTACGTGGATCGCAAAAGATATAAAGCGATTTATGCCTCCGGTGGCTCGAAAGGAATGGAAGGGATATCAACATTCTCAGTTGCAGCAGTCGCTGTCATATTATGAATCACGTCCGGATGAAGCCTTAAATATTCTGAAGAATAACTGGGATTTTGACGATGAAAGCACGTTATGGAATTCCTGGATAAAAAATAGTTTTAAAGAGAAATCTTTTGACCGCTTTTATGAGAGATATTTGCGCGGGAAAAGAGAATTTTTGGAAAATTTACTGGATAACCTTAAGAATTTCAATGCGGGATCCAAAAAACTTATTGAAAAATTTCTATCCCAACAAATGCCCAAAAACTTCTTTGACAAACGGCTTTATATTTTGGAATCTCTGGATCAGGAAAAAGATAAGATCTTGTCGTATCCATTATTATTTCCGAGAGGCCTGTTCGATCCTGCACCGACATTTATAAAAGGAGTTAGGGTGACTGTAGAGCCGGAAAGATTTGCAGCTTGGTACCAATATGGTTATTCTGCGGAACATCTATTTCAGAAATTTTACGAAATGGATCGTGATTATACTGAGCTGATAAATGACGATATTGAGAATAGGAGTGCAGCTGATAAGAACAAAGATAATTTCACTAATGAGCAGCAGCTGACGTTGATCAAAAAAAAGCAGGATTTAAAAATAAAGAATGTTAAAATACAGGACTTGTTTTTAAAATTAATTGCAGAGAAACTATTCAGTGATATTTTTAATTATCACTCTGAAATTAATTTATCAGATTTATACCTGACGCAAGTTGAGAGAATTGAAAAAGAACAACAGGCAGCACAGCAGAGTATAAGATCTATTGGTGATGATTCTCAAAATATCATTAACGATAATTATATCTGGAGTAAAACGATTTCATATCAGAAGGATCGGATTTATGAACCGGCTGTAAAACTTAAAGATATAGGCAAGTTTAAATATTTTCTTAACGACGCTCGGATCGAAAGATTACTCTCCTATGATATTTTAAAAATTTGGAGCAAGGCAAAAATAGAAAAGGAAATCTCGATTGGTTCAACATCATATGAATCTATCAGACGTGAATCCATATTCAAAGAATTGCAAAAGTTTGAAAAAGAAATATTAGCACAATATAAGGGAGAGCATCCTGAAGAACTGGAGGATGAGATAAATCCAAGCTTTAAAAAATATGTTGTCAATGGAGTTTTAAGAAAGCATTATAATCAAGTATCTGAAATTGATTGTCAATGGTTGTATAATTTTGGCGAGTCTTCTTTTGAAAAACCCGAAGTCGTAGAAGATTTAAAAACAAAGGATTCTCTTGTACAAAAGGCTTTTTTATTAGTTTATCTTAGAAATAAGTTTGCACATAATCAACTGCCTGAAAAAAGAATTTATCAATATATTACTGAAAATTATTATGAGATAAAAGGGGAAACAGTTGCTGAGACTCTATTAAATGTTGTAATTGATTCAATCAACAGTTTAAAAATGAAGATCCGTTGAAATAATTATAACAGTAAAGGGATGTACTGGTAATAATTCAGAATTGGAAGAGCAATCATAACAATTTCCATATAATTAATTTTTAAGTTTGTTGAGACATATCACAATTTGAAGAGTACTCACAACTTTGTTTTATTTGTTAAGTAGTTGTTTTATGTTGGGACGTATCACAATTTGAGGGTACTCACAACTCGAAATATTCTTTTCAGATCGGTGAAACAGTTGGGACTTATCACATTTTGAAGGGTATTCACAACGTGATGTTTTCATTTTTCAAGTAAATTTTTGTTGGGACATATCACAATTTGATGGGTATTCACAATACGAGAAATAGTTTTCATTGAAAAATAGCTTGGGACCTATCACATTTGAAGGGTAATTACAAACATATCTACTATATTTGTAGTACTACAGTTGAGAAGTATCTCAAATTGATGAATACTCTCGACTCTAGCATCTCCCTCATTTCATCTTCGCGGGTTGAGACGTATCATATTTGAAGGGTATTCACAACGCGAAAAATAGTTTTTTCATTAAAAAAAAGGTTGAGACGTATCACATTTTGAAGGGTATTCACAACTTTCATAATTACTTATTTAAAGTTGCTTTGGTTGGGACATATCATTATTTGAAGGTACTCACAACAATATTTTTTAGTTCTTTGTATGCTTCAGTGTTGGGACGTATCACAATTTGAAAGGTATTCACAACATATCTTCTCGTATATTCTTGTTTTCTCTGGGTTGGGACGTATCATATTTGACGGTATTCACAACGTTGCTAACCACAACTCTTCTGTGTGAATGTAAATGTTGAAAGTATCATATTCAATTGTACTCATAACAAGAGTTTGAATATAGATGTGTTCATCGACACATCTAAGAAAACAGCACTATTGAAATTTATCTCAGGAATGATGAATTGCTGAATGTTTGGAGTATGAAATAACGCTCTTATTTAAATATATTGGTTATAAAAGTTATATAATTAATATATTTAAAATATGCTCCTACAGTAATATAAGCCTACATTCAATAACTTTTGTATATTTAATATAATTAATCATATAAAACTTTCAGGTATAATATGAAAAAAAACGAGTTGCTTAAGAATTTAAAGATCTTTTTAGAGCCTCACCCAATATTTGAAGGTTCTGATGAAGACATTTATTCCGTAAGAAAAGATTTGAAGATCAAATTGTGGATTGATGGAGGATTTATCTTTGATTTATATCCTTTAGATCTTGAAATAAATTTTAATATTATTAAATCAGGAATTTTAATAATAGCTGATAGAAATAAAGGGCACATGCTTAGAGTTTTAACGAAAAGTATTATTGGGTTTGAACTAATTAGTGAATCTGATTTTAAAGAAAATTTAAAAGAACTGTTTACATTAAAAGATAACCAAAGAAATTAATTTTGCGATAAGATGAAGGATTATTACAGGTTAACCAGTATTCAAAAAATGAATATTTCTCAAAATTTAATTGATATCCTTGAAAAAGACATTTGTCCTTCTCGAGAAACGATTACTTTTATTTGTAATTGGATACTCACTGACCGTAGCGAAAAGTTTAAGGCTTATTATGATGTTTGGGAATTAGTTTTAAAAAATTTCTATCCAAGAACAAGACCACTGCTGATCCGAAGTATACCTAGAAAATCAAAATGTGAATATATTGCAAGTTTTACAAAATCAGCTTATTCTGCCGAAAGATTTGGTGAGCGTAAAGGATATTGGATAATTTGTGATACAAAAGATTGTTTAATTTCGGATGTTCCAATGTATAAGCAAGGTAGTTATAGAAATACTTTTTATCCTCTAAGTGATGTTTTAAAAAAAGCAAAGGAAAATGGTGGATGGGGATTTTCTGAAAGATTTCTGAGTACATACTCTAAAGAAGATGAATATATTATGAAAATTGATTTCTCATTTATGTATTTATTAAAATATATAAATTAGAATTATTAATGTTTTATTTATAAAAAGCGAAATATTATAGCCTTAAAATTATAAGTTAAAATATGACAGAAACGATTTTTGGATTAGTCGGTGTTTTCGTCGGATCTGCAATTTCTTGGTTTCAATCTTATTGGTTGGATAAGAGAGCAGCGAATAAAAATGCAAAATATCTTGCAATACGAATTGTATGTATTCTTGACAAATATCTTGCAGATTGTGTTTCAGTTGTAAAAGATGATGGACTTTCATATGGACAAAGAACAGTTGAAGGATATCTAGAGCCACAAGTTAAAGCTCCAGGGGCTCCAGTTTATCCAGAAGATGTTGACTGGAAAAGTATACATCATGAATTAATGTATCAAATTCTCTCTTTTCCATCAGAAGTCATAGATGGAGAAAGAATTATTAAAGCTGCTTTTGAAATTGCAGGGCCTCCTGACTTTGAAGAGTGGTTTGAAGAAAGAAAATTTTATTATAGTCAATTTGGATTGATGGCTTATAAATTATCTGATGATCTTTGTAAAAGGTATGGAATTAGAAAAAAGACATATAATGATTGGGATCCGGTTCAAGATTTGAAACATGAACTTCATAAGGCTGATGTTAAACGAAGACTGAGAATTGAGAAATATAGGCAAATAGTAAATAATTTGAGAAATTAATACTTTACGTCAAGTTCTGTCATTGCATAGAATTAATATTGTATATATAATATATAATAGTTAACTTTGCTAAACAAATGACAACAAAAGTCTTACATATAAATAATGCTAGTAAAGATGTTCTAAATATCTTTATGAAACTTCGTACTGAAAAAGAGGAAAAAGTTAGAGCTTTGAAAAAAACTAGTTCTAATAAGAAGTTTAAAAAGATTTAGTAGGATTTGGACTTTGAATTTCAGCTTTTCTTTGAGACAGAAGAAGGTAATAGATATGTCTTGCAATTTTCGCCTTTTAAGATTGGTTCTTTACCTATTCAAAGCCCAGTTATACAAGTTGACCTAATTTCTATACTTAATAATTCCAAAGTAAATTCTGTAAAAACATTTAACGTCATTGCACAAGAAGTAACTAATTATCTAATAGATAAACCGGATGTTATTCTTTATTATTATTGTGATAATAAAGAAATATTTTTTAGAAAAGCCCGGGAAATTGAGTCTTTTCAAGAGTTTAGGAGTAAACTATTCAGTGCAATGTTCCATAAGATAAATCAGGATAGCCGACTAATTAAATCTTTTATTATCGCTGATAGAAAGAATGGTGACCACTATATTTCTTTTATTTTCAAGGAGAAACATATAGATGAAATTAATATCTTAGCAGACTTAATAGAAGGTTTTCACAAAAATTAAAGTATACTAAACGTTTTTGCTGAATGTTGGTGTATTTTACGAAAGTTATTAATTCTTAATATAATGTTATAATAGTATAATTATAATAGTTATTATAGTTATTTGACTAATATAATCTATTTGCTCTGTTATAATCTCTTTATTTATTGCATTGGATAAACCATCAATAAACTATCAGCATTCAATTTCTACACTTACATTAAACCCTGCTTTGGCGGTTTTTATCAGAGTATTTTATTTGTTTTTACAAAGTTCTTTTGTTTTTATAGTCTTACTTCTAGCCAGGATAATCTTCAGCTGATGAAGACTTAATTACTCTGAAAATCTATGCTTTAATATCATTCGAATTCATCTCAAATTGTTATTATTTTCAGAAGATGATAAAATATAAATAATCAATCTTATGATAACGACTTTAACAATTTTATAAAATTTTAGATTTACCTATAACGAGAATTTTTAATCCCAGCGAAAGTGAATATGACGAAATGTGGAGTTTTTTTGACAATTTGTAAAGAAATATTGTATTTTTATTAGAGAATTAAAATTTAAGTACAGGATCTATATATGTTTAAAGAACAAATCAGAAGTATTATTCCAGTTGATAAAGTTTATGATGATGCTTTAAGTCCTGCAATGAAGCAAATTGGAAAAGCATTAGAAAACATAACCAAATCATCAAGATTTATACTTGCACCAATTGATTACTTAGCATCTCAATATGATAGATGGGAAAGATATTTACAAAAAGTTTCTGATAAAGTAAAAGACGAAAATCTTATTGAAGGTCATCCACAAATTGTTATTCCCACACTTGAAGGGTTAAGCTTAACGTATGAAAACACTTTATTATCAGAATTATTCATAAACCTTCTAGCAAACTCTATTGATATAACAAAACAAGACTTAGCTCATCCTGCATTTCCAAGTATTATAAGACAGTTATCACATGATGAAGCTGTTATATTATTTTTTCTTAAAAAGAAACTTTGTAGATTTAATCTAAGATATCGCTTAGGCATAGAAGAGACAATTTTTGAAGAGTTTCCACTGGATAAACTTCAATATCCTGGACACATGTCATTATATATGAACCACCTACATAGCTTAAATATTGCTAGTGTTATCACAAATAATCAAGAATCACTATTTGAGGATAATAAACAAATTGAAGTAAATACTTATAATGAAAGAAGACTTACTGATTTTGGAGAATTATTTGCGGTTTCTTGTGTTCCGGATAGTTTTGACAATTTATAAAATCTTTTAACATTAATACCTAAAAATATATAGCCTATTCGCTTTTTTCTAACTTTTTCAGCACCAATTGTAAATGCCATCAGAATTTATGGTTTAAAAAGAACAAAAAATTAAAGGCTAATCTCAAAAAACGATGATAGAAAAAACTATAACGAGAATTATTAAGATCGGGAAATTTGAACACATTTATTCATTGTACAAAGATGGTCTAGTTTATTGTAATCCAATGGAATTTTTTAAAATATGTGAGACGGAAAATGCCCGATTTGATAAATCCGAAGCTGCAACAAATATTACGCAAGTTTCTCAAATTATTTTGCAAGGGAATAATGGCCAGGAATTTAGATTATCTAAAGATCCAAAAGAGGGAGAAATAAAATTAAAATCAGCTTTTAAATATGATCATATACATGGTTTCAATGGAAATTTGTTTTTGCTGTACTGCGGTCTATCAAGATAATACAGAAGATTTTATTGAATTCGATGAAAGATTTGCTGACTTTGGAGATACAATCTTATTAATCGAAAAGCCCATGAAATTCGTTCTCGCTTTACAAGACTGTTTAAAAAGCATGAATCTAAGATACAAAATGGACATAGTAAAATATTATGATAAAACAAGTTATGATGGAAAGCTTGATTTTTTTTCAAAACCTGACGATTATGCATTTCAAAATGAATTGAGATTATTTATCGAAAACAATCGTCATGAACCTATCACTTTACAGCTTCCACCATTAAAGGATTACAGCTCACTTTTCAAACTAGAGGATATTTTATTAAATAAAAAATCATAATTTGTAAATATGAAAAATATAGATGGCGAAATTGATAACCGCAATTACTGCAAAATATGGTTCTTTAGGAGGTGATAAATTATACCAAAAAAGAGCTCGGCTTACTTTACCATTACTTGTAAGACAGGCTAAGGCAAGACAGACGATTTATTATTCGGAATTGGCTACTGAACTTAATTTTCCCAATCCCAGAAGTTTTAATTATATTCTAGGAGCTATAGGAAATGCTCTCCAGGAACTATCAAAACAATATGACGAGGAAATTCCTCCCATTCAGTGTATTGTAATCAATAAAAACAATGAATTGCCGGGAGAGGGTGTGGGCTGGTTTATAAAAAGAAAGGATTTTAGCAAGATAACAAAGGCACGGCAAAGAGTTCTTATTAATGCCGCGCTGGCAAAAATTTATACCTATGGTAAATGGGATTGGGTGCTTGATAAGCTACATCTTGAGCCTTTAGAATACAATTTAGATGTAGAACTGGAGAAGGCCCGAAAGATTAGAGGTGGCGGAGAGAGCGAAGATCATAAACGATTTAAAGAGTGGATATCACAAAATCCGCAAGCTGTAAAATTGAAGAGCACAGTTCGGGGAAGTATTGAGCATAAACTTGTGTCCGGAGATTGCATTGATGTGTTGTTCATCGGTGCTCTTTTTCAAATTGCTGTTGAAGTAAAATCTAAAATATCAAAAAAAGAGGATATTCTTCGGGGGATATTTCAGTGTGTAAAATATAAAAAACTCTTGGAGGCTGAGCAGATTATTAATAATGAACTTCCAAATTCGCTTGTAATTTTAGCACTTGAAGGAAGGCTTCCGGAAGAGTTTATATCGGTAAAAAATCGCTTGGGAGTTGATGTAATTGATGAAATTATTGTCGGTGCATGATAACATAAATTTTCTGAGAAAACTGTGCAAAGCCGTTTTCGACATTTAAATCTAATTACTACATCACACACTAAACATTCAGTAAATTTATTAAGCCGTTTCATATCTTTTAAAGTTGTAAAAATCTCGCAAAAGGATTGAGATATACAATCTTTAATCCGATGCTCTAAAAATAAAATAATCTGGTATTTGGACTTCTACATTCCTTTTCAATGTTACAGAGTATATAATTACTCCTGCTAAGAGAATCAGCATTCCTAATATTATCATAGGATGGGGTTTTAAGTATTTAATGAAATCTTTCATATAATGTATCTTTATTTTAATAAATAGTTAGATCTCCCAAAAGTACAATCGAGTTTTCCCAAAATCATTTTTGCTCATTGTCATTCAAGGATTGGTATAAGGGTCAGTTTTCAAATTTATCCAGTTTGTAAAATGTTATACCTGAGGTGCGATAATTTTTCACAATTATGTCAAGCCGTAATAAAGTCGAGCCTCTTCTATGGAGATGCTCGACCATTTTGGTCTTTAGGCTTTTTATTATGCCATATTTTACCAATCAAACGATTCTGCACACCAAAATCTGTCTCATCTGTGCATTCAAAAGTTTTTTTGATTACATAGAATGTCAACCCGATAATAGACATCGCTACGATAAAACCAAAAATTAATCCTATCATTATTATTGTATTTGTATTATTAAAATCCAGTGTTCCCATATGACATTGTTTTATTACACTTTATCGATAATATTTCTTCTAATTGAAACAAAAGACTTAAAATTGCTTTGCATAGAAAAGGACACATTTATAAAAGTCCCTATCCATGGTACTTTTGGCCATTTCAAATATAATTTTATTCTAAAATGGTATTGGCGATGTCCTGCTTTATATATTTTTTTAATAAGGTTTGATTCCCAAAAGTACAATCGACTTTTACGGAAGTCGGTTTTGCTTAATTACTTCTGCAAAACCAAGAGAAGAATCAATGTCAAACTTGCAAATTCATTCTTTAATCTGAAAGGACACATTTTAAAATATCACTACAACATTGATTAATATTGCATTGCAAGATATTTATAGTGGTTAAAATAAGTTGTGACGCAAAAAATCATAATGTTTTTATATAAAGATAAATTTTAGGGAAAATGTCTCTTATGCATGAAAATAGCCCTCATGATACGAGAGCTATCGTATTAAAGCGAATGTTCAACACCAATAAAAAAGAATAATCTGGATTCTTTACTTGCATATCTTGAAATATACATTATGATTATCCATTTTTTTGATCCTGTTTTGTGTATTGATTTAATGAGTGAAGAATATAAACAGTGTATATAATACTTGCTGAATGTTTGGTGTGTTTGTAAAATTTAGGTATATTAAAAAGTTTCACAAAACGCTCAAATGAAATATTAGGAATAATGATTTTTATTTGATGGTTCAATCAAAGAATAATTATATATTAAAGAGAATAATCTAAATCTTTAAAAGATCTAAGATCTGTAAGAAAGTTATCATTGTTGTTATTTTAATATCCAATATGTACCTTCTGTAATATAATTTTGCTGAATGTTTTGAGTGTTTATAGACAATATTCTAAACTTATTATTTAATAGAATATATTGATTAAAAAGGTTATATAACCAATATATTGAATATATTCAATCATTTTTTATTCACTGTTCTTTATATTATAAAAAGTACATATATTTAGTTAGTTAACTTTATAGGCGATGAAAAAAATAACTCATATTAGTACAAGACATGAAGAGCTTGGAAACTGTAATTCAGATGAGTTATGCAAAATAATTTCAATGATCAATCCAGAAGTTATTTTTTTAGAGTCTTTAAACAATACTTATTCTGCTTATTCACAATCAGTATTGTAAAAACAATCATTTCAACGATGGTATATTTATGTGTGGCTCTGCGCATAGGAAGTCAATTATTGAAAAGATTAAAAATAATTCTCTAAACGACAAATTTGAAGTTAGATGGGAAACATTGGAATATTAGATATGGATTCCGATCGCATTTCAATCTCAAAGCAATTACTTAGGAACTCAAACCTGCTATATTAGATGGTAAAGTATCTATTTGTAGTATGCTGAAGAACTTACAGAAATAGGAATTAATTATAAATTTAAATAATATTACACTCACAAAATGATCCGGTTTATTTTATAATCTCATTTTTTGTCTTGGCAGATCGATTTCCTGTTCTTGCGGATAGGGCTTTCTTTGTGTCATGCTTATATCTTCACGAAGCGTCCCGGCGGTTTCCAATGATTTGGACTGGTCCATAGAATATCGAGGATCCGGAATAAAAGGCATTTTGGCCATTTTATGAATGGTGATCGTCGGAAAATGAAAGTCTACTTCAACAGTCCCCAATAATAAATAGCAACCACCACCCTGAAAAGGATATTCCTCCAGACAATTGGGAAAATGCGCCGTGTCAAAATATTCGCCTTGGGCATCGATCCAAGTTCCAAAGAACATAGCTCCTTTTTTAGTAGGAACGTGTTTTCTGGAAATAAGATAGGCCAACATCCGGACCTGCTGTTTATGAAATTTGGTAAGATCTCTAGCCATGACATTACCTCGGTATTTGGTCTGCAGCAGATCGAACGGGCTGAACGATACCGGAAAACCAAGGATCTCGATCTCGTCAAAGGCATCTTCGAACGAATCTCTTTCTATGACAGGAAGCTGATATTCTTTCGTTGGTTCTTCAAGCAGTATCAGTTGCCTGGTATCCGGTCTGTGTTCTGCCATTAGAAACCGGGCTTCAATGAGCAGCTCATGTTTTTGTTTTCCGGTAAACCTGAAAGCACCGATGAATATCAGGATCTGCAAGGTTTCAATACCGATGGGAATTCTTTTGACAAAGTTCTCAAGAGAAGTAAAGTTTCCATGATCTTTTCTTTCTTCCGGAATCATCTGTGCAATCCTTCCTTCCAGTTTCTCAATATGCATCAAACCCAGATATACATCTGTACCATACACCGTTGTTTGAAATTCACTGAGGTTAACGCACGGATTATGGATCGTGGCACCGGACATCTTCGCTTCATGGACATAGACCTCGGTGCGGTAAAACCCACCCCCGTTATTAATGGCACAAACCATAAACTCAATAGGGTAGTACACTTTAAGATATAGACTCTGATAGCTTTCGACGGCATAAGAAGCCGAATGTGCTTTACAGAAGGAATATCCTGCAAACGATTCGATCTGCCGGTACACTTCTTTGGACAACTGTTCAGGATGTCCCAATTCTTTACAGGATTGGAAAAAATGATCTTTCACTTTCTGTAAAGCGGAAAGCGACCGGCCTTTACCACTCATGGCCCTGCGCAGCACATCTCCGTCAGGAGCAGAAAGCCCACCGAAGTGCAGAGCAATCTTGATGACATCTTCCTGATAAACCATAATACCATAGGTTTCCCCCAGCTCCTGTTCAAAGACTTCATGGAAATATTCAAACTTGTCGGGATTATTATGCCTGAAAATATATTCACGCATCATTCCGCTCTGCGCCACGCCCGGGCGGATAATGGAAGAGGCGGCCACTAAAACTTTATAATTCTCACATTTTAACCTTCTCAATAATCCCCGCATTGCCGGACTTTCGATATAAAAACAACCTATCGTCTTACCAATGCTCAGGAATTCATTACACCTGGCTTCATTTTTCGAAAGGGTAGTGTCTTTGATATCTATGGTAATCCCTCTTTTTTCCCGGATCAGGTCTACGGTATCTTTGATCGTTCCCAAACCTCTCTGTGACAGAATATCAAATTTTTCCAGACCGATGGCCTCTGCCGTATGCATATCAAACTGTACGATTGGAAAGCCTTTCGGTGGCATCTCCAGTGCTGAATACATAGTAATCGGCTCTTCGGAGATCAGGATCCCACAGGAGTGCATACTCCTTTGATTAGGATATTTCTCCAACATTTTTCCATAATAATGAACCGATCTAAATACGGAATTGTTATCGTGCTGATCCATTGGCTTTCCGGCCAAGACATCCAGTTCTTCCTTCGGTAAGCCAAAGGCTTTTCCTACTTCCCGGAAGATCGATCGGTATTTGAACTCTACATTGGTACCGCAGAAAGCCACATGGTCTTTGCCGTATTTTTTAAAAATGTACTCCAGGATAACGTCCCGGGTCTGCCAGCTCCAGTCGATGTCAAAATCAGGAGGGGTCTTTCGGTTAAGATTTAAGAACCGCTCAAAATACAGGTCCAGTTCCAAAGGGCAGATGTCGGTGATGCCGATACAGTAACTCACAATAGAATTGGCGCCACTCCCACGGCCAACGTGCATAAAGCCCATCCGGTTGCTGTATTGGATAATGTCCCAGGTAATCAGGAAGTACCCGCAGAAATTAAGCTGGTCAATAACTTTCAATTCCTTATTAATCCTAGCGACGGCATCGGGATTTCCATCGGGGTATCTTTTCTTCAGCCCTTCAAAGGCCAATTGTGTCAACAGCTCAAAATCCTGTTCCTTACTGTCGGTAAAATATTTTTTATTCTTAGGCGTGGAAAAGTCGAAATCAAAACTGCAGCTGTTGACCAGGTATTTTGTATTCTCAATGATTTGGGAATAGGGCTTATAGGAATTCAGAAGCTGTTTCTTGTCGGTAAAGGTTTCTGTGCTTGTACAGTAATCCCTTTCTGAGAGTTTACTGATCAGGGTGTTCCCATCGATCGCCCTTAAAATCTTATGTAGCTCGTATTCTTCCGTACCGTCAAAAGTTACGGGGTGTAGGATAACCATCTTTTTAATCCATTTTTTCATTTCGGGTCTTACCAAAAGATTCAGTTCATCCTGTCTGATTCCGATAAACTCATGTGCCAATAATTTTTCCGGGAAGTTATGCAAAGGATAGATTACATAGGTATGCTCAAATGATGGGCTTGTTCTGGGAATGGTGATACTATCGCAATTGTAACCGGTCAATAGCCTGTTGATCTCTGCTATTCCCACAGCATTCTCAGCAAGGCAGATATAATACAGCTCATTTTCTACTCTGATTTCTGCACCGACTATGGGTTTGATATGATGCTCCTGGCATAGCTTGTAAAAGTCATAGATTCCCGTGACGGTGTTGATGTCTGTCAAGGCCAGTGTTTTAATATTCAAATCCACGGCCTGATGGATCAAATCCTCTAGGGAAATGGTGCCGTAACGCAGGCTGTGATAGGAATGGCAGTTGAGAAACATAGGGTGAAGATATTTATTTTAAAAAACCGGATGCTCTTCCCACGCTGGATGCTCCGAATCTGTTCTTGATTCTGTCCATGGTCTGATAGAGGGAGATTAATTCTTCGGTGTCCTCGAAAAGATCCATCTGGTGACAGCCATGAACAAGGCCTGTAAAACGGACTCCGATTAACCGGATCCGAATTCTCCTGGTATATACTTTATTGAACAATTCAAGAACAACACGAAGCAGGGTATGATCGGCAGAGGTGTACGGGATCCTGCATTGCTTAGTTTCCGTATCGAAATTGGAATACCTGATCTTAACAGTTACCGTTGAAGTCAGCCACTTTTCCTGACGCAGCTGAAAGGCCAGCTTTTCCACCATTCCCGAGAGGATGCTTCTGATCTGTTGTACATCGATTGTGTCCTCTGAAAAGGTATCCTCGGTAGATATGGATTTTCTTTCAGAATAAGGGACTACGGGCGTGTCATCAATGCCGTTCGCCTTTTTCCAAAGAACCGTTCCATTTTTTCCGATCAATTGATGCAGCACTTCCACAGGCATTTCAGACAGAGTTTGTATGGTTTTAACGCCTAATCTTGAAAAAAGATTGAAAGTCTCAGTGCCGACCATCGGAATCTTTTTGATGGACAGCGGATTTAAAAAATTCTGGATATTATAAGCCCTTACCTCTAATCTTCCTGTCGGTTTTGATTCGCCGGTTCCGATCTTAGAAACAGTCTTATTGGTGGAAAGAGCGAAGCTGATTGGGAGGCCCGTATTTTTCGTAACGGCATCGACAATTCCATTGGTCCATTGGTAGCATCCAAAGAATTGGTCCATTCCGGAAAGGTCTAGATAAAATTCATCGATGCTGGCCTTTTCCAATATCGGAACTCTTTCCTGAATCACCTCGGTCACGAGATGTGACATATTGGAATAGTATTCCATATCTCCTTTGATAACCCTTGCCTCAGGACATAACCTCAATGCCATTTTAATCGGCATCGCACTTCGGACACCGAAATATCTCGCTTCATAAGAGCATGAGGCGACGACCCCACGGTCTCCACCGCCTATGATGACCGGCATTTTCTCCAATGCGGAGTTCTTCAGCCGTTCACAGGAGACAAAAAACGTGTCGAGGTCCATATGGGCAATTGCTCTTTCCATGCTACAAACTTAGTCACGTTTTTAAACAAAAATTGTATATTTGTTGTCATAAATTATGACAATGTCAATTTTTTCAGATAACATCGTGTTTTTGAGAGGTCAAAAAAATCTGTCTCAGCATAAGCTGGCGGAAGAACTAATTTTGACCCGCTCAAGGTATGTTTCTTACGAATATGGAGCAGCAGAACCGCCTATAGAGGTATTGATAAGGATCTCCAAATACTTTAACATCAGTATTGATCTCCTAGTCACGGTAGACATCAGGAAGTTTCCTTTGGAGGAAATGGTCAATCTTCCCGGAAACAAGATCCTGTTACCCGTTGTGGTAGACCCTGAAGGCAATAATTATATCGAAATTGTTCCCCAGAAAGCATCGATGGGCTATCTGAAGGGATACAGCGATCCTGAATTTATTGAAAGCCTCCAGAAGATGCAGCTACCATTCTTAAAGAACGGAAAATACCGCGCATTTTTAGCGGATGGTGATTCCATGCCACCTTTTGCCGACCAGTCGATTATTATCGGGGAGTATGTTGAAACACTGGAAGACCTGAAGGCGAACAAAGAATATATTTTCGTTACCAAAGAAGGCATTACGTACAAAACCTTTTTGAAAAGAACCAAAAAATCCATTACGGTATCAGCGGATAACTCATTATATGAGCCGTACAACATTGCCCTTGAAGACATTGCTGAAATCTGGCGTTACGTCAGAGGAATACTTCCCCAGGATTATAAACCCCACACGCTTGCTGACGAAGCTAACATAAAACATCTGGTAGGAGAAGCGAAAAGGAGTATCAGCAATTTGGAAAAGAGCATTCAGAAATTAAATCATTAAGATAAAGCTCCTAATGCAAAATATATTTCTTATTTAATTATTAATACTCCAAACATTCAGCAAAGCTTTTGCATTTAAACAAGTATAATTGCTTATATTAGATTAGTTGCTTTTTAAAATATAAAATGACCTCGAAAGAAGGCCGTTTTATATTTGTATCTGTTTTATTTGTCAGTTTGGTAGCTGAACTTTTTTAATCCTTTTTCTTCAAACTGCATCTCAGCTAAAATTGTTTCGTATTTTAATTGTAATCTCAGCCAAAATTCAGGAGTTCCACCAAAAACAAAACTAATGCGGAAGGCCATGTTAGGAGTTATACCACTTTTTCCATTTACAATATTGGAAAGCGTTAGCCTTGAAACATTTAATAGCTTCGAAGCCTCAACAATAGTTAAATTTGATGGTTCGAGAACATCATATCTGAGGATTTCTCCCGGATGAATATTAAGACTTGAATGTCTTTTCATTTTGTTATTGTACTATAGATTTACAGTTTAATGATAATCTAATAAATTCACATCAGTTGCTTCCTTACTAAGATTATTAAATTTAAAAATAATTCTAACGTTCCCTGTTACTGTAATAGACCAAAACTCTGCCAAATCACCTTTTAACTTGTGCGGTACTAAATGGGGAAGATTAATTAAATCTTCAGGAACTTGTTCCAATTCATCAATAATTACCAGTAGTCTTTTTATTTTTGATACCAATTTTTGCTGAATCTTACTTTCATCACCTTTGATGAATAGCAGTTTTAAGCCTTTGTGCTTAAATGAAGTAATAGCCATAATTTGCTTGAAATTAAGTTAATTTAAAATTAAACCACATTTAATTACTGAATATGCTTCTATTATGTTACTACGTGTTTTACTTCTTTATGTGCTACTTATTCTGCTATTCTACTTATTATTACTTACTACTTTGACTTATTCTACTTATGCAACAATAATTAAATGTATAGTGCAAATATACACTATGCAAAATTAATATGCAAATAAATAATAAAAATTATTAGATTGTAGATTTAATCTGTTAATTATAAGTCGATGTTACTGCAATAGGTAAAATTTGAGCAAAGTAGATTTTGCCAGCCTTAAAGTTAGTAGCATTATTTTTAGACTTGTTCAATATCTTTAATCAACTTAAAACCTATCACTTCTAACTTTATGTTTAGTTTATTAAAATTGCTGAATGATTGGTGCTGTAATATAAATAAATTGGTTATATAACTAAAATATCTAGAATAATTAATATATAAGAGAGTAAAATTAATATTTTTATTATTTATTGATATTTTCATAAATTCGCAGAATAACATTTACGGAAAAATTAAAGCATTTGCTTTTCTTGTCAAGGAAACTGGTAATTTCAAATGAACACAAGAAATATGCAATGCTCATGCTACGGCGTGGGCGTGTTTATTTGTGTTCGGGTATACCAGTGCCTCTTGACAGTAAACATAGCTTCACGCTTTTTTTATTACCCGTTAATAAAATCTAACTAACCATCAAATCAGGCATGACAAAAAGAATTAAAAGAAGAAATTCCGCGAATGAATTATATGATAATTATACTTTTCCTCAAAAGTTAATTCAATATCGAAATGGGATTCATATAACAGAGGGGATTTATGATATTGTCCACAATGAAAACTTTTCCCAAATCATAGACATTATTTGCCGACATAAGAAGAATTTCAAATTAGAAATTTGGAAGTTTTCTAGACAACATGAGAACAGGTTTACTTTGATGGCAAGTAATACACTGAATATTCCTTTTCTTAAATTGGAGAATATAGAAGCAGATTTCTATTTTGATGATCTAATCTTAATAAAAAAGAATAGGTTAATATGTTTGCCTATAGAAAAAAATCTGTATTAAGCTGATTTATAATAAAAATATGGGGTTTTTACGGATTGACAAAACTTTACCAATTAATTAGCTTAGCTCCCTTTAAAATAATTTTAGTTTTAAAATGGCAAATGTTGATCAAACAAATTATTTTATAATTGGATACAAATTATATTACGACAACTATTGTCGTGGCACTCAAATACCTTTGTCTTGTAAATACTAATTACTTCCCCATAATAACCATAAAATAATAGTAATATATATAATTTAAACATGAGAAAAAAAGTATTCTCGCTATTATCTCTATTAATAGCCTTTTTGGGATTCTCCCAGACAACAGTGTATTTCATATACGATGAAGCAGGAAACCAAAGATACTGTGGTCCTGATATCAATTGTAAACAAGCCCCAAGCCCATATTTTCATCGTCGGGAAATAATAAACAGACCTATCTAATAAATCAAAAACAGTATAATTATGAGGCGACTCTATGTATATGCATTTCTATTGTGCATCCCTAGCTATAGCTATAGCCAAAATGTAGTCTGGCAAAAAGACATCAAATCCTCCACACAGGATTTTCTTTCGCAGGTTACCACTACTATCGACCAGCAGTATTTAATAACCGGAAGCTCGATCCAGTCCAATAAATTATCTGCTGAAAGCAAACAGAACAACGGTTACGATTTCCATTTGGTTAAATTAAACCAGCAGGGAGAAGAAATCTGGGAAAAATATTTCTCGGGACAGAACCATGATTTTCTTTCGGCTGCCGTCAATACCCAAGATGGTGGATTTATTCTTTCAGGAACGTCTTTCAGCTCGAAAGGGTTGGATAAAAAAGATGATTCTAAGGGGGGCTCTGATATCTGGCTGATCCGAATCAATGAATTCGGCGATGAATTGTGGCAGAAAACCATTGGCGGTGCTTCCGATGAAGAAGCCAGAGCGGTGATCCAGACGACAGATATGGGATTCTTTGTAGCGGGCAACGTTACAGCCCTTCGACAGGCTCAGGATTCAAAAGGTTACGGATCCAAAGATGTTTTGATTGTACGACTGGATAAAAACGGAAAAGAATTATCACAGCTTATTTTAGGCGGAAAAGGATTGGATGAAATAGAGAAGATGATTCCAACGAAAGATGGTGGGGCATTGCTTGGCGTTTATTCTAGGAGTAATACAGGTGGATCCAAAAATACCGAAAATTATGGTGAGGGCGATTACTGGATCATCAAGCTCAATAAAGAAGGTAAAGTGGAGTGGGAAAAGAACTTCGGTGGAAAAGGCGATGATCATTTGAGAACACTGGCTTTAACCTCTACAGGTTATTTAATCGGAGGCGAATCAAGATCGGAAAGGTCGGGAAATAAAACCGTTAGCATCGAAGAAGGAACCGATTTGTGGCTGATTTATTTAAACGAGAGAGGAGAAGAACTATGGCAGAAATCCTACAATTTCAAGAACCGGGATGTGCTGATGGGAATGAGTGTTTTACATGGCTCTGACGATAGATCTTCAAAAGGAATTCTATTGGGAGGTTACACCCAGGCAGAAGGGAAAATTGAGAGTGATGATGAGACGTTCTGGATGCTGTATCTGGATCAGAACGGGAATGAGCAGTGGAGAAAGCACGTGAAGGGAGAATCGAGAAAAAGAGAAGAAAGGCTTTCGGATATTAAACTGAACAGGGATGGTTCGATTGTATTGGCCGGAACCAGCGCAGAGGAATTAGGAAAAGAAAACTGGAAGATCGTGAAGCTGGGTGACAGTCAAGTTGATGCGCTTATTGAAAAACAAGACATCAAGATCTATCCGAATCCGGTGAGTGATTATGTGTATGTGGAAATTGGGTTTGAGGGTTTGAGAGAGGGAGTGTTTGAGGCTGAGATTACGGTGTACGATATGGGTGGAAGACAGCTTCAGAGTTTAAAAACGAAGAATGAAGTCACGAAGATCAATACCCAGAATCTGATTCAGGGAGCGTATCTGGTGACGGTGAAAACCAATGATAACAAAACAGCGAATGCTAAATTGATTAAAAAATAATTTTAAATTTCATGAAAAGAAATATCTCAATTTTATTGTTGATGTGCATAGGATATATTGTAAATGCACAGTCAGCAGATTATGATGTAACTGCACCCAGTGTCTCATCACTCACAAGTTATGTGAAGTCTCCTGTAAAAAATGCTACAGGAATACCCAATATAGAAATTCCGCTTTTTTCTCTGCCTTCTCATTTAAAAAAATTGAATATCAGCATAGGCCTTTCTTATCATCCGAATAATACTTTGGCAGACAGCAAAGCCAGTGATGTTGGATTGGGGTGGACTTTATTTGGTGCTTCCAATACAATTTACAGAGAAAATAGCAACGGTTCCCTAACTAATAATTATATCATTAGCCTATTTGGAAGAGTTGGGAAATTTTATTTCTCTAAAAAAACAGACGGAACTTATATAACTGCTAAAGTAATTGAAGACCAGCTGAAGGTAACATTTGAAGAAATATCTCCTGAGATCTATCATTTTAAAGTAGTTGATGAAAATGGATACCAGTATTATTTTGAAACGTTGGATCGATCCAATTATTTGTATTCTCCGCAGTCTGGTTCTTCTTTTAATAAACCTTATACCAGTTGCTATTACCTTACAAGGATTGAAAATGAAAAAGGAATTGAAGTACTTACATTTGAATATATAGCAGATGAATATAGTAAAATAGGAATTCAATATAAATCATTAAAAACGAAAAAAATCATTTCAAAAGATTTTGGAAGTATAAATTTCAGTTATACATTAAATACTAATGACAGAGAAACTTACCGGGATCCTTTTAAGCTGGATATAATTGAACTTAAGGATAATGGCGGAAAACAGATTGAGAAATATGTTTTACAGTCAATACCAACTCAAATAACATATCCAAAGAAATACAACCCTAATGCAGGCGGCTACTCATGTAACTTATTTAATACACTAAATAAGAGAAGACTAGAGAAGATCCTAAAATACGGAACAGGCACCAATTACGAAACTATAGAAATAAAATATCCTGATTTTACTAATAACAATTTTGATGTAACCAATTATTGGTCGGATTATTCTAATGTTGATCCATCAAAAACCTGTTTTGAAAATGAATCGGAAAACCCTAAATATTTAGGAATCGGGCTTCTGAGCTCTATTAAATTTCCTAATGGAAGTGAAATAAAATATACTTTTGAACCCAACCAATATTACGTAGACAAAAGCGACCCTCAATACAAAAATATCCAGGCACCGCCTTACGAGTTAAAAGACAGGGATGCCCAGTATTTTGAAGATATTATCATTAAACCTTTTGATTATCATAACACTGACGGTTCTGCTCAATTGGGCCAATTCACTCTTACTACAAATCCTGATGAATCTGATGGTTACAGCTACCTGTTTACCCAGCTTAATATATCAGAATTATATACCGACAGTCCTTTTCAGCCAATAGACGGCAATTATGTCGTAAATCTCAATATGAATAGTGCAGTGAACGATGCAAACGGCCACAAAAAGCATCCTCCTGGAGTTAATCACTATACCATTAGCGGAACCGGAGGACGTGGTAGTATCGTTATTAAAAGAATACGCTATAAAGTATTACCGATGGAAAATTATTCCACTGGAAAAGGGGTGAGAATCAAAAAGATTGAACATCTGGAAAACAACATTCCTTTGGCCGGATTAACAACCGCTTATAACTATCAGAAATTTGACGGAACCAATAAAACAAGCGGCTACCTGAACCAGAACATTGATGAAGAAACAGTAGTGTATGAAAACGTTAAAGAAACGACCGGGCAAAACAAAGGATTTATTAAATATTATTATAGAACACTGCATGAGATAAAGTCTCCTGTTCAGGATTCTCTGATTCTCGCTGGTACTGAAATGAGGTGTGCCAATATATTAAAGGACGGACTGTTAGAAAAGGAAGAACTATATGATGCCAACAATACGTTAATGAAAAAGAATGAAATTATTTCCAATATTCATCCTATCTATAGTATTTACAGTACTTATCCGTTTGCTAATCCGATGATACTGTTTGGACAGGCGTATGAAACGATAAGAAACGGAATTATCCTGAATCAAAAAACAACCACCACCACTTATAATCCTTCGTCCAATATCACCGAAATTTCGGAGATTACAAGGGATATTGATGATTTTAATATTGTATCACAAAAAGATACAGATTCTTCCGGTAAAATTACCGAAACCTTTATCACATATCCTTGGACGTATAAATCAATAGATTCTAAATTATGGAACGCCCATATAATAACCACTCCTGTCATTACGGAAACTAAAATAGACGGGATTACCATTAATAAAAAATTGAATAAGTTTGAAAATTCTGCGCATTATAATCTAACTTCTGTGGTTTCCTATGATTTACAAAATACAGCTTCTACAGATGTTATTTATGACCAATACGACAGCAAAGGCAACCTGCAGCAGTATACCAACAAAGAAGGGGTTCCGACTGCCATTATCTGGGGATACAACCAGACCCAGCCTATTGCTAAAATTGTGGGAGCAACCTATGCCCAGGTAAGCACTCTTGCAGCGGCCATTATTTCAGCCTCCGACCTGGATGCATCAAATCCTTCCAATGAAGCAGCATTAATCACGGCTTTGGATAATTTCAGGAAAGACAGCACAATGGCAGGTTACCAGATTTCCACATATACCTATGATCCGTTAATTGGTGTAACCACCATTACCCCACCATCGGGAATCCGCGAGGTATATCTTTATGACACTGCCAACAGGCTAAAAGAAATCAGAGAAAATTCCGCCACCGGAAAGCTGTTAAAAGAATTCAAGTACAACTATAAAAACTAATCACTGATGAAAAAAATATTAATTCCTATAGTCGCTTTGCTGATATCCGGTTTATCCCAGGCGCAGTTCACCACTACAGAAAACTATGTGTATTCCAAAACCTATTTGGACTATAACGGAACAACACCTACCAAAACCTCGGAAACCGTTCAGTACTTCGACGGGCTAGGAAGGCCTAAGCAGGTGGTGAATGTAAAAGCTTCCCCGACAGGGAAAGATGTAGTGACCCATATTGAATACGATGGTTTTGGGAGACAGGTAAGAGATTACCTTCCGGTTCCCCAGCAGGGAACACAGAACGGAGGCATTTATACATCTCCTTTAAGCAATGCTACCCAGCCCACGCTGTATGGTTCTGAAAAGATCTATTCAGAGAAGATCCTTGAAAGCTCTCCTTTAGACAGGATTTTACAGCAGAAACAGGTGGGAAATGCATGGGATACGAAGCCGGTACTGTTCGGGTACGATGCCAATACTACAGCAGATGCCGTAAAAAAATATACCACGGTAACCACCTGGGTTGATGATGCCACCAATTCACAGGTAAGCCAGAGTACCAATTATCTAGCAGGGCAGCTTTACAAAAACACTGTAACCGATGAAGATGGCAACCAAACCATTGAATTCAAAAACAGGGAAGGACAGGTATTGCTGGTTAGAAAGATGCTAAGCGCCACGGAAAAAGCCGATACGTATTATGTGTATAATAAATACAACCAATTAGCATATGTCATTCCTCCGCTGGCTGCTGCTTCAGGGTCTATTGATGAAACAACTTTAAACAACCTCTGCTACCAGTACAAATACGACGGCAGAAACCGCCTGGTAGAAAAGAAACTTCCGGGCAAAGGCTGGGAATATATGGTGTATGACAAGCAGGACCGTATTATCATGACCCAGGATACTAATATGAAAAACGGAGCAATCAACTGGGGAGCCGACTTATGGCTTTTTACGAAATACGATAAGTTCGGAAGAGTTCTTTATACGGGAATTACCACAGGAGGCGATAGAAATGAAATACAGCAGGCGGTAAACTCAGGAATTTCCAATACCCCGAACAACGAAAGTAAGAGCGGTTCTTCTTCCATCTACAGCAATATGGAGGTATATTATACCAATACGGCCTATCCTACCAATATCTTGAGCATTCTTTCGGTTAATTATTACGATACCTATCCTGCAGGAATGCCCGTTACCCTCCCTACCCAGATTTTGGGGCAGGTTGTACTGACTCAGGATTCCCAAAACTCTGCTATCAGTACCAAGAGCATGCCCACCGCTTCGTATGTGAAAAACATCGAAAACGATAGCTGGACGAAGAACTACACGTGGTACGATACTAAAGGCAGAGCCATAGGGACATACAGCCAGAATCATCTGGGCGGTTATACCAAAACGGAAACCCTGCTGGATTTTGCGGGCATCTCGCAGAAAACCAACACGTACCATAAGAGAGATGGCAATACAGCTGAAGCTCAGGTAAAGGAAAGGTTTGTGTACAATGCGCAGAATATGCTGCTGAAACATTACCATCAGGTAGATAATAATGCCGAGGAGCTATTGGCTGAAAACGGCTACAATGAAAAAGGTCAGCTTATCAATAAAAAAGTAGGAAACAATCTTCAAAGTGTAGATTATGCCTACAATATCCGGGGTTGGATGACCGGGATCAATGACCCTTCCAACCTTAACGGGAAACTTTTCGGGTACGATATCCGCTATCAGAACCCTACCGATATTTTGTTGTCGCCTAAGAAATATAATGGGAATATTTCGGAAGTGAATTGGAGAGTAGCCTCCAACCAGATCCTGAAAAGATATGCCTATCAGTATGATGGTTTGAACCGCCTTACCAAAGGGGTTTTCTTAAATCCTGATTTCTCAATACCCCAAAATAACTGGAACAATGAGGAAATGAGTTACGATCACAACGGGAATATTAAAAGCCTGAACAGGAATGCCAAAAGCTTTTACGGGGATAATTCGGAGAAAATAGACGGACTGGAATATTATTATTTGGGCAACCGCCTGTTAAAGGTAGTTGATCATACCGGCAACCCTACCGGATATGAAGGAGGCGGAAATACCATAGAATATGACGAAAACGGGAATATGAAAAGTATGCCCGATAAGCAGATTGACCAGATAGGCTACAATTACCTGAACCTTCCCAATGCACTTAAAATTGAAGACAATAAGAAGAAGATGATCTACCTTTACCGTGCAGACGGAGGCAAGCTGAGAAAGAGCCTTAACTTCCAAAAGGTGGATGGTTCTGTCTATACCTCAATTACGGATTACCTGGATGGTTTTCAATACCTGAGTACGGTGGGAAGCGAACCCAATGAGATGGATCCTGTGGAATATGCTTATGAACAGGAAGCCTTTTTAGAGCAAAGCACTACGGAACAGCCGGATCCCAAGCTCCAGTTTTTCCCAACTGCGGAAGGATTTTATGATTATGAAAATAATGAGTATATTTACCAGTATAAAGATCATTTGGGGAATGTACGGGTAAGCTATAAAAGAGGCTCTAACGGTCTTGCACAAATTACCGACCAGAATGATTACTATCCTTTCGGGATGAATATTCCAAGGGAAGAGAAGGCGGTCTTTGGGACAAACAGCCTGTATAATTATAAGTACAACGGAAAGGAGCTTCAAGAGACGGGAATGTATGATTATGGAGCAAGGTTCTATATGCCGGATATTGGGAGATGGGCGGTACATGATCCTTTAAGTCAAAAGTATTTTTCGTTTTCTCCTTACAATTATGCCGTAAATAACCCGATCATGTTTATTGATCCTGATGGAAGAGATGTTATTCCTATCGCAGGGGGTGTTCGCTACACATTGAATGATGCTGTTGATGCATTTAATTTTCTTAAAAATGCTATGCTTGATAGTGGCACCGAAGATGAATCTTCTTCACAAACTGAAGAAGAGTGTTGTGAACAATTTTGGAATAGTCTAAAGACCAAAACAAAAAGCTTAGTTGATAAAGCAGCTGGTAAATGGCAAGCAGATTGGGATTTTTCAAAGAATGCTCTTTATTGGTATGGTGATGATGGCTATACTTATGCGGTAATTAATGATAATTTTTATAGAATACTTAATGGAGCGTACGAATCTGTAGATTCCTTACCCCCAATGGGTATATATATAGATGCGGCAGGGATGATGCCCATTGGTAAGGCCGGTTCTGTGGCAAAAGGACTTACAATAATGGGTAATGCAAAAAAGGGTGGTACATTAGTTTACATGTCAATTAACGCAGAAAAACTTGTTAAATATGTGGGCATCACCAACGATTTTGCGCGGAGAGCAGCTCAGCATCTAGCTAATAAGGGCATTAGTATACAAAGACTACAAGGTCTCTCAAACCTTAGTAGAAAAGAGGCGAGAGCAGTCGAACAAGTTCTGATTGAATATTACGGTTTAGGTGGTAAAGCTGGACAAACGGGACAATTGATGAATAGAATCAATAGTATTTCCACCAAGAATCCGTTTTATGCCGAGAGCCTTAAACTAGGTAAACAACTATTAGAAAACGCAGGTATTAAATTTTAAAGAAATGAAGAAAATACAATTAGGGGATATTTACTCTATATTAACAAATAAGGGGCATGGTTTTTTGCAGCTTGTCAAACTACCCGACAATGAAAGGAATGATATTGAACTTGTAAGGGTATCATATGATTTACGTACTAAAATTCCAGATGATATTGAACGAATTTTCTTAAAGGATTTTTTCTATATTCAATTTCCGGTTAAAGAAGCATTAAAAAAAGGACTAATAGAATTTATAAAAAATACTAATCTTTCAAATGAATTTACCGTTCCCCGATATTTTAGAACAGAACATTATCTTAATCCTGCAGAATGGCTTATCATTGATAAGAAAGCAAATGAGGTAAAACATTTTAAAAGTCTAACAGAGGATCAGTTGAAATTATCTCCAAATAGCGTTTGGAATGATACTTATCTAAAGGAGCGCTTAGAAGAGGGATGGAAATTAGAAAATTGGAAATAGAATGGAAAGGCACCATATTTTGATTCCTTTTTGGGGAGATGACATATCTGAAGACTTTAATTTCAGATATGAGTTATGTGATTATATTGAATCAATGGAAGCGGTCGTATATGAAGAAGGTACGGGTGACGATGGGATGCACCTTTTTTTTGAAACTTGTATCCCTGCAAACGAAATTAAGGAAAAAATAGAAAAATGGGTTTACGCAAAAAGAGAGAGTGATGTAAATCTGTTGTTTGAAGTATGTTAATTCGTTAATTATATAAAGTTCAAAGCTTTTAAACAGAATGTAAATGAATCCGTCTCAATTGAGACGGATTCATTATTTTATAAGTGAAAATTTGTACATGAAAAGCATGTTTTTTCTAACTACATTCAAAAATTATGAACAAGAGGAAGAATTTTGGATTTTTATATTTTTTTAATGTTTCTAAAGGTGAATCTACCGTTACCTATTTTTTGTTGGACTTTCGTTTTAAAGACATTTGGTACGACTCAATCGCTAACGTTTTAATGTATGAAGTTAAAAGAGCAGCTCTCCGGTTATGGAGAACTGCTTTTGGACAGATTTATTTGTCCTAATCCTCTGATTCCATTCCGAAATTAAACCCAAAGAAATTAACATTAGCTTTGAATTTCCTTTTCTTTAGGATTCCCACTCCCATCAGTACTATAATTCCTGCAAAGCCGAGAGCTAAAAATGAACTGGTCATATATTTATAATTTAGTATTAATAATTTTAGAAGTAAAGTCTTCTTTATTTTTACTTAGTAATAATATACTGATATGATAAAAAAGTAATACATTCCGCATAAAATAAAAAAAGTCCCCCGCTTAGCGGGAGACTCTGTCTTCATAACGAAGGTAATGTTTTTTAATATACCAAGCATTTTCATTTTTGACATTAAGAGATTTTTAAGATATGATGTTATTAATATTTAAGATCTAAAGGTGGTGTTTGGTCCTCTTTTGTACAAATTAGTCCGGGAGAACAATTCCCTTTCCTGATCAGTTCCTGCACCAGGGAAAACTTCTTCCGGTTCCCAATCGACAAAACCCAAAACGCCCTACCCTACCCACAATAGTTTTAAGTTTTGAAGTTTATTTATGTGATGGCAGTCCCGGTTAAAAAGCGAAATGCAAGTATTTTGGCATTCCTTGCCGTTGATAAAGAATATTGCTGCCCTTTAAATTCGCTTCTATTATTACTGATGGACATACGATTTTCTTGCTGCAAATTTGAAAAATTCTATTGTTAAAAATTCTTCGCTAATCGCTTTTTTGGGAATCCATTTTTTTACAAAAATAAACCCACCACAAAAAAGCGACCCCGACACCCAATGGTAGAACCGCCCCATTTTTATCACTATAATTTTTCACGAGACATTGGCACAGAAAAGCGAATCCTCAGTAACGAAGCAAATTAAACGATCAGCGTTTTTTGA
>JAESGH010000300.1_pt1 | contig 61056 bp, 49 predicted proteins | sample 9269641 | NCBI WGS metagenome assembly JAESGH01 (sample SAMN14515345, study PRJNA621665) | algae metagenome | isolation source: Phormidium tanganyikae FI6-MK23 and co-occurring heterotrophs from granitic... | place: USA: Fort Irwin, California | collected 1998-05-24 | reverse complement strand
GCTCGCAGGCGCTTTCAAACCTGCGATCCGAGCATCCGTCAATCCAACTTTGTTCGCCATATGTCCCTGCTACCTTAGGTAGCTTTTTGTAGTGGATACTGGCGAACATTTCAAGAACAATGCGGACTATGAATCGCGGATTTCAGCCGTTTTTGGACGTATGCGGAAGCACGAGGACCCTCTGATTTCAGCTCTTAATCAGCGGGTCCTAGGTTCGAGCCCTAGTGCGTCCACCATTTTTCAATAACTTAATCGTTGGCTTAGGTTAACGCCGGCCAAGAGCTTGAGCCTTGGCGGCTCCGGACCGTGACCATTTTTGTGCCCTCCCCGCGAAACCGCGAATGAAGGGCTTTTTCTGCTGCCCCCCATCCCGGAGGACCGGAACGGCGGCGACGCATTCGTGGCGCAGCGGCTTGGCAGCGGCCGCTCGTTGCCGGCTATTGCATCCCTATCCAGCATGGATACAGCCCCGCCTTCACGGCCCGACGGATCGTGACGGCGGGGGGCACGGTGGCGCAATTCGCCGCGGCAAGGTTGGAAGGCCGTACCCCCTCCCCGCCCCCTCCCGCGAAATCGTGGTCAGTGCCGGCCGAGTTCGTCGCGGCCGACGACCATGTAATGGACCTCGTCGGGACCGTCGGCGAAGCGCAGATGACGCACATCGGCATAAAGCTCGGCAAGCGGGGTCCAGTGCGAGATGCCCGTCGCGCCGTGGATCTGGATCGCCTGGTCGATGATCTGGCAGGCGCGCTCGGGGATCATCGCCTTCGCCATGCTCACCCAGACCCGCGCCTCGCGGTTGCCGAGCAGGTCCATCGCCTTGGCGGCCTTGAGCACGATCAGGCGCATCGCTTCGATATCGCAGCGCGCTCGCGCGATGACTTCCAGATTCTTGCCGAGCTGCGACAGCGGCCTGCCGAAGGCAGTGCGCGAGTTGCCGCGCTTTACCATCAGGTCGAGCGCGACCTCGGCCTTGCCGATGGTACGCATGCAGTGATGGATACGGCCCGGCCCCAAGCGCATCTGCGAAATCTCGAACCCCCGGCCCTCGCCGAGCAGAATATTCTCGCGCGGCACGCGGACATTGTCGAACCGCATGTGCATATGTCCCTGCGGCGCATGGTCGGCGCCGAACACGCGCATCGGGCCGAGCACCTGCACGCCCGGCGTGTCCATCGGCACCAGGATCTGCGAATGCTGACCCTTGCGTGATGCTTCGGGGTTGGTCTTGAGCATGCAGATCAGGATCTTGCAGCGCGGATCGCCGGCGCCGCTGATGAAATATTTCTCGCCGTTGATCACCCATTCGTCGCCGTCGAGTACCGCGCTCGTTTCCAGATTGCTGGCATCCGACGACGCGACGCCGGGCTCGGTCATCACATAGGCCGACCGGATTTCTCCGTTGAGCAGCGGCTTAAGCCAACGCTCCTTCTGGTCGGGCGTGCCGACCATTTCGAGCACTTCCATATTCCCGGTGTCAGGCGCCGAGCAGTTCAGCGATTCCGATGCGAGCGGCGACTTGCCGAGTTCGGCCGCGATATAGGCGTAATCGAGGTTGCTGAGCGGCGTTCCCGTGTCGCCGTGAGGGAGGAAGAAGTTCCAGAGGCCCGCGGCCTTTGCCTTGTTCTTCGCCTCTTCGAGCAGTTCGAGCTGGCCCGGCGCCCAGCTCCAGCGATCAGCGCGATTCTCGCCCAAACGGAAGAATTCTTCGGTAATCGGGTCGACATTCTCTGCGATATGACGTTTCACAGCGTCGAAGAGCGGCTGAGCATCCTTCGACATACGCAGGTCGTTGAGTTCGGCTTGAAGTTCGATTTCGGTCATGGACGGCTCTCCGCTGAAGCTGGCGCGATGCTAGTCGCGCTCAATCATCGATCAAAATGATAGGTCGGAATATATGGTATTCGTCTGACGAATAGTCAGTCGGGCTTGGCCATCTCGTCAATGATGATCCTGCGTAGCCATTCGAGCGCCGGGTCGGCCTGCGCCGCCTGATGCCAGTAGAGGTAGGTTCCGCCCCGATCGACCGGCAGCGGCAGGTCGAGAAGTTGCATCGGCCACACCGCGTCGAGCACCTCGGCATGCGAGCGCGGCAGCGAATAGAGCATGTCGGATCCGGCGATGATCTGCCACGCGGTAATCGCATGTTGGCAGCGCACGGCTACCCGGCGGCCAAGCCCCATCCGCTCCAGCGCCATATCCTCGATCCCCGGGCCGTGCGGACGCGCCGTCGCGACGACATGATCGAGCGCCAGATAGGTATCGAGGTTGATCGCGCCATCGACGCGCGGATGGCCCTTGCGTGCGACGACGACGAGCGGCTCCGTGCCGAGAAAGTGGCGGCACAGCCGCTCGTCGGTCGGAAGCGCAACATCGAGCGCGAGGTCTAGATCACCGTTCGCAAGCGCCGTCACCAGGTCGCGGCGGCGGAAGGTCACGCTGGCGAGCGCGACGTGCGGCGCATCATGCCGTACGCGGCCAACCAGCGACGAGAAGCGCGGCATCTCGCCCGACAATCGGACGCCGATGCGGAACTCGCGCGTCGACTGCACCGGATCGAAGGATGCCGCCGCATCGAGCGCCGCGTCGAGCCCGCGCAGCGCCTCGCGTACCGGCCCGGCGATCGCGCGCGCCGCGGGTGTCGGCACGAGCTTGTTACCCTGCCGTACGAACAGCGGGTCGTCGAAGGCGTCGCGCAGCTTCGCGAGCGCGTGGCTGATCGCGGGCTGTGACAGGTTGAGGTGGCGCGCGGCCGCCGATACGCCGCCTTTGGAATGGATCGCGTCGAATATCTGCAGCAGGTTAAGGTCGAAGCGTGCCAGCCGCCGCATTATTTCACCTGCCGTTTCTCGAGCTTCCGCGCCAGCGTCCGGCGATGCATCCCCAGCCGCCGCGCGGCCTCCGAAATGTTGAAATTTGCTTCGACCAGCGTCTGATGGATATGTTCCCACTCGACGGTCTTGATCGACGACGGCCTGGCATCGAGCGGCGCATCGACGTCGCCTTCCGCCCGGTCGAACGCCGCTTCGATATCGTCGGTGTTCGACGGCTTGGCGAGATAATAGGACGCCCCCAATTTGATCGCCTCGACCGCGGTCGCGATGCTGGCGAAGCCGGTCAGCACCACGATACGCATTGCGGGATCGACTGCACGCAGCATCTGGACGCAGGCAAGCCCCGAAGCATTGCCGAGCTTGAGATCGACGACCGCAAAGCCCGGCTGCCAGTCGCCAAGCAACGCCGCCGCCTCCTCGGGACTCGACGCGACCCGCACCGAATAGTCGCGCTTTTCGAACGAACGCTTCAGCGTCCGCGCGAAGACATCGTCATCCTCGACGATCAGCAATTGCCGCCGGCCACTCACACCGACTCTCCTTCGGCGGCGACCGCCGACAGTGGCAGGATCACGCGCACCACCGCGCCGCCGGCATCGCGGTTGGCGACGCTGGCGCTGCCGCCAAGCTTGCGCAGCACATTGACGAGCAGGAACAGCCCCAGCCCGCCGCCCGGCCGCCCCTTGGTCGAGCTGTAGGGTTGGCCGAAGCGCTCGATCATCTCGTCGCTGAATCCCGGCCCGCGATCCGAAATCTCGATCACCGCCATACCGCCGTCGCGCGACGCGGTGAGGGCGATCCATTCGGGCGAGACTTCGGAGGCATTGTCCAGCACGTTACCGATCACCTGCCGCAAGGCAGGGTCCGAGATGATCGCGAGGTCGGCACCGAACAGGTCGTTGAATTCGACCGTCCCCGGCATTCGCCCCGCCCGCGCCTCCTCGACCAGGGCGGTCAGAAAGGCGCGCATCGTCGTAACCTGCGGCGCCTCGCCGCGCGCTTCGCCCGCCGACATCAATATGCCGCTGACGATCGCCTTGCAGCGCCGTACCGCCGCATCCATGTCGGCCAGATCCTGTTGCATTTCGGTATCGCGGGCGATCGCCGGCGCCGTCTTCCAGTCACCGATCAGCACCGACAAGGTAGAAAGCGGGGTGCCGAGTTCATGCGCCGCGCCCGAGGCGAGCAATCCCATGCGCACGATATGGTCCTCCTCCACCGCACGCTGGCGACTCGCGGCGAGCGCAGCGTCGCGCTCGCGCAAATTGCGGCTGATCCGCGTCACGAAGGCGACGAGCAGCACCGCGATCAGCAGGAAGCAGACGAGACTGCCCTTGAGGTAGAGCCCCATCGGATCGGCGGCATAGGGAGGCGGCAGGAGGAGCGGCGTCGGATCGACCGCAAGCACCCCGATGGCCGCCAGTGCCGCGACCACAATCGCCCACGACGATGCCGGGGTCAGCAACATCGCGCCGATCACGACCTGCAACAGGAACAGCGAGGCGAAGGGATTGGCCAGACCGCCGCTGTGATGGAGTTGCCAGCCAAGCGCGGCGACGTCAAAGAGCAGCACGGCCGTCAGTTCGGCGTTCGTCACCGCGCGCCCGCGGCGGAGCAGGGCGAGACTGGCAAAATTGATCGCGATCAGGACAAGGACTGCAGCGAGCAGCGGCGCCCGCTGAAGCGAAATCCCCATCGGCCCGGTCACGATGCCGATCGTCGCGAGTTGCCCGCCCACGGCGAGCCAGCGGAGCTGGATCAGCAGCGCCATGTTGCGGCGGCCGGCATTCGCTTCGGCGGGGGCCTCGGCCGCCACGGTCGGCAGGGTTGCGGTACTGGTCATCAATCCCGGATACGCCACAGCCGCCACGCAAAAAAGAGGCTGAGCGCGCAAAGCGCGAACCATGTCAGCGCATAGACCAGGTGATTGTCGGGAAAGCGGACGATGGTGAGCCCGCCAACCGGGTAGCCGCCACGGTTGGGCGCGCCATCGGCATCGACGAAATAGGGCGCGGTCTCCCCAAGCCCCCTCGCCTTCGCGATCGCTGCGACGTCGCGCGAATACCAGCGGTTCGCGGCGGGATCGTTCGTGCGCAGGAAGGCGCCGCCCGGTTCGGTGACGCGGAGCAATCCGGTAACCTCGACCTCGCCGGGCGGATTGCCTGTCGCTCGCGCCGCGGTTGCTTTGCGGTCCTTCGGCACAAAGCCGCGATTGACGAGCAAGGTGAAGTCCGGCGTCTCCAGTGGCGTCAGCACCCAATAGCCCGCGCCGCGCTCCGTAACCGCCTGCACCAGGGTTTCGCGGTCGTGAAGGAAGCGCCCGGTTGCGCTCACGCGCCTATAGGCGTCGTCCTTCGCATTGATCGTCGGCCATCGACCTGGACCGGGCGCCGCAACCGGCGGTGCATGAATGCGCGCATCGACCGCCGCGACCAGTTCATGCTTCCACGCCCGCCGTTCGACCTGCCAGATACCGAGCGCCGCGAGGCACGCCGCCGCAACCAGCGCCGCGGCGGCGAAGGCCGCCCGGCGGGCGCGCGTCACGGCAATTGGCTCACATCGTGCGGCGGCATCATGTTGGTGTTGAGATGGTGCATCACCCACAGCGAGCCCGCGAGCATGATCACCACGACGATGATCGTGAAGGTCAGCGAAGTGATCGACCAGCCGCCCTCGGCCTTTGGCGACATGTGAAGGAAGAAAATCATGTGCACGACGATCTGCACCGCCGCGAACGCCATGATGATCGCCGCGGTTGCTCCCGCCGAGAACGGCCGCTCCATCACCAGCCAGAAGGGAATGGCGGTCAGGATCACCGACAGGACGAAGCCGATCACATAGTCGCGCATCGACGCGTGCGGCAGCTCGATCTCGTCATGACCGGCGGCGTGGGGATCGGCGCTCATCGCAGCACTCCCATCAGATAGACAATGGTGAAGACGCCGATCCAGACGACGTCGAGGAAATGCCAGAACATGCTGAGGCACATCACGCGGCGCTTGTTCGCGGCGATCAGACCATGCTTGCCGAGCTGGACCATCAGCACGACCAGCCAGACGATGCCGAAGGTGACGTGCAGCCCGTGCGTGCCGACCAAAGTGAAGAAGCTCGACAGGAAGGCGCTGCGCTGCGGCGTCGCGCCGATCTCGATCAGATGATGGAACTCGTAAAGCTCGATGCCAAGGAACGCGAGGCCGAACAGACCCGTGATCGCGAGCCAGAGCTGGACGCCCTTCACCTTGCCCTGCTGCATCTGCAGCACCGCAAAGCCGTAGGTGATCGACGAGAAGAGCAGCATCGCGGTGTTGAGCGCGACGAGCGGCAGGTCGAACAGATCCTTCGGCGCCGGGCCGGCGGCATAATTGCCGCCGAGCACCGCGAAGCAGGCGAACAGGATCGCGAAGATGAGGCAGTCGCTCATCAGGTAGATCCAGAAGCCCAGCATCGTGCTGTGCCCCTCGGGATGGGCGTGCTCGTCGAGGTCGTAGAACGGGACAGGATCGCCCGCAGTGACGGTGTTTGCGCTCATCGGATCAGGCTCCGGCCGCCAGCTGGCGAGTGCGCGCCTCTTCGACTGCGGCGACCGTGGCCGCCGGAATGTCGAAGTCGCGCTTGTAATTGAAGGTGTGGAAAATCGCATAGGCGATGGTCGCGGCGAAGCTGGCGATCACCAGCCACCAGATATGCCAGACCAGCGCAAAGCCCATCGCCAGGCAGAAACCGGCAAGGATGATCCCCGTCCCCGTATTGCTCGGCATATGAATATCGCGGAAGCCGCCGACCGGACGTTCGTGCCCGCGCGTCTTCATATCGTGCCACGCATCGAGATTGTGGATCACCGGCGTGAAGGCGAAATTATAGTCGGGCGGCGGCGAACTGGTCGCCCATTCGAGCGTCCGGCCGTGCCAGGGATCGCCGCTGTCGTCGGCCAGTTCCTTGCGCTTCCAGATGCTCACGCCGAACTGGATCAGCATCGCGGCGATTCCGCAGGCAATCACCCCCGCACCGATCGCGGCAATGACGAACCATATCTGGAGACTCGGGTCGTCGAATACGCGCATCCGCCGCGTCACACCCATCAGGCCGAGGATATAGAGCGGCATGAAAGCGAGCCAGAAACCGACCACCCAGCACCAGAAGCTGACCTTGCCCCAGAAGACGTTCAGCTTGAACCCGAAGGCCTTCGGCCACCAATAGTTGATCGCCGCGAATAGTCCGAACAGCACGCCGCCGATAATCACGTTGTGGAAATGCGCAATGAGGAACAGCGAATTGTGCAGCACGAAGTCGGCGGGCGGGACAGCGAGCAGCACGCCGGTCATGCCGCCGACGACGAAGGTCAGCATGAAGGCGATCGTCCACATCATCGGCAGTTCGAAGCGGATGCGGCCGCGGTACATGGTGAAAAGCCAGTTGAAGAGCTTCGCGCCCGTCGGGATCGAGATCACCATCGTCGTGATGCCGAAGAAGCTGTTGACGCTGGCGCCCGACCCCATGGTGAAAAAATGGTGCAGCCAGACGAGGTAGGACAGGATGGTGATGCACACGGTCGCATAGACCATCGACGTGTAGCCGAAGAGCTTCTTGCCCGAGAAGGTCGAGGTGACTTCGCTGAACACGCCAAACAGCGGCAGGATCAGGATATAGACCTCGGGGTGTCCCCAGATCCAGATCAGGTTCACATACATCATCGGCGAGCCGCCGAGATCGTTGGTGAAGAAGTTCGTGCCCGCATAGCGGTCGAGGCTGAGCAGCGCGAGCGTCGCGGTCAGGATCGGGAAGCTCGCAACGATCAGGATGTTCGAACAGAGCGAGGTCCAGGTAAAGACCGGCATCTTCATCAGGCCCATGCCCGGCGCGCGCAGCTTCAGGATCGTCACGATCAGGTTGATGCCCGACAAGGTCGTACCGACCCCCGCTATCTGAAGCCCCCAGATATAATAATCGACCCCTACATTGGGGCTGTAGGCGATCCCTGACAACGGCGGATAGGCGAGCCAGCCGGTCTGCGCATATTCGCCGACGAACAGCGAGACCATCGTCAGCGCGGCGCCCGCGGCGGTCATCCAGAAGCTGAAATTGTTGAGGAACGGAAAGCTGACGTCGCGCGCGCCGATCTGCAGCGGGACGATACAGTTCATCAGGCCCGTGATGAACGGCATCGCCACGAAGAAGATCATGATCACGCCGTGCGCGGTGAACACCTGGTCATAATGGTGCGCGGGCAGATAGCCTTCGGACCCGCCGAACGCCATCGCCTGCTGCAGGCGCATCATGATCGCGTCGGCGAAACCGCGCAGGAACATGATGAGGCCAAGGATCATGTACATGATCCCGATGCGCTTGTGGTCGACAGTGGTGAACCAGTCCTTCCACAAATAGCCCCAGAGGCGATATCGGGTGATCAGGCCGACGACGACGAGGCCGCCGACGGCGACGCCGAGGAAGGTGAAGATCAGGATCGGTTCGTGCAGCGGCAGCGCCGCGAGCGACAGCTTGCCGAAGACGGGATCGGTCGGGGGAAGCGGAGGCGGGGTCATGACAATCTTGGCTGCCTTCAGGACATCGGTCGGGGGGTAGATGCGTTAAGCGCCGTGCGCTCGGCTTCGCCGGGGCGCGAAAGCCCCTCGCCCTTCAGCGGCGCGGGGTTCACCGGCCTGGCGTCGGGGCGGTCGGCCGACTTCATCTGCTGGCTGCACAGCGCCGCTACATAGCGCACGCTCCAGCCCGCGAGGTTGCCGGTGCCGCGCGCGGCGAACTTGTCATAGGCGACCGATCGGACATTCTGGATGCCCGCAATGCCCGCGCCGCCCCGGGCGTCGATCGCCATCATGTCGTGCATGCACATCTTGCCGGGTTCGACGCACATGTTGACCACCGCGTCGAAAAGCTGCGGGTCGACGGTGGCGAAATGGCGCACCGGCTCCTTCTCGCTGGGCACTTCGAGCTTGAGATAGGTCGTGCGATCAAGCCCGCCATCGGTCGACGCCTTGGCATCGGCGACCCATTTGTCGAAATCGGCGGCCGGCAGGCTCTTCACCGCGAAGCGCATATGCGAGAAGCCGGCGCCCGAATAATTGGCGGAAAAGCCTTCATACTCGCCGGTCTTGTCGAAAATTCCGTGCAGCTTCGTTTCCATGCCCGGCATGGCATAGATCTGCCCCGCGAGCGCCGGGATGTAGAAGCTGTTCATCACCGACGAGGCCGAGATGCGGAAGCGCACCGGGCGATTCACCGGCAGCGCCAGTTCGTTGACCGTCGCGACGCCCTGTTCAGGGTAGATGAACAGCCATTTCCAGTCGAGCGCGACGACATTGACGTCGAGCGGCTTGGCGTCGGCCGCGACGACCTGTTCGGGCGTCGTCGCAAGCGGGCGATAGGGATCGAGCAGGTGCGTCGCGACCCAGGTCAGTGCCCCGAGGCAGATGATGATCAGCAGCGGCGCCGACCAGATGACCAGCTCGAGCTGGGTCGAATGGTCCCAGTCGGGCTTGTAGGTCGCCTCCTTGTTGTTCGCCCGGTAGCGCCACGCAAATAAGATCGTCAGCGCCATCACCGGAACGATGATCAGCAGCATCAACACGGTCGAAATGACGATCAGATTGCCCTGCTGGCGCGCGATGTCGCCCGCGGGGTCAAGGACGACCAGACCGCAGCCCGAGAGCAGCGGCAGCGCGGCAAACGGCGCAAGCCGCCGGATCCGGGCGAAGAAACGAGGGAGATTGCTTGGCATGACGCGCGCCTAGGCCTCCTTTGTTGCACTGCACATAGGACATTTTGTCCAATCCCGCGAGCGCCGATCATCGCGCAGGGGCAATTTCATAACGGGCGCTTTTGCCCTATGATCGACTCGCGCCGTAAACCGGCGCCAGCAGCAGGACGCCAACTATGTCTGCCGAAACCGCGCCTTCGACGACCCCGGCCGAACGCGATGCCCGCGCGCTTCACACCGACGGCCATCCGATTTCTCCCGCCGAAATCGCGATCGGCGTCATCATAGGCCGGACGTCGGAATTTTTCGACTTTTTCGTTTATGCGATCGCGTCGGTTCTGGTGTTTCCCAAGCTGGTGTTCCCGCATCTCGATCCGTTGGAGGGCACGCTCTGGTCGTTCGCGATCTTCTCGCTCGCCTTCCTGGCTCGGCCGGTCGGAACCTTCATCTTTTCGTGGATCGACCGGACTTATGGTCGCGGCGCCAAGCTGACGATCGCGCTCTTCCTGCTCGGCGGGTCGACCGCGGCGATCGCCTTCGTGCCGAGCTATCATTCGGCAGGCATCGGCGCGGCGCTGCTGCTCGCGCTGTTCCGCATGGGCCAAGGCGTCGCGCTCGGCGGATCGTGGGACGGCCTCGCCTCGCTGCTCGCGGTCAACGCGCCGGAGGGGAAACGAGGCTGGTATGCGATGATCCCGCAATTGGGCGCACCGCTCGGCCTGATCGTCGCGAGCCTGCTTTTCATGTTCCTGATCGCCGCCCTGCCTGCCGAGGATTTCCTCGACTGGGGCTGGCGCTATCCCTTCTTCGTCGCCTTCGCGATCAACGTCGTCGCGCTGTTCGCGCGGCTGCGAATCGTCGTGACGCCCGAATATGCCGAACTGTTCGAGGATCGCGAACTCGAACCCGCGACGATCACCGATACGGTGAGGTCGGAATGGCGCATCATCGCGGTGGGCGCCTTCGCTCCCCTCGCCAGCTTCGCGATGTTCCACATGGTGACGGTGTTCCCGCTGTCGTGGGTCTTCCTGTTCACCGAGGAAACGCCGATCCGCTTCCTGATGATCGAGGCGATCGCGGCGGTGGTCGGCGTGCTGTCGATCATCGCGTCGGGCTATCTCGCCGACCGTATTGGCCGCCGTACTCTGCTGGGTGGTACGGCCGCCGCAATCGCGGCGTTCAGCGGGTTCGCACCGCAACTCCTGGCGGCGGGCGAGGCCGGCGAAGCGGCATTCATGATCCTCGGCTTCCTGATCCTCGGCCTATCGTTCGGCCAGTCGTCGGGCGCGCTGTCGTCGAACTTCTCGCCGCGCCACCGTTACACGGGCTCGTCACTGACCTCGGACCTCGCCTGGCTGTTCGGCGCGGGCTTCGCGCCGATGGTGGCGCTGTGGTTGTCGAGCGAGTTCGGCCTGCTTGCGGCAGGCGGCTATCTGCTCTCGGGCGCGATCGGCACGCTCGTCGCGCTGTGGCTCAACCGCGAGCTGGCGCGCACGATTGACTGACGGGCCCAAGACACGAACCGCCGGCGTCGTCCTCGCCGGCGGCCGGTCGGAACGCTTCGGCAGCGACAAGGCGGCGGCGCTGTGGCGCGGGCGATCGCTCGTCGACTGGTCGGTCGCTGCGCTGGCGCAGCATTGCGACGTCATCTTCGTTTCGGGACGCGATCATCCCGCGCACGTCCGCGTGACTGACCGGCCGGAACCCGGCCTCGGCCCGCTGGGCGGCCTTGCCGGAGCGTTGTTCGCGGCGCAGGAACAGGGCTGCGACCGCATCCTGTCGCTTCCTTGCGACACCCCCGAAATACCGGCAGGATTGCTCGACAGGCTCTGCGCGCAGGATAAAGCCGCATATGTCGATTCCTGCCCCGTGATCGGCATCTGGCCAGTCGCCGACGCGGCGCGGCTCGAAAGCTGGCTGGCGTCCGGGAAGCCGCGTGCAATGCGCGCCTGGACCGATGAAATCGGCGCCATCCCCGTCTCCGCAGGCGGTCGGATCGTCAACGTCAACCGCCCCGCCGATCTCGCGCATCTCGATCGCCGCTGACCGGTTGCCAAGCCTGCAGGCGCCCGATAGGGGCTGGTGCAGTGAACAGCAGCATCGAAATCGGAATCGACGAACGGGGGACCGCGGTTCACGTCAACGTGCAGGAACTGCTCGCGACGCGCCTGCTCGTGCAGGGCAATTCGGGGTCGGGCAAGTCGCACTTGCTGCGCCGCCTGCTCGAAGAGAGCGCGGGGCTGGTCCAGCAGGTCGTGATCGATCCCGAGGGCGATTTCGTAACCCTCGCAGACCACTACAGCCACATCGTCGTCAGCGCGGGCGACTATAGCGAGCGCGAGATCGCGGCGATGGGCGCGCGCATCCGCGAGCATCGCGCATCGGTGATCCTCGCGCTCGATACCCTCGATATCGAGGCGCAGATGAGCTGCGCTGCGATCTTCCTGAACGCGTTGTTCGACGCCCCGCGCGAGCATTGGTTTCCGGCGCTGGTCGTCGTCGACGAAGCGCAGATGTTCGCCCCCAGCGCGTCGGGCGACGTGTCCGACACGGTCCGCCGCGCGAGCCTTGCCGCGATGACCAACCTGATGTGCCGCGGACGCAAGCGCGGCCTCGCCGGCGCGATCGCGACGCAGCGGCTCGCCAAGCTCGCGAAGAATGTCGCAGCCGAGGCAAGTAATTTCCTGATGGGCCGCACCTTCCTCGACATCGACATGGCGCGCGCCGCCGACCTGCTCGGCATGGAGCGGCGGCAGGCCGAGGCAATCCGCGACCTTGAGCGTGGCCATTTCCTTGGGCTCGGCCCGGCGATTTCGCGGCGGCCGGTCGCGGTCAAGATCGGATCGACGCAGACCTCTACGCGCGCCGGGACGCACGGCCTGCTCCCGCTCCCGAGCGCCGAGCCACAGGATATGCGGACGATGCTGTTCGCCGAGTTGGAGACGCAGCCGCTGCCGACCCCGGCTGTTGCGCCGCAACCCGTTGCGGCGCAGGACCTGATCCGCCAATTTGCCGAACGGGAGGCCGACGACGAAGCGCCCGTGGCCGCGCCCACATTGTTTCCCGAGGTCGAGGCGCTCGACGCCGAACCCGCGATCATCGCCGCGCTCGAGGAAATGCTCGCCGATCCCGACTGCGCCTTTCATCCCGAATCCTTTCTGTATCAGGACTTTTCGGTGCGTTGCCGGATGCAGCGGCTCGGGCGCGTGCCGCTCGACCTGCCGCAATTCCGGCGGCGGTTCGCGCTCGCCAAGGGCGGCGTGTTCGATCCGGCCGACGCCAAGTGGCGCGAACTGCTCGAGGCCGCGAGCCGCCTCCCCGACGACATGCTCGCCCCCTTCGTCCAGATCGCGCGCGCCGCGATGGAGGGCAGCCCCTGCCCCGACGACGACGCGCTCGGCCGCGCCTATGGCACGCGCTCGCCGGGGCGCATCCGGCGGCTCGTCGAATATATGGAAAAGCAGGGCGCGATCGTCGTCCGCTCCGATTTCGGCGGCCGGCGTTCGATCGGCATTCCCGAACTGGGGCTCAGCACCGAGGCGGAGTGATCGAGACAACGGGCCACCGCGAAGGGTCAGCCGATCCAGCCCGCCGTCTGCGCCAGCACCCAAAGGCCGATCACAAGAAACAGGGCCGCCGCCGCGATCCGGACCTTCGCGAGGTCGACGCGCTTCAGCAGCGCATTGCCCAGGAATACCGCCGGCACATTGGCGATCATCATCCCAAGCGTGGTACCCGCCGTCACCAACGCCACATTGTGATACTGCGCGCCAAGCGCGACGGTCGCGATCTGCGTCTTGTCCCCCATCTCGACCAGAAAGAAGGCGACAAGCGTCGTCAGGAACGCCCCGAAACGCGGCTTTGGCGCGTCCTCATCCTCGAACTTGTCGGGGATCAGCGTCCACGCCGCCATCGCCACGAACGACAGGCCGACCGCATAGCGAAAAACCGGGCTATCGAGGAAGGCCGCCGCCTGTGCGCCCAGCAGCGCGGCAAGCGCATGGTTGGCCAGCGTCGCGACCAATATGCCCAGGATGATCGGCAGCGGACGGTTGAACCGCGTCGCGAGCAGCATCGCGAGCAACTGCGTCTTGTCGCCGATTTCGGCGAGAGCGACGATCGCGGTCGAGGTGAGCAGGGCTTCCATGAACAGACTCCGGGGCCGGGCGGCAGGCAATTCCAACGGACATCGTTCCCCGCCGCCCGGCCCGGACGGAAGGTTCGATGCCATTGGTCTCGCCCAAGCGGTGATCCGCTTCCTCCGCACCACGGCCTCTCGACCGAGTATGTTGACGCGGTGGCCCGTCCGATACCGGACGGCTGGCTACTCCCCAGATGACGGGCGCGCGTTAGACGGCTTTGCTGCCTCTGGCAAGGCTTGCGGTGTTTCGTCGGACGCGGCGGCCGCTCTGTCTGCCTCGGCGATATCGGCGTCCATCCGCTTTGCCCGCGCCTCGACCTCCTTCGCCGCCTTGTCATAGCGCTCGTCGAAGCTCGGCTCGTCATGGCACGCCGCCAGCAGGAGCATTGGCAGAAGGACGAGCCCCCGCATCAATAATCCTTCCGGTAGCGGATGCTGACGTTCGTCTGCCCCGACCCGCCTGCCTGGCTGAGCAGCGACAGCGCGCGCGTCAGGCTGATCTCGAGCTGCGTCGCGGTATAGCCGCGCGCGTCGGTGATCACCTCCAGATAGATGTCCTTGGTGATGTACTGCCCAGCGGCAAGCGCGGTCCCGCGCCCCGTCACATCGTCGGGGCCGAGCACGCGCAACCGGTCGATTCCCGCCGCCGACTGCAGCGCTCCGAGCGGGCTGAGGCCCCCGCCTCCGCTGCTCAGCGCGTTGAGCGATGCCGCGAGTTGAACCGCTTGCAGCGGCGACAGCGACGTGATCGAATCGCCGAACAGGATCCGCGAAACGATCTCGTCCTGCGGCAGCCCCGGCACGCTGGAAAAGGCGACCTGCGGATTGCTCGCGCGGCCGGTGACCGCGACAGTCACGGTCACATTGTCGAAGGTATCGCTCGCGAGCAGGCGCAGCGCCGGGTCGAAGGCGTCACCGGTGGGGAAGGTCACGCGCCCCTCCTCCAGCTCGAACGATCGCCCCGCGAAATCGAGCGTCCCGCGCACCAGTTCGATCTCGCCGTTGACGCGCGGCGCGACCGTCGTGCCGCCGAGCTGGACGTCGGCCTGCCATTCGGATTCGAGCCCCATGCCCTTGACGTAGATCTGGTCCTTGGCGCGCATCCGGATATCGAGCCGGATCAGATCGAACAGGCTGCCGCCGACCGCCGCAAGCCCGTCGCCGCTGATCCGCCTGCGCCCGGTCGGCAGCTTCCGGCGCACGCCCGTCAGCACCGGCACGCTCGCCGCGCCTTCGCGCACGATGCGGTAGCGCGTCTCGGGAAGGCGCAGATCGCCCGAGAGCAGCGCGGCCTGTCCCGCGACCTTTTCGAGACGCAGCGTCCCCGTCGCGCGCGCGGCGATATTCTCGCTCTTCGCGAGCCGTGCATTGTCGAGCGTCGCGCTGATATCCATCGGGTAGCCGTCGGCCTGCGACAGGCTGACGAAGCCTTTCGCCTGCACCGTCCCGTCGCCTGCCTTCGCGCTCAGTTGCTCGATTTCCAGCCGGTTGCCGGTGAAACGGCCGTTCACGACCATGTCGGTCAGGCGCGTGCCATAGGCCTGGTTTTCATAGACCATCGCGTTGCCGCGCACGACGCCCTGCAAGCAGGGATCGCTGAGCTGGCAGCTGAAATCGGCGGCGACCGCGACCGGCCCCGATATGCCCTGGTTGGCCGGTCCGGCGAAGGAGTAGAGCGTATCGGCAGGGCCATTGTAGCGCAGCCCGCCGCTCAGCGGCGCGGCGCGCAGCCGCGTCAACCAGTCGCCAGCGCCGGGTCCGAGCGGACGCAGCGATGCCTGCAACCGTCCGATCACGCTGCCGCGCTTGCGCACGACCGCGCGCGCTTCGCCGCCGTCGCTCAGCAGCTTACCGGCGAAATTGATATCGACCGGCTGGCTGACCGAAGCGGCGGTTGTGCGTGTGAAGCCGGTGACGGTCAGCCGCGCATCGGCGCGCGGGAAAGCGTCGCTGTGCGCTTGTTCGAAATCGATGCTCCCCGTCGCGCGGCCGCCGAGCCCGAGGCCGGGATAGATGGCGTTGACGATCGCCATATTTGCGCGGTCGAGACGGCTCTGGATCATGATCCCCTCACCGAAGCGGCCGGCGATGCGCGCGCTGCTGCCGCGTTCGAGCGCGACCGTCGTCGGCAGCAGTTCGTAATAGTCGCGATGCGGAACGATGCGCGCGGGCGAGGTGGTGCGGAAATCGACGCCGGTCGCACGGCCGACGACCGACGCGCGCCACAATGCGGGCTGGAGGTCGGCGTTCGCGGCGATGCGGAACGGCACCCCGCTCTCCCCCTCCACCAGCGCCTGCGCTTGCCCGCGCCCGTCGCGATAGTCGATCTTCACGCGTCCGACGGCGATGTCATATTGGCGGATCTGCGTGTCGGCGACCTGGATGTCGGCAACGATATGCGGCCTGTCGTAGAGGACGATATCGGCGTCGACGACCGCCGAACCGACCGCGAGATTTGCGGCGCCCGGCAGGACGACGTTGTTCGCGCGAACATTGACCGCGGCCGCCTGATATCGCCCCTGCCCGCTCAGCCGGACAAGGCCGCCAAGCCCCTGTCCCGACGCGTCGAGCCGCCCGACGAACGGCCCCGCCGCGCTCTTTTCCAGCCGCCCGCTGAATCCGATCCCCGACAGATCGCCGCGCTCGATATCGATCGTCAGCGGCCCCGCTGCGGTGAGCAGCACGACGTCGGCCGAGAGCGGGCCATAGTCGGTCTCGCCCGTCGCGGCGAGACGATAGCCGTTGGGCGCGCCGGTGATCCGCGCGACCAGCTTCGCGAGCCCGATGCCCAGACCCGGCCGGTCCGCGGTCACGACCGCGCGCGGGTCGCTGACCGTCCCGGCAAGCTGGACCCCGACCGGTCCATAGTCGGTCGAATGCGCCCGCGCCGCGAGCTGGATCTGGCCGCCCGGCGCATAGGTCCCCTGCCCCCCCGTCACGCGGAGCTTCGGCGCCGTCAGCCGCAAATTGGCGAAGCGGACGATCCCGTCGGTGCCATAGCGGACGTCGCCCGACGCAGTCGCATTGCCGCCTAGGAAATCGCGCACTCCGGAATTGAAGAGTTGGGTCGAACGCGCCCGGACGCGGCCGGCAATCTCGAACCCGCCGCGCGGCGCAGTCTTGAGGTCGGCGTCGGTATCGATGTCGAAGAGGCCGACGCTCTCGATCCGATAGTCGTTCACCCGCCCGTCGATCGCGCCGGTGTAGAACCCCTTGTTCAAATCGGCGATGACGATTGCCTTCGCGTCGATGCGCGGCGAGCGCAGGCGCAGATTGTCGCTGAGGATACGGCCGTCCTTATAGGCAAGGTCGCCGTCGAGCCGCACCTGCACCAACGTCCCGCCCGCGACGGTGTCGAGCCCGCGGATCCGTACCGCGCGCCCCGCCACGGGCACGAAAATCTGGTCGGCATCGACCCGCGCCTTGCCCGCCAGGCTCAGCGTTTCGACAACAATATCGTTGAACGCGAGACTGTTGGCATTCGCCTGATACGCCACCGTCGGCAGCGCCAAGGCGCCGTCAAGCGCAGCGGTCGCGCGTAGCCCGCTGCCACGCACCGATTTCGCGAGTGCATCGGGGCGCAAAATGTTGAGCGCGAGCCTCAGATCCTCGTACCGGTTGTTGCCCAGATCGACGCCCCCGCTGACGCCGAGCCGGACAGCGTTCGATGACAGCCGTCCGTCGATGTCGGCCTTTCGTTTGTCGAGCCGCGCGGTCAGGTCGATCGCGGTCTCGGGGCCCAGCAGCACCGCCGTCTGCCCGGCGAACAGCCGCGACGCCTGTGTCACACCTTTCATCGCCACCGTCCCGTCGCGCGCCGAGAGCGCGAGGTTGGCGAGCGGCCCGGCGCCGAGATTGGCGGTCAGCGCACCGTCCCAGCGCTTCCAGTCGCCGCGCCCGTCGAGCTTCGCGGTCAGCGTCTCCTTGAACCCGCCCATCGCCGCGAGCACGCCGCCCGCCGGAGCATGGAGGTCGAGCGTCATCGCCAGCCGGTTCTTGTCGGGCACGGCATCGAGAACGAGCGCGAGCTTGTCGCCCTTTGCCGTCCGGCCGATTGTCTCTGCGTTCGCCGTCACCTGCGCGCGGCGGTCGGCGATTGCGATCTTGCCATCGAGCGTCGCGACCTGCCGCTCGCCGGTGATCGCCGGCTCGAACACGAGCCGGTCGACGCGCACCTTCCGCACGTCGATATCCATGTCGGGCAGCAGGGGCTCGCCGGTGTCGGGGACCGGCTTGAACGCGGGCAATCGCTCGACCACCAGCGTCTGCGCGGTCGCCGAGCGGATGTCGATATGATTCTTCAGATATTTGAACGGCCGCCAGTCGATCCGCACTTCGGGCGAGCGGAGGAATACGCCCTTGGGATCGCCGAGGGTGAAGTCGCGGATGACCATCTCGCCGAACAGCGAGCCGTCGAGCCGGCCGATGCCGATCTTCATCCCGTTCTCGAACCGATATTTCTCGACCTGGTTCGCGACGAAGCGCCGCCCCGCGTCGCTGTTCAGCCCGGCAAGGAACAGGCCGACGAGCGCGACCAGCCCGAGCAACGTCAGGCCGATCCATTTGGCGATCCACTGCGGCCAAGACCTGGTCGCCGTCTTGGGCGCCTCTTCCTCGGCCGCGATGATCGCGTCGTCGCCCATCAGAACGCCTGCCCGATCGAGACATAGACGGTGATCCGCGCCTCGCCCGGGCGCCGGTTGATCGGCGTCGCGAGGTCGAGCCGCATCGGCCCGAAATTGGTATAGAAGCGCCCGCCGATCCCGGCGCCGAAGCGCAGGTTGGAAAAGTCGGGGGTGGAGCCACGATAGACCTGCCCGGCGTCGAGGAAGCCGACGACGCCCCAATTGCCGAAGCGATAGCGCGCCTCGACCGCCGCCTCGTTCAGGCTGCGCCCGCCGATCGGATCGTCGTTGGGATCCTTGGGACCGAGTTGCAGGTAGCCATAGCCGCGCACCGACCCGCCGCCGCCGGCATAGAAACGCCGCGAAGGCGCCAGCCGCTCGCGCGCCGCGCCGATGATCGACGCGACGCGAACGCGGCCAGCCAGGACGATGCTGTCGGTCACCGGATAATAGGCGCTGCCATCGATTTGGGTTCGCGCATAAGGCGAGAAGCGGCCGGCGAGCGAGCCTTCGGGCTGGACGAGCGCGGTCAGGCGAAAGCCCTTCGTGGGATCGAGCAGGCTATTGCTACGGTCGATGCCGACCTGCCCGCTGACCCCGAAGATCGTGTAGAAATCATTTTCGCGCACGCCGCGCGTAAAATCATAATCATCTTCGCGCGTCGCGATCAGTTCGGCGCCGAGGGCATAGGTCAGCTTCTTCTGCCAGATCGGGGTCGACTCATAGCTCATGCGCGCCGCAACGCGCCCCGTGATCGCGTTGAACGCGTTATAGCGGCTGCGCGTCGCCTCGGTGATCAGCTCGAAGGTCCGGTCGCGCTTGCCCGCGTTCGAGCGCCGCAACGTGACGCCGACGCCCTGTTCCTTCGTCCCGATCACCCCGCGCGCAATCAGCGCCCCTTCGGGCGGGAACAGGTTGCGGTGTGTCCAGCTGCCCTCGATCCGGATGCCCTCGCCGGTCCCGTAGCCCGCGGTCGCGGCGATCGTGCGCGGCGGCCCCTTTTCCTGCGTGACCAGCACCGTCACATATTCGGTGTCGTCCCCGGCGCTTTGACCGGTCGGCTGCGGTTCGACCGAAACCGCCGCGAACAGGCCGGTTGCGACGAGCGCTTGTCGCAAATCGTCAGCCATCCGGCTGTCGTAGATGTCCCCGCGCTTGAACCGCGCCAGCACGCCGACATGCTCGACGTCGAATGCGAGCTTGCCCGTCGTCTCGATGCCGCCGAAGCGGCCACGCGGCCCGATGTCGACCGGCAGCGTGTAGAGCCCCTTCCCCGTATCCGCGTCGAGAAGGACGTCCCGCTGCCCCACCTTGGCAAAGGGATAGCCTTCCTCGGGCAGCTTGAGGGCAAGCGCTGCCTCCGCGCCCTGCACGCGCTGCGCAACGATCGGCTCGCCGACAGCGAGCGGGAAATTGTCTTCGATCAGCTTTGGCGGCACCGTCGGCTTCGCATCGACGACGATGTCGGAAAAGCTGTACCGGACCCCCGGCTTGACGTCGATGAGCGCGGTGATCGGTTGGCTGCGCGCCGCCTCGACCGCCGCCGCATCGCTGCGGTCGGGGCGATCGCCGCGATCGATCCGCGTATTCACGACTGCATCGTAATAGCCTTCTGACGCCAGGATGCGCGACATCAGCTCGGCGTCGGCAGACAATCGGGCGCGCAGCATCGCGATGTTGTCGGCCTTTCCGTCGCCATCGTAGAGAGCGGACAGATCGCCGAACAGGTCGGCGAGATCGGCATCGGTGCTGTCATCGGGCGCCTCGAGCCCGGTGACCTTCACCGCATAGGCGATGCTGCGGTTCGCGTCGGCATCCTCGGGCTCGGCAAACTCGACCGGCGTGACGTCGAAGCTGTCGAGCGGTGGCAGCGGCGCCGCCAGTTCGGCATCGCTGATCGGCGCGTCGCCGATCGCCTCGACGCTGTCGCCATCGGCGAGCGCGGGCACCGGCGTCCCGTCAACCTTGGGCAGGTCCGCTTCGCTCGTCGAGTCCTTTCGCGCATTTTCGCGCGCCTTCGCAGCCTCCGCCTGCCGCCGCTCGAATTCGGCGATCGATTCGAGCGGCCTGTCGAGTTCGGGATCGTCCTCGGCGCTGATCGGCGGGATCGACGCCTTGAACTCCTCGTCCGAAATGATCGGCGCAACCTCTGGCAGCGCCACGTCGGCAGGCGGCGGGGTCGGCGCTGCAATGTCGGGAACCGAAGGGTTGTTCTCGGTCTTTTCTGCCGCAGGCTGCGCCGCTGCGGTCGTTTCCGCCTGCTGCGCATTCGCCGCATTCGCCACGGCGACGCAAAGCAGCGACGCCGACAGGATCAGAAGCCGCCGGGCCGCCACGGACGAAGATGCGCCATATTCGCGAGTGTTTTCAATCTGTGGCATCTGTTTCCGGCCGATGCCGACTTTTGGCTTGCGTGATGTGGCTGCGCAACCCAATTCTCCCCTTCTGCACAGCCAACGCTCCGCTTATGGGACAGTTCCGGTGAGACATCTCGCCTCACCGCGAATTAGCACCGGATTTCAGGCGTCTGCGCCGAAGAGGTCGCGGCTATAGACCTTGTCCTCCACATCCGTGAGGTCGCTCGTCACGCGATTGGCGATGATCACGTCGGCCTCGGTCTTGAAGGCGTCGAGGTCGCGGACGACGCGCGAGTTGAACAGCCGGTCCTCCTCGATCAACGGCTCATAGACGATGACCTCGATCCCCTTCGCCTTAACCCGCTTCATCACGCCCAGGATGCTGCTCGCCCGAAAATTGTCGGACCCGGCCTTCATCGCGAGGCGGTGGATGCCGACGACGCGCGGTTGCCGCTTGATGATCTCCGACGCGATGAAATCCTTGCGCGTCGTGTTCGACGACACGATCGCCGCGATCAGGTTTTGCGGCACGTCCTTGTAGTTCGCCAGCATCTGTTTCGTGTCCTTGGGCAGGCAATAGCCGCCATAGCCGAAGGACGGGTTGTTGTAGAAGCTGCCGATACGCGGGTCGAGGCACACGCCCTCGATCACCTGCCGCGAATCGACGCCGTGCGTCGCGGCATAAGTGTCGAGTTCGTTGAAGAAGGCGACGCGCATCGCAAGATAGGTGTTGGCGAAGAGCTTGATCGCCTCGGCCTCCGTATTGCCGGTCTGGAGGAGCGGCGTCGCGGGTTCGAGCGAGGCGTCGAGCAGCAGCCCGGCGAATTCGCCCGCGCGCGGATGCGTGTCGCCGACGATGATCCGCGACGGATGGAGATTGTCGTACAGCGCGCGACCTTCGCGCAGGAATTCAGGCGAAAAGACGATCGCATCGCTGCCGAGTTCCGCGCGCATCCGGTCTGTGAAACCGACCGGAATCGTCGACTTGATCACGATCAGCGCCTGCGGCGCCAATTTCAGCGCGTCGGCGATCACCGCCTCGACCGTGCTGGTGTTGAAATAATTGGTGTCGGGATCATAGTCGGTGGGGGTCGCGACAAGGACGAAATCGGCACCGGCATAGGCCTCTTCGCGATCAGTCGTCGCCACCAGGTCGAGCGGCCGGGTCGCCAGATACTCCTCGATCTCGGGGTCGGCGATCGGCGAGGTCTTCGCATTGATCATCGCGACCTTGCGCGCATCGATGTCGAGCGCGACGACGCGGTTGCGCTGCGCCAGCAGCACGGCGTTGGAAATTCCGACATATCCCGTGCCGACGACGGTGATCTTCACTGATGCTGGGGGCAAGGCTTCGTCCTCTAGATGGTGCCGCGGCGTCCCTAGCAATTGCGATCCGGTCGCTCAACCGAACTCGCCGTCATCGGGTGCAACAGATATCTCGGGCTCCAATTATGCCCGATTCGTAGCAATCTGGGGCAGAAATGCTGTTGGCCAGGCCCGACTTTTCAATTGGCCTGCCATTCTCCGGACGGTAAGGCCCCCATATGTTTCCTCTAAATGGCCGGTTTTCATCATGATTCCGCAATTGGTGACGCCCCGCCGTTTCGGCGACGACAGGGGATGGTTTTCGGAGACTTACCACGAGCAGCGCTTGCGCGACCTCGGGGTGACGGCAAATTTCGTGCAGGACAACCACAGCTATTCGAAACAGGCCGGAACGATCCGCGGTATCCATTTCCAGCGCCCCCCACACGCGCAGGCGAAACTCGTTCGCTGCGTCCGCGGGCAAATATTCGACGTTGCAGTCGATTTGCGCCGGGGGTCGCCGACCTTCGGCCGCTACGTCGCCGCCGAACTTTCAGCAGAGAATGGGCGCCAGCTGTTCGTCCCGGTCGGATTCGGACACGCCTTCCTGACGCTCGAGGCGGATTGCGAGGTCATCTATAAGGTGGACGACTATTATGCTCCCGAAACCGAGGGCGGCATATGCTGGAACGATCTATCGATCGCGATCGCGTGGCCGGGGATTGACGGCACGGAAACCTTTCCGATGCTATCCGCCAAGGATGCAGCCCTGCCCTTCCTGTCGGACGCCGATTTCGATTTTCCCTATGACGGCACGCCGCTCGCACCATTGGACGAATAAGGAACACGCACGGGCATGACCGCTTCCAAGACCATATTGATCACCGGCGGTGCCGGCTTCATCGGCTCGGCGCTCGCGCGGCATCTTATCGAGGAAAGCGAGCACACGGTCGTCGTGCTCGATGCGCTGACCTATGCCGGCAACCTCTCGTCGCTCGCCCCGGTCAGCGGCAGCGAGCGCTTCCGCTTCGTGCGCGGTGATATCTGCGACCGCGCACTCGTCGAAAGTCTGATCGCGGACGTGCGACCCGACATTATCGCGCACCTCGCCGCCGAAAGCCATGTCGACCGGTCGATCGATGGCCCCGCCGCCTTCATCGAAACCAACATCGTCGGCACCTTCACCATGCTGTCGGCGGCAACCGATTACTGGCGCGCTCTTCCCGATCCAGACAAGGCCGGCTTCCGCTTTCACCACATCTCGACCGACGAGGTGTTCGGCGCGCTGGGTGACGAGGGCTTCTTCACCGAGACCTCGCCCTATGACCCGCGCTCGCCCTATTCGGCGTCGAAGGCGGGGTCGGACCATCTCGTCTCGGCGTGGCACCACACCTATGGCCTGCCGACGCTCGTCACCAATTGCTCGAACAATTACGGGCCCTATCATTTCCCCGAAAAGCTGATCCCGCTGATGATCATCAAATGCATCGCCGGCGAGCCGTTGCCGGTTTACGGGCGCGGCGACAATATCCGCGACTGGCTGTTCGTCGACGACCATGTCCGCGCGCTGCGCACCGTGTTCGAAAAGGGCGTCGCGGGCGAAAGCTATATGGTCGGCGGCAATAACGAACGCACCAATCTGCAGGTGGTCGAGGTCATCTGCGACACGCTCGACGGCATCGAACCGCGCGCCGACGGCCGCAGCTACCGGGAGCAGATCAGCTTCGTCGCCGACCGGCCGGGACATGATTTTCGCTATGCCATCGACGCGGGCAAGCTGCAGTCGGAGCTCGGCTGGGCGCCGCGCGAGAATTTCGAGAGCGGCATGGCGCTGACGATCCGCTGGTATCTCGACAATCGGGACTGGTGGCAGGACATATTGTCGGGCCGCTATCGGGGCGAGCGCCTGGGAATCGCGAAGTCCGCCTGATGCCGGACTTGCCGCTGCTGATCACCGGAGCCAATGGGCAGATCGGAGGCGCGGCCGCGCGGTTGGCGCGCGAACGCGGTATCGCGTGCGAAACACCGTCGCGCGCCGCGCTGGACCTGGCCGACGCGGCGTCGATCCACCGCTACATGGACGGGACGCGTTGGCGCGCCATACTGAACTGCGCCGCCTACACCGCGGTCGATCGCGCCGAGAGCGAGCCCGAGCTCGCCCACGCCGTCAACGCGGTAGCCCCGGGCATTCTCGCCGACCACGCCGCCCGGCAGGACTGTCCGATCGTCCATGTCTCGACCGATTATGTCTTCGACGGCACCAAGGCCGAGCCCTATGTCGAAAACGACCCCGTCGCGCCGCTCGGCGTTTATGGCGCGTCAAAAGCAGCGGGTGAGGATGCGGTGCGCGCCGCCGCGCCCGCCTCGCATGTCATCGTCCGCACGGCCTGGGTATTGAGCGCCGGCGGCGCCAATTTCCTCAACACGATGCTGCGCCTGGGCGCCGAACGCGACCAGCTGGGCGTCGTCGCCGACCAGCATGGCTGCCCGACCAACGCCGAAGACCTCGCCGACGCGCTGCTCGCGATCCTGGACAGGGATCGCGCGCCCGGAACCTGGCACGCGGTCAACGGCGGCGAGACGACATGGCATGGCCTCGCCTGCCATATCTTCGGTCGCGCCGCCGCTGCCGGGCTCCAGGTGCCCGAGGTCCGCGCGATCGCGACCGCCGACTATCCGACGCCCGCGCGTCGGCCGGCGAACAGCCGCCTCGCGACGGGAAAATTGCACGATGATTTTGGCCTGACGCTGCGCCCATGGCAGGATGCGGTCGACGCGATCCTGGCCGAGCGGCTGGCACGATAGGGGGAAGACAAGATGCGCGGAATCATTCTGGCCGGCGGATCGGGAACGCGGCTCCACCCGGCGACGCTCGCGATCAACAAGCAACTCCTGCCCGTCTATGACAAGCCGATGATCTATTACCCCCTGTCGACGCTGATGCTCGCCGGCATTCGCGAGATATTGATCATCTCGTCGCCCGAATATCTCGACAACTACCGCCGCCTGTTCGGAAACGGCAACGAACTCGGCCTCGCGATCGAATATGCGCTGCAACCGCGCCCCGAAGGGCTCGCGCAGGCGTTCCATATCGGGGCCGACTTCATCGGCGACCAACCGGCCGCGCTCGTCCTCGGCGACAACATCTTCTTCGGTGCCGGTTTCCAGAAACTGCTCGCGAATGCCCGCGACCGGCAGCAGGCGGCCACCGTCTTCGCCTATCAGGTCGCCGACGCCCGCGCTTATGGCGTCGTCGAGCTCGACGACGACGGCCGCGCGCTCAGCATCGAAGAAAAGCCGGCGCAGCCGCGATCGAACTTTGCCGTCACCGGCCTCTATTTCTATGACAACCGGGTCGTCGACCTCGCGCGGCAGATCCGTCCCTCGGCACGCGGCGAACTTGAAATCACCGACCTCAACCGCCTCTATATGGAGGCAGGCGACCTCTATGTCGAACAGATGGGGCGCGGCTATGCCTGGCTCGATACCGGCACCCACGACAGCCTGGTCGAGGCATCCGAATTCGTTCGCGTCATCCAGAAGCGCACAGGCCAGATGATCGGCTGTCTCGAGGAAATCGCCTACAGGCAGGGCTTCATCGATCGCGACCAGCTGATCGAACGCGGCAATTTCTTCGCGAAAACGACCTACGGCCAGTATCTGCTCGAGCTCTCCGAATAAGCCTCCGCCTCAAGTCCCGCAAAAGGTCTTGTATGGGCCGAACTCGGCTGGCGCCGGCGCCTCGAACAGCGACCATTCGGGACGGCGCGCATAGGGGTGGCGCACCACTTCCAGCAATTCGGACCATGGCGCAAGATCGCCCGCCTCCGCCGCGCCGAGCGCCGCCTCGACCAGGTGATTGCGCGGGATATGGAGCGGGTTTTCGCGGTCCATCGCATCGGCGCGGTCGAGCGGGCTGCCGCCGCCCTCGATCCGTTCCCACCATTCGGCGATCCATGGCGCCATCGCATCGGAGGCCGGAAGAAGCCCCTCCAGCGCCCTGCCTTCGCCGCGCAGCAGCATCGCGAGCGCGCGAAAGAAGGAGGTGAAATCGATCCTATGCTCCTCCAGCCGGTCGAACAGCGCGTCGATCAACGCGCCATCGTCAGCGGCGATGCCCTCCAGCCCCAGCTTCGCGCGCATCCGCGCGTGCCATTCGGCGCGAAAGCGCTCGGGGATGGCGTCGACCAGCTGTTTCGCGCGTTCGACATCGTCGGGGTCGACCGCGTGGATTGCGGGCAGCAGCGCCTCCGCGAAGCGCGCCATGTTCCAGTGCATGATCTGGGGCTGGCGGCCATAGGCATAGCGGCCGTTCGCGTCGATCGAACTGAACACGGTGTTGACCGAGAAGCGGTCCATGAAGGCGCAGGGCCCGTAGTCGATCGTCTCGCCGCTGATCGCGACATTGTCGGTGTTCATCACCCCGTGGATGAAGCCGACGCCGAGCCAGCGCGCGACCAGATTGCATTGCAAGCCGATCACCCGGTCGAGCAGCGCGAGGTGGGGGTTTGGCGCAGCGCCCAGGTCAGGAAAATGCCGCCGAACGCTGTAGTCGGAGAGTTGCACGACATGGTCGACCCCGAAGTGCGCGGCGAAGAACTGGAAGGTGCCGACGCGGATGTGACTGCTCGCGACGCGCGTCAGCACGGCGCCCGGATGCGCCTGCTCGCGCTGCACGCGGTCGCCGGTCGCGACCGCGGCGAGCGACCGGGTGGTCGGGACGCCCATCGCCGCCATCGCCTCGGATATCAGGAATTCGCGCAGCACCGGTCCGACCGCGGCCTTGCCGTCGCCGTTGCGCGAAAAGGGCGTCGGTCCCGACCCCTTGAGCTGGATATCGAAGCGCGCGCCATCGGGCGCGACCAGCTCGCCGAGCAACAGCGCGCGCCCGTCGCCGAGTTGCGGCGAGAAATGGCCGAACTGGTGCCCGGCATAAGCGAGCGCGAGCGGGTTGGCGCCGCCGGGCATCTCCTCGCCCGAAAAGAGCCGCGCGAGTTGATCGTCGCTCGCGTCGGCAACGTCGATACCGAGCCGGGCGGCGAGCGGCCGATTGAAGACCAGCAGCCGCGGCGCCGATGGCTTCGCGGCTTCGGCGGGGGCGTAGAAGCCCTCCATGGAATCGTGAAAACTATTGTCGAACGCAATATCCATGGCGCCTTGTCGAGCGTTGACGTCCCGAATGCAAGTGGCCGGGCGGCACCTCATGCAGCCCGGCCAGCTTGGCCGTCAGCCGTCGATATCGAGGCCGAGCGCGAGACGTCCGGTAAGCTCGAGCTGCGCTGGCTCCTGCAACGGATGGAAGCGCGCGCCCTGGATGTCGCGGAAGGCACGCTCGATCGGCGACTTGCGATAGAAGGCGCCGCCGCCCGCCACTTCGAGCGCCAACTCCACGGTGCGGATCGCGGCGCGACCCGCGACGGTCCGACCGGTCATCACGCGGCTCGTGGTCTCGGGGCCCGGCTGCGCGGTCGCGGCAGTCGCTATCATCGCGGCGAGCGCGGTCTCGGCGGTCCAGACCGCATTCTGCATCTCGCCGGTCAGCGAGACCAATCCCGCATTCGCCGGTTTCTTCCGCGCCATCTCCAGCGCCGCGTCGCGTGCGCCTTCGGCAACGCCCAGATAGGCCGAATAGATCAGCGGAAAGGCGATCATGCTGATGATGTGGAACAGCGGATGCCATTTGCCCTGCGGGCGGCGTCCGGAAACCGCCGCATCGGCAACGAACACCGCCTTCAGCTCGACATCGTGCGATCCGGTGCCGCGCATCCCCATCGTGTCCCAGGTGTCGAGGATCGTTACCCCTTCGGCCGAAAAGGGAATGGCGAAATGCAGGACCGTCGCGCCCGCTTCGGGATCGTCATAGACCGCGCTCGTCATCAGCAGACTGCCGGCTTGGCACCCGCTCGAAAAGACCTTGCGCGCGTCGATCCGGAAGCCGCCCTCGACCTTCGTCGCGGTCCCCGCCCCCTGCAGCCAGTCCGACCCGCCGCTCGACACGAGCACGAGATTCTCGGCCGCAACGCGCCGCAGCAGCCCATCGGTCGGCGCCTGCACATGCTGCCAGCGCCACGCCGCGACCGCGACCTGATGACAGTGCATCGAAAAGGCGAGCGCGGTCGATCCGCACGCCCGGCCGATCCGCCGCACCACGCCGCACAGCGTCGCATGGTCCATCCCGTCGCCGCCAAGCTCGACGGGCACCGCCGCGCCGATCAGGCCCGATTCGCGCAGCAGGTCGTAATTCTCGGCGACAAAACTGCCATCGCGATCGTGTGCGGCCGCGGTCTCCCCGATCTTCGCGGCGATCCGGTCCGCGATGCCATACCAATATTCCGGGGTCTTTTCTTCAGTCGCTACCAACATGTTCATCTCCATGAATGTCCCTTGATGGCGACGGGTAATGACGGCCCGCGGCGATCGGAGATAGTTCAGGAACTGAATCGACCCCGGTACAGAAACTGAACTCGCGCCGGACACGACTCCTGCGATATGATGCGCACAGGAGGAGCATAGCATGGCGAACGCCAGTTACGGTCAATTCTGTCCGGTCGCGATGGCGGCCGAGATATTGTGCACGCGCTGGACGATCGTGCTGGTCCGCGAACTTGCCGCAGGTTCCACGCGTTTCAATGACTTGCGCCGCGGCGTCCCGCGCATGTCGCCCGCGCTGCTGTCGCAGCGGCTGAAGGATCTGGAGGCGGCGGGGATCGTCCACCGCACGCCGGTCGATGGGGAATCGGGTGTGTTCGAATATCGACTGACCCGCGCGGGACAGGAACTCGCGCCGGTGGTCGAGGCGTTCGGCATCTGGGGCAAGCGCTGGATCGACGGCGACCTCTCGCTCGAAAAGCTCGATGTGCAGCTTCTGATGTGGGACATGCGCCGCGGGCTCGTCCTCGACCCGATGCCCGACCGCAAGACGATCGTCCAGTTCCGCTACACCGACCTTTCCGCCGACCGCCGTTCCTGGTGGCTCGTCGTCGAGCCCGGCGCCGAAACTGAGCTCTGCTCGGTCGATCCGGGCCGCGATGTCGACCTTTATGCCGCCACCGACCTGCGCACGATGACCGCAATCTGGATGGGCTATGATTCGGTTGCGGCGGCCACGGCCGATCGGCGCCTCCTGCTCACCGGTGACGACGGACTGACCGCCAGCATCGAGGCATGGCTCGGCCTCAGCCCCTTCGCAAAGACGAGGCCGGAAATCACGGCAACATAGCCAGTCTTCGCATTCAGGGGCGGGATACTGTCCCGCTCGTCGCGGGTGTCCCGATCACTCATCGGGATGGATCCTGACACCGCTTGCGACCCAATAGGGTGTCCCTTCACGAAACCGTATCGTATCGAGCCCGCACGCCCGCATCATCGCTTCGATTTGCGGTCGGGTGAAACGTTGCTCCAGCCTCGTGCCGAAACGATCGAGTGCATCGGTCCGCATCGTATAAAAGCTTTGACCGCGATAGAAGCTCAGGGGCAATCCGTCGACATTCACCCCCAAGCGCTCGCCGAGTCTCGCCGTCCGCGCAAGCGGCCAATAGACAGTGGCGGCAATCGCGGAGGTCACCGATTTACGGAGAGAAAACGGCATTCGACTGATTGCGCGTCGTGCAAAATCGCTCAGCTTCCAGATTGCGCGGAACCATGCGGGTCGGTCGTCGAACCCGTAGTAGAGATAGACGAGAAACGGCGCTCCCGGTTTGAGCTTAGCAACGCACGCTTGCATCGCCGCCTGGGTATCAGGAATGTGGTGAAGTACGCCCAACGAATAGCCAAAATCCTGACTCGCATCGGGCAAAGGAATCTCATCGACGCCGGCACGATGGAACTGGACGTTCGATCGGTCGCCGAGCACGCGGCTAGCGACCTGCAACGCCTTTTCGGAAGGATCGATGCAATGCAGCGTGCCCACGCGCGGCGCAACACCACGCGCCCACCGCCCCGACCCGCATCCAAGATCAAACCCTGATGCGTCGGCGGGAAGCGCCTCCCAGGGAAACACAGAAAAATACCCGTCGAAAAGCTGGCGCCAATCGGTTTCATCGAGAGCTGTTTGGTCAAAGGCGGCCCATTCCTCGCCAAATCCCTCGACCGTCTTTGGGTCGATATTACCTGCCGTGGAGGTGCCCGACATCAGCGCATGGTTTCCCGGCCAAATCCCATCTCGACCGCGTTGCGGCACGTCGGTGAAGCCAGCAGCAAAACCGCTCCGGAAAGAGCAAGAGATCGGTATTTTTTCACAATGTCCTCGATATGGCAGTTGAATCGGCCGGTTCCTGTTCCACTCCTCCCACAATTTGTCCAGCACTGTGAATTGCTGACCCAATATCGTATCTCTCGCGCCTCGAAACGGAAAAACTGTCGGTGGCTGGCTGTTTTCTTCGATAATGCTATTCCTCCGGCGGAAGCACATAGTCAGGAAAGGTCGGAATGAAGGTCTTCGTCACCGGTGGAGCGGGCTATATCGGAAGTCACACGCTGGTCGCGCTTCTGTCGGCGGGGCACGAGATTTTCGTCTTCGATAATTTCTCAAACAGTTCGCCGGTCGCGCTCGCCCGCGTGCGTCAGCTAACCAATCGGGATATCCAACTCGCAGAGGCCGACATCCGCGACGCGGACGCTCTGCTTCGCGCGATGACCGAATTCCGCCCCGACGCGGTGATCCACTTCGCAGGATTGAAGGCTGTTGGCGAATCGAACGAGCAACCGTTGCTATATTACGACAACAATGTCGCGGGCTCGGTCCACCTGCTCGCAGCGATGGACGCGGTGGGGTGTCGCCGGATCGTCTTCTCATCCTCCGCGACCGTCTATGGCACCGCGCATTATTTGCCGTTCGACGAACAGCATCCGGTTGCCCCAACCAATCCATATGGCCGCACCAAGGCGATTGTCGAAGAACTGATCCGCGACTGGACCGTGGCCAATCCGGCCTCATCGGCGGTGTTGCTCCGGTATTTCAACCCGGTCGGCGCGCATGAATCGGGGCGGATCGGTGAGGACCCGCGCGACACACCGAATAACCTGATGCCCTTTGTTGCGCAGGTTGCTGTCGGCCGGCGTGCGAGCCTGGCTATTTTCGGTGATGACTATGACACGCGCGATGGAACGGGTGAGCGCGACTATATTCACGTCGTCGACCTCGCCGCCGCCCACCTTGCGGCGCTCGACTATAGCGGCAAGGCGCAAGGCTGCGAGGCGATCAATGTTGGCACCGGCCACGGAATCACCGTCAAGGAGTTGGTCGCCGCCTATGAACGCGCCTGCGGACACCGCATTCCGGCCCGAATCGCCCCTCGCCGGCCGGGCGATGTCGCAAGCAGCTATGCCGCCACCGCCAAGGCCGAGCAACTGCTCGGCTGGCGCGCGGTGCTCGACGTCGATGCAATGTGCGCCAGCAGCTGGCATTGGCAGTCGGAGAACATCGACGGTTATGGGGACGGAGCGCCGCGCTAAGAATCGCTCGCGTCGAATGGAAAGCCCGAAGATGATACGCCCCGACGCCTTTCACCAGCCCGGCGACACCGTTCTCCAACGTTTGCAGCGTTTTCTCGATGCGATTGGCAACGGTGTCGATGGCGAACTCGACGCCGACTATGTCGTGCCGTCTCAGCTCGTCCTGGCTTCGAAAGCGAATTTCACGCTGCACGGGAACGGCCATCGGATCAAGCTCGCCGATAGCGCCGCCACTGGCTGGGGAGGCTCTGCGCTCTATATCGTCCGGTGCAGCGACTTCCGGATCGTCGATCTCTATTGCGATGGCAACAGGGACAGGCGGCTTGCTGCGGAAGACGCTGCTCATGTGGTTGTCGTCGACAAATGCCACCGATGGACGTTCAATAACGTCCACGCCGTCAACGGCACTTGCGATGGTTTTCTTGTCTACGCGGGTTCAGACGGAAATGGCACGGGGCCGAACGGCGCCGTTACCCCCGCCGATTTCCCTTCGCGCTGGAGGCTCGAAAACTGCACGGCGCTTGGCAATTTCCGGCAGGGCCTTTCGATCGTCGAGGGTGTCGACGCGTCGATCGACGGCGGCCGCTACGGCCTCAACTCCGGCCTTTGGGATAGCGGAAACGGCCCATGCGCGGGCATCGATCTGGAACCGGACGACCTGCCGGGAAGGCCTGGCGATCGAATTCGCGATATCCGCCTGCGCAACATCCTGTTCGACGGCAATCAGGGCCCCGGACTGCTCATCACGCGCGTCAACGGTGTCCGCAATATCGAAGTCGCCGATTGCGTGTTCGATGGGAACAAGAAGGCAGCGATCGAATCCTTTGGCGACGAAGTCAGCATCATCAGGCCCCGGATTCGCAACTGGTCACACGAACCCTATACCCGCAGGGCTGGCGCTCCCGCAAAGCGCGGCGCCATTGACATCGGCTATCTCGCGGGGCCGACAACGATCGTCGACCCGGCGTTCGAACTGGTAAACAACGGCGCGTCCGACGATCATCCTTGCATCTATGTTCACGGCGGTGCCGCGTCGGGAATCACGATCAGCGGAATTAGGTCGGACGGCAACGCGTCGTCCATATGCGGCGCTCACGCTCCCCGGATACAGGTCAGCCATAGCGTCGTCGATCTGCGTTCGGCCGTTCGGCCCAATGCCTTTGTCTTCCTTGGCGATTATCCGGTCTTCGAGCAGATGATGCTGCTGGGCGTCTATGAATGCGCCGCCTATTTTGGCGGCCAAGGCCCCCGGATAGAGGATAATAAAATCTATGTCCGAACTGCGCGGCCGCTAGGATTTGTCATTTCCGCGTGGGACGCGACCGCGCCGGAAATTCGCCGGAACACGATCCAATTCGACGCGCCGGCCGCGTCGACGGCAATGGCGATCGGACGGAACGCCACAGTTGTCGATAACAGGATCGTTAACGGCATCGGCGATCGCCTTTTCGAATTTTCCGGTCCACCCCGCCTGTCGTCGGGCAATTCCCGCGCCGCCAAGAGTGCGCGAAAGCCGGGCTGAGGGCGGGCATGACGCGATTTCCGATGAATCGGCGTCACATCGGACATACCGCTGGTTGAACCAACCCGCCGTTTCCCCTATGGAAAAATCTCGTCCATCTGGTCGCCGCCCCATTCTCTTGGGTGTAATCATTGCAGGAGCCTATTTCGCCGAGCGACGTTTCAACTAACGTCCCTGCGAGAAATAGACGCAATCCATGAATCTCATCGACGACAAACACTGGCGCAACCTTCAGATGGACATATTGTCCTTCATCGGGGATCGTCCTCGCATTCAACGGCAGCTCGCCGCCGTCGTCATTGACGGCGCGCTCTGTCTCGCTGCGGTATGGATCGCCTTTTCGCTGCGCCTCGGCGTTTGGGAACTTGCATCGCGCCCGATCGCGACCTTCGCCGCTTGTGCGCTGTTCTTCTGGTATCCCATTGCGTGGCGATCGGGCGTTTATCGCTCGCTCATTCGCTATTCCGGTTCGCGCACGATCGCTGACCTGGCGGTTGCCTGCGGCTTGCTGACGCTCCCTCTCTTCGTCGTCTGCGTGCTGTTCCGGCTGCCCGATGTGCCGCGCACGCTGAGCGTCCTGCATCCGATCATTTTTCTGCTGTTGCTGGCGGCGAGCCGCATTGCGATCCGTTTCGCATTGCTCGACCTGTTGAAGGTCGTCGACATCAACGCCCGCCGGATGCTGGTTTACGGTGCAGGGCGAGCAGGTCAGCAACTCGCCCTGTCGCTGCGCCACGAACCGAAGGTGCAACTCGTCGGTTTCATCGACGACGACATCCGGCTCGATGGACAGCGACTGGACGGCCTACCCGTCTTTGGCGCATTCCGCTTGCACCAGGTTCTCCATAATACCGGCGCCGACGAAGTGTTGCTGGCGATTCCCAGCGCCTCGCGGGCGCGGCGTCGCGAGATAATCGAGGAACTGCAGGACGAGGAAGTCTATGTCCGTTCGCTTCCCAGCCTGACGAACGTCATCGACGGAAGTATAACGGTCAACGACTTGCACGAAATCCAGATCGAAGAGTTGCTAGGGCGCGAGGCAGTAGCCGCGAATGAACTACTGATGGGCCGGACGATCGTCGGGAAAACCGTACTCGTCTCGGGAGCCGGCGGTTCGATTGGTAGCGAACTCTGCCGCCAGATCCTGCGCTGCCGCCCTGCCCGACTGGTCCTACTCGAACAGAGCGAATTCGCGCTGTATTCGATCCAACGCGAACTGGCCGAACTGATGCGCGCGCTGGACGTGGACGTTCTGATTGAACTCGAATTGGCTAGCGTGTCGGAGCGGTCGTCGATGCGACGCGTCTATAGCCGCTATCGTCCCGAAACCGTTTTCCATGCTGCGGCGTACAAGCACGTCCCCCTTGTCGAGGTTAATCCGATTTCCGGTATCCGCAACAATGTCATGGGCACCTTGCACAGCGTTGAAGCGGCCGAGGAATTCGGCGTCACCAATTTCACGCTGATCAGCACGGACAAGGCGGTGCGGCCCACCAACATCATGGGCGCCTCGAAACGCGTTTGCGAGATGATCCTCCAGGCACGAGCCACCAGTCCGGGCGTCAAGACGATCTTCAGTATGGTGCGCTTCGGTAACGTTCTCGGTTCCAGCGGCTCGGTCGTCCCGCTGTTCAAGGCTCAAATCGCGGCGGGAGGCCCGTTGACGCTGACCCACCGTGAGATTACGCGATACTTCATGACGATCCCCGAAGCCGCGCAACTCGTCATCCAGGCAAGCGCCATGGCAAAGGGGGGCGAAGTGTTCGTGCTCGACATGGGCGAACCGGTGCGGATCGCTGACCTTGCGCGCACCATGATCCGCCTTTCGGGGCTCAGTGTACGCGACGCCGACCACGTTGAAGGCGACATCGAAATCGTCGAGACCGGGTTGCGGCCGGGCGAGAAGCTTTACGAAGAGCTGCTGATCGGCAGCAACCCCGAACCGACAAATCATCCGCGGATCATGCGTGCGCACGAACGACTGATGCCTTGGTCGGAGCTGCATGCCATGATCAAGAAGCTGGACACGACTATTCGCGGCGCGGGCGATGCGGCGACCGCCGTGCAACTCATCAGCGCCATTGTTCCCGAATATGCGGCCGAAGGGCAATGGGCCGAGCACACCGACAATCACGTCGAAAGTGCCGAGTGATGCGGCAGCGCAATTGGAGTTGACAGGGCCCGGCGCGACTGGTTGGCCCACAATCGGCCGCCCGGTGCTTCAGCTCTTCTGCATTTCAACATCTTCAAAGAAGCATGATGAGAACCGACCCTTCGCGTCCCTATGATTTCATCGTAACCGGTGCCTCGGGAAATGTCGGGCGGCATATCGTCCCGCTGCTCGCGCGCGAAGGCCAAACGGTGCTCGCGGTCGGGCGCGATGTCGATGCATTGCGCGATATCTTCGCCGGTCGACCGAGCCATGTCGAGATTGCCGATTATGACGCTCTCGGGAAGCTACTCGCGTGCGACACGCTGATCCACCTGGCGGTCCGCAACAATGACGCCCCCGGCTCGCTCGCCGATTTCACGGCGGTGAATGTCGATTTCGCCGCGCGGATCGCGCGCGAGTTTGCCCGGATGAACGGACGCCGGTTCCTCAATATTTCTTCGATCCTCTCCCTCGATGAAGCCGAGCAGTCGCCATATGCGGTCAGCAAGGCGATGGGACACCAGGCCATCCGCGACGAGATTGGCGACAGGCTCGACAATGTCTTTATCGGCTATTTTCACGATCGCGGCTACTTCGGCGAAAAGTTGACGTTTCTCGCGCGCCTCGGCCCTATGGTCGGCGGCGCGATATTCACGCTTTTCAAGACGCTAAAGCCCGCCACCTCGGCGCAAAGCCTCGCCGACTATGCGCTTGGCGAACCCCGTACGCTTCCATCGCCCGAAATCCTGACCGACGATATTTCGCAGTCATTTGCCTATCGTGCCGCCACCCGTGCGATGGATATCAGCGTCGCGCTCGCTATCCTGCTGCTTCTGTCTCCGGTTTTTGCGGCCATCTGGATCGCAATCCGTCTCGACAGTCCCGGCCCCGCGATCTTCGCCCAGGAACGCGTCGGCGCCCGGCGTGCAGCCTTCACGCTCTACAAGTTCCGGACGATGAAACGCGACACCGTCTCGGCAGGAACGCACGAGGTCAGCGCGAGCGCCGTGACGAAAATCGGGGCATTTCTGCGCCGAACCAAGCTCGACGAACTGCCGCAAGCGGTGAATTTGCTGCGCGGCAACATGACGCTCGTAGGGCCCCGCCCCTGCCTCTTCTCGCAGACGGAGCTCGTCGAGGCTCGCGATGCGCTCGGTGTCTATGCCTTGAAGCCCGGCATAACCGGCTATGCCCAGATCCGCGAAATCGATATGAGCCGCCCGCTGGTGCTCGCGCGCAGCGATTACACTTACCGGAAGCTGCGATCGCTGCTCCTCGATCTTCGCATCATCCTCGCGACCGCGCTTGGGCGCGGCGGCGGCGATCGCGTTGCCGCCGTCGATCGGGCATGATCGATGACAACGGCCAGAAAGACTATCCTGTTCTTTGTGGGTGACGCCCCATTTTTCGTGTCCCACCGCTTGAATCTGGTCAAAGGCGCGATTGCAGAGGGCTATGATGCCGTCGTCGCCTGCCCGGCCTCACCTGCGATCGATATAATCCGGGCGAGCGGGGCGCGCTGGATAGAATGGAAAATCGATCGCAGCGGCACGTCGATAACGGGCGAGCTCAGGACGTTCGTCGGCACGTTCCGGATTATCCGAACCGCGACGCCCACCGTCATTCACGCTATTGCGCTCAAATGCATACTATACGCGGGCTTCGCATCGCGAATATTGGGCATTCCGATCGTTGGCGCCGTATCGGGACTCGGATACGTCTATACCGGTGCGGCCAGCAGGTCCAAGACGGTGCTGCGGTCACTTATCAACCGGTTCATGAACATCGGCCTCAATCGCAGCGACGCCAGCTTCATCTTCCAGAATCGCGACGATGCACGGATGGTCGAGTTCGCAAAGCTCGACATGGCCCGCATCTACATGATCGGAGGTTCGGGCGTCGACCTCGACGCGATCACGATGCATCCCCATCCGGCGAGTGCAACGACGGTGGTGGGCCTCCCCGCCCGTCTGCTTCGCGACAAGGGCGTCTATGAGTTTGTCGATGCCGCACGCCTCCTTCAGCAGCGCGGCCGCGACGCCCGTTTCCTGCTGATCGGCGATCCCGATCCGACCAACCCGACATCGGTGACACCGTCCGAGATCGAAAGCTGGGTCGGAGAGGGCATCGTCGGACGGCAGCCCTATACACGCGATATTTCATCGGCGCTGGCGGCGCTGCACATCGTCGCCCTTCCCTCCTATCGCGAAGGCTTTCCCAAGACGATCATCGACGCCTCCGCCGCCGGCCGCGCCTCGGTGACGAGCGATGTGCCAGGGTGCCGCGATGCGATCGTCGATGGCGTCACCGGGCTTCTCTGCCCCGCGGGCGACGGCGCGGCACTGGCGGACAGGATCGACAGCCTGATCCTCGATCGCGATCGCTGCATCGCCATGGGGAAAGCCGCCCGCAAGCATGCCGAAGCCCATTTCGACATCCGCGAGGTCACCGCTCGTCATCTTGAAATTTATCGAAGCGTCGCCCCCCCTAACGCGGCCCGCTGATCCGCCGCGCCAGCGTTCAGGGCCTCGATTGAGCGTCAAGCCAAGCCTGGAACATCAGGATGTCCCACACATGATAATGCATACGGCGTCGGCCGCTGCGGGTGTCGGACCACATACGGCTAATCGCATCGGCGTCGAAATAGCCTTCGCGCTTCAGACGATCGGAGGCCAGCAGGTCATCGGCCCACGACCGGAGCGGACCACGTAGCCAATGTTCGATCGGCACACCGAACCCCATCTTCGGCCGCTCCATCATCTCGCGCGGGACGTGGCGATAGAGGATCTGGCGCAGTGGCCATTTCGCCTCGCCATTGCGGAGCTTGCAGGCGAGCGGCAAGGCAAGCGCGAATTCAACGACGCGATGATCGAGGAGCGGCACGCGCGATTCGAGGCTGACCGCCATGCTTGCCCGGTCGACCTTCACCAATATGTCGTCGGGCAAATAGCTGCGCATATCGAGATACATCATCCGGTTGCGAAAATCGCCGTCCGACGGCCAAGCCGGATCGGGTTCGGTCAGGATCGTCGGCGGCTCATGGGCGCCGGGTACCAGCGCCGATGGTTTTTTGGCATGCGACACGAGCGAGCGATAGAAGTCGTCGGCCCGATCGACGTTCAGCACGTCGGCGAGCTTGAGCAACCGGTCACCAACCGCCATCTTGCGCACCCGCTCGGGGGCGAACTTCAGCGCACCGTCGATCAGGTTCGCGGGTGTCATGCGCAAAGCGCCCGCCACCGCCTTGCGAACCCCGCCCGGCATCCGGCCAAGGCGCCGCCAGATATCATAGCCTTGCGCGTAGCGTGTATAGCCGCAGAAGAGCTCATCGCCGCCGTCACCGGACAGGCTGACCGTCACCTCCGACCGCGCGAGCCTACTGACCAGCAAGGTCGGGATCTGCGAGGAATCGGCGAACGGTTCGTCCCAATGGTGGGGCAGGATCGGAATCTGGTCGAGCGCGTCCTGAGGCGTCACATAAAGCTCGGTGTGATCGGTGCCCAGATGAGCCGCCACACGCTTGGCGTGATGCGCCTCGTCATATTCGGACTCGGAAAAGCCGATCGAGAAGGTTTTCACCGGACGCGCGGATTGTTGCTGCATCAGCGCGACGATCGTGCTCGAATCATATCCGCCCGACAGGAAGGCGCCGAGCGGCACGTCGGCAGCCATACGCATACCCACCGCGTCGAGCAGCAAGCTGTCCAGCACGTCGACCGCATCCGCCGCCGATCCCGAAAACGGCTTGCCCTGCCCCTCTTTCGCCTTGGCCGCGATGTCCCAATAGGCGACCGGAGATTGCGGCACTGCGTCGTCGACGCCGATTTCGAGATAGTGTGCGGGCGGCAGCTTCTGGATACCGTCGAAGATCGAGTAAGGTCCGGGCACATAATTGTGACGCAGGAATAGCGCGAGCGCGTTGCGGTTCACCGCGCCCTGCCAGGCGGGATGCTGGCGCAGCGCCTTGAGTTCCGACCCGAAGAGCAGCGCCTTGCCCTGCATCCCGTAATAGAGCGGCTTCTCGCCCATCCGGTCGCGCGCAAGGAACAGCTTCCGCTCCGCGCGATCCCAGAGCGCGAATGCAAACATGCCGTTTGCCCGCTCGAGCGTTCCGCGCACGCCCCAAGCGGAGAAGCCCTGTAGCAGCGTTTCGGTATCCGAATGACCACGCCACTCGACCGTGCCATTGGCTTCCAGCTGGCGGCGAAGATCGAGATGATTGTAGATTTCGCCGTTGTAGCTCAAGACATAGCGACCGTCGTGGCTCGCCATAGGCTGATGCCCGGCCGGCGACAGGTCGATGATCGCCAGCCGGCGGTGCGCCAGCGCAATACCCGCCTCACCATCGACCCAATAGCCGTCACTATCGGGTCCGCGGTGCACGATCTTATCGGCCATCTCGCGAAGCACCGCCTCGCCGTCGGCAAATCCCGCCCGGTCGAGGAACCCTGCAAAACCACACATTAAATGTCTCTTTTCATCATCGAATCATAGAGTTGATTATAGGCGTCAACAGTAGTGGCAAGGCTGTAGGACGCCGTCATCCGGTGCCGTGCCGCTTTGCCGATTTCCTGCCGGCGCGCAACATCCATCCGCGCCGCCTCCACCATTGCTTCGGCCATTCGTGCGGGGTCGCTTCGCGGTATGATCCAACCGTGACCATCGATCAGCTTTGCGCAATCGCCGACATCGGTTGCGATACACGGCAGGCCACTAGCCATCGCCTCGCCCACGACATTGGGGAATGCCTCGCTGACCGAAGAAAGGCAGAAGAAGTCCATGCCCGGCAGCAGCGCCTCTATATTGTCTCGCGGTCCCAGCGCATGAAACCGCAGCGGCGGCAGGTCGGCAAAAAGCGGCTCCAGCGCCTTGTTGTCCCGGTTCAAGCCCTCGCCGATCATGACGGCATGCAGTCGCGGATCCGACTCCATCGCAAGAGCCGACGCAGCCATGAATGTAGGAACATCCTTGAGATCATGGAAACGGCCGACAAATCCCGCCAGTGGTACGTCATCGCCCAGACCGAGTTCGGCCCGCAGCGCAGCGCGGCGATTGGGGTCGGGCCTCCACTGCCCTGTGTCGAAGCCGTTCGGGATCACCACACCGCGTAGCGGGGAAAAGCCCAGCGCCTCGTGATGCTGGCGCGCCTGGTAACTATTGTAGATAATGGCATCCGGTCGCCGCGAGCAGGACTTGAGGCCGCGGATCACCCATTGCGTCGTCCGCTTCTCTGCCCGCAGGTCATAGAGCGATTGCCGAACGTTCCACGCAAGCCCGACCCGCCGGCCCGCCATCGCCGCCGCCGCCGTCGCGACCATGTTGCCGTGCGGCATCCATCCCTGGACGATGTCGGGCTGCAGCCGTCGTACGAGGTTGCGGATCTTGAAGGGGGCCATGGCGAGTCCGCCGGCGTTCAGCATGTCAAACGCTTCGACCGAGATCCCCAATTGTCCCAGCATCCGGCCATAGTGGCCCAAGTCCGCGAGTGACACGACGCTGTGCGTGACACCAGTATCGAGGTTCGAAGCCGCCAGATTGAACAGCGAACGCTCGGCTCCGCCGATACCGAGCCCGGTGATGACGTGAAGCACGTGTAGGGTCACGAAAGACTATCCCGCGATGCCGACGAAATAATAAATCCACTGTGCAATCATATAGATAGACAGAGCTGGAATCGCGAACGCCTTCAACGCCGGCCGCGCAAGCATGATGGTGGCGATAACGAACGGGTATCCGAGCGCAAGGAAACGCAACGAATAGCCGCCAGTAAATACGTTTACGGTCACCAGCGAGAGAATGAACAGCGAAAACCTTCCTTCCACCGAGCGGAAAGTATGCCTGTAATCGAGAAGAAGAAGCCCGAGCAGCCCAACCCAGAAGCTAAGGTACAAAGGGCTGGCCGCAAGATCGAGATATTCGGCGCGCCGGTCGCCGATCAGATTGAGAATGGTTTCCCGCAAGGGACCGATGATCAGTCCCATGATCACACCGGTTCCCAGAATGACCGCCAGGCGCGCTTCCAGCGGCCAACGTGACAAGCGCCCGCCCTCATCGGCGGTCATGATGCACAGAATATAGACGGCCAGGAAAATAATCATAGTCGTGTGAATGGTGGCCGCGAACAGGCAAAGAGCCACCGCGATGAGCGTCGATTTCCTGAAGAAAAGATAGACTATATATAAGATACTTATAGCCAGCGCTGATCGGAGCTGTGAATAGCACAGGTCAAATACGAGCGGATTGGCCAGGAACATCAACGGGAAAAATCCCGCATTCCTGTAAACCACCAAAGCAGCGGTCACCACGCTTATGGTCGTAATTATCTGGAAGAATGTCTCATAATGCAGAGGTATATCGCCATCCTGCATTGCCTTCAGAAGAAACCACCATGTGTATTCTGAAGTAAAATAATCAATAAACGAAGAAAAGTGAAAATAATCCAGGAGGTTATCGCGAAAGACGATCTGATAGGTATAAACCTCCCTATCCAGAAGAATGCCTCGCGTTCCTGACAGGATAATGTCCGGCCACGGTAGCAGCGAAATTAGCGCGGATAGCAGGGCGGGAATGATGTAGGATCGGTAATCGCGCGGAAGAAGCGCTTGATGAGCCGGTTGATTATTCATATTGAACAGCCTGTATCACATAATTCGTTCAAGGCATTGAAATGAAAATACTATTTCTGGTTTCATCAATGCAAGGAGGTGGGGCGGAACGGGTTGCGGCCCTGCTCGCCAATGCGTGGTCTTCACGCGGTCACGACGTCACGCTGATGCCGACCTTCTCGGCACGCGGGAATTGCGTCTATCCGTTGTCACCGTCTGTTCATCTGGACTTTCTTTCCGATCAGGGCAAGCCAACCGCCGGGCGATTGGTCAGGCTCATGATGTTGCGCCGGTACATAAGGCGTGCCCGACCCGATGTCATTGTTTCATTTCTACCCCATGTAAATGTCGCGGCTTTGCTTTCCGCTATGGGGACCGGCGTACCGGTGGTCGCTTGCGAGCGAACCTACCCACCGCTGCTCGTTCCGCCGCTGCCTGCATCCTACCGCTTGCTTCGTCGCCTCACCTACCCGGTTGCCGGAGCGCTGGTAGCCCAGACGCAAATCACGGCGAGATGGCTGCGCGACCGCGCCCGTCGCACGAAAATTACCGTTATCGCAAACCCGATCCTCCTCCCGATGACGGAGGTCGAACCTGCTGTCCAGCCGACCTCGCTCGTCGAGGCGTCGGACCGGCTCATAGTGTGGGCCGGAAGACTGGATTCGGCAAAGCGCCCGGAAATTGCCGTCGAGGCGTTCGCCAACCTGGCAAGCCGGCATCCAAATTGGAAACTGGTTCTGCTGGGTGACGGCCCTGTTCGTCCGTCGTTGCAGGCATCGCTCGCTGCGCGCGGACTGGAAACGCGGATTCTCGTGCCCGGCTTCGTCGGCAACCTCGGAACCTGGTATAAACGTGCCGATCTTTATGTGATGACATCCAGCTACGAGGGCTTCCCCAACAGCCTACTGGAGGCGATGGCGCACGGGACGCCATCAGTAGCCTTCGACGTTCCGACAGGTCCGGCTGAACTCAGCGCCGGTGGCCGACGGTTGCGACTTCTGCCGGACGATGATCACATCGAACGATTGACGTTAGCCCTTGACGACTTGATACTTCGCGACGAGGAGCGCGTCGCTCTGGCCAGTGCGGGGGCCGAAGTATTGAAAACCTATTCGATGGATTCGGTTCTCGGACAGTGGGACGGGCTTCTTTTCTCGGTCACGAAAGAATGATTCAGTTCGCCGGCGAACCAAGTTCGTCATAGAGGAAAGCCGCGAAGCCGACCGGCCATGCGAATATCTTGATAAGCCAGCCGGCCGCCGTATGGGGTGAATGCCGAACGTCCCGCCCCGATCTCCATAGATGAAGGGCAAAACGAGTATGGGTCGCGGCAATCTTGCAAACCTGTTTTGGCGCGCGAACCAGCCAGCGCGACGCGTCATTGTCCAGGAAATCTGCGGCCGCGAAGCACTGGCCTTCGGCCAGGCCGCGCATCTTGCGGACAGTCTTTTGGCTGTGGATGATCGAATCATCCTCCACATAATAGATTCGCACAACGTCGTTGACATACCGCGTCCGATATTTCCGCGCGATCGCATTCCAAACCAGGCCTTCCCCGACAAGGCCCACGATAAACTCGGGAAACGGATAGGCCCGGAGCACTTCGGTACGCTGGAAACCCCATTTCTCACCGCCGATGCCGTCGCCCAGCGTCGAAGACAATGTGTCACTGTCATAGGGGCTCGCCGGATACCGGTCGCCGACGATCGTTCCCGCTTCATCGATGCATAGCCCCGTCACGCCGACATAGGAATCGCGCTCCTTTTCCGGTATTTCGACCCACCGATCACGAAAGGTCCGGAGCGCACTTCTGGGCGCCGTGTCATCGCTGTCCCAGCACAGGAAGAGTTCACCGCGTGCTTCGCGGACTCCGCGGTTAAAGGCGGTCTTCTTATGGCCATTCTGCTGGTAATAATAGCGGATGGGAAAAGTGGCTTCCGCTATCCAGGATTTGACCAGTTCAGCCGTGCCGTCCGTAGAGCCGTCATCGACAATCACCCATTCAAAGTCGTGGAAATCCTGCTCCGAGATACTTTCGTAAACCCGGGGCAGCGTGTGCGCGCGATTGTAGCTGGGTGTGAATATCGTGAAGAGTGGGGTCGTCATGAGGCTTTATCGCGTTGTTGTTCCGGGTGCCGTCCAAGCACGGCGCAATTGATTTCCAGCCGCTTGTAGACTTCGCGAAAGGCGAGTGCCCGATAGCAGATCAATGTGGTGGATGACGCAATCGCAGCGCCGACGATCCCGTAGTACGGAATAAGGACGAGGCTGAGACAGACCGATATCACCAGGCTGATACCTACGAGCACGGTAATCCGATTATGATGCCCGGTCATATTGAGCAGGAAAACCGGGTCTCCGAAAAAAAAGGTGATGAAATTACCCACGGCCAGGATCGAGAGCGCCACCGCCGCACCGGCATACTCCGGCCCGAACACCAGGACGACGATCTCTTTGGAAAAGGCGGTCAACGGTATCGCGGCAAACACGCCGACAAACATGATGACCCGGCTGGTCTGCCGAACAAGCAGTCGCAATCGGCCTTGTTCGCCTGCGGCATGGAGGCGGGCATATTCGGGAGCAAGCACGATCGTCGCTGCCGCATAGGAAAAGGCGACGAGCTGCCCGCCTTCTACCGCGACGCGATACAGGCCAACATACGCCTCGCTGGCCACGACCCCGAGCACCAACAGGTCGATGCGCATCAAGGCCATATAGACCAGCGCATTAACCATGAATCCAAGGCCGGAGCGCATCAGTTCCGTCGCGCCCCGCGCCTCGGCCGCGTCCTCCGCAGGGTGCTGGCGCACGATCGACCAAAGGTGAGCTCCGGCAACCGCCAGAAGGGTCAGGATTGCGAGAAAGCGGGCATCGACGGCGATATGCGCATCATAACGGCTAAGCAGCGACATGACCGCTGCGCCAATGGCCAAGGTGACGACCGACAGCAGCAGCGTGCCATAAAACTGGAAGGAAAATGTGCGTCCAAGACCCCGCAGAATGCCGATCGTGACCTCGAAAAGGGCCGTCGGGACGATCAGCCACAACCCTATCGTCATCAATTGGCTCAAGTTGGACGGGGGAAGGAACTGAAGCGCGATCTGGCCGATGGCCACAATCGCCAGCGCAGCAGTTCCGACGAGCGTATAGCCCTTCCATATCGTAGCCCGGATGGCCACGGGGACGCCGCTCCCTCGCGCGGCCGCGATGTCGCGGGTCAGCAGTTCGGGCAGCCCCAGCCTAGCCGGCAGCAGTAGCAATCCCACCGCCGTGATCACGAAGGCATAAGCCCCGAACTCGGCAGGTCCGAGCCACCGCGCGAAAACGATTCCAAGGCCGACTGCGACCGCCCGATCGAGTAGGCTCACAGCCCCTACACCGGCCGCTTGATGCAGGAAGGAACGCAATTGCATGTCGATTGCCCGGAACCGCTCCCTTTAGAGGCGCAAGTCGCTCTCGGTGAGCGGCAATATCCCCTTCACGTCGACGAGAATCGAATCGTGTCGGCCGAACGCCCGCAACCCGACAGCCCCGGCCTCGGCGAACTCACGGTGGGCGACCGCCAGAACGATGGCGTCGTAACTGCCCTCAGCAGGATCGGCGAGGCTGATACCATATTCATGCCTTGCCTCGACGGCGTCGACCCACGGGTCATGGACATCGACCCGCACCCCATATTCCTGGAGTTCGGAGACGACGTCGACCACGCGCGTGTTGCGGATGTCGGGGCAATTTTCCTTGAAAGCGAGACCCAGCACCAGAATGCGCGCGCCTTGGACCGGAAGCCTACGCTTGATCATCAGGCGGACCACCTGGCTGGCGATATAGCCGCCCATGCCGTCATTGACGCGGCGTCCGGCCAAAATCACTTCGGGATGATAACCGACGGCCTGCGCCTTGTGCGTCAGATAATAGGGATCAACGCCAATACAGTGCCCGCCGACCAGGCCGGGCGTGAACTTCAGGAAATTCCACTTGGTCCCCGCAGCTTGCAGGACGCTGTGCGTATCGATACCGAGCCGGCCGAAAATGATCGACAGTTCGTTCATCAGCGCGATGTTGAGGTCGCGCTGCGTATTTTCGATCACCTTTGCGGCTTCGGCTACCTTGATACTTTCGGCCTTGAAGGTGCCGGCCGTGATAATAAGCGCGTAAAGGCGGTCGACCCATTCGGCGACCTCTGCCGTCGATCCGCTGGTGACCTTGCGGATCGTCGGTAGGCGATGTTCCTTGTCGCCGGGATTGATCCGTTCGGGGCTGTATCCGGCGAAGAAGTCGCGGTTGAACTTGAGACCGCTCACCCGCTCGAGGATCGGTACGCAATCCTCCTCGGTACAGCCGGGATAGACTGTGCTTTCATAAATCACGATGTCACCGCGCTTCAGGACGCGCCCCACCGTTTCCGAAGCTTTGATGAGCGGCGTCAGGTCGGGCCGCTTGTGCGCGTCGATCGGCGTCGGCACCGTCACAATATAGACGCTCGCCTGCTCGAGATCGGAGACATCGTCCGAAAATTTGAGCTGCGTAGCAGCGGCCAGTTCATCCGCGGTGGTCTCAAGCGTATCGTCGCGCCCTTCCCGGAGCGCGGTGATGCGGTTGCGATTGATGTCAAAGCCAACCACCGGCCGGACGCTGCCGAACTCGACCGCAAGCGGCAGGCCGACATAGCCGAGCCCTATAACGGCGATGGATGCCGTATCGAAATCGGGAAGTGGTGCGATCTGATCGGAAGTCATTTGCGGAAATAGTCCCTGTACCAGATGACAAATCGTTCGACCCCGTCACGGAAGTCGGTTTGAGGGCGATAGCCGGTGAGGCGCTCCAGCAGGCTGGCATCCGCCCAAGTCGCCGGAACATCGCCCATCTGCATCGGCATCAAGTTGCGCTCGGCCTTCATGCCCAGCGATTGCTCGATTGCAGCGACGAAATCGAGCAGCTTGACCTTGTCGTTGTTGCCGATGTTAACGATGCGGAACGGCGCAACAGGCGAGAGGCTGTCGCCCTGTTCGATCTTCGCCGCCGATGCGGGACGCTCCGGGACCGCATCGATCAGCAGGCGAATGCCGCGTACCAGATCCTCGACATAGGTGAAGTCGCGATACATTTCGCCGCTATTGTAAAGATCGATCGGCCGTCCATCGAGGATCGCGTCGACGAACTTGTAGAGCGCCATGTCGGGTCGTCCCCATGGACCGTACACGGTAAAAAAGCGGAACATCGTCGTCGGTACGTTCCACAAATGCGCATGGGCGTGCGCCATCGATTCCGTGGCTTTTTTCGTCGCGGCATAGATGGTCAACTGGGTGTCGGCCTTTTCATTTTCATGAAACGGCATGTCCTCGTTCGCGCCATAAACCGACGAGGTCGACGCCATCAGCAAGTGGCCGACGCTGTTCCGGCGAGCGGCTTCCATGACATTAAACGTCCCGACAACATTCGCCGACAGATAAGCGTGCGGATTTTCGAGCGAATAGCGGACCCCTGCTTGCGCCGCGAGATGCACGATGACATCGGGCTGGAATTCGTCGATGGTCTGGTCGATCCGTTCGCGATCCTCCAGCATCGCCTCGACGGCGGTGAAATGCTGATTCTGGAGCAGGATTTGATGGCGCCGACGTTTCAGCTCGACGTCGTAATAGTCGGTGATCCCGTCGAAGCCCGTAACCTCGAACCCTTCGGCGAGCAACAATTTAGCCAAGTGAAACCCGATGAAGCCGGCGGTACCGGTCACGAAAACTTTACGGCGCATTCAAATCTCCGCTGGGGTTTGTCATATAATTGCCTTTACAACGTCGTGTTGGCGAACCGCCCTACTCGCGACGCAGGCTGAGTTGCTCTACAACGATGTCGGTGCCGATCGAACTATCCTCGGCATCAAATTCCAGCGTAACGCCATACCAATTGCAGGCGGGGGCAGAGACTTTCAGCACTGCGCTTCCCATTCCTTCGCCCAGTCGCACGGGCGCGATCGGCGCACTGATCTTGCCCGCTTCGGCGCAGGCAAGCCGAAGCTTCAACGCCGCATCGGGATTGCTTCCGAGACCCGACAGCCGCCAACGCAGACGGTAGACGCCCGGCGTCGCGACATTGATCAATTGCCGCGCAACGATGTCGGATGCCCCCGGCAGCCCTGAAATCGACAAGGTTCCGGCTTTTGTGTCGATCGTTGCCCCGACCTCGCCCGTCTGGAACAGTTCCCAATCGAAAGGAACAAAGCGCGGCTCGCGATCAAAGGTCGATCCCACCAGTATTTCGCCGGCTTGCGCCGGCGGCATTCCAAGCCTGAGCGCGAGATCATGCGCGAGTGCCGACTGGTTCCGCTTCGCCAGTTCGGCGATCAGTTCGAAATCCGTTTTAGAGGGCCTTCTTAAATTCCATGGGGGGCCGGCCATACGCCGCCGGATTTCGCCTGCCTGCGGGAGTGCTTGAGGCACCCGAAGAACCGCATTCCAATAGTCAACGCTCCATTTCGGATTGCGTCCGAGCATGGGCAGCAACACGTCCATTGCCCCGGCATTCGCCGTTCCCGCCGCCATTCTTTCCAGGTATAAATAGCGGACCCCATAGTCCACCGACATAGCCCGCCCTAGCAACTGCATCGCGCGCTGGGATTGGCCGCGTTTCAGCGCCTCGTCGATCAGCATTGCGTTGATAAGATTATCGCGACGAGTGAGCCCCGCTGCCAAGCCGATCAGCTGTTCCGATTGGCGCTGTTTGCCGTCCGCCGCAAGCGACATGACGAGCACAGGCAACGCCGGAGTGGCCAACGGTTCCGAGGCAAATGCCTCTTGCGCCAGCCTGCGTTCCAACGTTAGCGGCGTCGATTTGGGGTTATTCACTAGTCTCCGACCTTGCAAGGCGTGACTGAGCGATGCCTTCACCCACCCTTGCGGCGGAATACCGATCAACGCAGCCCGCGCCGGAGCGCGGCGCTGATTGACGATCACGGTCGACTGCGCCCAAACGGTGCCCGCCGCCAACAGGCCGACGGCGATTAGCAAATAGAATTTACCTGATTTTTTCATATGATACTGCTGCGCCGCACCGTCCGCTTCGATCAATCGTCGCTGCTACGGTTCTTGTCCGCGCCATAGCCATAACCGTAGCCATAACCGTAGCCATAACCATAGCCATAGATTTCGTTCCGCCGACCGACCTTCGTGACCAGCGCGCCAAAGATCTGGGCACCGGTCTGGCGCAGACGGCTGAGCGCCGATTTGATTGCGCGCGAGCTGCTACTCGACGCGTCGATCGTGAAGATCACTCCCTCGACGGGCCGTGCAAGCAAGGAAGCGTCGGCCAAGCCAAGCACCGGCGGGGCATCGAGGATGACATGATCATAGTCGCGCAACAGCAATTCGACCAAGTCGCCGAGACGCGAAGAGCTGAACAGCTCGGCCGCATTCGGCGGCATCGGACCCGCGAGCATATAGTCGAAACCGAACTCGGGTGACTTTGCAATCAGCTCGCCGACATTGTCAAAGCCAGTGAGATAGTTGCTGAGACCGGGCCCGTTTTTGATGTCGAGCAACTCATTGAGCGACGGGCTTCGGATATCCGCGTCGATCAGAATCACCCTTTTGTCGGTCTGGCTGAAAACGCTCGCCAGGCTAAGGGCCGAGCTGCTCTTGCCTTCCGCCGGTCGCGTCGAGGTCAGCATGAAGCTTCGCGGCGCGCCGTGGTTGGTCAGGAAGGTCAAATTGGTCTGGGCCGTAAAATAGGCTTCATAGACCATCGACTTCTTGTCGAGGAGCAGTGTCTCGAACTCTTCGGACTCGACCTTCGGGATCGATCCGAGAAGCGGCAGCCCGAAGCGTTCGCTGACTTCGCTCGGATCACGGATCGATTGATCCAGCTGCTCGAGCAGAAAGACGAGTGCCCCGGCAAGGCCAAAACCCGCGATCAGCGCAAGCGCTACATTGAGGATCAGCTTGGGGCTTGACGGGCCCTGCGACGGAGTGGCCGGATCAACCACCGCGATATTATTCGTGCCAACGCCCGCAGCGCCGATTTCCTTATAGCGCTGCAGAAGGCCGTCATAAAGCTGTCGATTGGTGTCGACCTCGCGCTGGAGGATAGCATATTCGATCGACCGACGCTGCTGGTCGCGATACTTTCCGGTCAGGCGGTCGAGCTCGGTCTGCAACTCCTTTTCCCGCTTGATCGCGCTGGCATAATTCTCCTGATTAAGCGCGCGCGAACGTTGCGTCTCGGCGGACACCGACTGGTTCAAGGCCGCAAGCTGCTCCTTCTTGGCGAGAACCTCCGGATACTCCTCGCCGTAGGTCGCCCTCAGACGCGCCAAATCCGCCGCATATTCGGCGCGTCTTTGGCGCAACGCGCTGACAGCAGCATTGCTCGACAGGTCGGATGATGAAACCGAGCTGCTGAGCTGGCTTTCGGCAGCAATCCGCGCGTCACGCGCAGTCGAAAGCGCGGTGCTGATCTTCTCGACATCGGCGGAGACCAGCGTCCGGTCACCAATGGTTCGTCCGGTGCTGGGATCACTACGTGTTTCAAGCGTAATGATACCATTGTTTGCCGCATAGGTAATCAGCTCGCGCTCCGAATCCTCAAGGTTTCGACGAAGCGATGAAATGCGCTGTTCAAGGAAACGCCGTGCATCGCTGGTAGCGGAGAAGCGGCGATCGAGATTGGCGGCGACGAACTGCTGAACCCAGAGATTGGTCAGCTTGGCCGACAAGGCCGGAGAGGGCGTCGAGAAAGACACATCCACCAAGCTGGACTGACGCACCGGTTCGATGCTCACCGCGTCGAGCAGTATCTTTTCCGCGCGCTCTGCCATTCGGGCCCGCTGTGCGCTGTCAGGCGTACCCTCCTCGCCTCCGGTCAGGTCATATTGCGCAAGGAAATCCTTGTCATTGAGCAAATTGCCAGCGCGAACGGTGCGTGCCGCAAGCGATCGCGATTCGAGCAGGCTGTACTGGGTATTGAAAAAGGCGATCTCGTTAGAAATTGTTTTCTCTCGCGCCCCCTCCACATCGGTTTCGACGGGAGCTTGGGGCGAAATTTCGATCCGCGACGTGCTCGTATAGAGCGGAGTCATCAGAAAGGTAATGGCAAGCCCAATCGACAGACAGGTAAGGATGCTGCCAATCACCCAAGCCTTGTGATTCAGCAGGGCGACAAAAGCCTTTTCGACCATGTGCATGTCGAAAAATCCGCCACGATACGACTGAGCCATCCCGCCTTGCTCGGCAGGGGCGTCTAGTTTGACAATCGAGCGCCCGGTATTTGCGGTGTCCATCTTCAATGTCATCCGTTCAGAAAATGCGATCGCTCGATCAATTGTTGTTGGTCAGGTTGGTCAGGACGATGAGCGGCGTGCTCAACAAGGTCGCGGCCTTGATGACGTCCTCGAAGAGGCGGCGTTGCGGCGAATCCCCGACTATAATGACGTCGTTCGGAAAAACCTCAGGGTCCGCATAATTACCGCGCCGGATCGCCTGCAGATTGTAGATGCCGACATACTGGCGGCCTTCTACCTTCCGGAACACGAGAACCTCGTCGCGCTTTGCCAGTTCCGTCAGGCCGCCGGCCAGCGAGACGGCCCGCATCAATGTCGCACGGCCAACCAGCGGATACTGGCCGGGACGCTGCACCTGCCCGTCGACCGTGACGGCCTGGGAAAGCAGGTGGAGCGGACTCGAGGAGGCCTTGAAATTGACGGTAACCTGAGGATCTCTCACGAAACGCCCGCGCAACCGGTCCTCGATTTCCTGGGCAAGTTGCGTGGTCGACTTACCAGCCCCCTCAAGCGTCCCCACCAGAGGAAACGAGAACTTCCCTTCGCCATCCGTCAATATCTCGCGCTGCAGGTCGGGAACACCCAGCACATCGACCGAAAGCTCGGTAAAGGATCCGACGTAGGTCTGGCGGCTGGCCAGCAGCGCATCGCCGCCGGTCGGCTGGGGAAGGGCCTCCAGCAACGTTACGCCGCTGCCGGGGACGTTCGCCACTGGCTGCTTTCCGGCGCAGGCAGACAGCCCGATCAACGCAAAAGCACATATGTAACGCAAGCGAGGCATATTATTCATCCAAGAACCGGTGATCTTCGGGAAAGTTGTTCGCCCATAGGGCGAAACCTCTAATGACGGAAGCAGGTTTAGCTTCGCGATGGAGAATTGAGAATCCCGTCCCGATGACGGGCCAGAATAACGACAAGGAAGGCCATAACCATCATGATTGAAGGCGTGCGCAGCGGGTAGTCGAACGCCGATCCCACAATAAGCACGCCAAACGAAGCTGCAAGCATTGCGGTCTCGATCATCTCGCCACGCGGCGGTAACGGCCGGGCCCGCCAGATCACTCCAAGCTGTAGAGCGATCCAGGCCGCGCCCCAGAGATAGATAAGGACCGCGGGCAGGCCGCCTTCAATCATCAGTTCAAACCAGTCGTTGTGCGCGTGGTTGAGATAGGCTTCCTGAAGCAGCGCGTCGGGTTCGATGACTTGATAAACGCGCGCGAAAGATCCGAAACCGGTCCCGAACTGCCACTGCTGCTCCGCCAAGCTCGTAACTGTGCCCAGCGTAGCAACGCGGACTTCTTCAACCCCGTCACCGTCGAACAAACGGCTTACCGAATTGTCGCGCCCCGAGTAATAGAAGACTGCCGCAAGTCCGATGATGAGCGCAAACGGCAGCACGTTCAGCGCGATGCGCTGCGCGCGGCCTGCTGGGCCGAAGGGTTGGACGTGACCGCCGTGGCGTCCCCGCGACTGATTGATCGGCTTCGGCTGGAAATCGTATGACCGGCGCACACACAGATAGACTAGGATAGTGCTTGCGACGCCGCAGAGCAGGCCCATCCGCGATCCGATGATCAACGTGAACAGCAAGAACACGGCGATACTGCTTATAAGGGCCGGAATCAGCAGCGGGCGCCGGTTCCGGCGCACCACCTCACGCGAAATCAGCCAGCCCGCCGCAAGGATCGACAACGACAGTAACAGTGCGTGATGGTTGCGATTGGCGAAAAGGCCGACAGGCGACAGATCGTTGGTAATCCGGTACAAGTAGAAGAGGCTGCGCGGTCCGCCCATGATCTGCAATAGCCCGAACACCACTGAAGCGGCGCCGAATGCCCATATTGCCCACCATAGCCGAACCCGTTCAGCCGCCGGCTGCGCCGCCGCGACCAACAAGGCCGCGATGGGCACGCACAGCGACAGAAGGCTGCCAACCGTGAGCGACGGCGACATGCTGATCGGGCGCCAGCGATCAGGCGCCCCCAGCAACTGATCAATCGCAAAAATCTCACTGCGGAGCGGCAGAGACGACCAGACCTCCGGCGGCAACGGAACCAATTGGACGCCCATCCAGACGCCCAGCGCCACGAGCAGCGCAAGAGGGACGCGGATGGTGCGCCACGCCTGCAAAGGCGTCAGCGCGATCAATACAAATGCAACGAATATCGAAAAGGCTCGCAAAAAGGGCACCGACGCGACATCGTAGCGCGATCCGCCACCCATGAGCGCCGCGATCACCACGAACCCACCGAGCATCCAGAGCGGGCAACGAAGGAGCGCCCCGTCAAGCGTCGAGGATTTGGTCCTAGCTTTCATCGAGAGGCGTCCATTCAAAAATCATTCTTCCGTGTCCGATATATCCTGGGCCGGCGACGCCATTCCCGATTTGCGCGTCAAAATCGACCGCTCGCTACTGCGACAATCTGTCCGCCGTATCAAGGAACCAGCGATCACCACCCTCGAGCCCCAGCGCGGTGAGGCAGCCCGTCATATAGGCGCCCGTATCGATCCCGATGCGCCCTCTTGTCTCATCAACGGAATCCGAAATCGTATGGCCGTAAACGATCGTCAGGCCATGATCGTGCTGACCCTCGAGAAACTCTTCGCGAATCCAGCGCAGATCCGAGAGTTCCTGCCGATCGAGCGGGACACCGGGCCGCACGCCGGCATGCACGAATACATAGTCGCCGATTTGCACCATGTCCTCGCCGCGTCCGAGAAAATCGATGTGCGACTGGGGGACGAGCGTCGGCAAGCGCTCGGCGACCTCGTCGAAATCGGCAGCCGCATAGGCCGCTTCATCGCGCCAATAGCTTTTGATCGTGGCGTCGCCGCCGATCCGGATGAAATAGCGCACGCGCCGCAAATCGCCCGTCAACGCGGCAAGGAAACATTCTTCGTGATTTCCGATCAGCAAGCTGATCTTGTCGAACGGCTGGCCCAAGCCGATAGCGCGCTCGATTACCGAAGCCGAATCCGGGCCACGATCGACCAGGTCGCCGAGCAAAATCAGCGTAGTGAAGGCTTTCCCGCGCTGCGCATTGTCCGCCTCGATCTTCTTCAGGAGCTGCTCAAAAAGATCGTCGCGCCCGTGAATGTCGCCGATGGCATAGACGCGCTGCCCCGCAGGGATGCGTGGGAGCGCCTCCTCGATCGGGTCTTCGCGTTGCCGCCGTTTAAAGAAACCTAGAAAAGACATATGGGCATAAACTAGTTCAATATCTTACCAGCAAAGAAGCATACCATCTGCCCCCGATGACGGATGCCATTCAGCCCAGGAGAACCTGAATCGGGTCGAAGATCGGGAACCCCCTTCGCGGACTGTTGCGCGATTAGAGCCAAGTTAAGTGACCGGCAAGAGCTTTGCGCTAAGCCGGGCGTAATCATGTCCAGGAGGCCAACCGTCCATGTCTTTGGAACCGCGTTCAGAAACAGGCGCTGCAGCAGTCAAAATAGCTGTCGTTTTCGGAACACGTCCCGAGGCCATCAAGATGGTCCCGGTCGTTCATGCCCTGCGGGCGCGGCCGGGACTCGACGTGCGCGTCTGCGTTACGGCCCAGCACCGCGAGATGCTGGATCAGGTTCTCGATATCTCTCGTATTACCCCCGATTTCGACCTCGACGTGATGACCCCGAATCAGTCGCTCGACGCCCTCCTCGCACGGCTCGTCACCGGTCTCGGCGATACCTTCGACCGCGAAAAGCCCGATCGTATCCTGGTCCACGGCGACACGCTCACGACGATGGCGGCGACGCTTGCAGCGTATTTCCGCAAGATCCCGGTCGGCCATGTCGAGGCGGGGCTGCGCAGCGGGAACATCTATCATCCCTGGCCCGAGGAAGTGAACCGGAAGGTTGCGGGCGCGGTCGCCGACCTGCATTTCGCGCCGACCGAAACCGCCGCTGCCGCGCTTCGCGCGGAAAATGTGCCGATGGAGCGAATTCACGTCACCGGCAACACGGTCATCGATGCCCTGCTCGCGACCAGAGCGCGGATCGAAGAGGAACCGTCGCTCGCCGCTGGTCTCGATCCGCTTGCCGCACGATTCGCGGGCAAGCGCATCGTCGCGGTCACCTCGCATCGGCGGGAAAATTTCGGCGACGGGATGCAGGCCATCGCCGACGCGATTGCCGGAATCGCGGCGCGCGACGATGTCGCGGTCGTGTTTCCGGTCCATCCAAATCCCCATGTTCGCGGCGCGATGGAACCTCTGCTTGGAAACTTGCCGAATGTCGCATTGATCGATCCCCTCGATTATCCGCATTTCGTGCGCCTGCTCGGCCTTTGCGATCTCGTCCTCACCGACAGCGGCGGCGTGCAGGAGGAGGCACCCTCGTTCGGCAAGCCCGTGCTCGTGATGCGCGAGACGACCGAACGCCCCGAAGGCATCGAGGCGGGCACCGCGCGGCTCGTCGGCACCGATAAAAATCGCATCATTTCTGAAATTTTCAGTCTTTTGGACGATGAAGCCGCCTATAACGTCATGGCCCGCGCCCATAATCCCTTTGGTGACGGCAAGGCGGCGGACAGAATAGCGGAGATCGTAGCGCGTGCCCATTGACAGCGAACAGAAGGTCACCGTCCTCGGCCTCGGCTATATCGGCTTGCCGACCGCCGCGCTGATCGCGCGATCGGGCAGCCGCGTCACCGGCGTCGATGTCAACCGCGAGGTGGTCGACACCGTCAACAGCGGCAAGGTGCATATCGAGGAAGTCGATCTCGACGGCCTTGTGCAGGGCGTTGTGTCGCGCGGGACGTTGACGGCATCGACCGAGGTTGCGCCTGCGGGCGTGTTCGTGATCGCGGTGCCGACCCCGCACGACGCGGAGCACCGCCCCGACGTCAGCCACGTCCTGTCCGCCGCGCGCGCGATCGCGCCGCGGCTCGAAGCGGGCAATCTCGTCATCCTCGAATCGACTTCGCCCGTCGGTACGACCGAAAAGGTGGCCGCGCTGCTCGCCGAGCTTCGTCCCGACCTCAAGGTGCCGGGCGCCTGCGCCGGCGCCGCCGACATTTTCGTCGCCTATTGCCCCGAGCGTGTGCTGCCCGGCCGCATCCTCGTCGAGCTGGTCGACAACGACCGCTGCATCGGCGGGATCACGCCGCGCTGCGCACGCCGCGCGATGACTTTCTACCGTCAGTTCGTCCGCGGCGCGTGCGTCACCACGACCGCGCGCGCCGCCGAAATGGTCAAGCTCGTCGAAAACAGCTACCGTGACGTCAATATCGCCTTCGCCAACGAGCTGTCGATGATGGCCGAGCATATGGGCGTCGACGTCTGGGAGGTCATCCGCCTCGCCAACCGGCACCCGCGCGTCAACATCCTGCAGCCCGGCCCCGGCGTCGGCGGCCATTGCATCGCGGTCGATCCCTGGTTCCTCGTTCACGGCGCGCCGGATCACAGCCGCCTGATCCGCACCGCGCGCGAGGTCAATCTGGCCAAGACCGCGCATGTGATCGGCGCCGCCGAAATGCTGGTGTCGCAGCATCCCGAGGCGCGCGTCGCCTGCCTCGGCCTCGCCTTCAAGCCCAATATCGATGATTTCCGCGAAAGCCCCGCGGTCGAGGTCGCCGCGGCGCTCGCCCGCCGCTTCGGCAAGCAGATCCGCATCGTCGAGCCCTATGCGCGCGGCCTGCCGATGGAGTTCGCGGGGACCGGCGCCGAACTCATCGACCTCGACAGCGCGCTGGCGCAGTGCGACCTGCTCATCGTCCTCGTCGACCACGATCTCTTCAAGTCGATCCCGCTCGAAGAGCGCGGCGACAAGATCGTCTACGACACGCGCGGCCTGTGGCCCGACCAGCCCAATTCCGGCGGAGGCAGCCGCCTCTACCGCGCCGCTTGACGCCGCTCCGGCAACCTCGCACCTTCGGTTCGATGCTGACCCGCCTTACCCCCGTTCCCGTCGAAAAGCCCTGGGGTCGCATCGATCTTCCGGCCGCGTTCGGCGCTTTTGACGGGCGACGGATCGGCGAGATCTGGTTCACCCTCCCCGCCGGCACCGACGCGCCGATCATGGTCAAATTCCTCTTCACCTCGGAACGGCTGTCGATCCAGGTCCACCCCGACGATACTGCTGCGCGCGCAGCAGGTTTCGCGTCGGGCAAGGAGGAATGCTGGCTGGTGCTCGACGCCGACGCGAACGCCGAACTCGGTGTGGGGCTGAAGGCCGCGGCGACGCCCGAGGCGCTGCGCGCGGCCGCGCTCGACGGATCGATCGTCGACAGGATCGACTGGCGCCCCGCCACCACCGACGACTTCGTCTATAACCGCGCGGGCACGATCCACGCGATCGGCGCGGGCCTGATCGTCGTCGAGGTGCAGCAGAATGTCGACTGTACATACCGCCTCTACGATTATGGACGCCCGCGCGACCTGCATCTCGACGCCGGGATCGCCGTTGCCGAAACGCGGCCCCGCCCCGATCCGCGCGACGGCCGCGTCGCCGCAAGCCAAAGCCGCCTTCTCGTCGACGGGCCCCATTTCCACCTGCTGCACCTCGCCGGACCGGACGTCACCGCCGAACTCCCGAGCGATGCCGAAGCCTATATCTTCGTGCCCCTGTCCGACGGCTGCAGCATCGAGGGGGAAGCCGTCACGCTCGGCGAATGCATCGCGACCGACGGCGCCGACACGATCGCGCTCGAATCCGGCGCCCGCGCGCTGCTGTGCTGGCCCGCATGACGATCGTCCCCGTCATCCTGTCGGGCGGCACCGGCACGCGTCTGTGGCCCGTATCGACGAGCGAGGCGCCGAAACAGTTTCAGCCGCTGATCGGCGACGGCGATATGTTCCGGCAGACGCTCGCCCGCGTCGTCGACCGCACCCGCTTCGCGCCGCCGCTCGTCGTCTGCGGACCGGCGCATGTCGGGCATGTCGAGGCCGATCTTTCGGCATCGGGCGTCGGCGACGCGGCGATTATCGTCGAGCCCGCGGCGCGCAACACCGCCCCCGCGATCGCGCTCGCCGCCCTTGCCGGCGATCCCGCCGCGCTGATCCTCGTCATGCCCGCCGACCATCTGATGACCGATGTCGCGGCGTTCCTGCGCGCCGTCGACACCGCGCGACCGGCGGTCGAAGCGGGCGCGCTCGCGACCTTCGGCATCGCGCCCGCACATCCCGAAACCGGTTATGGCTATATCGCGGCCGGCGAAACCCTCGCTCCCGGCATCCACCGCGTCCGCCGCTTCGTTGAAAAGCCCGCGCGCGACAAGGCGGAGGCGATGCTGGCCGAGGGCGGGCATTACTGGAATGCCGGCATCTTCCTGATGCGCGCCGATCGCTTCCTGGCCGAGCTCGAACGGCAGCAGCCGCCCATCGCCCATGCCTGCAACGCCGCGATGGTCGCATCGCGCACCGACGGCCACCTGATCCACCCCGATCCGCAGGCCTTCCTCGCCAGCCCGTCGCAGTCGATCGACTATGCGGTGATGGAAGGCGCCGAACAGCTCGTCGTCGTGCCTGTCGATCCCGGCTGGTCCGACGTCGGCGGCTGGGCGGCGCTTTACGACCTTGCCGACAAGGATGAGGACGGCAACGTGCGAATGGGCCATGTCGTCGCGCTCGACGCGCACGGCAATTATCTCCGCGCCGACGGCGGCAAGCGCCTCGCGGTAGTCGGCGTCTCGGACCTGATAGTGGTCACGCTCGGCGACGATGTGTTGGTCATCCCGAAAGACCGCGCGCAGGAGGTCAAGGCGATCGTCGAATATCTGGCCGCGAACCCGCCGCCGACGGCCTGACATCACCTCCCGCAAGCGCGCCCCTTGGCCCTCCCCTTGCGGCGCACCGACCCATCGCCCATATCCGGCGCATGACCAATCCCCATGCGCAAAGTGCCGCACCCTGGCACGGAACCACCATCCTTTCCGCCCGCAGTGCCGAAAAGGTCGTCGTGATCGGCGACGGCCAGGTCTCGATGGGCCAGACCGTGATGAAGCCGAACGCGAAGAAGGTCCGCCGCCTTCACGACGGCCGCGTCATCGGCGGCTTCGCGGGCGCGACCGCCGACGCCTTCACCCTGTTCGAACGGCTCGAGGCCAAGCTCGAACGTCACAACGGCCAGCTCCTCCGTGCTGCGGTCGAGCTTGCCAAGGACTGGCGCACCGACAAATATCTCCGCAATCTGGAGGCGATGATGATCGTCGCCGACAAGGAGGTGACGCTCGTCATCACCGGCAACGGCGACGTCCTCGAACCCAAGGGCGGGATCGCCGCGATCGGCTCGGGCGGCAATTTCGCCCTCTCCGCCGCGCGCGCGCTCGCCGACTATGAAAAAGATCCCGAGGTGCTGGCGCGGAAGGCGATGGAAGTCGCCGCCGACATCTGCGTCTATACCAACGACCAGTTCACCTCCGAAACCATCGAAATCCGGAAATAAATATGAACAAGGATCTGACTCCGAAGGCCATCGTGGCCGCCTTGGACACGCATATCATCGGCCAGGCCGCCGCCAAGCGCGCGGTTGCCGTCGCGCTTCGCAACCGCTGGCGCCGCCAGCAGCTCGCGCCCGATCTCCGCGACGAGGTGAGCCCCAAGAATATCCTGATGATCGGCCCCACGGGCTGCGGCAAGACCGAGATCTCGCGCCGCCTCGCGAAGCTCGCCGACGCGCCCTTCATCAAGGTCGAGGCGACCAAGTTCACCGAGGTCGGCTATGTCGGCCGCGACGTCGAACAGATCGCCCGCGACCTCGTCGAGGAAGCCGTCCGGCTCGAAAAGGACCGCCGCCGCGAGGCCGTGCGCGCCGCCGCCGAAGAGGCCGCGATGGAGCGGCTGCTCGATGCGCTCACCGGCAAGGGCGCGAGCGAGGCGACGCGCGAAAGCTTCCGCCAGCGCTTCCGCGACGGGCATCTCGAACAAAGCGACGTCGAGATCGAGGTCAGCGACACTCCGTCGATGCCGTTCGAACTCCCGGGGCAGCCGGGTCAGGTCGGCATGATCAATCTCTCCGACATGCTCGGCAAGGCGCTCGGCGGCGGGCCGAAGAAGCGCCGCCGCATGAAGGCGATGGAGGCGTGGAAACGGCTGCTCGAAGAGGAGCAGGACAAGCGTCTCGACCAGGATGATGTCGCGCGCGTCGCGCTCGCCGATGCCGAAGCGAACGGCATCGTCTTTCTCGACGAGATCGACAAGATCGCGGTCAGCGACGTGCGCGGCGGCTCGGTGAGCCGCGAGGGCGTCCAGCGCGACCTCTTGCCGCTGATCGAGGGCACGACCGTCGCGACCAAATATGGCCCGATGAAGACCGACCATATCCTCTTCATCGCCTCGGGCGCGTTCCATGTCGCGAAGCCGAGCGACCTGCTCCCCGAACTGCAGGGCCGCCTGCCGATCCGCGTCGAGCTCGGCGCGCTGACCGAGGAGGATTTCGTCCGCATCTTGAGCGAAACCAAGGCGGGCCTCCCCGAACAATATGCGGCGCTTCTCGGCACCGAGGGCGTAACGCTGAACTTCAAGCCCGAGGCGATCGCGCGCGTCGCCAGACTTGCCGCAGACGTGAACGAAAAGGTCGAGAATATCGGCGCGCGCCGCCTCCAGACGATCATGGAGCGGCTGGTCGAGGAAATCAGCTTCACCGCCGAGGACGCTCCCGGCACGACTCTCGACATCGACGCCGCCTATGTCGACAAACAGCTCGCCGATGTGGTCGGCGACACCGACCTCAGCAAATATGTGCTGTAACGTGGGGTGACCGATTTCGGTCGGTTGTTGCCATAAGATCCTCCCCATCGACTTGCGATGGGGAGGGGGACCGCCGCGAAGCGGTGGTGGAGGGGCGGCGAGCGTTAGCGAGCGCTGGGCGCTCGGCCCCTCCGTCAGCCCTGCGGGCTGCCACCTCCCCATCGCAAGTCGATGGGGAGGACCATAATGTCCGCTCCCCACTCCATTTCGGCCGTTCGCTGCCGATCTGGGCCGAATGACCGGTATCGACCGGAAGCTGACCTATCTTTCATCGTCACCCTGAACTTGTTTCAGGGTCCATGGTCTGCCGTTTCCTTGGACGCGGCGCCGGATGCAAGGCCCGGTCATGGATGCTGAAACAAGTTCAGCATGACGAGCTTGGGGCGACCGCTCCCC
>JAESGH010000299.1_pt1 | contig 61060 bp, 45 predicted proteins | sample 9269641 | NCBI WGS metagenome assembly JAESGH01 (sample SAMN14515345, study PRJNA621665) | algae metagenome | isolation source: Phormidium tanganyikae FI6-MK23 and co-occurring heterotrophs from granitic... | place: USA: Fort Irwin, California | collected 1998-05-24 | reverse complement strand
CGGCTCTGACGCCGGAGCTGCGTGAGGAATCCTTCATCCGCTGCTGGACGAGGAAGGAGGCCTGCCTGAAGGCGATCGGCGTCGGCCTCAATGGTAGTCCCTCCAGCTTCGAAGTCTCGCTCGATCCGTTCAGGGCGCGGCTGCTCGCGGTGGGATCCGACCAGGCGGAGGCGGATCTCTGGCAGCTCGCCGACCTGGAGCCGGCGCCGGGCTATTGCGGCACGCTGGCCGCGCGCCATCGCGGCTGGTCCCCGGTCTGGATGGCCCGGCCATAGCCTCGCCGGCGACGGAGAGGCCCCGGTCAGCCCCGATCTTTGCCTGTGACCTCGAGGATCCGCGCTGCCATGGTCCGCGAGCCGGCTTCGGAGAACGCGCCTTCGTGACCTTCGCCGTCGACGGCGAAGCAGGGCGTGTCCGGCGCCAGATGATCCCCCCAGCCCAGCGCGACATCCGGCGGCCAGCCAAGCGGAATCGCGCCGCTCCGGAAGAACAGGACGCGCCCATCATAGCTCGGCAGCGCGTAGCGTTGCACCAGGGCCTCGAGCTCATCGGTCGTCCGCCAGAAATCGGCCTCGTCGGCCGTCACCTCGGCCGGACGCCAGAAGATCAGGCGCTTCGCTTGCCGGACCGTAGCGGTCGACTGCAGCCAGAACGACATCCGCGTCACGAAGCTGCGCGGGCCGGCCTGCCAGAACCGGCGGGCGAAGCGGCCTGCGCGCCTCAGCCGGAAGCGCAGGCGCGCAGTGTAGGGTTGTCTCATGAAATAGCCCGGCGCCCAGCAGTCGATCAGCACGACCAGATCGACCTGCTTGCCGCTCGCTTGCAGCTGCCTGGCGACCTCCAGGGCAATCACTCCGGAACGGCAGAAGCCGGCGAGTCGATATCGGCCATCCGGCTTGGTCGCGACGATCGCCTCGCAATAGGCCGCCGCAAGCTGCTCGATCGAGCTCGGCGCTGCACCGTTCACCAGCGGGTCGAGCAGTTGGAGCGCGGCGAAAGGCTGGTCCGGACCGAGCTCCTGCGACAACGGTCGATACAGGCGCAGGTTATGGGCGGTGTGGTTGAGTGCGAACAAGGCCGGCTGCGTGCCGGTCTTTTGCAACCACGTCCGGCGCAGCGACGTGGCGTCGATCACAGGCGGCAGTGCCGGTGTGGCCGGCAGCCAGAGCGGGGACGCGATCGGCAATGAGGTCGGTGCCGGCCGCGGCAGGCGCGCGGTCGGGTTGGCGACGAGCGCTTCCGCCAGGCTCTCGAATTGCGCCGCAAGCTCGCTCGCGGTCGCTTCGTCATAGAGGTCGCGATGGTACTCGCAGGTGAGCCGCCAGCCTTCCTCGCGCTCGACCAGGATGAAGTTGAGGTCGTAGAGCGCGCCGGGCAAAGGCGAGGGAATCCCGGAAAGCTGAAAACTGTCATTGGCGAGCTCGCCGATGAAGGCGCGCTGGACGATGAAATTGATCGAGACCGGCGGCCGGCTGGCGTCGCCGCTGCTCGGCAGCAGCGGCAAGAGCCGGTCGAACGGCCATTGGCGATGATCGACGGCGTCCTCGAAGGTGTAGCGCGCGGCCCGGCACAGATCGAGGAAGCTCTGGTCGTCCGAGATCGCCGTGCGCAGCACCAGCGTGTTGACGAAGGGGCCGACGATCCCTTCCAGCTCGACATCGTCGCGGTTCGCCATCTGCGTGCTGAGCACGATGTCGCTGGCGCCGCTGCGTTGTCGAAGCAGGGTCAGGAGAACGGCATAAGCCACTGAAAAGAAAGTCGTACCTTCCTTGCGCGCCAGATCGGCGAGGCCGGTGGTCAAGGGGCGGGGAAGCAGCCGCGACAATGAGGCGCCGGTCGTGCTCCGCGTCGCCGGTCGCGGACGGTCGCCCGGAATCTCGACGATGGGCAGATTGGCGAGCCTGTCTTTCCAATAGGCTTCCTCGTGCGCCAGCACGCCGCCGGTCATGTTGTCCTCGCTGCCCTCGGCGAAGTCGGAATATTGCAGCGGCAGCTCGGGCAGCACGGGCTCGCGGCCACGGCCGAGCGCCTGATAGGCGGCGACAAAGTCCTTGGCGATGAGACCCATCGACCAACCGTCGCTGACGATATGATGGGCGACAACGAGGATCACCGCCTCGGCGCGGCTCTTGCGCAGCAGCGTCGCCCGCAGCAGAGGCGCTTCGGCGAGGTCGAAGCGTGTGCACGCCTCGCTTTGGGCGATGCGATCGGCCTCCCGGGTCCGGTCCCCCTCGGGCAGGCCGGAGAGGTCGATCTCTGGCAGCTTGAAAGGAATGTGCTCGGCGATCGCCTGGACGGGACGGCCATCCTCCAGCCGGATCGCCGTCCGCAGGGATTCATGACGGTTCAGGATCGCCTGGAACGCCTCCTGCGCCAGCGAAGCGTCCAGATGCCCACGGATCCGCCATTTGACCGCAATGTTGAGCGCCGGTGTGCCGGGATCGCGGGCGTCGATCGCCCAGTATCGCTCCTGCGCTGAGGAGCATCTGGCCGTCATCACGATGCGGTCTGGCTCGCGGAAATGCGGTTCCGGTTCACGCGTGAACTGGTTTGCCATGATCGCTCACCTTCTCTCGCGCTGCGAGACGGCGCTCGGCTGCTGCGCGCCATCGTGCGGGCGTCGCCATGGCCGCTTCCAGAACGTCGCGGCGGGGGCGGCGACTTCAGCGACGGCATCATCGGGAAGCGCCGCCGCGACTGCTGCGATCGTCCGGTTCCGGAAGAAGTCGCGTGCGGCGAGCTTGAGGCCCTCGCGGCGGGCGCGGCTGGTGATCTGGAAAATGCTGAGGGAATCGGCGCCGAGATCGAACAGATCGTCGTCGACACCGATATCCTCGCGCCGCAGCACCTCGCTCCAGATGCGGATCAGCGTCTCCTCGACGGGTGTCCGCGGCGTTGCCGGATCAGCTGCCTTGTCCGCCTTGGGCACTGCGCTCTGGACATCCGGCGCCGGCAGCGCGGCACGGTCGAGCTTGCCGCTCTGGTTCAGCGGCAGGGCCGGCAGGCCGACCCAGGCGGTCGGGACCATGTAGTCCGGCAGCTCGTGGGCCAGCGCAGTCCTCAATTCGGCTGGCGGCGGGCTGTCCGCGCCGGTAACATAGTAGCAGACCAGCCGCGGCTCGCCCGGCACGTCCTCGCGCAGGATGACGGCGGAGACGATGCCGGTCTTGCGGGCGAGCACGGCCTCGATCTCGCCGGGCTCGATCCGGAAACCGCGCAGCTTCACCTGATGGTCGAGCCGCCCGAGGTGCAGGATGCGCCCGTCTGGAAGATATTTGGCGCGGTCGCCGGTGCGGTAGGCCTTCGCGCTTGTGCCGGGATCGACCGGATTGGCGATGAAGCTCCTGGCGGTGAGCTTGGGATTGTTGGCATAGCCGCGCGCCAGGCCGGAGCCGGCGATCAGCAACTCGCCGGGGATGCCGACGCCGACGGGCTGGTTGTTGCCGTCGACGATGTAGAACTGCGTGTTGGCGATCGGCAGGCCGATCGTGACGACCTCGTCCTCCGGCCGGATACGGGCGACCGAGGACCAGATCGTCGTTTCGGTCGGCCCGTACATGTTCCAGAGCTCGCCGCCGCCTTCGAGCAGCTTGCGCGCGAGGTCGAGCGGCAGCGCTTCGCCGCCGCAGAGCATGCGCAGGCCAGGCCGCGAGCGGAAGCCGGCTTCGAGCAGCAGGCGCCAGGTCATTGGCGTTGCCTGCAGCACGCTGGCGTCACTCTGCTCCAGCCGTGCCAGCAGCTCAGTGCCGTCCTTCGCCTCGTCCGCCGTCGCGATCGCGACCCGGCCGCCCTCGACCAGCGGCAGCAGCAATTCCAGCGCGGCGATGTCGAAGGTCACCGTGGTGACGGCGAGCATCGTGTCGGAACTGGCGAAGCCGGGCTCTCGTGCCATCGCGAACAGCAGGTTCGACAGCCCGCCATGGGTGACTTCGACGCCCTTCGGCGCGCCGGTCGAGCCGGACGTGTAAATAACATAGGCGAGGTGATCGGGCGCGATCGTCGCCGTCCTGATCCCGGCGAGGTTCGCCGTGGTCTGGTCGACATCGATCAGCATGACGCTCTCGTCCGGCTCGACGATGGCCGGGTCGAGCGGACCCGAGCTCAGGAGGGCGACGGCTTCGGAGTCCCGCAGGATGCGCTGGATGCGCGCCTTCGGCATGACCGGATCGAGCGGCACATAGGGGAAGCCGGCCTTGAGCGCGCCGAGCATGCCGGCGACCAGCGCCGGCGAGCGCTCGATCAGCAGGCCGACGCGGCTTTCGGGAGCGTCGACCCGCGCCGTCAACTCGGCTGCGATCCGGTCGGCCCAGGCGTTCAGGGCGGCATAGGAGAGCTGCTGGTCGCCGCATGACACGGCGATCGCCTCGGGCTGCTGCTGGACCTGGCGTTCGAAGGCCTGGATCGTGCCGTCGTCGCTCTGGAGCGTGACCTGGGTGTCGTTGATGTCGGAGACGAGGCGCTGGCGCTCGTCGCCCTCGATCAGCGGCATCGCCGCGATGATCATGTCGGGATTGGCGACGAAGGCGGCGAGCAGCGTACGGTAATGGCCGAGCCAGCGGTCGATCGTCGTCGCGTCGAAGAGATCGGCGCCGTAGCAGCAATCGATCCGCAGGCCCTCATCGGATTCGCCGATGTTGAAGTAGAGATCGAAGGTCGAGAACGCCTTCGGATTCGGCTCGGCGCTCGCTTTGACTCCGGGGCTGAAGTCGAGATTGCCAGCGAGCCTTTCGAGATTGAACTGCACCTCGACGAGCGGGAGCCGCCCGGACACCGGCGGGACCCGCAACCGCTTCAGCAGCGCCCCAAGCGTGAAGCTCTGATGGTCGTAGGCGTCGAGAACGAGCCGGCCGACCTTGTCGAGATGGGCCGAGAACGGCTCGGCCGGATCGATGCTGCCGCGGATCGGCAGGAAATTGACGCAATGGCCGACGGGCGAGGGGCCCTCGAGCTGCGATTGCCCGGCGGCGGGCACGCCGATCACGAGGTCGCGCTGGCCCGAGAGCCGCAGCAGCAGTACCTGGAAGCCGGCGAAGAGCGTGGCGAAGAGCGTGCGCCGGCGCTGAGCGCCCGCTGCCTTCACCTGGCGATAGAGTTCGGCCTCGATGAAACTCGTGCGCGTACCGCCATTGAAGCTGCGCGGCGCCTGCCTTGGCCTGTCGGTCGGCAGTTCGAGCGGGGCGGGAAGCTCCGCGAACATCTTGGTCCAGTAGGCCGCCGCGTCTTCCGTGCGCGGGTCCTGCCGGGTTTCGGTAGCATAATCTGCAAAGGGCATCGCCGCCTGCAGCGCCTCGGCGCCGGAGCGGTAGGCCGTGGCGATCTCGTCGAGCAGGATGTTCGTCGACCAGCCGTCGCAGACGATATGATGTGCCGACAGGATGAGCACATGCTTCCGCTCGGCGAGCCGGATGATCTCGGCTTCGGCCACCGGTCCCTGCACGAGGTCGTAGGCACGGCTCGCATAGACTTCGATCTTTGCCTCCAGCGCAGCCTGCGGATCGCGCTCGCCGCGCAGATCGCTGATCGAGACCGGGAAGCTTCCAGAGGACGGGAGCTGCATCGTCTCGCCATCAGGCGAGAACCGCGCTTGCAGGATCGCGTGCCTGTCGGCGACCTGCCTCACCGTTTCGGCGAGGCGCAGCGCATCGACATCGCCGTCGAGCGTCAGGCTGACGGATTCGTTGAAGGCGGCGCTGGCCTCGGGGCCGGTCTGGTCCGAGAGCCAGATCTCGGTCTGGGCCTCGGTCAGCGGAAGCTCGATCTCTGACGCCGTGGCGGGCATGTCCGGCGGCAGGCTCTCGGCCGCTGTTCCCGGTAGCATGCCGTCACGGCGCATCAGGTCGAGACTGTCCTCGAAGGCGGCGATGATCGCCGCGATCTCGGCCTCGCCATGCTGGGTCGTCAGGAAACAGGGATAGTGCTCCTGGATGAAGATGCCGCGAGCGCGCAGATGATAGTGCAGCAGGCTGCCGAGGCGGTGATCCCGCCCCGGCTCGAAATAGGCGACGCTGCCATAGCTCTCGATCGGCACATCCCAGCCGACCCGCGCGAAGGCGCGCCGCAGCGCTTCCACGAGGCCTTGCATGCGTTGCGTCAGGGCCTCGGTCAATGCCGGCCCCTTGTCCTTGACGTGCCTGAGCACCGCGACTGTCGCCGCGAGCGCGAGCGGATGCCTGACGAAGGTTCCGGCGAAGAAGGTGACGCCGACCTCAGGCACGCTGTCGTCGCCGAAGCGCCAGGCGCCGCCGTCGAGCGCGTCCATGAAGCGCGGCGTACCCGCCAAGAGGCCGACCGGCAGGCCGCCGCCGACGACCTTGCCATAGGTCGCGATGTCCGGCTTGATGCCGAGCAGGGCCTGCACGCCGGCGGGATGGACGCGAAAGCCGGTGACGACCTCGTCGAGCACCAGCGCTGTGCCGGCCTTTTCGGTGATCGCACGCAACTCCCTCAGGAAGGCGGCGGGCAGATAGCCTGGCCGGCGGCTCTGCACCGGCTCGACCAGCACGGCGGCAAGCTCATGCGCGTGCTCGCGCAGCCAGGCGAGACTCTCATCCGTGCCGTAATCCAGAATGGTCATGCGCCCGACGGCCTCGGCCGGAATGCCGGGAGCCGCCGGCACCGAGCGGTGCTGCTCGCCGACGCCGCGCACCAGGACTTCGTCGAACTGGCCGTGATAAGCGCCTGAGAACGCGACGATTCTATCGCGACCGGTGACTGTGCGGGCGACGCGCATCGCCGCCATCACCGCTTCGGAGCCAGTGTTGCAGAAGGCGACGCGGGCATGGCCGGTGAGTTCGCAGAACAGCTTGGACGCCTCATGCGCCAGCGGCGATTGCGGCCCTATCGCGAAACCGTCCGTCAGTTGCGCCTGGACCGCCTCGACGACGAAATCGGGCGCATGACCGAAGGCGGTCTGGCCGTAGCCGTTGACGAGATCGATATAGGCGTTCCCGTCGACATCCCAGATCCGGGCGCCCTTCGCACGGGCGGAGACGATCGGGTAGACCATCTCCTTCCAGTCGGCGGCGAAGCCGGAGACGGTGCGCGGATCGGCCAGAACCGGTCGATGCTCGTCTGCGAGGCGCTTCGAGGTCGCGGTCCTGCCAACATAGAGCTTGGTCAGCCGGGCGATATGGGCGCGCTGGGCTTCGGTCAGTGTTTCGCTGCCGGCGCGGATCAGCGGCTTGAAGCGCGCCGTCGAACCGGTGGTGCTGTTCGTTGCGACCTGGGCTGGCTGAGGCTGCACAGCCGCCTGCGGCTGCGGGGCGGGCAAGGATTGCAAGGCCGGCGCTGCGGTCGCGATGGCCGGTGCGGCAGTCTGGCCGCTCAGAGCCTGGAGCTGACGCTCCATCAGGCGCGACATCACGTCGAGCTGCTCGCGCATCAGCGCGTCCAGACCCGAGCCTGCCGGCTGCGCGCTGGCGACCGCGGCAATGGCCGTGACGGGCGCCGGCATGGCAGGCGCGGATTCGACCGGCGTTGCCACCTCAGCAATCGGAGCCGTCTTCGCCATCTCCTGCGGGCAGAGCTCGGCGATACGGCGCGTGACGTCGTCGACGCTCGGCAGATCGTCGAGCAGCTGGCGGAAGCGGATCTGGACGCCGAAGGCCGTCTGCAGGCCCTGCGCGGCCTGCGTCAGCAGGAGCGAGTCGAAGCCGAGTTCGAGGAAGCTCGCGCCGGTCTCGTCAGCGCCGAAGGAGCGCCCGGACAGGTTCTCGAAGATCGCTGCGACCCGGCCGCCGAGCTCCGAACGGCCCAGAGGTATGTCGGTGTTAGCTTGGGGAGCCATGGTCGGTTCCTGCTCGGATTGAGTGCGAAGAGGTGAAACAGGAGCAGCCGCGGGCCCGGCCGCTGCGGTGGTGGCCGGAGCCATCGGCGCTTCGACCCAATGCCGGCTGCGTTCGAACGGATAGGTCGGGAGGGAGACACGGCGCGGCTTGCCGGCGGCCTGGTAGGCCGGCCAATCTGGCGCAATGCCGGTGGTCCAGAGGCGCCCAAGCGCTGCGGCGAGCATGCCTTCTGCATCGCCCTGCGCATCCGGCAGGCAGGAAATGGCAGCCCGGCCCGCGCCAGCGCCTTGCAACGCGAAACTCGCCAGCGCAGCGCCGGGTCCCACTTCGAGCAGGATGGGCGAGAGGCTGCGTGTCAGCGTGGCGATGCCGTCGGCAAAGCGCACCGGCTCGCGCGCATGCCGCGCCCAATAGAAAGGATCGGTGGTCTGTTCGGCGCTGACCCATTCACCGGTCACGCCGGAGATGTAGGGCAGTTCAGGCGCCTGCAGGCGAATGGCCGCGACCGCCTCGGTGAAGGGTTCGATCAGCGGGTCGATCATGGCCGAGTGGAAGGCATGGGAGGTCTGCAGGCGGCGATGCGTCACCTTGCGCTGCGCGAGCTCCGCTTCCAGCGCCTCGATCGGCTCGAACGGTCCGGCGAGCACGCCCATGCCGGGCGCGTTGATCGCCGCGACGCTGACGCCGTCCCGCGCCAGCGCCGCGATCTCGGCGTCGGGCAGGCGTACGGCCAGCATCGCGCCACCCGGCAGCTCCTGCATCATCCGGCCGCGTTTGGCGACCAGCGAGAGCGCGTCCTCCAGCGAGAAGACACCGGCGAGGCAGGCGGCGGCGAACTCGCCGACGCTATGGCCGATCATGGCGGAGGGCTGCAGGCCCCAGCTCAGCAGGAGCTGTGCCAGCGCGTACTCGACCGTGAAGATTGCCGGCTGGGCGAGCAGCGTCGCCGAGAGCCGCTCCGGGTCGCCGCCATTGCTCGGATAGAGGAGGCTGCGCAAATCGAGCCCGAGCTCGGGCTTCAACAGCTCGCAGCACAGGTCGACGGTCCGGCGGAAGACTGGCTCGCCCGCATAGAGCTCCCGCGCCATCTGCGGATATTGCGAGCCCTGGCCGGGGAACATGAAGACGAGACCGCCGGCGCCGGTCACTGCGGCAGAACGCTCGGTGTTCTGCTTGCGCAGGGCGGCCGCGGCCTCGGCATGATCGCCGGCGGCCACGGCGAGACGGTGCGGGAAGGGCCGTCGTCCCGCCTGCAAGGTAAAGGCGATGTCGGCGAGATTCTGCTCGGGATGGGCTTCGAGATGCTCCGCCAACCTGTCCCGCGCCGTGCCGAGCGCCGCTGCGCTGCGGGCCGAGAGCGTCAGGAGCTGGTTACGGCGCGCCGGCATCGCGGTCTCGCTCGCGGGAGCCTGCTCCAGCACGAGATGGACATTGGTTCCGCCGAATCCGAAGGCGCTGACGCCGGCGCGGCGTGGCCCGCCCTGTCCGGCCCATTCCTGCTTGTGGTCGGCGATGAAGAACGGGCTGTCGGGCAGTTCGAGCGCCGGGTTCGGCTGCGTGACGTGCAGGCTTGCCGGCAGTATCCCGCTCTTCACAGCGAGCGAGGCCTTGATCAACCCGGTGACGCCGGCAGCGGCGTCGAGATGGCCGATATTGGATTTGACCGAGCCGAGCGCGCAGAAGCCGCGATCCTCGGTCGCCAGGCGAAAGGCGGCCGTCAGCCCGGCGACCTCGATCGGGTCGCCCATCGGCGTACCGGTGCCGTGGCATTCGACATAGCCGATCGAGCGCGCATCGACGTCGGCAGCCGCATGCGCCATGGCGATCGCGGCGGCCTGGCCGTCGACGCTCGGCGCGGTGTAGCCAACCTTGCCGGCGCCGTCATTGTTGACGCCGACGCCGCGGATCACGGCATAGATCTGGTCGCGATCGGCAACCGCATCCTCCAGTCGCTTCAGCACGACGAGGCCGGCGCCGCTGCCGAACACGGTGCCGTTGGCTCCGATATCGAAGGGACGGCAATGGCCGTCCGTCGAGACGATGCCGCCCTCCTGGGCGAGGTAGCCGCGGTGCTGCGGAAAGGTGATCGAGACGCCGCCCGCCAGGGCCATGTCGCAGCCATGGCAGAGCAGGTTCTGCACGGCCTGGGCGACGGCGAGCAGCGAGGTCGAGCACGCCGACTGGACGGCGACGCAGGGGCCGGTCAGGCCGAGCTTGTAGCCGATCCGGGTCGCGGTGAAGTCAGAGGCCGAGCCGACCAGCAGCGGCAGGTTGCCGATCTGGAAGCCAGAGGTGTAGTCGGCAATCGCGGCGCGGTCGTGCAGCAGGTTCTGCAGCAGATAGGTGCTGGAGGTGGCGCCGGCGAAGACGCCGATGCATTGGCCGGGCGCGGCAGGATCGTAGCCGGCATCCTCGAGCGCTTCCCAGGCGCATTCCAGCAGCAGGCGCTGCTGCGGATCGGTGAGCGCCGCCTCGCGCGGCAGCATGCCGAAGAACGGCGCATCGAACAGATCGACGCCGTCGAGGACCGGCTTCATCGAAACGAAGTTCGGGAGTGCGCGGGTCGCCGCGTCGAAGCTGTCATCGAGCTCGGCAGGCGCGAAGGCGGTGATCGATTCCACGCCGTCGAGCAGGTTCCGCCAGAACGTGCCGACGGTCGGTGCGCCGGGGAAGCGGCCGGCCAGACCGATGATCGCGACGGCGCGTTCGGGGAGGGGGTCAGTCATGGGAGCCGCCTATCGACGCGCTTTCGGGGAAGGATGCGGGCAACCCGCGCGAGCGCAGGCCGCGCTCGCGCGCCGCGGCGAGGCCGCCGAGCGCGCCAGGCTTCTGCGGCGTCAGATGGTCGGCCAGCGCCCGCACATTCGGGAAGCGGTAGAGGTCGACCAGGGCGAACCAGGGTAGGTCCCGGACGAGGCGCCGGTGCAGCTCGGCGACGAGCAGGGAATTGCCGCCGAGGTCGAAGAAATTGTCGTCGATGCCGACGAGGTCGATCTGGAAGACATCGGCGACGGCCTCTGCGAACCGCTGTTCCAGTGCGCTGCGCGGGGCAGCATAGGGTGCGGCCGCCTCCGGCCGTGCCCGGCCGGGCGCCGGCAGCGCGGCGCGGTCGAGCTTGCCGTTCACGGTCAGCGGGATGTCGGGCACGAAGACGAAGGCGGCCGGCACCATATGCGCCGGAAGGGTCTCGGCGAGACGGGCTTTCAGCGCCGCGGGCGAGGGGCGCTCCGCGCCATCAGCCACCAGATAGCCGACGAGCCGCTCGTTACCGTCGTCCGAACGCAGCAGCACCGCAGCCTGCCGAATCCCGGGATGGGCCATCAGCGCCGTCTCGATCTCGCCGAGCTCGACACGGAAGCCTCTGATCTTCACCTGCTGGTCGGCGCGGCCGAGATATTCGTAATCGTCGTCGTCGACCTGGCGGGCGAGATCGCCGGAGCGGTAGAGCCGGGCGCCGGGCTCGTCGGGATGCGGCACGAAGCGAATGGCATTGAGCTCGGGCCGGTTTAGATAGCCGCGGGCGAGCCCGGCTCCCGCGACGAAGATCTCGCCGATCTCGCCACGAGGCACCGGGCGCATGGTCTCGCCGTCGAGCAGCAGGAGCTTGAGATCGGGGATCGGCCGCCCGATCAGGCTCGAAGGTTGTTGGGTCTCGGCCTGGGTGAGGGGGCGATAGGTGACATGCACCGTCGTTTCCGTGATCCCGTACATGTTGACGAGATGCGCGTGCTCGCCGCGGCGCTGGTACCAGCCGGCGAGGCGGCGCGGGTCGAGCGCCTCGCCGCCGAAGATGACGAGCCGCAGGATGAGCCGGTCGCGCCCGCCGCGATCCTGATCGGCCCGGTCGAGGGCGGCGAAGGCGGAGGGCGTCTGGTTGAGCACCGTGACGCCTTCCTCGGCGAGCAGGCGCAAAAAAGCGGCGGGGTCCCGTGTCGTGCTCTCCGGCACGATCACGAGACGCCCGCCGTGGAGCAGAGCTCCCCAGATCTCCCAGACCGAGAAGTCGAACGAGACGGAATGGAACAAGGTCCAGACATCGCTGGACCTGAAGCCGAACCAGGCTTGCGTCGCGCTGAAGAGCCGCGTCACGGCGGCATGCTCGATGGCGACGCCCTTCGGCTTGCCGGTCGAACCGGAGGTGTAGATCACGTAGGCGAGGTCGCTGGCCGCCGCCGCGCGGCGGGCCTGCGAGCCAGGTACCGCCTTCGCCTCTTCGGGCTGATGCGGATCGACCCGCTGCCGGCCGGGCGGCAGCCAGTCGGCATGGGCGGAGGCGATGATGATCGAGGCGTCGGCGTCCTCGACCATGAAGGCGAGGCGCTCGCCCGGATAGGCCGGGTCGAGCGGCAGATAGGCGGCGCCGGCCTTCAGGATCGCGACCAGCGCGACGATCAGGTCGAGCGAGCGCGGCAGGCACAGCCCGACGATCGCGCCTGGACCGGCGCCCATCATGGTCAGTCGCTCGGCCAGTCGTTCGGCGCGCTCGTCGAGCTCGGCATAGGAGAGGTGGGCGGGCCCCAGGGAGAGCGCGACGGCACGCGGTCGGGCGGCGACCTGCGCGGCGAAGAGATCGACCAAGGTTGCCGGCGCGGATGGAGGCGTCTCTTGCCGGGCGGCTGGCTGGCGGGAGGCTCCAGTGACATCGGGAGCGGCGGACGCCCGGGGCCGGCTACGACGCGAAGCCTGGCGGGCGGTTTTCCTGTCGATGGTCTGTGTCATGCATGGAAGGCTATGCGCCAAGCCCGCGCGACAAAATTGGAGCAGTTGGAGTAACGCCATCTTCCCCAAAGGCACCGGACTACGCGCGAATGGTCAGCATCCTGCGGTGTTTCGTGGTGCTCTCAGGGCGCGGATCGTCGGTTCAGCCCCCCATCGCGGGCATGGTCAGTGATGTGCAAGTACTTGATGAAGCGAGCGAAATGGAGACGGCTGAAAGCCGATCCGCGCAAGGCCCGATTTTGTCGGATTCTTTGATGGACAGCCAACGGGCGCGGATGCTCGACGTGTCGATATCCTATTGGCGCACCCAGGCCTCGCCGACGACATTGACCGACCTGGCGCCGCCGCGGCTTGGGACGACGAAGTTCCGGTCCGGAATATCCCAACGCGCCTGCAAGGCGTAGCCCAGCGCGTTGCGGAATTCGGCGAGTTCGCCTTCGCCGAGAACGCGATAGGGCATTCTCCCTCGACCGAAGGATTCCAGCGTGAAGAAGCCGCCGGATGGCGCGAGCGCGACCTTGTTGAGGATGATGTTGCGCGGCGCCCGCGGCAGCTGCGAGACAATCTGCGCGAGGGAGAGGTCGGCGTATTGCAGCGAGCCGGAGCAGAAAAGCAGGTCACATGGCGCCGTCTCGCCCAGCGTGTCGTGAAAGCTGAGAGCTGAGGCCCAAGCTGGTCGCCGAGCGATGCCTTCGCGGCACACTGCCGGCACGTCGACAACCTGCCAATGCAAGCCGTCGGGGTAGGTGAGATGGGTTCCGTAGGCGTAATACTTGACCCCGACATGCCCACCGAAATCGGTTAACGTCTTGAGCGTTCCAGCCCTGATCAGCCGATCGATGAAGAACATCACCGGCCAGTCGAAGGCCTGGACCTCTTTGAATGTCTCAAGATTGACCTGAACGATCTCCGCATCGTCGTATTCCGCGCGCGGACGTCCCGCCAGGAAAGCGATCGCGGCCGCCCTCGTTTCGAAGCAGCCCCAGTGCCGGCCATATCCGATCCGGAACAGGTCGTTGAGCAGGTCCGACCTCCGGGCCTGTTTCAGTACTGGCATGGACCATATGCTCGCCACGATGAACCCTCCGTTTCGTCGCTATAGGCGGCCGATGAAGTTGGTCGCCGGCACAGCGAACAGGATGGCGAGGACGAGCAGCATGAGGATCACCGTCGAGCGCAAGCGCGTCGGGGCGGCAGCGCCATGCGGAAGAGGCGCCGGCGAGCTGGGCATCGGCGTCTCGTTCAGGGCGGGGCGCGGTGGCATCCGCCTTGCGGGCGCGCCGAACACCGCCTTGGTCAGTTCCGCGCCGCCTTCGTCGATAGCGAGCCAATGCTTCGAGAAGGCGGAGTGCCGGATTGCCGGAAGCGACGTGGAGGCGCGGGCCTTGCTGCCATCGTCCCGGCTGTGCTTCTCCGAACTGGTCAAGAATCCCTCCGTTTTGGCCGGTGGAGCGCCGTCGCCTCTCGTTCGGCCGGAGCCGGACATTGCAGTCAGAGTTGTGGCCGCATCTCGTCGACGCGAATGACGTCGTCCTCGCCGAGATAGCTGCCGTTCTGCACTTCGATCAGCTCGAGCGGGCCGGGGCCGCTATTCTCCAGCTGGTGCACCGCGCCAAGCGGGATGAAGATGTGCTCGTTCTTTCCGAAATGGCCGACGGTCTCGTCGACCGTCACAGTGGCGGTGCCGCGCACGACCACCCAATGTTCCGAGCGGAAGCGATGCTTCTGCAGCAGCAGGCGCCCGTTGGGGGCGACGATCATGCGCTTGACCTGGAAGCCGTCGCCGGCATCGACGATCTGGTAAGACCCCCAGGAACAGTGAACGCTCGCATGCGTCTCCGCCTGGCTGCAGCCCTTGCTGCGCAAGAGCTCGACGACCTGCTTGACCTCGCCCGCCCGGTTGCGGTCGGCGACCAGCACCGCGTCGCGGTTCGCGACCACGATCAGGTCCTCGACGCCGAGCACGGAGGTCATCGGCCCATCGGTCGAGACCAGGCAGTTATGCGCGTCGACCAATTCGACATTGCCACGGCGGGCGTTGCCGCTGCCGTCGCGATCGCTCAGCGCCCATAGCGCGTCCCAGCTGCCGATATCGGACCAGCCGCAGGCCATGGCGATGACCGCAGCCCGGTCGGTGCGCTCCATGACGGCGAAGTCGATCGAACGCTTCTGCGCCCCGACGAACCCCTCCAGCGCCAGCGCGAAGGCGCCGGCCTCGTCGGTTCCGTTCGCGACGGCTGTTTCGACCGCGCTCACCGTCGCCGGTTCGAGGGCACGGTACTCCTCGATCAGGCTGCGCGCGCCAAACAGGAAGTTGCCGGAGTTCCACAGCCAGCGCCGACGCAGATATTCGGCCGCGCGACGCTCGTCCGGCTTCTCGGTGAAGCGCTCGACCTGCCGAGCTTCGCCTTCGAGCACCATTCCGGGCTCGATCCAGCCATAGTCCGTGCAGGCATGCTGTGCCGCCACCCCGAAGGTGACGAGGCGCCCGGCGCGAGCGGCGGGCAGGCCGCTGGCGACGGCATGCCGGAACGCCGCGCGATTGGTCACGATATGATCGGAGGCGACGACGAGGACGGTGCTGTCCGCCTGCTGGCCTTCTGCGATCAGGCAGCCGGCGAGGATGGCGGGGCCGGAATCGCGCCGGTCGGGTTCGAGCACGATCTCGGCCTCGGCGCCGATCTCCGCCAGTTGCCGCTCGGCCAGGACGCGGTGATTGCGGTTGGTCAGGACGAGCGGCGGCTCGAACAGCTTGTGACGCAGGCGCAGGACGGTGTCCTGGAAGGTCGAGCGCTCGCCGAGCAGCATGGCGAACTGCTTGGGCAGGGAGTTGCGCGAGGTCGGCCACAACCGCGTCCCGGCGCCGCCGCACATGATGATCGGGCGAATCTTCGCAGGCATCTGGGGACCTCGTGACGGAAGCTGCGCGGGGATCATTGCTGGCTGGCAAGGCCCGTCAGCGAGCGCATCGGTGTCTTTGCCGCATCTCCGGAGAGCCCGCCCTCGATCGATCGCGCCTTCGGAGCGACCTGGACGATGTCGCCGGGCTGTAGAGTGGTTTCGAATTTCGCCTGGATCGTCACCGGCGTGAGCCCAGACTGTCGCGTGATCCTGATGTCCCAATCGGCTGCTGCGCCGGAGCCCTCGCTCGCGACCAGCCGACGCCGCCGGTTTTCGGCGATCTCGCGTGCGGTCGGGAGAGTGCGCTCGACCTCGAGGATCTTCTGCCGCGTCTCCTGAAGCTCCAGGACGACGCGGCGCATATAGGTGGTATCGAGCTCGCGCAGCCGCAGCGTCAGCTCGCCGAGCGCCGTCTCGCTCTTGGCCAGTTCCGCCCGCAGGCGCGCGGCTTCGCCCTGCGTGCGGGCATAGTCGCGCTCGCGCTCGACCTGGACGGTGCGCAAGCCATGGCCGGTCGTCGCCAGCTTGTTGTATTCGCTCGATTGCTCGCGCGTCAGCTCGACCTGCCGCTCGACCAGTCGGGCTTGCTCGGTCAGGGCGGCCTTTTCGGAGGCGAGCCGGGCGACCTGCTGGCTCAGCAAGTCGCGCTCGCCCTCGCGGGCCCGGCGCTGGAAGTCCAGGATCTCCTGCTCGCCGGCGAGGATCTGGGCGCTGCCCGCGATGCGCACATCGGGTACCAGCTGCTTCACGCCGTCGCGTTCGGCTTCCAGCCGCATACGCCTTGCCATCAGCGTCTGGAGCGAGGCGTTGAGCAGTTGCTCGCGCTCATCGGCGAGCAGGAGCTCCGATTTGAGCACGGCGAGAGATTCGTCGCCGACCCGGTAGCCGCCGGCCAATGCGACCGCTGCGAGGACGTTGAGCCCATGCCGGAACGGATAGGTCCCCGGGGAGCGGACCTCGCCCATGATGTAGACCGGCTTCAACTCGGCGACCCGCAGGCTGACCACGGCGTCGCGCAGATATCCATCCATCAGCGCGCTGCGGATGCGGGCTTCCGCTTCAGGCGCCGAGAGCCCGGCGATCCGGATCCGCCCGGCCAGCGGCATGTTGACCGCGCCCGAGCCGTCCAGGACGAAATCGCCGGACAGATCCGTCTGGCCGAAGACCGAGATCGTGACCTTGTCGCCGATTGACAGCGTGTCGGCGGCGTCGCGTTCTGCGGCCCAGGCGGTCGCGATCAGGAGCAGCATCGTGGCGAGCAGGGCCAGGACGAGCGGCCAGAACCGGTGTCGCCCCGATCGGGCGGCGAGCGCCAGGGTTCCATCTGCGGGGCGAAGATTCCGGGAATGAATTGACGCGTCCAAGGCTAGCTCCGACCGTCCTGCCCAAAGCATGGCGCTGCGATGCGGGCAGGATGTCAGGACCGGCTGCGTTTTCCGCTTCGGCATTCAGGCCAAGGCGCGTCGCCACCGGATTAATCCTATTGTCGAAAAGAGGGACCGATGTCGGGCCAAGGCGCGGCGCCGCGTCGCGTGGGAAGTAGCCCTTCCTCGTTGCCGCCGGGGCTCTCACCTCCCAAAGCGTCCTTTGAGAACGCCACGCTTGCAGCAAAGCTTTCGGCTCCCTCCCGTGTACGATCCGGCGGAGCTCAGACATGCAGAAGCGTATCCTCGTCACTGGCGGCGCCGGCTTCGTCGGCTGTCATCTCTGCGAGCGCCTGGTCGCGCAGGGGCATCAGGTCCTGGCGGTCGACAACTATTATACGGGGCGGCGGGAGAACCTCAGTGCGCTGCTCGGCCAGCCCAATTTCGAGGTGCTGCGGCACGATGTGACCTTCCCGCTCTATCTCGAGGTCGACGAGATCTACAATCTCGCCTGTCCCGCCTCGCCGGTGCACTACCAGCGCGATCCGGTGCAGACCACGAAGACGAGCGTGCTCGGCGCGATCAACATGCTGGGCATGGCCAAGCGGCTCGGCATCCCGATCCTGCAGGCCTCGACGAGCGAGATTTATGGCGACCCGGACGTGCATCCGCAGGTCGAGAGTTACCGTGGGCTCGTCAGCATCAGTGGGCCGCGCGCCTGCTACGATGAAGGCAAGCGCTGCGCCGAGACGCTCTTCTACGATTACAAGCGACGTCACGGCGTCGAGATCCGCATCGCCCGCATCTTCAACACCTACGGGCCACGCATGAATCTCGAGGATGGCCGCGTCGTCTCGAACTTCATCGTCCAGGCGCTGCGCAACGAGCCGATCACGCTCTATGGCGATGGCCGGCAGACACGCGCCTTCTGCTTCGTCGACGATCTGGTCGAGGGGCTGATGCGCCTCATGAACGTGACTCAGCCGCTGGATGGCGCGGTCAATCTCGGCAACCCGGTCGAGACCTCCATGGCCGAGATCGCCGAGCTGATCGTCACGCTGACGGGCTCGCGCTCGCAGATCGTCTACCGGCCGCTGCCCCAGGACGACCCGCGTCAGCGCTGCCCCGACATCAGCAGGGCGCAGGAGCTGCTGCACTGGGCGCCGAAGGTGCCGTTGCAGGAAGGGCTCGAGCGCACGATCGCCTATTTCGACGGCGTGCTGTCGGCGATGCACGATCCCGTGCGGCATGTCGAGGTCGCGAGGGCGAGCTGATGGCGCCGGGCGACCCGCTTCCTCGCGCCCGCATCATGGGCGTGAACGTCAGCGCCATCACCATGGCGGACGCCTTGCGCACGGTCGAGGACTGGATCGGCCGGAGGGCGCGAAACTACGTTTGCATCACCGGCGTCCACGGCGTGATCGAGAGCCAGTCGGACCCCAGGCTCATGGCGATCCATGAGCGCGCGGGGATGGCGACGCCGGACGGCATGCCCCTCGTCTGGATGGCCCGCAAGCTCGGCCATGGCCGGACCGAGCGGGTCTACGGACCGGAGTTGATGTTGCGCCTCACCGAGCTGTCGGCCGAGAAGGGCTACCGCCAATACTACTTCGGTGGTGCGCCCGGCCTCGCCGAGCGACTGCGCGAGCGTCTCACCGCGCGCTTTCCGGGGCTCACCGTCGCCGGCACGTTCTCGCCGCCGTTCCGGCCCTCGTCGACGCAGGAGGACGAGGAGATCGTGCGGATGATCAACGCGGCTCGGCCGGACATCGTCTGGGTCGGGCTCAGCACGCCGAAGCAGGAATACTGGATGGCCGGGCATCTCGACCGGATCGAGGCGCCGGTCATGATCGGCGTCGGCGCCGCCTTCGATTTCCTCGCCGGCACCAAGCGCCAGGCCCCGGCCTGGATGCAGCAGCGTGGCCTCGAATGGCTGTTTAGGCTGCTGTCGGAGCCGCGGCGGCTTTGGCGGCGCTATGGCAAGATCGTGCCGCAGTTCATGGTCGGCGCCAGTCTGCAACTTCTGCGGCAGAAGACTGCGCTTGCCGCTGACCCTAAGAGACAGGTCTAATCCCAAGAGATAGGTCGTCCCAAAGGGGGTATAGTCGGTTTAACCACCTGATTTAAAAAGATAATAACGCTATCACGGAGTTCCATTCTTCAGTGGAGCGAAGTAATGTCCAGGAAATCCGTGCTGGTTACAGGTGCTGGCGGCTTTATCGGCTTCCATCTTGTGAATTACCTGAAAGATCGAGGCTATTGGGTCCGAGGGGTCGATATCAAGGATCCGGAGTATCAGGCCAGCTCAGCGGATGAATTCCGTCTTCTGGACCTGCGCGAGATGGACGATTGTCGCGAGGCCGTCCAAGGCATGGATGAGGTCTACAACCTCGCCGCGGACATGGGCGGCATCGGCTACATCTCCGGCGCGCACGCCTCGATCACCTACAATAACACGATGATCAGCGCGCAGATGCTGAAGGCAGCGTTCGACGCCAAGGTTCAGCGCTTCCTGTTCTCCTCCTCGGCCTGCGTCTATCCGCAATATCTCCAGGATGTGCCCTCGGTCGTGCCGCTTAAGGAAGACGATGCCTTCCCCGCCGATCCCGAGCCGGGATACGGGCTGGAGAAGCTCTACACCGAGAAGCTGTGCGAGTACTTCACGCAGGATTACGACTTCCAGACCCGGCTGGTCCGCTTCCACAATGTCTACGGGCCGCTCGGCACCTGGGACGGCGGCAAGGAGAAGGCGCCGGCCGCCATCTGCCGCAAGGTCGCGATGGCGAAGTCGGGCGATGCGATCGAGGTCTGGGGCGACGGCAAGCAGACCCGCTCCTTCATGTACATCGACGACTGCGTCGAGGGCATCTATCGCATCATGCGTTCGGATTATTCCGGGCCGCTCAATCTCGGCACGGACGAGCTGGTAGACGTCAACGGTCTCGTCGACATCATCGCCGATGTCGCCGGCAAGACGATCCAGAAGCGCCACAACACCAATCGTCCGCAGGGCGTGCGCGGTCGCAACAGCGACAACAACCGCCTGCGCGAGGTGCTGGGCTGGGAGCCCTCGATCCATCTCAGGCAGGGACTGGTCCCAACCTATGCCTGGATCTCCGGCGAGGTGAACGCCAGGGCCGAGCGCGAGGCGGGCGTCGAGCAGATCCCCACGATCGCGGCGCAGTAGCGCGCCCGCTCTTTCATGCAGCCGAGCGAGACCGCGGGAGCTTGTCATGCCGGATATCATCACGACTGTCGTGCCCGCCTCGATCGGTATGGCAAAACCGGGCCGGCCGCTCGGCGCCAACGTCACTCCGGCGATGCGACGGCGAGTTGTCGCCGCATCGCTGATGCTCGGAGACCTCGTCACCCTGACCATCGTCGCCGGTGTCCTGCAACTCGGCGCGGTCGTCGCAGCGTCCGATACCGACACGAACATGGCGAGCCTGGTCCTGGTCTGGGCATTGGCCCTGTGCGGCGCCCTCGGCGGTTTCGGGCTCTACGGTTCGGAGCGGGCCGAACCGGTCGACCGCCTGCGCCGGCGCACGCTCGGCAATGGCGTCGCCGCCGCCGTGGTGCTCGTCTGGCTGCTGGTCGATGATCCATCCAATCACCTCTGGGGCTTCGTGGTCGCCGGCGCGGGATTGACGGTCGTGCTCGGCTATTATGTCGAGGCGCTGATCCGCGGCTCGCTGCTGCGGCGCGACCTCTGGACCGCGCCGACCGTGCTCTATGGCACGATGCCGGCCTGCATCGCTTTGGCGCGCGATCTGGCCTCGCGGCCGGAGCTTGGCCTGAGGCCGGTCGCCATCCTCACCGATGACGAGGGCGATGCGCTCGCCGATGCGTCGGAGCGCTCCGACCTGCCGGTGATCACCCGCGGCCAGGCCAATATCATCTCGCCGGGGATCGAGGTCGCCCTGTGCGCCTCGGGCGATCTCCATGTCGAGAAGGCGGACTGGTTGGCGCGCCAGCCCTTGCGCCAGATCTTCGTCGTCCACGACGCCTCGATGCTGCAGGTTCTCAATCCGCAGTTGCGGGCAATGGGCGGGCTGCTCGGGCTCGAACTGCGCAGCGCCATCCACATGCCGCGCAATCTGCGCCTGAAGCGGGTGCTCGACCTCGTCGTCGCGATTCCGATCGCTTTGCTGGCCCTGCCGCTGGTCGCGCTGCTCGCGCTCGCGGTGAAGGCGGTCGACAACGGCCCCGCCTTCTATGCCCAGCCGCGGATCGGGCGGAACGGACACGTCTTCAAGGTCTACAAGCTGCGCAGCATGTATGCCGATGCCGAGGCGCGGCTCGCCGCGCATCTGGCAGCCGACGGCGCGGCGCGGCAGGAATGGGAGCGCTTCTTCAAGCTGTCGAACGATCCGCGGATCCTGCCGAAGATCGGGCAGTTCATCCGCCGCTCCAGCCTAGACGAGCTGCCGCAGCTCTGGAACGTCCTGCGCGGCGATATGAGCATCGTCGGGCCGCGGCCGTTCCCGGCCTACCATAACCAATGCTTCGATACCGCCTTCCAGGCGCTGCGGACCAGCGTGCCGCCCGGCCTGACCGGTCTCTGGCAGGTGACGGACCGGAGCGATGGCGACCTCGCCGTCCAGAAGCGGCAGGACAGCTTCTACATCCACAACTGGTCGTTCTGGCTCGATTTCTACGTGCTGCTGCAGACCGTTCCCGCCGTCCTCAACGGCCGGGGCGCGAAATAGCGCACAGGCGACTTCCGCTCGGGCTGGCCTCCGCGGAATGGCGGCCAGCCCCGATCGACATCTCGGCTCAATCAGCAGGCGAGGCACCGGACAATGGATCTCTTCAGCGACATGCGAAGCCACCGTGCGCCCGCGACGCTCGCGAAGCACTACGATGCGGTGACCTTCGATTTCCTGTCGATGCTCTGGCGGCGGCGGTGGCTGATCCTCGCCGTGACCGGCGTGACCGTGCTGGTTGCCGCGCTCTACGCGATGGTGACGCCGCAGCGCTACACGGCCGACCTCGTCCTGCAGTTCGATTTCACGCGCGAAGACAATGGCGGCGGTGGCAAGGTCAGCAGCGTCGCGCTCGAAGCGTCCACACTGGTCGAGAGCGAGGCGCGGATCATGCGCTCGCTCGCCACGGCCCGTGCCGTCGCCTCGCGCCTTGGCCTCGACCAGGCGGCGCCGAGCCAGCCCTCGGCGATCGCCAGCCTGTTCTCTGGGGCGGCCGAGCTGGTCTTCCCGTCCGCGGTGCGCAACACCCTGCGTAATCTTGCTGGCTTCGGCGGCGGATCGTCCGAGCCGACCGCGCGTGACGTCGCCGCCCAGAAGCTGCTGAGCGCGCTCGGCGTGAGCAACGACACCAAGGCCTATCTGGTCACGCTGACCTATCGTGACACTGATCCCGATCGTGCGGCGCTGATCGTCAACGCCTTCGGCAACGAATATCTGCGCCGCAAGATGGAGGCGACCGCCAACGCCTCGCAACGCTCCAGCCAGTGGTACGGCGCGCAGGCCCAGGAGGCGCGCGCCAATCTGGCGAGGATTGACAAGGAGATCGAATCCTTCCGGATCAGGACCGGCTTCGTCGAGCTCGGGCAGGACGGTGCCGACATCCAGCAGCAGCAGCTTCGCGACATGCTGACCCAGCTCAACACGGTCTCCGCGACGCGGCTTGCCGAGGAGACCCGCCTGCAGCGTGCGCAGGTTTCGCTGGCCGCCGGCAACATCCCGCAGACCAGCGATCTCGGCAGCTCGCCGGTGGTTCAGCAGCTCCTCGACGAGGAGGGCAAAGCGCGCCGTGCTCTCGACGAGATGGTCTCAGTCTCGGGCGAGCGTCATCCCGCCGTGCAGCGGCTGCGGCTGTCGCTGAGCGCCGTGCAGGAGCGCCTGCAGAAGCAATTGGCGCAGTCGGTCGCCAATATCGAGACCGACGTCCAGGCCGCGCGCGCCGCCGAGTCCGCGCTGCACGAGAGGGTCGCCGCATTGCAGACCAAGTCGATCGAGGCGAGGGGGCTCGAGGGCCAGCTGCGCACCCTGCAGGCCGAAGCGACGGCGGCGCGCGACCGGCTGAAGCAGCTCTCCGATGCCCATCAGCAGGCCAGCGCCGTGAGCGAACTGCGGCCGATCATCGCCCAGATCGTCGCGCCGGCCGATATCCCGTCGCTGCCGAGCTCGATCAAGCCGTCGCTGGTACTCGGGCTCGCCGCGTTCGGCGGGCTGATGGCCGGGGCCGGACTCTCCTATTTGCTGGAGAAGCGGGATCGCGGCTTCCGCAGCGAGAACGAGTTCTCTGCCGAGACACGGACCAACTGCGTCGGGCTCCTGCCTAATCTGGATCACTACCCCGGCGGGCTGGAGAGCCTGGTCTTCGCCGAGGCGGTGCGCTCGATGGTGGCTGAGCTGTTCCCGTCGAGCAATCCACCCAAATTCGTGCTGATCACCTCGTCGGCGCCCGGAGAAGGCAAGTCCTTCGTCGCCTCCGCGATGGCACGCGTGCTGGCGATGATGGGCCAGCGCGTGCTCGTGGTCGACGGCTCGCCCCGGCGCCTGCTGCTCGGCCAGAATTTTCCACACGAGGCGCTGCTCGACCAATGCCTGCCGCAGGTCGGCGATGCGGGCGGCCCGGGGACGAGCCCGGTCGCGACGGTTCGGCGCGCCTCCGGTCTGCGCGACAGCCAGAACGTCTATTCGAACCCAGCTTTCGAGGCGATGCTGCGCGAGGCGCGGGCGCGCTACGACGTCATCCTCTTCGAGGTGGCGCCCGTGCTGCTCTCGGCCGACAGCGCCTTGCTGCGCGAGCACGCCGATACGGTGCTGCATGTCGTCAGATGGAACGACACGCTGAAGAGTACGGTCTCCGCCACGCTCGACCACCTCGCCAGATTGGGGCTGGACGTCGCTGGCGTCGTGCTCAACGGCGTCGATCTCGAGGAGCAGGGCCGCTACGACGTCTCCGACCGCGGCCGCGTCTACCGCAATTACAAGTCCTTCTATCAGGCCTCGGCATGAGCAGGCGCCTGCATCGTTACGCCGCGCTGCTGGCTACCCCGGATCTCGGAGCGTGGGCGGCGGCGTCGCCAAGCGGCGGCTTCAGCTGCCGGGCCTGCGGCTCGCCCGCCGTCCATCTGCCGAGCGATCTCTCGGCGCAGGCGATGGTCATCTGCGATGGCTGTAAGCGTCCGGTTGCGACCCTTGCCGCCTTCCGCGCTTATGTTGACAGCCTGGCGGCGAACGCCCGGTTCTGCGATCACCACCTGACGGTCTGCCACGCCGACTCAAAGGCAGAACTCGATCAGGCCGTGTTGAGATAGCCGGCTAACCCACCCTAGGTTTCAGGATTGAGGCCGTTTGGTGATCCGATTCGCGGCGCGAACGGGTCGAGCTGGCTGGCGATGCCGTTCCATCAACAGGCTTGGCGGTGCCGCGAGCAAGAAACAATCCATTGATATATTGTGCCAAAAGAAGACGATTAGTCCGTTTGGACTAATCCCTCCGAGTACACGTTCCGGGCGTCGGGTAGAACCGAATCACGGGGGAGGGGTATCTAGGGCTCGATCACTTAGAGTGTTCCAGCCAAAAACGGAGCCCCTTTATGGCCACAATTTACGTCTCGGCAACTGGAAACGACAACAATACAGGATTAAGTGAAGCATCATCTTTCCAGACTCTGGAGCGGGCGATCCAGGCCATGCACCAGAGCGGTGGTGCCGACACGGTCTACCTCGGTGGTGGTATCTACTATGCGCCCAATGCCCTGCAACTGACCTCCGCCGATTCGGGCTCGTCTTTCGTGGCGATGTCCGGAGAGAAGGTCGTGATCAGTGGCGGCACGCCGGTGGGCGGCTGGACGCAAGGATCCGACGGCATCTGGACTGCGCATGTCGCGGCCGAGGATGTCCAGCAATTCACCGTCAACGGCGAGAAGCAGACCGAGAGCCGCTTCCCCGATGTCGACCCGAACGATCCGGTCAAGGGCGGCTGGCTTTGGGGGCAGGACCTGCCGAACGGCTACGACCCCCAGAAGTCGATGGCGTTCGATCCCTCGGATTTCCCGGCGGGTCATGCCCCGCAGGTCGGCCAGACGATCACCGTCTTCGCCGAGAACGGCTATGCCAACGACAAGCTGACCATCGCTTCGGTCAGCGGCAATGTCGTCACCTTTACCTCGGAAGCCAATTACGATCTCGGCCCCGCAAGCCGCTTCTTCATCTCGGAAGCCAAGCCGGACGATGTCGGCGAGTGGTCCTATGACAGCGCCTCGCAGACCATCTCGTACAAGGCGCCCGAAGGCTTCACCGGCGAAGGCGGGGTCGTCTCCGACGCCCACAGCCTGTTCGTCGTCGACGGAGCCGACAAGGTCACCTTCAAGGGCCTGACCTTCACCGATACGGCGGCTGCCTCGGGCGATCCCGAGACGGCGGCGATCGAGGTGCATGACGCGACCGGGCTGGTCATGGACGGCAACCATTTCGTCAATGTCGGTGTCGGCATCGCCCTGCACGGAGACAGCAGCGGCAACCAGATCTCGGGCAACAGCTTCGAGCACATCTGGTCGAGCGCCATCGCGATGACGGCCGGGACCAGCGGCAACCGCGTGACCAACAATGTCATCGACCATTCGGGCGAGGTCTTCGTCCAGTTCGGTGCCATCGACATGCAGGAGTCGGCGAAGAACCAGATCGACCACAACACGATCACGAATGTGCCGCGCTTCGGCATCGCCGAGATCAACTACGATCCCGGCAACCCGTCGGGCGGCAACATCATCGAGTACAATGATATCCGCCATTCCGGCCAGCAGACCCCGGATGTCGGCGCCATCTACCTGTTCTCGGCCGATGACTCCGGCGCGGCGGGAGACATCATCCGCTACAACAACATCGTCGACGCCGGCGGCCTGAACACCAAGGCCGGCGGCTTCGCGGAGAACTGGAGCTCCGGAATCTATCTCGACAACATGGCGAGCAACGCGCAGATCTACGGCAACTTTGTACAGGGTACGAGCTTCGCCGGTGTTTATATCCATGGCGGGTCGAACAACCAGATTCACGACAACACGCTGCTCGACAACGGCCAGTACGGAATCTCGACGGTTGTCGCTGACGACTTCGCCATCAAGGGCAATGAGGTCTATCAGAACTTCATCCAGGTCTCGGCGGACGGCAGCAACACGATCGACACGGATCAGACCGATCCGCGCATGATCCATGGCAACGTCTACTACAACCCCAATGGCGATGAACTGACGATCGCCGATCTCTCGCTGGCTGCATTCCAGCAGCGTGGTGGCGATGCCGGTAGCGCCGTGACGAACCAGGCCGGGTTCGCCAATGTCGGGTCGGGCGACTACAGCTTCATCTCCGGATCCGTGGCGCAAGCGCATGGCATCGAGTCGGCCCCGTTCGGGTCGATCGGATCGTCTCTTACCGGCACGCTGCCTGACGTCGACACCCCTGTGACGCCTCCGGTTACGCCGGAGCCGGAGACGCCGGTGACGCCACCCGTCACGCCTGAGCCGGAGCTGCCCGAGACGCCTCCGGTCACTGCAGAGCCGGGTGAGCCCACGCCGGAGACCCCACCGGTCACCGAGCCGGAAACGCCTGTGACGCCTCCGGTCACCGCCGAACCTGAAACACCATCGACTGAAATCCCCGTGACGGATCCGGGCGAGAACCCGGATGTGATCACGATCCCTGAGGTCCCGTCACTGCCGGACCCCGAACCGGAGACTCCGTCGAATCCGGGCCAGGGCTCGGGCTGGGGTGGCCACCATGGCTGGGGCGGTCACGGCGGTCGCAACAACTGGTTCCAGGAGATCTGGTCGCGGCGTGACGACGACGATGACGATCGTGGCGGCGGTCGCAACGGTGGCCGGGGACGCCGAGACGACGACGATGATCGCGGCGGCCGCAACTGGCTGCAGGAGATCCGGTCGCGTCACGACGACGACGGCAACGACCAGAACCACCAGCAGTCCCACTGGCACTGGTAGTCTTCGGGCGCTGCTGGAGCACGCTCCAATCAGCTTGCATCGCAATCTGATTGGATCCGGCTCTCGAGAGATGGAGTTCCATCTCTCACCCTAGCTCAGAGACCGTCTTACCGATCGGCTTGCGGCACGAGCCGATCGGAACGGGCTCAGAGGCAACCCGGCCATCGCGGCCGGGTTGCCGCTCTCCAGGGTCAGTCGCGTCGCGTCTCGAACCTCTCCCACGATCGACGCGCAGGTCGGCCCCCCGCCGGTCGCGATCGCACATGGAAACCGACGAATGCTTTCGCAAACGGTCCGCAAACTGACGCCCGCATTTGCCTCGCTCTTCGGGCTCTCCTTCGTGCTCAATCTCTTCGTCTTCGTGTCGCCGATCTACACGATGCAGATCTACGATCGGGTGCTGACCAGCCGGAACGGCACCACCCTGGTCATGCTGTCGCTGATCGTGCTCGTCCTGTTCGCGGCCTATGCCGCGCTCGAGCATTTCCGTAGCCGGGCGCTGGTCCAGCTCGGTGTCTGCGTGGATCGGGCGCTGTCCGAACCGGCTTTCGAGGCGGCCTTTCAGGGCGCGCTCAACGCGAAGGGCTCGCCGACCTCGCCCATTCGCGATGTCGAGACGCTGCGGGCGACGCTGTCCGGCAACCTCGTTCCGACGCTGATGGATGCGCCCTGGATCCCGATCTATCTTGGCCTCTGCTTCATCCTGCATCCGGCGATCGGCGCCGTCGCCACGCTCGGCGCCCTCGCGATCCTGGGCGTTGCCCTGCTGAACGAGCGCATCACCAAGGGCTCGCTGATCCGCGCCTCCGAGCTTGGCCATGGCGCGAATGAGCGGTTGAGCGCCTCGCTGCGCAACGCCGAGGTCATCAAGGCGCTCGGCATGGGCCAGCCGATCCGCGGCGAGTGGCAGCGCCAGCGCGGGCAGGCATTGACCTATCACACTGCCGCTGCCGATTGGGGCGGGACCCTGCTGGCGGTGACCAAGCTGTTGCGGCTCGCCCTGCAATGCGCGGTCCTTGGTGTGGGCGCCTACCTTGCGATCAATCAGAGCATGGCCGCAGGCGCGATGTTCGCCGCATCCCTGATCATGGGTCGGGCGCTTGCGCCGATCGAAGGTGCCGTTGGCCAATGGAAGAGCTTCGTCTCCGCGCGCAGCGCCTTCCAGCGGCTCGGTACCACCCTGAAGGCGCCGTCTGAGGGCGCCGGGCCGATGACGCTGCCGCAGCCGGCCGGCGCGCTGCGCGTCGAGGGGCTGAGCGTGCGCGCCCCGAACGGGAACGCCTTGCTGCTGCACAATGTCTCCTTCGAGGTGGAGCCCGGCGAGATCGCGGCGGTGGTGGGATTGACCGGTTCCGGCAAGTCCTCGCTGGCGCGCGCACTGGTCGGCGTCTGGCAGCCGGTCCAGGGCGTGGTACGGCTCGACGGCAACGACATCCGGCATTTCCCGGACGAGCAGCGCGGCCGCATCCTCGGCTATCTGCCGCAGGATGTGGAGCTGTTCGCCGGCAGCGTGCGTGACAATGTCACCCGCTTCGATCCCGACGCGACGGACGAGGCCGCCGTCTCTGCCGCCTCGGCCGCGTCCGCGCATGAGTTGATCCAGAGCTTCCCGGACGGCTATGCGACGCAGATCGGGGAGGGCGGGGCGACGCTCTCCGGCGGGCAGCGGCAGCGCATCGGGTTGGCTCGGGCGCTTTACGGCCAGCCGGCGCTGATCGTGCTCGACGAGCCGAACGCCAATCTCGACATGGACGGCGACGCGGCGCTGGCGCGGGCCTTGGCGGGTCTGCGTGATGCCGGTGCGATCGTGGTCGTGGTCACCCATCGTCCGCAGCTGCTCTCGCAGGTCGACAAGATCATCCTGATGCAGAAGGGCCAGGCGGTAAGGGTCGGTGGGCGCGACGAGATCCTCCCGATCCTGCTGCAGCCGGGCAGCGGTGCACGTATCCAGCCGCCGCAGCGCGGCCAGACAGGGCAGGTCGAGCCGCTTGCGGCAGCGAGGTTGGCGCGTCGATGAACTCCGTCATGAGCAAGATGAAACCGATTCTGGACAGGATGAAGCTGACCCTGAACGGGGTGGATTGGCGCGGGCGTTTCGAGCCATTGCGCGCGGTGGTAGGGCGGTGGCTCGCCCGCACCGGCGCCCCCGTAGAGGCCGGCGGCGATTGGCGTGCGCCCGTCCGCAAGGGCTACATCGTGGTCGGCCTCGCGCTCGGCGCGGGCGGGCTCTGGTCGGTGACGGCGCGTCTCGACAGCGCCGTCGTGGCGCATGGCAGCGTCGTCGTCGAGAGCGACCGCAAGGCGGTTCAGCATCTCGAAGGCGGTCTCGTCGAGGCGATCGCGGTGCGCGATGGCGCCGACGTCAAGGCGGGCGAGATCCTGCTGCGGCTCGATACCACGCATGCGGCGGCGCAGCGCAGCGTGGCGCGGCTCGGCGTGCTGCAGGCTCTGGGTGAGGAGGCGCGCCTCACGGCCGAGATCGACCGCCTCGACCGCATCACCTTCCCGAGCGAGTTGATGGAGGCCGGCGAAAGCAAGGAGGCGCGCCGGATCATGCTCGACCAGGAGCGCCTGTTCAAGGAACGCCAATCCGCGCAGAAGCTGGAAGTCTCGATCCTGAAGGAGCGGCTGACGCAATCCGAGAAGCAATACCAGTCGAGCGAGGCCCAGCGCGAGGCCGCGATCGGGCAGGCTGCCAGCATAAATGACGAGCTCAGCAACCTGCGACCTCTCGCCGACAAGGGCTATGTCGCCGCCACCCGCATCAACCCGCTGAAGCGATCGCTGACCGACCTGCAAGGCCGCATGGGCTCGCTCGAAGCCGATCTGGCGCGGTTGTCGGTCGCCAATGACGAGATCCGGCTGCAGATGAACCAGATCGGCCTTCGCGCCACGGAAGAGGCCTCGACAAAACTGGCTGAAATCCGGGTCAAGCTCGCCGATGCCCGGGAGAAGCTGCGCATCGCCGAGGACGTGCTGGCGCGCGCCGAAGTCCGTGCGCCGCGCGCCGGACGGGTCGTGGCCTCGAAGGTCCACACGGTGGGCGCGGTGGTGAAGCCGGGCGAGACCCTGATGGAGATCGTGCCGCAGGATGACGACCTCATCGTCACCGCCAAGGTCTCGCCGATGGATGTGAACAACCTCCATCCGGGCATGGCCGCGGAGGTGCGCCTGCCGTCCTTCAAGGGCCGCTCGACGCCCTTCACCGTCGGCGAGGTGAAGTCCGTCGCCGCCGACGCGCTGCGCGACGAGGTTCTGCAGCAGATGGTCTACGAGTTGCGCGTCAGCGTCTCGGCCTCGGGCTTCCCGCCGAAGGTCCGGGCCAAGCTCAGGCCGGGCATGCCGGCCGAGGTCTATGTGCCGACCGGTGAGCGCACCGCCATCGCCTATCTGATGCAGCCGCTGGCCGACTCGATGCGCTCAAGCTTCAGGGAGGAGTGAGGCGGGCGCGGAAGGGGTAGGGCTAAGGGGGAGACAGTTGCCGGAAGTGGTGGCAACTTCGCTTGAGGGATCAGCCGAGATGGCGGCTTGAGCACGCCGGTTTCTCTCCCAGAATTGCGGCGCGATCAGCAGCCGCTTTTCCGGGAGCCGGACCCCATGCCGAAGATTGTCCCTGTCGTGATGTGCACCGGAAACGGCAGCAGCCTGTGGCCTGCCGCACGCGACACGATGCCCAAGCAGTTCATTCCGCTGTTCGGGCGGGATTCCACCTTCCAGCGCACGCTTCGACTCCTGTCCGACATCAGCGTATTCGAGCTGCCGATCGTGGTGGTGAGCGCCGAGCATCGCTTCACCGTCGCCGACCAGTTGCAGGCGATCGGCCTGCGCGCCGAGATCGTGCAGGAGCCGGCCGGGCGAGGCGCGCATTCCGCCGCGACGATCGCGGCCGAGCTCGGCCTTGCACGAAGCGAAAGCGCCCTCGTTGGCATCTTTCCGGCCGATCATGTCGTGCAGGATGGCAGGCTCTTCGTCGAGACCTGCGCCAGGGCGGCCGCCGTCGCCGCTCAGGGCCGCATCGTCGCGATCGGGATACCACCGTCCTATCCGGCGACCGCCTACGGCTATATCCGTCCGGGAACGGAGATCGTCGAGGGCGCCCGCGAGGTTGAGGATGTCGCGGCAAAGCCCGATGCGGCGCTGGCGACGCGCTATCTCGCCGACGGTTACCTCTGGAATTCGGGCAATGTCGTCTTCGATGCGGCAACGATGCAGACAAGGCTCCAGGCGGCTGCCAGAGGTGCGATCGGCAACACCGCGACGACGGAAGCGAGTCTCGGAATCCGTATGCTTGAAGCCGATGGTTTCGCTGGCCTTCCGGCGCTTGCGGGAGAACCGTCCGCCCTGGAGTCGGCGGATACGGCTGCGGTGATCGCCGGGCATTTCGGCTGGTCGGATGTCGGCGACTGGAGCGCGGTCTGGCAGCTCTCCGAGAAGGGAGCGGGCGGCAACGTCGTCCAGGGCCGCGGCTATGTGCTCGATGGCGCCAACAATCTGGTCCGGTCCGAGGGCGCGGTCGTTGCCGTCGTCGGATTGGACGATGTCGCTGTCATTGCCACCCGCGACGCCATCCTGGTGACGCCGAAGGCCAAGGCCGACAAGGTCAAGGACGTTGTCGCGATGATCGCGGCGGGCCATGAGCCGGAAGCCGCCAGCCACCGCGAGATCCACCGGCCCTGGGGCAAGTACCTGTCGGTCGATCTCGACGAGCGCCATCAGGTCAAGCGCATCACGGTCAAGCCGAACGGTGTCCTGTCCTTGCAGAAGCATCATCATCGCGCCGAGCACTGGGTCGTGGTCCGCGGCACCGCGCAGGTGACGCGCGACGACGAGACGATCCTCGTCCACGAGAACGAGGCGATCTACCTGCCGATCGGCTGTGTCCACCGCATGGCCAATCCGGGCAAGATTCCGCTCGAGATCGTCGAGGTGCAAGTCGGCTCCTATCTCGGCGAGGACGACATCATCCGCATCGAGGACATCTATCAGCGCTGCTGATCGCCGGAACTGGAGCCAACCTTCCAGTTGCCTCGACGATTTCCGTCCCGAGCAGGTCGTCGGGTGCAGGTGCTCACCCTGTTTCAAATAATTAGCATTGACTAATGAATTAGTGATTGCTAATTGATTGGTCATGCTTGAGATCGCCTCTGTCTCCACCGTCATGCGCGCGCTCGCCGATCCGACGCGGCGAGCCGTGTTCGAACGGATCTCCGCTTGCGACGAGATCACCGTAGCGGAATTGACCCGCGGCAGCGGCGTCACGCAGGGCGCCATCTCACAGCACCTCAAATCGCTGAAACAGGCCGGCCTCGTCGCCGAGCGGCCGGAAGGCCGCAACGTCTTCTACCGCGCCGAGCCGGAAGGGCTGGCGCCGCTCGTCGACTGGATCGGCCATTACGGCCTGTTCTGGCGCGAGCGCTTCGCCAACCTCCGCAGCCTTCTCAAGGAGATCGATCCATGACCGCTCTCGACCTGCAGCCTGCCACGCAGGACATCGTCGTCGATGAAATCCTTCCGCACGCGCCGGAGACGATCTGGAAGGCCCTGACCTCCAGCGCCCTGATCGCGCGCTGGATCATGGAGCCCTCCGGCTTCGCTCCGGTCGAGGGCACGCGCTTCACCTTCAGGACGACACCGGCGGGCGCCTGGGACGGTACGATCCATTGCCAGGTGCTCAAGGTGATCCCGAACGAGCTCCTGGCCTATTCCTGGAAGGGTGGCGACGACGGCAATGCCGGCTATGGCTCCCGGCTCGACACGGTCGTGACCTGGACGCTGTCCGGGGAGGCGAACGGCACCCGCGTGCGTCTCGTCCACTCCGGCTTCGAGCTGCCGCGCAACGAGGCCGCGTTCACGAATATGGGCCGCGGCTGGAAGACCATTCTGCCGCGCCTCGGCGACGTCGCCGGCGAGGACAATTGACGCGGCAGGACTGCCCCGGCTGCCCAGCATCCCTTCCCGGAGAATGACGATGAGCCATGCCTATACCGGCGGCTGCGCCTGCCGCGCGATCCGCTATGAGATCGCCGCCGAGCCGATCGAGAGCAATGACTGCCAATGCCGCCAGTGCCAGCATCAGAGCGGCACAGGCCACAGCTCCTATCTGAGCTTCGTCGGCGCGCCCGTCACCATCGAAGGCAAGGCCAGCACCTGGGACGTCGTCGGCGAGGGCGGCACGGTCAAGCGCTGCGCCTTCTGCCCGACCTGCGGCTCACCGGTCTACCTGACCTTTCCCGATATTCCCGACCTGTTCATCATCCGCGCCGGCAGCCTCGACGAACCCGGCCGCTACAAGCCGGAGATGGTGTTCTGGCACTCGGTCGCGCAGCCTTGGGACCATGTGCCTCCGGAGACCAGGAAATACGAGAAGCTGCCGCCGCGATGACAGTCTGTTGTCTGGGCCTGCCCGCTCTCAATAGGGCAGGCCGACATAGTTCTCCGCGACGCTGGTCAGCGCGGCCTGCGACTGCGTCAGATAGTCGAATTCGGCGCGCCTGATGCGCTGGTCGAAGGGGCTCGCCTCCGGGAAGAGATGGAGCAGGTTGGTCATCGACCAGGAGAAGCGCACCGCCCTCCAGACCCGCGCCAGCGCCTTCGCCGAATAGGCATCGAGCCCGGCATTCGAGCGCTCTGCATAGTGCTCGCGCAGCGCCTCGAACAGGTAGTGCACGTCGCTGGCCGCGAGGTTCAGCCCCTTCGCGCCGGTCGGCGGCACGATGTGTCCGGCATCGCCGGCGAGGAAGAGACGGCCGAAGCGCAGCGGCTCGGCGACGAAACTGCGCAGGGGGGCGATGCTCTTCTCCAGCGACGGCCCGGGCGTCACCGCCGCCGCGACCTCATCCGGCACGCGCCGGCGCAGTTCGTCGAAGAAGCGCTCGTCCGACCAGGCCTCGACCTGTTCGTCGAGCGGGACCTGGACATAGTAGCGGCTGCGGGTTTCCGAGCGCATCGAACAGAGAGCGAAACCGAACGGCGAACTGGCATAGACCAATTCATGCGCCGCCGGTGGCTGGTCAACCAGCAGGCCGAGCCAGCCGAACGGATAGACTCGCTCGAACGTCTCGATCGCGCCTGATGGCACAGAGGCGCGGCAGATCCCGTGAAAACCGTCGCAGCCGGCGATGAAGTCGCAGGCGATCTCGCGCCGCATGCCGTCGAAGGTGAAGCTGACGCGCGGCGAGTCGCCGTCGAAATCATGCAGCTGGACGTCCTCGGCTTCGTAGAACGTCGTCGTGCCAACGGCCTGCCTTGCCTTCATCAGGTCCTGCGTCAATTCGGTCTGGCCGTAGACCGTGACCTGCTTGCCGGTCAGGCCCTTAAGGTCGAGGCGCTGCAGGCGGCCTTCGAAGGCGAGCGCGAAGCCGTCATGCGGCAGGCCCTCTTCTGCGAGGCGCGCGCCGACGCCCGCTTCGTGCAGCAGGTTGACCGTGCCTTGCTCAAGCACCCCGGCCCGGATGCGCGAGAGCACATAGTCGGCGCTCTTTCGCTCGAGGATGACGTTGTCGATGCCCTGGCGGGTGAGCAATTGGCCAAGCAGCAGGCCTGCTGGCCCCGAGCCGATGATCACGACCTGCGTGCGCATCGCGTCCTCCCATGATTCAACGCGGGCGCAGAGCCCGGTACTTTCACGCGAATCTGCCACCCAATCTGCTTGACCGGAATGGAGCTTTCACCCAACGTCTTGGACGAAACGAACATTGGATTGTGCGATGACACTCGCTTCGGTGCCCGCCTACTGGCTCTATGACGAGCCGCGCGAGCAGCGTTTCCCGGATCCGCTGCATATCGAGCGGATCAGCGCCCGTAGCGCCCCGCGCGACTGGCGGATCGAGCCGCATCGCCATCAGGACCTGGCCCAGTTCTTCCTGATTGCTTCGGGCGGTGGTCTGGTGCGGGTGGACGGCGTGGAGCATAGGCTCATCCCGGGCACCGTCCTGTTGCTGCCGCCCCTGGCGATCCACGAATTCCGTTTCAATCCGGACACTGAGGGTTTCGTCGCCAGCGTCGTAACCTCGACGCTGGCGCCGTTGATCGAGGCCGAGCCCACGCTCGGGGCCGTGCTGAGCGAAGCCTTCGTCGACGGGCGAGGGCCCGGCGACGCCAGCATCGCCGAACTCGCGGCGACCATGGAAGCGGCGCTGGTCGAGTTCAGCCGCAACCGGGGCAGCCGCGAACTCGCGCTTGCCGCCCATGCACGACTGATCGCGATCTGGTTCGCCCGGATTGCGCGCTCGCATGCGGTGGCGAACAGCAGTTCGAACGATGCGCGCGCCGTGCTGGTCAGGCGCTTCATCGAGCGGGTCGAGAGCCATTTCCACTCGCATGAGCCGCTGGATGCCTATGCGGAAGCGCTCGGCGTCACCGGCCCGCACCTTACCCGCGTCTGCCGCGAGGTTCTCGGCCATTCCGCCATGCGGGTGATCCAGGGGCGGCTGATGATCGAGGCGCGGCGCGACCTCGTCTACACCCGCTCGCCGGTCTCGCAGATCGCATTCCGGTTGGGCTTCTCCGACCCGGCCTATTTCTCCCGCTTCTTCGCCGCGCGGGCGGGGATGTCGCCATCGGAGTATCGCGCAGCGGGGTGAGCGGGGTTGCGCTTGTTCTTATTTTGTTCTAGGTGCTGGAGATGGGAAAGCCGTCTCCAGATCTGCCCGATCTGTTCAGTTGGGATCCCCGATGTGGGATCGCGGCGGACCGCGACTGGTCGAAAACCCTAATTGCCCCCGGTTGGGTCAGATACTTCTTCGCGCTGGTGCCGCCGCCGGAGCAGGCCGCGGCAATCCATGCTTTCGCGCATGATCTGCGTAGATCGCACGGTTTGCGCGGGTGGCCGATCGGACCGAAGCGATATCACCTCACCTTGGGTGGCATCGAGCGCTACGGCGGGGCCACCAACGAGGAAATTGCGACCTTGGAGAGGATCGCCGCATCCATGATCGCGTCGAGTTTCACTGTCGCCTTCGACCATGTCGCGGGATATGGCGGCCCGGGCGATCGGCAGGCCATCTTTCTGGAGACGAGCGAGACGTTCCCGCTCCTCGATAGGCTTCAGAGGAGACTATGTCGCGAGATGCAGGCGAAAGGCTTTCGGATGCCATCCAAATTCGGACCACACGTGACGCTGCTCTACGACGAATGCCCATTTGACAAGCCAATAATCCCGCCTGCGAGCTTCCCAGTCCGGGAGTTCGTGCTCATCCGCAGTGTCCATGGTGCAAGCCATCACGACCATCTCGATCGCTGGCCGCTGCGCGATCGCGCCGACGTCGCCTAGGCGCGTTCGCTCTCCGGCGCCGTGCGCGGGACGGTGCGCAGCACCTCTGCCGTGATACCACCGCCAGCAAGGCGTTGACGCCCGCCCATCCCGTCGATGTCGAAGACGAAGAGCGCCGTGTCGCAAAGGCCGCCGAGCCGGTGGATCAATCGCGCTGCCGCCATCGCCGTGCCGCCGGAGATCAGGCAATCGTCGACGATCGCGACCCGGCGTCCCGCCAGCCGCGAGCCCTTCGAGATCACCACGCCTTCGCCGAGTTCGTAATTGGCCATGATGCTGCGCATCACGCCGTTGCGCAGCGAATCGACCTTGCGGATGTCGATGAAGCCAAGGCCGTTGCGATAGGCCAGCGCTCCGGCGAGGCCGAGCCCGCCGATATCGATGCCGGCGAGCACCTCGATTTTGGCCGGGATTCGCGCCGCAAGCGCATCGATGATGGGGCGGGTCAAAGCCGCCTCGCTGGTCGTAATGGAGAGGTCGGGAAAGTCCACGCCGGCCGCGGTATGGTCCTTCCAGGGGCGAAAGGGGATGTCGAGCTTGTCGTCGCTCGCCGCGGCCTGCTGCAACTGCTCGATCATGGCGCGCCCATCCGATTACTTGCTCGCCCGATACGCGCCATCGTTGCCGGCCGGATGACAGGACGCGAGAGACGCCTGATTGTCCGCGCTGCGATCGGCGATGGCAACGAGCGCCTGCTCGAAACACGCAGCTTTCTTGGCCCCCTCCCGCGCCAAATGGCGGGATCGCTTGATCTCCGCTCGGCTGCATGCCACCCCGCGCCGACGGAAATCGAGGACGGTCGGGACGATGGTCACGCTCTACGGCATCAAGAACTGCGACACGATGAAGAAGGCCTGGAGCTGGCTCGACGCACACAAGATCCCTTACGCGTTCCACGATTATCGCGTCTCCGGCATCGATAAGGCGCATATCGAGGCCTGGTGCCGTGAGCTCGGCTGGGAGAAGGTCCTGAACAAGGCAAGCACGACCTTCCGCGAGCTGCCCGAAGCCGACAGGCAGGGCCTCGACGAGAAGAAAGCGATCGCGCTGATGCTAGCGCAGCCGACCATGATCAAGCGCCCGGTGCTCGATCTCGGCGACCGCCGCATCCTAGCCTTCAAGCCGGATGTGTACGAGGCGGCCTTCGCGAAACGGTAGACGTCATTGCGAGCGCAGCGAAGCAATCCAGGAGCAGCAGTGCTCCACGCCCCCTGGATTGCTTCGTCGCTGCGCTCCTCGCAATGACGGTCGGCGTTACGGCTCTTCCGTAGATCGCCGCGCTGGGCTAGGCCGGCGCCCATGACGACGGAATTCAGCTTTCACCTGAACGGCCGGGACGGCGCTGCCCGCACCGGCGAGGTCCGCATGCCGCGCGGCGTGATCCGCACGCCGGCCTTCATGCCGGTCGGCACCGCCGCCACGGTCAAGGGCATGTATCCCGAGCAGGTCAAGGCGCTCGGCGCCGATGTCGTGCTCGGCAACACCTACCATCTGATGCTGCGGCCGGGCGCCGAGCGCGTCGCCAGGCTCGGCGGCCTGCACAAGTTCATGAACTGGCCGCACCCGATCCTGACCGATTCCGGCGGCTTCCAGGTGATGTCGCTCGCCAATCTGCGCAAGCTGACTGAGGAAGGCGTCACCTTCCAGTCGCATATCGACGGCTCGAAGCATGTGCTGACGCCCGAGCGCTCGGTCGAGATCCAGAACCTGCTGGGCTCCGACATCGTCATGCAGCTCGACGAATGCGTCTCGCTGCCTTGCGAGGACAAGGTCGCCGAAAAGGCGATGCACCTGTCGCTGCGCTGGGCCGAGCGCTGCAGGAAGGCGTTCGGCGATCCGGCGGGCAGGGCGCTGTTCGGGATTGTGCAAGGTGGCGCGGTGCCGGCCCTGCGGGTCGAGAGCGCGCGCGAGCTCGCCGCCATGGACCTCAAGGGCTACGCGATCGGCGGGCTCGCGGTCGGCGAGCCGCAGGACGTGATGTTGGCGATGATCGAGACGGTCGAGCCGCATCTGCCGCAGGAGAAGCCGCGCTACCTGATGGGCGTCGGCACGCCCGACGACATCGTCGAGGCGGTCCGGCGCGGCGTCGACATGTTCGACTGCGTGATGCCGACCAGGGCTGGCCGCCATGGCCAGATCTTCACCCGGTTCGGTCGGATGAACCTGAAGAACGCCAAGCACGCCGAGGATATCCGGCCGGTCGATCCGCAATCCTCCTGCCCGGCGGCGAACACCTATTCGCGCGCCTATCTGCACCACCTGGTCAAGGCCGAGGAGATGCTCGGCAAGATGCTGCTGACCTGGGTCAACCTGGCCTATTACCAGGAGCTGATGGCCGGCCTGCGCGCCGCCATCGCCGGCGGCCGCCTGGAAGACTTCGTCGCCGAGACCAAGGAAGGCTGGGCCAGAGGCGAGCCGGCGTGATCGATCCCGGGCTCGGCCTGCTGCTTATGAAGATGGCGGTCGCAGCCGCCATCGTTGTCAGCTGTTCGCTGCTAGCCGAGCGGAGCGGGCCATTGCTCGCGGCGATGATCGCGACGCTGCCGATCTCGGCCGGGCCGGTCTATGCCTTCCTCGCCATGGATCACGACGCCGCCTTCATCTCGGGCAGCGTTTTCGGCAGCATGAGCTCCAATCTCGCCAATGCCGGGCTGTCGCTGGTCTACGTCCTGCTGGCGCAGCGCTTCGGCACAGTGACCTGCCTCGCTGCGGCCCTGCTGACCTGGCTGCTCATCGTCACCGGCCTGCAGAATCTGGCCTTGCCCTTCGTCGTCGTGCTGGCGGTGACGCCGGTCGTCTTCCTGATCCTGTACCGGATCGTCCGGCCCTATCTGGCCGCGCGGCCGCCGATCACGCCGGGCCGCCCCTGGTATGTCATTCCGCTGCGCGCCGCTGCCGTCGCTGCGCTGGCGGGCACGGTCACCACCCTCAGCGCCCGCGTCGGCCCGGCCTGGTCGGGCGTGCTGGCCAGCGCACCGATCGTGCTGTCGAGCCTGATCGCGATCCTGCAGCCGCGCATCGGCGGGCCGGCCAGCGCCGCCGTCATCGGCAACGGCCTCCTGGGTTTGCTCGGCTTCGGCTTCGCACTCGCGCTGGTCCACGTTACGGCCGTGCCGCTCGGCTCCTGGCCTGCGCTCGGCCTCGGCTTGCTGGTCTGTATCGCCTGGAATCTCGGCCTGATGGGACTAGCGCGCCGCCGGGCGGCGCCATGAGGCGACGAACAGCCCAGCGATGATCAGGGCGATGCCGCCGATCTGCAGCCCGCTCGGGATCTCGCCGAGCACGGGGATAGCGAGCAACGTGCCGACCACCGGGATCATCGGCGGGAAGCGTCCCGCGACGGAGGGGCCGAGCACCGGTGTCGACCAGCTCCAGATCCACAGGCCGACGATGACGTTGAGCACGCCCTGATTGATCGCGTGCGCCAGCAGCACCCACCATGGCGCGACGTCGAAGCCGCGGAAATAGAAGGCGAAATAGATCGGCAGATAGACCATCGACAGTACAGAGACGACGGCCGTCGCCTTGAGCGCGTCGACCCGCCAGAGCTGGATCAGCAGCGGATAGCCACCCCAGACCAGCCCGACGCCGAGGAAGCAAAGGTCGCCGAAGACGATGCCCGGATTGGCATGGGTCGTGCCGGCGATGCCGAGGCAGGCGAGGCCGATCAGTACCGCCCCGACGCCGAGCACGAGCTGCCGCGTCAGCAGCGCGCCGAACAGGACGACACTGCCGACGATGCCGATTACCGTGACGGTTCCGGGTCCGATCACCGCGCCATGCGCAGCGGGAGCGTAGGTCAGCCCGGTCATGAGCAGGAAGCTCATCGGGAAGCCGCTCATCACTGCCAGGATCAGGCCGCGCTTCCAGCCGAGGCCGGCGCAATCGCGCAGGCCTCCGGCCATCATGAAGCTGGGCAGGAGCAAGAAGCCGGCCGTGACGAAGCGCAGCGCCAGCATGTCGTGCGAGGAGAGGCCGTTCAGCACCGCATGGCGGCTGACGACGAAATTGGCCCCGAAGATGACCATGGCGAAAGCCATGCCGGCGAAGGCGAGTTGCCGGCGCCGGCGCAGCTTCTCGTCGGAAAGCGGAACGGCTTGATGCATGCTCCGGCTTAGCGTGATGCCGGAGCTGCCGTTAGGGGCCAAACCGCATGGCGCCGCCTATTGCGGCGCAGCATGTCTTCAGGCGAGAGCCTTCAGAGCCGAGCGGCCGGCATAGATCGCCTGAGCGCCGAGCTCTTCCTCGATGCGCAGCAGCTGGTTGTACTTCGCCGTCCGGTCGGAACGGGCGAGCGAGCCGGTCTTGATCTGCCCGCAATTGGTCGCGACGGCGAGGTCGGCGATGGTCGCATCCTCGGTCTCGCCCGAACGATGCGACATCACCGCGGTGTAGCCGGCGCGCTGCGCCATCTCGACGGCGGCCAGCGTCTCGGTCAGGGTGCCGATCTGGTTGACCTTGACCAGGATCGAGTTGGCCGTCTTCGCCTTGATGCCCTGCGACAGGCGGGTGACGTTGGTGACGAAGAGGTCGTCGCCGACAAGCTGGCACTTGTTGCCGACGAGATCGGTCAGCGCCTTCCAGCCCTCCCAGTCATCCTCGGCCATGCCGTCCTCGATCGAGACGATCGGGTAGCCGGCGACCAACTTGGCGAGATACTTGGCCTGCGCCTTCGGGTCGCGGGTTTTGCGTTCGCCTTCATAGACATAGGCACCGTCCTTGAAGAACTCGGTCGCAGCGCAGTCGAGCGCCAGCGCAACGTCTTCGCCGGGCTTGTAGCCGGCCTTCTCGACCGCCTGCATGACGAAGTCGAGCGCCGCTTCCGCCGACTTGATGTTGGGAGCAAAGCCGCCCTCGTCGCCGACATTGGTGTTGTGGCCGGCGTCGTGGAGCGCCTTCTTCAGCGTGTGGAAAATCTCCGCGCCCATGCGCAGCCCTTCGGCGAAGGAGGGCGCGCCGATCGGCATCACCATGAATTCCTGGAAGTCGATCGGGTTGTCGGCATGGGCGCCGCCATTGACGATGTTCATCATCGGCACCGGCAGAACGCGGGCCGAGGTGCCGCCGACATAGCGGTAGAGCGGCAGGCCCGAGGCGTCGGCCGCAGCCTTGGCGACGGCGAGCGAGACACCGAGAATGGCGTTGGCGCCGAGCTTGCTCTTGTTCGGCGTGCCGTCGAGCTCGATCATCGCCTGGTCGATCGCGGTCTGATCCTCAGCGTCCATCGCGACGATCGCTTCGGCGATCGCGACGTTGACGGCCTCGACCGCCTTCAGAACGCCCTTGCCGAGATAGCGGCTCTTGTCGCCGTCGCGCAGCTCGACAGCCTCATGCGCGCCTGTCGAGGCACCGGACGGCACCGCGGCGCGGCCCATCGAGCCGTCTTCGAGCACGACATCGACCTCGACCGTCGGATTGCCGCGGGAATCGAGAATCTGGCGGCCGATGATGTCGATGATCGCGGTCATGTCAGGCTCCGGAGAGGTGAGCGGGCAGGAATGCCGCGCTTCTAGACAAGACGGGCGACGACGGGAAGGGGCGGTGGCGTTTATCCGAGCCGGGGACTAAAAGCCGCGGCAACTCCCGCGCCCGTCATCGACGGGCGCCACCTGTTCAGGATGATGCCCATGACCATCGACGCCTCGACCCTCCAGCTCGGCAAGGCGAGCGAGCTGCCGCGCTCGCCGGAGGAAGCCCGCCTCGACCGTGTGCCGAACCCGCATGCCGGCACCGACTATCTCGCGCGCTTCACCTGCCCGGAATTTACCTCGATCTGCCCGGTCACCGGCCAGCCTGATTTCGGCATCTTGGTGATCGACTATCTGCCGGGCGACTGGTTGGTCGAATCGAAGTCGCTCAAGCTCTATCTCAGCGCCTTCCGCAACCACGGCGCCTTCCACGAGGATTGCACCGTCGGCATCGGCAAGACGCTGGTCGAGCTGCTCGAGCCGAAATGGTTCCGCATCGGCGGCTACTGGTATCCGCGCGGCGGCATCCCGATCGACGTGTTCTTCCAGACCGGCGAGGCTCCGAAGGGCCTCTGGCTGCCCGACCAAGGCGTCGCGCCCTATCGCGGGCGCTGACGCTCTATGTTCTGCTGCCGGAAAGCGGCATGATGCGCGGTGCCATCAGGCCGAGCACTGCGATCCCGGCAGCGAAGATCAGGATCGCGCCGCTGGTGCCGAACAGGTGCAAGGCGGCGCCCATCAGCACCGGGCCGAGCGCATGGCCGCAGAACAGGGCGCAGGCGAACAGCGCCACCGCCGAGCCGCGCGCGGTCGGCGCGAGTTCGGTCGCCTGCGCCTGGAAGGTGCCGTGCATCAGGAAGAAGCCGAAGCCGCTCAGCGTGAAGATCGCGATCGCGCTCCACCAGGGCAGGAAGGCGAGCGAGAACAGGGCGTAGGCAGTGCCCATCACGAGGCCGCCCAGGGTCGTCATCCGGGTCGGGCCGAGCCGCTCGACCAGGACGCGGGTCAAGACGCCGTAGATGATGCCGCCGAGCCCGGTGCCGGCGATGACGAGACCGGCCTGAGAGGGACCGACATCGGCGCGCTCGTGCAGGATCGCGGCGATATAGGGCGGCATGCCGAAGATCAGGCTGCCTTCGACGACGACGAGGCCATAGAGCAGCTTCGAGCGCGGATTGGCGAAGACGGCGGCGTAATTGGTCATAGCGCTCTTGAAGCTGAGCGGGGGCCGCAGCGCGTTCGGTCGCGGCTTCAGCACAAGCACGACCAGCAGCCCGGCGATCCCGGCGATCGCACCCGCCATCACGAAGACGCTGCGCCAGCCGAGATGCTCGGCGATCAAGCCCGAGCAGGCAGCGCCGGCCATTTGCCCAATGATCATCAGCACGAGGAAGCGGCCGAGCATGATCTGCCGCTCTTCCATCGGTGCACGGTCGCCGATCGCCGCCATCGCGACTGGAATGACGCCGCCGGCCGCGACGCCGGCGACCATGCGCACGCCCGTCAGCGTCTCGAACGAGCCCGCGAAGGCGGCGGCGAGGGACAGGAGCGCGAGCGCGCCGAGGCAGATCGAGATCGTCCTGAGCTTGCCGATCGAATCCGCCACGGGCCCGAGGAAGGGCTGGCCGATCGCATAGGCGGCGGAAAAGGCTGTCGCGACCGCGGCGACCTGGGCGATGCTGCGCGTGAACTCCGCTGCCAACGTCGGCACCAGCGGATCGAGCAGGCGCATGGTGAAGGTCGAGGCGAAACCGCACGCCCCGAGCACGAGAATCAGCGAGTTCAGCGAACGGGGCGGGGGGCCCACGGGAGGAGCTGCGGTGGCTGGTATCTCAGACATACGCCAGCGTAGAATGCGCTATGCGCTTGGCAAGGCGGTCGAACTCTTGCAGCCCTGCGATCAGCGCATGGAAGTCGCGCAGCGGCACCATGTTCGGCCCATCCGAGGGGGCGTTGTCCGGGTCGGGATGGGTCTCGATGAAGACGCCGGCGACGCCGACCGCGACCGCGGCGCGCGCCAGCACCGGAACGAATTCGCGCTGGCCGCCGCTGGAAGCGCCCTTGCCGCCGGGCTGCTGCACCGAATGGGTGGCGTCGAAGATCACGGGCGCGCCGATCTCGGCCATGATCGGCAGGCTGCGCATGTCGGTGACCAGCGTGTTGTAGCCGAAGGAAGCGCCGCGCTCGGTCAGCATCACATTGGGGTTGCCGCTCTCGGTCACCTTGGCGGCGACGTTGACCATGTCCCAGGGCGCCAGGAACTGGCCCTTCTTGACGTTGACGACCCGGCCGGTCTTGGCCGCGGCGACGAGCAGGTCGGTCTGCCGGCAGAGGAAGGCCGGGATCTGCAGGATATCGACCACCTCGGCGACCGGCGCGCACTGGCTCGCATCGTGGATGTCGGTCAGCACCGGCAGGCCGGTGCGCTCGCGAATCTCGGCGAAGACGGGCAGGGCGGCCTCCAGGCCCATGCCGCGCTGACCCTTGACGCTGGTGCGATTGGCTTTGTCGAAGGAAGTCTTGAAGACGAGGCCGATTCCGAGTTTCTCGGATGTCTCCCTCAGCGCCAGGGCGACTTCAAGCGCATGGTCGCGGCTCTCCATCTGGCAGGGGCCGGCGATCAAGGCGAGCGGCAGCCCGTTGCCGAAGCGGACGGGTTTGGCGAGGTCCGCGCCGACGGTGACGATGGCGTTGGCGGTCATGGCGGGCTCCTTGGCTGAGGGCGCGGGTTTAGAAGCCGCCCGCCGCCATGACAAGCCGACGCTGCGTCACGTCACCTCGAACCAGCTCCACAGGCCGCGGTCGAAGCGCTCCAGCACGGTCGAGGAGATCAGCCAGCGCCCGGGATTGTCGGCGATGAAGGCGATGTGCAGGCGCTTGCCCTCGGGGATCTGCACCGTGTCGAGGAAATAGGGTTCCCAGCCATCGTCGAGCGGATGCAGTAGGCGGAAGCTGTGGCCGTGGACATGCAGCGGCTGCAGGAAGGCGGTCTTGTTGGTGATGCCGATCACCACCGGTGATCCGCGCTTGACGCTGAACAGCGGCTTGCCCTTGGGATCGCCCTGACCGCCATTGACGGTCCACGGCTTCGAAAGGTCGAGCCCGACGAGGTCGAGCTTGTTCTCAGGCGTGATCCTGGCGCCGCCCTCGATGATCATCTCGCTGCGCCTGGCGTCCTGGAGTCGCACAGCCGCCGGCAGCGCTGGATTGAGCGGCATGCCGGCGACCGGCGGGCGCGCCGGCCTTGCCGCGCCATCGCTGACGAAACGTACCAGCGGCACGCCGGGGCCGATCAGCGCGGTCACGCTGCCGGCGGCGCCGACCGTCTCCGGCATGTCGAAGATCACGTCGTAGCGCGTGCCCGGCGCGAAGGGCAATTGCGCCCGGACCGGCTCGAAGGTGTCGGTCGGCTGGCCGTCGACCGCCGCGACGAAGGCCTTCACCTCATCGAAGCGCAGCCGCATGATCCGGGCGTTGCAGGCATTGGCGAGGCGCAGGCGTACGCGGGCGCCCGGCGACAGCCTGATCGGCAGCGGCGGCGGCTTGCCGTTGACAGTGAGCCAGCTGCCGAGCCGGCCGGCGGCGGCGCCGTCCTGCCCGTCCGCGGCAAAGGGCAGCAGCTTCTGGTCGTCGCCGAGCAGCCAGTCGCCGATCAGGGCCGGCAGGTCGAGATCGACCGCAGGCGGCTCCTTCTCTTCGACGATCAGCATGCCGGACAGACCGCGCCCGGCCGGTTCGGACGAGCCGCCGAGCAGCATCGGCCGGTAGAGGAAGGTGCCGGAATCGGGCGGCGTCACGCGGTATTCGAACTGCCCACCTGGCGGCACCGGCTCCTGGCTGAAGCCGCCGACGCCGTCCATGGCGTGGTCGGCGCGCAGGCCATGCCAGTGCAGCGAGAGCGGCTTGTCGATCCGATTCTGCAGGACAAGGCGCAAGGTCTCGCCCTGCTTTGCCTTGAGCACCGGTCCCGGTGTAGCGCCGTCGAAGGCCCAGATTTCTGTTTCGGGCGCCGGCGCAGGGCGCAGCCTCGCCTTGGCGGGAGCCACGATGAGGGTCCGCGCAGCCCCGATCGAAGCCTCCTGTGGAACAGCCGGTGCCTGCTGAGCCAGCGTCGAAAGCGGCGAGAGCAGGCTCGCCAGTCCGGCGCCCTGCGCGATGACCCGGCGGCGGTTGGGATTGAGGCGCGAGGCCGGCGGCGAAGCGTCTTTGCTCATGCCCGGGACATAGCCGGGCAGGGCCGTTCTGGCGAGCGCAAAGCCGCGCGGGAGCGGCGTTCGCAGAACTGTCGCATTTTTTTGCTGCATGACGCGCCCGAAATGGTATAGCGGCGCGGCCTACGGTGCTGCTGTCGCGAAAACTGCGATATGGCGCACCGGGTCGGCGGGCGTGGCGGAACTGGTAGACGCACTGGTTTTAGGTACCAGCGGCGAAAGTCGTGGGGGTTCGAGTCCCTCCGCCCGCACCATGATTCGGATTTCGCGAGCGCGGCGGCGGTCATTCGGCTTCGCGCTTTGGACATTGAAGTAACGAGCTGTTGGCGGATCGAACAATGAACGTGACGGAAACCCTGTCCCAGGGCCTCAAGCGCGAATTTCAGGTGGTGCTGAACGCCACGGACCTCAAGACGAGGCTCGATGGCGAGCTGCAGAACCTGCAGGGCAAGGCCAAGATCAACGGCTTCCGCCCCGGCAAGGTCCCGGTCGGCCATCTGCGCCGCCTCTATGGCCGCTCGGTCATGGCCGATGTCGTCCAGAACGCCGTCAACGAGGCGAACCAGAAGATCGTCGCCGACAACGCGCTCAAGCTCGCCTTCGAGCCGCAGATCAAGTTCCCCGAGAACAAGGACGAGATCGAGGCCGCGATGGAGGCCAAGGGCGATCTCGCCTTCACCGTCGCGCTCGAGGTGCTGCCTAAGATCGAGGTCGTCGACGTCTCCGACGTTTCTCTGGAGAAGCCTGTCGCCGAGGTCCCTGAGGCTGATGTCGACGCCGCGCTGGAGCGCATGGCCTCGCAGAACCGCAGCTTCGAGTCGAAGAAGGACGGCGCCAAGGCCGCCAAGGGCGACCGCCTGCTGATCTCCTTCGTCGGAACGCTCGAGGGTCAGCCCTTCGACGGCGGCACCGGTTCGGAAATCCCGCTCGAGCTCGGCGCCGGCCAGTTCATCCCGGGCTTCGAGGAGCAGCTCGAGGGCGTCAAGAAGGGCGAGCAGCGCACCGTCTCGGTGACTTTCCCCGAGAACTACACCGCGACACATCTCGCCGGTAAGCCGGCCGAGTTCGCCGTCACCGTCGACGACGTCCAGGCTCCCGGCGCGCTCAAGATCGACGACGAGCTCGCCAAGGGCTTCGGCATGGAGTCGCTCGACGCGCTCAAGACCGCGATCCGCGAGCAGATCGGCCGCGAGTTCGGCGAGCAGTCGCGCCGCAAGGTCAAGAAGGCCCTGCTCGACGCGCTCGACGGCAAGTACAGCTTCGAGCTGCCGCCGACCCTGGTCGAGCAGGAGTTCGCTGCGGTCTGGAGCCAGGTCGAGGCGGACATGAAGAACGCCAACAAGACCTTCGCCGACGAGGACACCACCGAGGAAGAGGCTCGCGCCGAGTACCGCAAGATCGCCGAGCGCCGCGTGCGCCTCGGCCTGGTGCTGGCCGAGATCGGCGAGCAGGCCAAGGTCCAGATCTCTGATGACGAGGTGACGCAGGCCCTGATCCAGCGCGCCCGCCAGTTCCCGGGCCAGGAGAAGGAAGTCTGGGAGTTCTACCGCAAGAACCCGCAGGCGCTCGCCGAGATCCGCGCCCCGATCTTCGAGGAGAAGGTCGTCGACCATCTGCTCGGCCAGATGAAGGTCTCCGACAAGTCGGTTTCGCGCGAGGCGCTTTTCGCCGATGACGAGGACGAGGGCGCTGCGGAGGCCAAGCCGAAGGCCGCCAAGGCGAAGAAGACCAAGAAGGCTGCGGCCGAGGCCGCGGACGAGGCTTCGGCCTGATCCTTCCCTCAAGATTACGCCATTTGCGCCGCCCGCATCCAACCGGGCGGCGCTTCCCTTTTCAGCTGCCGCCTGCATGCTTATGTGGGGTCTTCGCCGCTATCGGCTGATTCCCGCCCGCTTTGACCCCAAGGACCGACGATGATGCGTGACCCGATCGAGACCTATAACAATCTCGTCCCGATGGTGGTCGAGCAGTCGAGCCGCGGCGAGCGCGCCTTCGACATCTATTCGCGCCTGCTGCGTGAGCGCATCATCTTCCTGACCGGCCCGGTCGAGGACTACTCGGCGTCGCTGATCGTGGCGCAGCTGCTGTTCCTCGAGGCCGAGAACCCGAAGAAGGAAATCTCCTTCTACATCAACTCGCCCGGCGGCGTGGTGACCTCGGGCCTGTCGATCTACGACACCATGCAGTTCATCCGCTGCCCGGTGACGACGCTATGCGTCGGCCAGGCCGCCTCGATGGGCTCGCTGCTGCTGACCGCCGGCGCCAAGGACATGCGCTTTGCGCTGCCGAACGCGCGCATCATGGTCCACCAGCCCTCCGGCGGCTTCCAGGGCCAGGTCACCGACATCCTGATCCACGCCCGCGAGGTCGAGAGCCTGAAGCGGCGCCTGAACGAGATCTATGTCAGGCACACCGGCCGCTCCTACGAAGACATCGAGGGCGCGCTGGAGCGCGACAATTTCATGACCGCCGATCAGGCCAAGGAGTTCGGGCTGATCGACAAGGTTATCGACAAGCGCGCGGACGAGGCGGCGGCCTGACGGCTGTCACCGAGACGACACGCGCCTGTGGGTTGGCGAGCGGCTCTCGAAGGGCCATATTGCCTTGAGACTAGGCCTCATGTTTGCATGGGGCATCGGAAGGGCGCGGTAAGGCGCTCAAGCGGTCCGATTTTGGGTCAGTTTCGTCGCCGCCTGCGCCAGAGCGACGCGTTAACCTAATAATCGCGATCTGAGCGCCTATTATGACGGGGAGACGACATCAGGTCGCCGTTTTTCGGTGGCGGATTCGTCCTCCGAGATGGAGAACCATGATGAGTAAGGCCAGCGGCGGCGATTCCAAGAGCACGCTCTACTGCTCCTTCTGCGGCAAGAGCCAGCATGAGGTCCGCAAGCTGATCGCGGGCCCGACGGTGTTCATCTGCGATGAATGCGTCGAGCTCTGCATGGACATCATCCGCGAGGAATCGAAGTCCGCGCTGGTGAAATCCAAGGACGGCGTGCCGACCCCGAAGGAGATCCGCAAGGTTCTCGACGATTACGTCATCGGCCAGGATCACGCCAAGAAGGTCCTCTCGGTCGCGGTCCACAACCACTACAAGCGGCTCAGTCACGCGACGAAGCACAACGACGTCGAGCTGGCGAAGTCGAACATCCTGCTGATCGGGCCGACCGGCTCGGGCAAGACGCTGCTCGCGCAGACGCTCGCCCGCATCCTCGACGTGCCGTTCACCATGGCCGATGCGACGACGCTGACCGAGGCCGGCTATGTCGGCGAGGACGTCGAGAACATCATCCTGAAGCTGCTCCAGGCCTCCGACTACAATGTCGAGCGGGCGCAGCGCGGCATCGTCTATATCGACGAGATCGACAAGATCAGCCGCAAGTCGGACAATCCCTCGATCACCCGCGACGTCTCGGGCGAGGGCGTGCAGCAGGCGCTGCTGAAGATCATGGAAGGCACCGTCGCCTCCGTGCCGCCGCAGGGCGGGCGCAAGCATCCGCAGCAGGAGTTCCTGCAGGTCGACACCACCAACATTCTGTTCATTTGCGGCGGCGCCTTCGCCGGGCTGGACAAGATCATCTCGGGTCGTGGCAAGGGCACCTCGATCGGTTTCGGCGCGACTGTGAAGGCGCCCGACGATCGGCGCACCGGCGCGATCTTCCGCGAGGTCGAGCCGGAGGACTTGCTCAAGTTCGGCCTGATCCCGGAATTCGTCGGCCGCCTGCCGGTGTTGGCGACGCTGGAAGACCTCGACGAGGCCGCGCTCAAGACCATCCTCACCGAGCCGAAGAACGCGCTGGTCAAGCAGTATCAGCGCCTGTTCGAGATGGAGGACACCGAGCTCACCTTCACCGACGAGGCGGTCAGCCTGATCGCGCGCAAGGCGATCGAGCGCAAGACCGGCGCCCGTGGCCTGCGCTCGATCATGGAGGGCATCCTGCTCGAGACCATGTATGAGCTGCCGGGGCTGGAAGGCGTCGAGCAGGTCGTCATCGGGCCCGAGGCGGTCGAATCCAAGTCGCGGCCGCTGTTCATCTATGCGGACCGCGAAGAAGAGGCCAAGTCGGCCTCGGCCTGAGCGAAGCCGAAAGTCTGGTTCAGTTTGGAACGCGCGCCTCGCGGCGCGCGTTTTGCTTTGTGAGCGGCAAGGCGCGGCCGGCTGTCATCTGATTGCTGCCTGCCGGAACGGTCACGGGCTCGTGTGCGGCCTGCGACGAAAGCCGTGGTGGACTGCGTGAGGCGTCGCTTGAAAGCCGGCGTCGAAACCTCCACCTTAGGATCACCTGCGAGACTCGCGTGCCTGTCGAGGGCGCGGTTCGCGGGGGCGCCTGGCGCGAATGGTCGCGCCGCGCGGTACGTCCGCTCGATTGCCTTTACAGGGGTCGGCCGGGCGAAAACTTGAAGGACTAGACATGACTGGCTCGACGCCCCGCGCTCCGCTCGTCCCCGGCACGACCGACACCTATCCGGTCCTGCCGCTGCGCGACATCGTCGTCTTCCCGCACATGATCGTGCCGCTCTTCGTCGGCCGCGAGAAGTCCATCCGCGCGCTCGAGGAGGTGGTCAAGAACGATGGCCTGATCCTGCTCGCCACGCAGAAGAATGCCGGCGACGATGATCCGGACACCGGCGACATCTATGAAATCGGCACGCTCGCCCGCGTGCTGCAGCTGCTGAAGCTGCCCGACTCGACCGTGAAGGTGCTGGTCGAGGGCATTGGCCGGGCCAAGGCGACGACCTATACCGCCACCGACAATTTCTACGAGGCGCAGGCCGAGGCTCTCGCCGAGGAGGCTGGCAAGAAGGTCGAGGTCGAGGCGCTCGCCCGCTCGGTCGTCAGCGAGTTCGAGAACTATGTGAAGCTCAACAAGAAGATCTCGCCCGAGATCGTCGCGGCGGTCTCCCAGATCGACGAGCCGGCCAAGCTCGCCGACACGGTCGCCTCGCATCTGGCGGTCAAGATCGCCGATCGGCAGGCCGTGCTCGAGGTGATGAACGTCGCCCACCGGCTCGAGAAGGTGCTCTCCCTGATGGAGAGCGAGATGTCGGTGCTGCAGGTCGAGAAGCGCATCCGCTCGCGCGTCAAGCGCCAGATGGAGAAGACCCAGCGCGAGTACTATCTCAACGAGCAGATGAAGGCGATCCAGAAGGAGCTGGGCGACGGCGAGGAAGGCCGCGACGAACTGGCCGAGCTGGAAGAGCGCATCGCCAAGACCAAGCTGACCAAGGAAGCCCGCGACAAGGCGCTCGCCGAGGTCAAGAAGCTCAGGCAGATGTCGCCGATGTCGGCGGAAGCCACCGTCGTGCGCAACTATCTCGACTGGCTGCTCGGCATCCCGTGGGGCAAGAAGTCGAAGATCAAGAAGGACCTCGCCGCAGCCCAGCAGGTGCTCGACGACGATCACTTTGGCCTCGACAAGGTCAAGGACCGCATCGTCGAATATCTCGCCGTGCAGCAGCGCACCAACCGGCTCGCCGGCCCGATCCTGTGCCTCGTCGGCCCTCCGGGCGTCGGCAAGACCTCGCTCGGCAAGTCGATCGCCAAGGCGACCGGCCGCGAGTTCGTGCGCATGTCGCTTGGCGGCGTGCGTGACGAAGCCGAGATCCGCGGTCACCGCCGCACCTATATCGGCTCGATGCCCGGCAAGATCATCCAGTCGATGAAGAAGGCCAAGACCTCGAATCCGCTCATCCTGCTCGACGAGATCGACAAGATGGGCCAGGACTTCCGCGGCGATCCGTCGGCGGCCCTGCTCGAGGTGCTCGATCCCGAACAGAACTCGACCTTCAACGACCATTACCTCGAGGTCGACTACGACCTGTCGAACGTGATGTTCGTGACCACGGCGAACACGCTGAACATCCCGCCGGCCCTCCTGGACCGCATGGAGGTGATCCGCATCGCCGGCTACACTGAGGACGAGAAGGCCGAGATCGCGCGCCGCCACCTGATCCCGGGGACGATGGCCAAGCATGGCCTGCAGTCCAAGGAATGGTCGATCGACGACGAGGCCCTGACGACGCTGGTCCGGCGCTATACCCGCGAGGCCGGCGTCCGCAACCTCGAGCGCGAGATCGCCAACACCGTCCGCAAGGCGGTGAAGGAGATCGTGCTGACCAAGAAGAAGAAGGTCGCGGTCACCCCTGCGGTGCTGGAGGATTATCTCGGCCCGCCGCGCTATCGCTATGGCATGGCGGAGACTGAGGATCAGGTCGGTGTCGTCACCGGTCTGGCCTGGACCGAGGTCGGCGGCGAGATGCTGACGATCGAAGGCGTGATGATGCCCGGCAAGGGCAAGATGACCGTCACCGGCAATCTGCGCGACGTGATGAAGGAATCGATCTCGGCGGCGGCATCCTATGTCCGCTCCCGCGCCATCGATTTCGGCATCGAGCCGCCGCTGTTCGACCGGCGCGACATCCACGTCCACCTTCCCGAGGGGGCGACCCCGAAGGACGGTCCGTCGGCCGGCATCGGCATGGCGACAGCCATCGTCTCGGTCATGACCGGCATCCCGGTCCGTCGTGACGTCGCCATGACCGGCGAGGTCACGCTGCGGGGCAGGGCGCTGCCGATCGGCGGCCTGAAGGAGAAGCTCCTGGCGGCGCTTCGCGGCGGCATCAAGAAGGTGCTGATCCCGGAGGACAACGCCAAGGATCTGGTCGATCTGCCCCAGTCCGTGAAGAACGGGCTGGAGATCGTCCCGGTCTCGCGGATGGACCAGGTGCTGCAGCACGCGCTGGTGCGCCAGCCGACCCCGATCGTCTGGGAAGAGGATCTGAAGGCGACCCCCAAGGCTGCCGAGGATGATGCCGCCGCAGGTGTCGTCGCCCACTGAGCCCAGCGCTCGCGAAGATAGAGAGGCCGCCGGCAGTGCCGGCGGCCTTTTTTGTTTGGCCGGCCCTTGAGCCGCACCCTGCGTCATAGCTTAGCGCTCATTCAGGAGGTGCCGATGAGCATGCGAAGCAAGGGTGAGATCTGGCTCGAAGCCAATGAGTGCGCCGCCCGGATCGGGCTGTCGAAGCGGGCTCTGCGGCTCTACGAGGAGCACGGCCTGATCCGCCCACGCCGAACGGAGAAGGGCTGGCGCCTCTACGGCGCCGACGAGATCGCCCGCCTGCACGAGATCCTCGCGTTGAAGCGCTTGGGCCTCAGTCTGCAGCGGATCACCGCGCTGCTGCACGGCAAGGCGGTCGATCTCGCCGGGATCCTCGGCATCCAGCGCGACCTGCTCTCCGAGCAGCGCGACCGGGCCGAGCAGGGTCTTGCTCTCGTCCGTGCGGCGCAAGCCAAGCTCGCCACCGGCGCCTCCCTCACTGCCGATGAGCTGATCGGGCTCGCAAAGGAGGCCAACATGACCGAGAACACCACCGACGCCGTCGCCTGGCGGCGCTATGAGCAGGCGCGTCCGCGGACCGCGATCAGGCTCGATCCGCACCGCTTCGCCCGCTGCACCGGCTTCTACCGGCACCCAGCCGGGCTGGTGATGACCGTCAGCCTGGACGGTGACCGCTTCTTCCTGCAGCTCACCGGCCAACCCAAGGTCGAGCTCTTCGCCGAAAGCGACGGCAACTTCTTCCTCAAGGTCCTGCAGGCGCAGCTTACCTTCTCGCCCGGCGATGATGGCCGGGTCGATGCGCTGATCCTGCATCAGGGCGGGCATGACACCGTCGCGACGCGCATCGACGAGGCAGAGGCGCACCGGCTGAATGAAGAACTAGGCGAGCGCGTCCGTAGCGGGGCGCCTCACCCGCAGAGCGAGGCGACGCTGCGCGAGGTCCTCGAACAGCAGCAGCGAGGCACCGCGCCGTTCGAGCTGTTGAGCGAAGAGCTGGCGGAGCTGGTCCGCGAGCAGCAGCCGATCATCAGCGCAGAACTCGAAGCCAAGGGCGGGCTGCAATCGCTCGGCTTCCGTCGTGTCGCCGACGATGGCGTCGACATCTACGAGGTGCGGTTCGCCAAAGGCGCTCTGCAATGCGGTATCGGCTTCGGCAGGGATGGCCGGGTCCATACGCTCTGGATGCTGCCGGCCTGAAGGGAAAGGCTGGTGGGCGGTGACGGGCTCGAACCGCCGACATCTTCGGTGTAAACGAAGCGCTCTACCGACTGAGCTAACCGCCCTTGCCCGCCGTTTAAGGCCACAAGCCCGGCTTCGCAAGCCGCAGCAGGCGATCTTGCGAGGCCTTGCACCATTGTGAACCGATAGGCGCGGGCGACGAGGTAGGAGCCCGCGACCTCCGGCGCGCCAGGCCGGCACTCTAACCAACTGAGATATGCCGCACGCGGGGGATGGCGCTGCCGGGTGCCTGGTGGCAGAGATTCGCCTTCATGAGCCAGCCTTGCCATGGATCGCCCTGCGTGCTGCCGACGGGACGTCCGAAAAACCGCTGGTTTCGGCGTCTTCCCCCGGACTTTGGAGATGATCGACATTTTGACGGCTTCAGTGCTTGACAGTCAGGGCCGGGGGCCATAATCCCAACGCCGCCGGGGACGAGTTCCTCCGCCGCCCGCGCGGGCGTAGCTCAGTTGGTTAGAGTGCCGGCCTGTCACGCCGGAGGTCGCGGGTTCGAGCCCCGTCGCCCGCGCCATTTTCAAATAGATATCTCAATCAGTTGCAGACGTTTCCTCTTGTGAGGATCGCTGCCGCTTGGCGGTTGGCCGGCGCCTGCTCTGTTACGAGCTGCGCTCGCTCGCGGCGCAAGCCGTTCGCTTCTGAAGCGAACCGCGCTGCCATGAAAACCACGCCTGTTGTCTGATCGGGCCTGTCGAGGCCATGCCTGTTCAGGGCAGGCTCCTCTGGTCAGTGTGAGTGGCGCGCAAGCCAGTCCGCGGCCAGCTCGCGATCCTTCTCGCTGAGTTCGTGTCCGGCCGGAATGACATGGGTCTCGACGTTTGCGCCGGCCTGGCGCAATGCGGCTTCGAGAGGAGCGGCGAGATCGCGATAAGGGTCCTCGGCGCCGGCGAGCATCAGCACGGAGGTGCCAGGCAGCGCTGCGGCGGGCTGCTCCTCCAGTACCGCCGCGGGGCGCAGGAGCATGGCTCGCCGCACCAGCCCGGGATGAAGCAGCATGGCCGCCGCGAGCAGGTTGGCGCCGTTGGAATAGCCGAGGAAGACGAGACGCTCAGGCGCCAGGCCGTAGGCCGTCTGCGCCTCTTCCATGAAGGCGGCGAGCGCCCTGGCCTCGAAGCGGATGTCGTCCTGGTCGAAGGAGCGCTCGGAGCGGCGCCGGAACCAGCGCGATGTCCCTTCCTCTGTGCTGCGGCCGCGCAGGCCGAGCAGGCTGGCACGGGGGGCGATCCGGTGCGCGAGCGGCATCAGATCGGTTTCGTCGCCGCCGCTGCCATGGAGCAGCACGATCGTGCTGCCATCGGTTCCGGCCGGCTGGTGGAAGCGATGGACGAAGGGCAGATCGCGATACACGACCCGCTCGTCACCGGGCAGGGCGAACTGCGGCAGAACGAGCCGGATGGTGTCGGCTTCGTCCTGGGAGTCGGGCGGAACGAAAAGCTGGGTGCCCAGCGTTTCGAGCGGCTCGTCGAGGGTGAAGCCGGGGCCGTCGGTCGCAAACTCGATCAGGGTGCCGCCCGGCTCGCGCACATAGAGCGAGGTGAAATACTGGCGGTCGTGCAGCGTCGTCGGGCTGGAGTTCAGCTTCGAGAGATCGCGCTCGACGCCTGAAAGCTGGGTGGTGTCCGGGACACGGACCGCCACATGGTCGGCGGTCCCCGTGCCGGGGATGCCCGGCCAGAAGCCACCGGCATCGCGGATATCGAGACTGTCGCCGGTCTCGGAGCGCAGACGCTCCGTGCTGCCTTCGCGGCCCTGGCGGGCGAACCCCGCATAGCTGGCGAGGAAATGCACGGTTTCCTCGGTCGTCGCCGAGAGCAGCGTCACGCCGCGCAGGCGGTGGATACGGTGCTCCGGTGGAATGCCGGCGGATGTCCAGCCTTCGCCTGACAGCGCGCTGCCGACCAGCTTCACCACGAAGCCGTCCGGATCGCGCAGGCGCAGTACGGTTTCGCCGAATTCCTGCAACGGCCCTTCGACTGCCACCCCGAAGCGCAGGGCGCGCTCCAGCCAGAAGCCGATCGCTGCGGGAGCGACGGCAAAGGCGATCTCGCTTACCTGGCCATGGCCGGCGCGACCGGGCGAGCCGTCCTCCCAGACCAGGAACGTGACGAGCGAGCCGGGCGAGCCGTGCCCGTCGCCATAGAAGAGATGGAGTTGGCGGGCGTCTTCGTACCCGCCGGTGCGCTTTACAAGCCGCAGGCCGAGGAAGCCGAGATAGAAGTCGACATTGGCCTGCACCTTCCGGGTGATCAGGGTGACGTGGTGAAGGCCGCTCGTCATAATCGATGTCTTTCTGCCAGCATCTCTCGAGGCTGCCACAGGTCGCGCATGGGGCAGGGCATGCCTCGGCCTGTCGCGAGGCGACATCAGGCAGCCTTCGTGACGCCGGAAAGAAAGTCCAGCCGGTCCGACGGGTTTTCAGAAATGCTGTGCTCAGCCGAGCGTGGCTACCGCGCGCAGATCCTCGGCGGTGGTCGAGGGCAGGCCGAAGAATTCCAGATAGGCCGGAATCTGCTCGAACAGCATGTCGGTGCCGACCTGGACTTCGCAGCCGCGTTGGCGGGCGGCGGCGAGGAAGGGCGTGATCGCCTGTGCCATCACCACCTCGCCGACGAAGGCGGAGGAGGGCAGGCGCTCGATGTCGAGCGGCAGCGGATCGCCCGGCTTCATCCCAAGCGGCGTCGCATTGACGACGATGTCGAAGCCGGCCGGGTCGTTCGAGCCGGTCGAGACCTTGAGCGCGGCGTAGTAGTGGGTCAGCCGCTCGCCGAGGGCTTCGGCCGCGCTGCCATTCATGTCGAACAGAGCGAGCTCGGCGACGCCGGCCTTGGCCAGCGAAGCGGCGATGGCCGAGCCGACGCCCCCGGCGCCGACAACGAGAGCCCGCGCCCCCTCGAGCTTGCGGCCCTTGCGCAGCACGCCGCGTACGAAGCCCTCGCCATCGAACATGTCGCCGGTCAGCCGGCCATCGGCCTCGCGGCGCACCGCGTTGCAGGCGCCGGCGATCGCCGCCGTCGGCATCAGCTCGTCGACCAGGCTGGTCGTCACCACCTTGTGCGGCATGGTGACGAGCGCGCCACGCGCATTCGAGAGCCGGAAGAACAGTCTGAGGAAATCGGGATAGTCCTCACTGCGGCTGCCCATCGGCACGACCACCGCATCGATGCCCTCGCGCTCGAAATAGGGATTGTAGATCAGCGGCGCCTTGAAGCTCTCGGTCGGATAGCCGAGATGGCCGATGAGCTTGGTCTTTCCGCTGATCATGCGACGCAGCTCCTGTTCGAGATCGGGTTCGCTATCCCGGGAAAGGCCTTGGGCGAGCGGCGCTTGAACCCGCTGCGACACCCTCACGCCTTCAGTGGAATGCCGAGGATGTCCCGCGCCTGCTGCCAGGTTGCGACCGGGCGGCCATATTTCCGGCAGAGCCCCGCCGCCCGCTCGACGAGGGCCGCGTTCGAGGGGGCAAGCCGCTCTCGATCCATGCGCACATTGTCCTCGAGCCCGGTGCGGGCATGGCCACCGGCGGCGATCGCCCATTCGTTCAGCACGATCTGGTTCGAGCCGATGCCGGCGGCGCACCAGGGCGCATTCTCGCCGAACAGGCGCTTCACCGTGCGGATATAGTAGTCGAACACGTCGCGATCGACCGGCATCGCGTTCTTCACGCCCATGACGAACTGGACGTAAGGCCGGTCGACGATCTGGCCGCGCTGCCACATCTCGTGCGCCTTGAGGATGTGGGAGAGATCGAACGCCTCGATCTCCGGCTTGACGCCATGGCTCACCATCTCGGCGGCGAGCCAGTCGACCAGGTCCGGCGCGTTCTCGTAGACGCGGGTCGGGAAGTTGTTCGAGCCGACGGCGAGCGAGGCCATGTCGGGGCGCAGCGACAGCATGGCGCCGCGCGCCTGGCCGGCGCCCGAGCGACCGCCGGTCGAGAGCTGGACGATCAGGCCGGGGCAGTGCTTCTCCAGCCCCTCCTTGAGGCGGCCATAGCGCTCGGGATCGGAGGTCGGCTTGCCCTCGTCGTCGCGCACATGGCAGTGCGCGATGCTGGCGCCGGCCTCGAAGGCCTCCTGGGTGCTCTCGATCTGCTCGGCGATGCTGATCGGCACCGCCGGGTTGTTCTCCTTGGTCGGGAGCGAGCCGGTGATGGCGACGCAGAGGATGCAGGGCTGCGACATGGCTCAGATGTCCAGGAAGACGGTTTCGTCCTCGCCCTGTAGGCGGATGTCGAAACGATAGGTTCCAGGGGCGGTGCGTCGGGCGATCAGTGTCTGGCGGCGGTTCTCCTGCTCGACCAGGTTCAGGACCGGGTCTGCACCATTGTCCTCGTCCTCGAAATACATGCGGGTGTTGAGGCCGATATTGATGCCGCGCGAGACGAGCCATAGGCTGATATGCGGCGCCATCATGCGCTTGTTCCGCCCCGGAACCGGGCCGGGCTTGATCGTCTCGAAACTCCAGAGCCCGGTGTCGAAATCGGTGATGATGCGGCCCCAGCCGCGGAAACCGGCCGCGACCTCGGCATGGCGCGGATCGTCCGGATGCGGATAGATGCCGTTGGCGTCGGCCTGCCAGGCTTCGAGCAGGATATCCTTCACCGGCGCGCCGGCGCCGTCATAGACGAGGCCCTCGACGCGGATGCGCTCGCCGGGAACGCCTTCCGCGGCAATCTCCCGGCCCAGTTCGTTACGATAGATGTCGAAACCGGCGGCGCCGGGCGCCAGGCCGATATGGACATAGGGGCCGGCGGTCTGGGACGCGGTTTCCTTCAGATAGGGCAGTGCCTGGGTCATGCTCAGTTTCCCTCCAGGCGGTTCTCGAACAGGGTCGAGCGGCGGCCGCGCAGCACGATGTCGAATTTGTAGGCGAGGCTATCGAGCGGCACCGCGGCATTGGTGTCGAGCGGCGCGATCAGCTGGTCGATGGCGCGCTGATCCGGGATCGTCGCGATGATCGGGCATTTCGCGATCAGCGGGTCGCCCTCGAAATACATCTGGGTGATCAGGCGCTGCGCGAAGGCCGTGCCGAAGACCGAGACATGGATATGGGCCGGGCGCCAGCTATTGACCCAGTTGCGCCAGGGATAGGCGCCGGGCTTGACGGTGCGGAAGAAGTAATAGCCGTTCTCGTCCGTCAGCGTCCGGCCGCAGCCGCCGAAATTCGGGTCGATCGGCGCGAGATAGGCGTCCTTCCGGTGGCGATAACGCCCGCCGGCATTGGCCTGCCAGATCTCGACCAGCGTGTTCGGTACGGGCCGAGCGTTCTCGTCGAGGACGCGGCCATGGACGATGATGCGTTCGCCGATCGGATCGCCGGTCTTGGCGTAGTTCTTGATCAGGTCGTTGTCGATCGGGTCGATGTCGCTATGCCCGAAGGTCGGGCCGGTGATCTCCGACAGCGAGTTCTGCAGCGAGAGCATGGCGAGGCGCGGGCTGCGCCCGACCGAGGTCTTGTAGTTCGGCGTCAGTGCGGGCGGCTGCAGGAGGCGGTCGCGCTGGTAGAACTCGGCTGGCTTCACGGCTTTTCCTCCCTCAGGCCTGCTCTTCTTGAGCCATCGCTGCGAAGATTTCCTTCGCGATTTTTATCGCATGGTTGGCGCGCGGGACCCCCGCATAGATCGCGACGTGCAGGAGAGCCTCCATCACGTCGTCCTCGCTCGCGCCGGTGTTGCGCGTGGCGCGCAAGTGCAAAGCGAGCTCCTCGTAATTGCCGAGCCCGGCCAGCAGCGCGATCGTCATCATCGAGCGCTCGCGCAGCGGCAGCGTCTTGCGCGCCCAGACATGGCCCCAGGCCGCGTCGGTGATCAGGGCCTGGAACGGCGTGTCGAAGTCCGTCTTGTTGGTTTCGGCGCGCCGCACATGGGCCTCGCCCAAGACCTGGCGGCGGATGGACATGCCCTTGTCGGCAAGCTCAGTCATGGGCGTGGGCCCTCAGGAAAGGGGACAGGATAGCGGCATAGGCCGCCGGGTTCTCGACGCAGGGCAGGTGACCGGTGCCGGGAATGACATGGAAGCTCGAACCTGGGATCAGATCGGCGGTCGCCTTGACCAGCTCCGCCGGAGAGGCGCCGTCGGCATCGCCCGCGATCGCCAGGGTCGGCAAGCGTAGGGCCGCGGTCTGCGCGGTCTGGTCGGCCTTCGACAGCGCCTTGCAGGCGGCGATGTAGCCATCGGCCGGGGTCCGGACCAGCATGCTGCGCCAAAGCGCCAAAGCGGGCGTGGCGCGGAAGGCCGGGGCGAACCAGCGCTCCATGATGCCGTCGGCGATGGACTCCAGCCCCTGGCCCGCGATCGCGTCGATGCGGGCCTGCCAGCTTTCGACCGTGCCGAGCCTGGCCGCCGTGTTTGAGAGCACCAGCGCGCGCACGAGATCGGGGCGCAGGTTCGCGACGGTCTGGGCGATCAGCCCGCCGATCGACAATCCAACGAAGACGACGGGCTTGCCGGCTACTGACTCGATCAGCGCGATGGCGTCGGCCGCCTGGCGGGCAATGTCGCTGCCGTCGCCCAGCGTCGAGAGACCATGGCCCTGCTTGTCGTAGCGAATATAGCGCAGATCTCGAGGCAATAGCGGCAGGACCGCATCCCAGAGCCGCAGATCGGTGCCGAGCGAGTTGGCGAAGACCACGGCCGGAGCATCGGCCCGGCCGTCCGCACGATAATGGAGGACGCCATAGGGGCGGGTCAGGGCTTGCACGATCTTTCCTCCTGCTCATAACCTATCAGCGCAAAACTGCGGCGAATAATGCAAAGATTGCTTGGGATCATAATCGCATGATTATGCATGCTGCGATCAAGCTGCGTCACATCCGGGCTTTCCTGGACATTGCCGCGGAAGGTAGCCTGTCGGCGGTCGCCCGTCGCCACGGGATCACGCAGCCGGCCCTGAGCCGCACGCTCGCGGAGCTCGAGGATCTGCTGGCGGTGCCGCTGTTCCGGCGCGAGAAGCGGCGTCTGGTGCTGACCGAGCAGGGGGCCTTGTTCCGCCGCCATGCGAGCATCGGCCTGCAGGCGTTGGAAGCCGGCGCGGCGGCGCTGCACCCGGGGGCGGCTGGCAGCACGATCCGGGTCGGGGTTCTGCCGACCGCGGCGACGCGGCTGTTTCCGCGCGTGGCGTTGCGCTTCCGCGAGATCGCGCCCGAGACCGTGCTGGCGATCGAGACCGGCCCGCATTCCTTTCTGATCGGCCTGCTGCGCGATGGCGCGATCGATCTGATGATCGGGCGCATGCCGGCCGCGAGCGAGATGGCCGGCCTGATCTTCGAGCATCTCTATGAGGAGGAGATCGCTCTC
>JAESGH010000298.1_pt1 | contig 62226 bp, 48 predicted proteins | sample 9269641 | NCBI WGS metagenome assembly JAESGH01 (sample SAMN14515345, study PRJNA621665) | algae metagenome | isolation source: Phormidium tanganyikae FI6-MK23 and co-occurring heterotrophs from granitic... | place: USA: Fort Irwin, California | collected 1998-05-24 | reverse complement strand
CGACGCTGGCGCCGACCTTCAGCCCCTCCGCGCCCACCCAGATCGGCAGCCCCTCGACGTCGTAGACCGCGTTGCCGCGCCCTTCCCCGCCCGCGCCGGCCAGCCGGCCATAGCCATGGCCGTAGAACAGCACCCCATCCGCCGCGACCGGGCCGGAGAAGGTGAGGAGCAGCGTGTCCGCGTCCTCGATGCGCGCGGCCGTGCCCCAGACCTCACCGCCTTCCGTGCGGACGGACCAGCCGACGCCGTTCGCCGCATCCGCGTCCAGCGCGTGGAACCCGCCGGCCTTGTCATGCGCCACGTCGATGCGGAGCTGGTTGTCGCCGACGCGAGTCGCGCGGACCACCTGCGGCCCGTCATTCGCGATGTTCCCGCCGGCGCGCGCCACCTCGGAGCCCGGCCGCGCATGCGCGGCGAACTCCTCCGCAATGGAGCGCGCGGCGCGCAGCACGGTCTGCATCGCGTCGCCGGCGTCGATGTGGCCGCCGCCATATTCGATCGTCGCGCCGTTGCCGTCCCAGTCATCCGTCGTGGCGTCGATGTCCTGCATGCGGGCCGCCACGCCGGCGTTGAACGACCGGTCCGCCGAGAGCTGCTCCATGCCGCGCCGGATCGCCTGATGACCCTCATCCGTGCCCCAGTACGGCATCGCCGAGATGAAGAGATACGGGACCGTCGCCGCATCCTGGCCGAGCGCCGCGCGCACCTGCGCCGCATCGAACCGCACGGCGGAGACCCATTGTTCCTGCGTCAGGTCGCGGTTTGCGCTGTCGTATTCGCTGTGCAGCCACAGCACCGCGGTCGGGTCGTCCTTCTGCCAGGCCGGCAGGCCCTCCACGACGTTCAGCAGGGAGCGCTCGTACTCGCCGATCTCCCAGCCCTGCCGCCAGTCGCCGTTGCGCTCGGTCAGCCACTCGCCGACGAAGGCGGTGCCGCCGAAGGCCGTGCTGCCGTCGCCGTTGTAGCGCTCGAAGATGAGGCTGACCGTGTCGTTCACCCCGTCGAAGCCCAGCAGCCGCTCCACCTCCCGGGTCAGGGTGCCGGCACCGGCCCAGCCATCCAGCTCCATCATCAGTATCGAATTGGACTGGCCGCGGACGAGGACGTTCAGGTTCATCAGGGGGCTCCAGGCGCGGGTCACGGATGACGCCGATCCCGGGCCTGGCCCTCGCGACGCCGGGCACCCTCTCGCGTGGATCACGCTTTCGAGAGCGCCCAGTTCGCGTCTAAGTGTATATTTCCTTCACGTCAACGTGATTTCTCGCGTCAAGGTTGTGAAATGTCGAGCAGCGCGCGCGCCATGCGTTCGAGCCCGCGCGCCGGCACGGGGAGCCAGGCCGGCCGGTTCGCCGCCTCATACGCCACCTCGTAGGCCGCCTTGCCGATCAGGAAGAGGTCGAGCGCCACGGCCGCACCGGGCACCTCCAGCCCCCCACCCGCCGCCCAGGCAGCGCGGTAGGCGTCGAGGAAGGCGCGCGAAGCCGCCTCGCGCCAAAGCGCGATCAGCTCGGTCCGGCGCGGCGTCGGCGCCGCGGTGGCCGTTCCGCTCTCCTCCGTGGCGGCCGCCACGGCCGCCGCGTAGTCGAGGCTGCGCAGCAGGCCCGCCACGTCGCGCCAGGGGCTGCCCTTCGCCCGCCGTTCCGCCAGCGCCCGTGCGGGCTCGCCCTCGAAGTCGAGGATGACGGCATCGCCCGGCGAGACCAGCACCTGGCCCAGGTGGAAGTCGCCATGGATGCGGGTGGCCTGCATGCCCTCCAGCAGCGGCGCGAGGGAACGCAGACGCGCCAGCAGCGCCGCCCGCTGCCCGACGAGCGCGGCGGCGCGCTCCGCCTCCTCGCCGGGCGGCAGGGCGCCGGGCCGGGCGAGGATGTCGAGCGCCCGCGAGACCTCCGCCGCCGCCTCCTCCACCCAGCTGCGGGCGCCTTCCGCGGTGACGCGTTCCGGCGCGAAGTCCGGCGCGTCGGAGGGGCGGGCCAGCACCAGGTGGAGCTCCGCCAGCCGCCGGCCGACCGCCTCGGCCAGGGGCAGGTAGCCGGCCACCGGCTCCTCCGCATCGGCCTCGGTCAGCGCCGCCTCGTCCACCGTCCGTGCCAGCCAGTCGAGCGTCCAGGCCCAGGCATCGCCCTGGTTGCGTGCGAAGGCCTGCAGGATCATCAGCGTATGGGGCGTGCCGTCGGCCGAGGTGCGCACCACCTCGCCGAGCAGCGCGGGCGTGCCGGCATAGCCCGCCGCGGTGAGGTGCCGCGCCATCTCCGCCTCCGGGTGCAGCCCGGGCAGCACGCGGCGGAACAGCTTCAGGACCACCGCCTCGTTCAGGATCACGGAGCTGTTGCTCTGCTCCGCGCCGATCCGCCGCACCGCCGGATGCTCCGGCAGGTCGAGCGCCGCCAGCGCCGGCGTGCCCTCGAAGCGGATCTCGCCCTCGGCGGTCGGCACGCGCCGACCCTCCCGGCAGGCGGCGAGCACGGTGCGTGCGAAATCGTCCACCGCCGCCGCATCGGTCAGCAGCCCGACCTGCGGGCCGCGCCGCAGCCGCGCCAGGGCGAGCTGGCCGGCGGTCTTCCCCTCCTCCTCCATGCCGACGCGGGCGAGCGGCAGCGCCCAGCGGGCGCCGCCGGCCTCGACCTCGGTCAGCAGCAGCGGCTGGCCGCCATCGACGAGCGGCGCGGTGAAGGCGAAGCGCGATTCCCGCGCACCCCGGTCCTTCCCCGCGAACCAGCGACGGCGCGGCAGCCATTCGGGCAGCACCTCGCGCTCCAGCAGGGCGCGCGCCTCCTCCGTCAGCCAGTCCGCCCCGCCGCGTGCGACGAGGGTGCGCAGCTCCGGCAGCGGCTCGGGCGGCGCCACGTGCCAGGCCGGCAGGGCGGCGCCCTGCGCCAGGAAGAACCAGTGGAAGCCGTAGGGCGGCAGCGTCAGCACGTAGGGCAGCGGGCCGACCGGGGGGAAGGCCGTGCCGCCGAGCATCTCCACCGGCACCCGCCCCGCCAGCTCCGACAGGTCGAGCTCGACGGCCTGCGCCGCGCGGGAGAGGTTGAAGACGCAGAGCACCACCTCCTCGCCCCATTCGCGCAGATAGGCGAGGATCTTGCGGTTCCCGGGGTAGAGCAGCCGCATCGTGCCGCTGCCGAAGGCCTGGGTGCGCTTGCGCACCGCCAGCATCCGCCGCGTCCAGTTGAGCAGGCTGGACGGGTCGCGGATCTGGCTCTCCACGTTCACCGCCTGGTAGCCGTACAGCGGGTCCTGGATCGGCGGCAGCACGAGGGCGGCGGGATCGCCGCGGGAGAAGCCGCCGTTGCGGTCGGGCGACCACTGCATCGGCGTGCGCACGCCGTCGCGGTCCCGCAGGTAGACGTTGTCGCCCATGCCGATCTCGTCGCCGTAGTAGATCACCGGCGTGCCCGGCATCGACAGCAGCAGGCCGTTCATCAGCTCGATGCGCCGCCGGTCGCGCTCCATCAGCGGCGCAAGGCGCCGGCGGATGCCGAGGTTGATGCGCGCCCGCTTGTCCGCCGCGTAGACCTGCCAGAGCGTGTCGCGCTCGGAATCCGTCACCATCTCGAGCGTCAGCTCGTCGTGGTTGCGCAGGAACACCGCCCATTGGCAGCCCTCCGGGATGTCGGGCGTCTGCCGCAGGATGTCGGTGACCGGGAAGCGGTCCTCCTGTGCCACCGCCATGTACATCCGCGGCATCAGCGGGAAGTGGAAGCACATGTGGCACTCGTCGCCGGCGCCGAAATACTGCTGCACGTCCTCCGGCCACATGTTCGCCTCGGCCAGCAGCATGCGGCCGGGATAGCGGCGGTCGAGCTCGGCGCGGATGCGCTTCAGGATGGCGTGCGTCTCGGGCAGGTTCTCGTTGCCGGTGCCCTCCCGCTCGACGAGGTAGGGCACGGCGTCCAGGCGCAGCCCGTCCACGCCCATGTCGAGCCAGAACCGCATGACCTTCAGCACGGCGGCGAGGACCCGCGGGTTGTCGAAGTTCAGGTCCGGCTGGTGGCTGTAGAACCGGTGCCAGTAATAGGCCTTCGCCACCGGATCCCAGGTCCAGTTCGACGCCTCCGTGTCGCAGAAGATGATGCGCGTGCCGGGGTAGCGCTTGTCGTCGTCGGACCAGACATAGAAGTCCCGCTGCCAGGAGCCGGGCGGCGCGTGGCGGGCGCGCTGGAACCAGGGATGGTCGGAGCTGGTGTGGTTGATGACCAGCTCCGTGATCACCTTCAGCCCGCGGGCATGCGCCTGGGTGACGAAGCGCCGGAACTCCCCCAGCGTGCCGTAGTCCGGGCTGACATCCGTGTAGTCGCTGATGTCGTAGCCGTCGTCCCGCCGGGGCGAGGGATAGAAGGGCAGCAGCCAGATCGCATCGACGCCGAGGCCCGCGACATGGTCGAGCTTGCCGATCAGCCCGGCGAAGTCGCCGATGCCGTCGTCGTTGCCGTCCATGAAGGATTTCGGGTGGAGCTGGTAGATGACCGCGTCGCGCCACCAGTTCGGCTCGCGCCGCGTGCCGTCCCCGCCTCGCCCTGCCGCCATGGAATCCCCTCTCTTGCCGAACCGGCGCAACGCGGGCCTTCTGGGGGACGTTCCGGGAGGCTGTCGATGGCCGGCGCCTGAAAATTCCGCGTGCGGCGCGTCGTCTCGTCGGAGGGTAGCCCGCGACGGTCCGGCGCTCAGCCCGCGGGAAAGCCGATGAACACGTAGCCGACCTGCCGGATGGTGACGATGCAGCGCTCGCCGAGTTCCGGCGCCAGCTTCTGGCGCAGGTGCAGCACGGCATTGTCGACCGCCCGGTCGCCGGCCCGCCAGGGGCGGCGGAACACCGCAGCGGTCAGCCCCTCCCGCGTCTGCACCTCGCCGGGCTGGGCGGCAAGCGCGGCAAGGAGGTCGAATTCCGCGGTCGTCAGGTCGACCGCGCTGCCGTCCGGCCGCAGCAGCCGCCGCTCCAGCGGCAGCAGCCGCCAGCGGCCGCGCCGGGCCGCCGCCGCCGCCGCGGCCGGCCGGCGAATGCGCGCGCGGAGCCGCGCGACCAGCTCCCGCCCCGAGACCGGCTTCACCAGGAAGTCGTCGGCTCCGAGTTCGAGGCCAAGCACCCGGTCCGTCTCCTCGCGGTTCCCGGTGACGATGAGGATCGGCGCGTCGGTCCGCGCGCGCAGCTCGGGCAGATGGGGCAGGGTGTCCACCGGACCGAGACGCTGGTCCAGGATCACGGCATCCGGTCGCTGAGTCTCGAGAATTGCCAGCGCTGCGGGAAAGGAGTTCGCGACGAGCGTCCGCAACCCGTAGCGGGCGAGGTAGGCCGCCATCTCGTCGGTCAGTTCGCGCTCGTCATCCGCCAGGAGAACGAGCGGCGTAAGCGCGGCGGCGGCAGGCTCCTCGACAGGCCCCGGATCGGCCGGGCCGGCCGCAGTCATCGTCCTGCTTGTCACGGCCTGTCTCTCCTGACGGGACGTTCGTGTGCAACCGGGACCCGTCCCGACGAAACGAAATAACCCACGACCGGCCGCGACGTCGAGCGACAGTCTCAACAAGCGCGAGGAATCTTCCGACCACACTCAACAGCCCCGCGACGCGTCAAGGGTCCATTAACCGAGCCGCCTTCCGGGGTGGCCGCCCAGCCGGTCCCGCCCCGACCCAGGATGGGAGACCCGCCATGACCATGCCCCTCGCCCTCCGCCGCCCGCGCCGCCTTCCCCTGGCCGGCGCCGCCGGCCGCGCGGGCGCCGGGCGCCTCGCCGTGCTCGTCGTCGACGACGAGGAGGGCGTCCGCGCCGAGCTGGCCGAGTTGCTGGACCGCCGCAACCTGGCCGTGCTCACGGCCGCCTCGGCCGAGGCGGCGCTCGCCATCCTCCGCGGTCGCCCCGACATCGGTGCGATCGTCACCGACATGCGCATGTCCGGGATGGACGGCCTGACGCTGGCGGAGCGCGCACTCGCCCGCCGCACCGGGCCCGAAGCGCTGGAGGTGGTGCTGGTCACCGGCTATGTGACGCCGCGCCTCGGCCTGGCCGCAAGCCGGCTCGGCACCTTCGGCCTGCTGCGCAAGCCGGTGCGTGGCACCGACCTGGCCGCGCTCGTTGCCGAGGCGCTGGAGCGCGCCGCCGCCCGCCGCGCCGCCGCCCGGGCGGCGGAGCCGCTGCCCGCCCCGCTCCGGACGCGCAGCCCGGCCCGGGCGGCCGAGGCGCTGCTGCATACCCTGGCCCAACGCCTGGCAGGGCGCGGCACGGCGCTGGAGAGGACGGCGCGGAACCTTCGCGCGCCGCTCGCCGACCTGCTCGGCGCCGACGCGCGCCGCCTGCTGTCCCTCATCGACGCGCTGCTCGATGTCGCGGCGCTGGAGGAGGGGCGCGCGCGCCCGGACCGTGCGCCGGTCTCCGCCCGCGGCCTGCTTGGCGCGATCGCCGCGGGGCTTGGCGCCCTCGGCATCCCGTGCGGCCGGCGCATCACGGCGCAGCCGGACGCCGACCCCGCCTTCGCCCTCGACACCCCGCGGCTGGTGCGGGCGGTCGTCCTGCTGGCGGAGCGCACGCTGCACGGCCGTCCAGGCGAGGCGCGGGCCGAGCTCTCCGTCGATGCCGGCGCGGGACCCGCGCGGATCGACCTCGCTCTTCGCCCCGCCTGGCCCGGGCCGGACACGGACGAGCCGGCGCCCGAGGCGCTGCTGCCGCTTTCCGTCGCCCGCCGCACCATCGAGGCGCAGGGCGGCCACCTCGACGCCTGGACGCCGCCCGGCGGCGGACTGCGCATCCGCATCCTCCTCCACCGCGCCTGAACGGCCGCTCCGCAAAACGCGAGGGAGATCCGCCATGCTCTCCGAATGCGCCGTCCCGACCCCGGGCGAATGCCACCCCCCGGGCGCCACACGCCGGCGCGCCCTGCTCGGCTTCTCGACAGGGGCGCTCGCCATGACGCCGGCCTGCGGCGCCGGCCCGCCGGCCGGACCCGCCCCCGGCCGCGACGATCCCGCCGCGCAGTGGGCGGCCTTCCGCGACCGCTACGTCGCGCCCGAGGGACGCGTGGTGGACAGCGGCAATGCCGGCATCTCGCACAGCGAGGGCCAGGGCTACGCCATGCTCTTCGCCGAGAGCTTCGCCGACCGCCGCACCTTCGAGACGGTGTTCCACTGGACGCGCCGGAACCTCCGCCGGCCCGACGGCCTGCACGCCTGGCGCTGGCGCCCCGGCCTGCGCAACCCGGTGGAGGACCCGAACAACGCGACCGACGGCGACCTCTACATCGCCTGGGCGCTGCTGCGCGCGGGCGAGCGTTGGCTGGAGCCCGAATGGCGGCGCGAGGGCGCTCGGATCGGCGAGGCCGTGCTGCGGCAGCTCGTCCTGGAGGTCGGCGGCCGCACCGTGCTGCTGCCCGGCGCCGCCGGCTTCATCCACCCCGACCGCGTCGTGGTGAACCCCTCGTACTATGCCTTCCCGGCGCTGCGCTCCCTCGGCCACGCGGTGCCGGACCGGGTGTGGCACCGGCTGACGGCCGACGGGCTCGCGATGATGCGCGGCATGCGCTACGGCCGCTGGGGGCTGCCGGCCGACTGGGTGGAGATCGGCCGCACCGCGGAGAGCGCCGCGGCGCCGCGCCCGGCGAGGGGATGGCCGGCCCGCTTCTCCTTCGACGCGGTGCGCGTGCCGCTGCATCTCGCCTGGGCCGGGATGACCGGGGAGCCCGGCCTGCGCGCCCCGGCGAGCTTCTGGAACGACCCCGGACTGCCCATCCGCCCGGCCTGGACGGATCTGCACTCCGGCGAGGTGGCGCCCTGCTCCGCGCCGGCCGGCATCGAGGCCGTGGCGGAGGTCACCACCGCCACCGGCCTGCAACGCGGCCTCGCCCGTGCCCTGCCCACGGTCGCGCACAGCCCGGACTACTACTCCGCGGCGCTGGCCCTCCTCTCCCGCCTCGCCCTTCGGGAGAATCCTCGCGGCGCCCCCGCTGCTTGACCGTCCCCGGCACGCCACCCCAGGGTGCCGGCCCTTCGCCCGCCGCCCCGGATCCGAGATGCCGCCCTTCACGCCGCGCCGTCCGCTGCGGGCGCTGTTCATCCACCAGAACTTCCCCGGCCAGTACGCCCACCTCGCCCCCGCCCTCGCCGCGCGGCGCGGCGTGCAGGTCTGGGGCGTCGGCGAGAAGGAGGGCTACGAGGCGCCGGGCGTGCGCTACGTCGCCTATGGCGCGCCGAAAGGCGCGGGCGAGGCCACCCACCGGTACCTCCGCCCCTTCGAGGCGGCGACGCGGCGCGGCCAGCACATCGCCAACCGCCTCGTCGCGCTCCGCGACCGCGAGGGGCTGCGGCCCGACATCGTCGTGTGCCATCCCGGCTGGGGCGAGGGTCTCTTCGTGAAGGACGTCTTCCCGGAGACGCGCACGCTCTACTACTGGGAGTTCTTCTACAACGCGCAGGGCCAGGACCTCGGCTTCGATCCCGCGCAACCGCCCTCCCTCGACGATGCGGCGCGGGTGCGGACGCTGAACGCGACGCAGCTCGTCTCGCTCCAGGTTGCCGATTGGGGGGTCAGCCCGACGCGCTGGCAGTGGTCCCGCTACCCCGACTGGGCGCGTGCGCGCATCACCTGCCTGCATGAGGGCGTGGACACCGCGCGGTGCGCGCCGCGGGCCGACGCGGTGTTCCGCACGCCGGAGGGGCGGGAGTTCCGGCGCGGCGACGAGGTGATCTCCTACGTCGCCCGCAACCTGGAGCCCTATCGGGGCTTTCCGAGCTTCCTGCGGGCGCTGGTTCACCTGCAGAAGGCGCATCCGGGGCTGCACGCGGTGGTCGTCGGCGGGAACGAGGTGTCGTACGGCCGCAAGCCGGCGGGCGCGCCGGACTGGAAGACGAAGCTGCTCGCCGAGCTCGACGGGCAACTCGACCTCTCGCGGATCCACTTCACCGGCCGCGTGGCGCATGATGCGCTGCACGAGCTGTTCCGTGTCACCCGCGCGCATGTCTACCTGACCTATCCCTTCGTGCTCTCCTGGTCGTTGCTGGAGGCGATGGCCTGCGGCGCGGTGGTGGTGGGCAGCGACACGCCCCCGGTGGCCGAGGCGATCACCCACGGCGTCGACGGCCTGCTCGTTCCCTTCTTCGACGCCGGGGCGATCGCGGCGGCCGTCTCCCGCGTGCTGGCCGACCCGGCGGGGCACGCGCCGCTCGGGGCCGCGGCGCGGGAAAGCGTGGTGGCGCGCTACGACCTCGCGAAAATCTGCCTGCCGCGGCAGCTTGATCTGGTGGAGCGAATTGCAGCCGGTCTGCTACCCGAAGCTGGTTGAGTGCCAGCGCTGGACCCACACGCATCACGTGTCTTCACGGGTTCGCGATGTTGAATTATAGAGAGCGTGCGCCATTAGCGGGACGAGGACAGGGCCATGCCGGACGATCTGAGGATGCCGGCCACCGATGTCAGGCGGGCAGGCAATGTCGAGGCGCGGGCCTTCGGCATCGGCGGCCCGCTGATCCTCACGCTGCGGCGCTTCGCCGACCCGCGCGGCACCTTCATCGAAACGTACAACCGGCGCGACTTCACCTCGGTCGGCATCGCCGAGGATTTCGTGCAGGACAACCAGTCGGTCTCCACCCATCAGGGGACGGTGCGCGGGCTGCATTTCCAGCGCCACCCGCATGCCCAGGCGAAGCTCATCCGCGTCCTTCGCGGCCGGATCCTCGATGTGGCGGTGGACCTGCGCAGGGACAGCCCGACCTTCGGCCGCCATGTCGCCACCGAGCTCTCGGCCGAGAACGGGCTCATGCTCTACGTGCCGGTCGGCTTCGCGCATGGCTTCGTGACGCGGGAGGCGGTGACCGAGGTGGCGTACAAGGTCACCGCGCTCTACGCGCCGGACTGCGATGCCGGCATCCTCTGGAACGACCCGGCCCTCGGCATCGCCTGGGGCGTGGACCCCGCAGCCGCCACGCTCTCCGACAAGGACGTCCGGCTGCCGAGGCTGGCCGATCTCGGCCGCATCTTCTGATGCGCGTCCTCGTCGCGGGGCGCGCCGGACAGGTTGCGCGCGCCCTGCTGGCCCGTCTGCCGGCGGATGGCCACATCGTGACCGCGCTGGAGCCGCCGGAGCTCGACATCACCAGCCGGGAGAGCATCGCCGCCGCGATGCGCGACGCTGCGCCCGACCTCGTCGTCAACGCCGCCGCCTACACGGCGGTGGACCGGGCCGAGGACGACGCGGCAGCCGCCTTCGCGGTCAACCGCGACGGTGCCGGCCTGCTGGCCGAGGCCGCCGCGGCCCGCAACGCGCCCCTCCTCCACTTCTCCACGGACTACGTCTTCGACGGTGCGAAGGGGGCCCCCTATGTCGAGGCGGACGCCGTCGCGCCCCTCGGCGTCTACGGCCGCAGCAAGGCGGAGGGCGAGGCCGCGGTGCTCGCGGCCAATCCGCGCGCGGCGGTGATCCGCACCGCCTGGGTCTGCTCGGCGGATGGCGGCAACTTCGTCAGGACGATGCTCCGGCTGGCCGCCGAGCGCGAGGAGCTGCGCGTCGTCGCCGACCAGCACGGTGCGCCGACCTTCGCCGCCGACCTCGCCGAGGCGGTCGCCCGCATGGCGCCGCGCATGGCGGCGGCTCCGGCCGGCGACGAGGGGTTCGGGCTGTTCCACCTCTCCGGTGCGCCGCACACCACCTGGCATGGCTTCGCCGAGGCGATCCTCGCCGGCGCGGCGGCGCGCGGCCATCGCCGCCCGCTTCTTGTCCCGATCGCCACGGCGGAGTACCCCACGCGCGCCCGCCGGCCGGCGGATGGGCGGCTGGACTGCGCGCGGATCGGCCGCGTGCACGGCATCCGGCCGGCCGATTGGCGCGCCTCGCTGGCGCGCTGCCTCGATCTACTGGTGGGCGCGATGCCCGCGGGGGGAGTGTCTGCATGAAGGGGATCGTGCTGGCCGGCGGTGCCGGCACGCGGCTGCATCCGGCGACGCTCGCCGTCTCGAAGCAGCTGCTGCCGGTCTACGACAAGCCGATGGTCTACTACCCGCTCTCGGTGCTCATGCTCGCCGGCATCCGCGAGATCATGGTGATCTCGACGCCGCACGACCTGCCGATCTTCCGCCGCCTGCTCGGCGACGGCACGAAATGGGGCCTGCGCATCGAGTATGCCGAGCAGGACCGGCCGCGCGGCATCGCGCACGCCTTCGTCCTGGCGGCGGATTTCCTGGCCGGCGCCTCCTGCGCCCTCGTGCTCGGCGACAACCTGTTCCACGGCCACGACCTGGAGGAGCGGATGCGCGAGGCGCAGGCGAGCGCCGGGACCTGCGCCACCGTCTTCGCCTACCGCGTCGCCGATCCGCAGCGCTACGGCGTCGTCGAGTTCGACGCCACGGGGCGCGCGCTGACCATCGAGGAGAAGCCCGCGCTGCCGCGCTCCGACTGGGCGGTGACCGGCCTCTACTTCTACGACGGCCGCGTCGCCGATCTCGCCAGGGCGCTCGATCCGTCGCCGCGCGGCGAGCTGGAGATCACCGACCTCAACCGGATCTACCTGGAGGAGGGCAACCTCCGCGTCGTGCGCCTCGGTCGCGGCTATGCCTGGCTCGACACCGGCACGCATGACAGCATGCTGGAAGCCGGCGAGTTCGTCCGCGCCATCGAGAAGCGCACCGGCCAGAAGGTCGCCTCGCCGGAGGAGGTCGCCTGGCGCAAGGGCTTCATCGACGCCGACCAGCTCCGTGCCCTGGCGGCGCCTCTCCGCAACAGCGGCTACGGCACCTACCTCGAAGGGCTGCTGGCGCGCGAGGAAGGGTGATGGACGGCGGGGGGGAGTCCGGCCTCGCCGCCTCGGAACGCCGGGCGCGCGAGGTGCAGGCGCTGCGCGAGAGCGGCCTGCTCGACGCCGCGTGGTACGCCGCGCGCCACCCCGACATCGGCCATTCCGGCGCCGACCCGCACGAGCATTACGTCGACCAGGGCTGGCAGGAGGGCCGCGCGCCCAACTTCTACTTCGACCCCGGCTGGTACCGGGAGGGCAACCCGGACGTCCGCGACGCCGGCTTCGATCCCGTGCTGCACTACCTGCTGCACGGCGACGCCGAGGGCCGCCGGCCGGGCCCGCATTTCGACACGGCTTGGTACCGCGGCCGTCACGGCCTCGACGAATCGGCCGGCGCGCTCGCCCACTACCTGGCCCACCGCCCGAACGGCGCCTCGCCCATCCCGGAATTCGACGCGGAGTTCTACCTCGCCACCTACCGGGACGTGGCGCGCGCCGGCGCGGACGCCTTCGAGCACTACGTCACCCTCGGCTGGCAGGAGGGGCGCGAGCCCGGCCCGGAATTCGAGACCGCCTACTACGTCAAGCGCCACATGGGCGGCACGGCGACGGAGCCGCCCCTGCTGCACTGGCTGCGCCACCGGCACGAGCCAGGCGTGCACCCGCGCATGCCGGAGGAGACGCCGACCATCCCCCGGGAAATCCGGCGCAACACCCGCCCCGGCGACGCGTTCGAGCTGCCCAGGCCGCTGCCGGACGGCGCCAGGCCGCGCGCCCGCCTGCTCGCCTATTACCTGCCGCAGTTCCATGCCATCGCCGAGAACGATTCCTGGTGGGGCACCGGGTTCACCGAGTGGACCAACCTCGCCCGCGGCGTGCCGCGCTTCGCCGGCCACTACCAGCCGCGCATCCCGCGCGACCTCGGCCACTACAACCTCGGCGGGCCGGATGCGGGGCGCGAGGTGATGCGGCGGCAGATCGCCACCGCGCGCGGCGGCGGCGTCGGCGGCTGGATCTTCTACTGGTACTGGTTCAACGGCCACCGGCTGCTGGAAAAGCCGGTGGAGGCGTTCCTCGCCGACCGCTCGCTCGACATGCCCTTCGCGCTGATGTGGGCGAACGAGAACTGGACGCGCCGCTGGGACGGCGCCGCGAACGACGTGCTGATGAGCCAGGACTACCGGCCCGAGGAGGAGGAGGCGCTGATCGCCGAGCTGGCGCGCCACTTCCGGGATCCGCGCTACATCCGCGCCGCCGGCCGCCCGCTGCTGATGATGTACCGGGCCGGGCTGGTGCCGGAGGCGCGGAAGGCGGTCGCCGCCTGGCGGAAGCGGTTCCGCGATGCGCATGGCGAGGACCCGGTCTTCGTCATGGCGCAGTCCTTCGAGGATGAGGATCCGCGGCCTCTCGGCTTCGACGCCGCCATCGAGTTCCCGCCGCACAAGCTCGCCAAGCGCACGGCGCCGATCAGCGCGAGCCTCGACTACCTCGACCCGGACTTCACCGGCACCGTCTTCTCCTTCGACGAGGTGGTGCGGGCCTCGCTCGAGGAGCCGGTGCCGGACTACCCGCTGATCAAATGCGCCGTGCCGGGCTGGGACAACGACCCGCGCAAGCAGGGCAGCGGGACCGTGGTGATCCATGGCGCCCGCCCGGCGTCGTACGAGGCGTGGCTGGCGGAGCTGGTGGAGCGCGCCGTGCGCACGCCCTTCCTCGGCGAACCGATGGTGTGCGTGAACGCCTGGAACGAGTGGTGCGAGGGCGCCTACCTGGAGCCCGACCTGCATTTCGGCGCCGCCTTCCTCAACGCCACGGCGCGCGCGCTGGTCGGCCCGCCGGCCGCCGAGGCGCCCGCCCTTCTGCTCGTCGCGGCGCATGCGGAGGAGGATGCGGCCGCGCGCCGCCTGCTCTCGACCTTCGAGGAGATCCGTCGGCGCACCGGCCTCCGGCTGGAGGTGCTGCTGCTGGCCGGCGGGCCGCTGGAAGCCAGCTTTGCCCGCCTCGGCCCCGTCACCGTCGCCGGCACGCCGCGCGAGATCGAGGCGGCGCTGGTCGCGGCGCGGGGCGGTGGCGTGCGCGCGGCCGTCGGTACGCTCGGCGCCGCGGCCCGCCTGCTTCCCGGACTCGATGCAGCCGGCATTCCCCTCACCCTGCTGCTCGACGCCATGCCGGGCGAGGTGCGGGCCCGCCAGCTCGGCGCCGGACTGCGCGCCGCGCCCGGCGCAGCCTGCCTGATCGCGCCGTCCGAAGCCGTCGCCGCGGCGCTCGCGCCGGAGCTCGGGGCCGCGGGCGCCCCACGGCCGGTGGTCATCGAGCCCGGCCTGCCCGCGGCCCCGAGCTTCGACGCAGCCTCCCGCGTCGCCATGCGGGCCGAGCTCGGCGTGACCGAGGGTGATCGCCTGCTGCTCGGCGCCGGGCCCGGCGACCTGGCGCATGGGCTCGACCTCTTCCTCGCGCTGTTCCGGACGCTCCGTGCCTGCAATCCGCGCCTCCGCGCCGTCTGGGCCGGCGCCGTCGATCCAGCCCTGCGCGCCTGGATGGGTGCCGAGCTGGCGGCCGCGGCCCGCGACGGCCTGCGCGTGATCGAGCACATGGCGGCGCCGGGCGGCCTGCTCTCCGCCGCCGACCTCCTCGCCCTGACGGCGCGGGAGGCCGCGCTGCCGACGGTGGCGCAGGAGGCGGCAGCGACAGGGCTGCCCATGGTCGCCTTCGCCGGCGCCGGCGCCGGCGCGGTGGCCGAAGCCTTCGGCGGCCGGGCCGTGCCTCTCGGCGACATCGCCGCGATGGCGGAGGCAGGCGCCGCCCTCCTCGCCCGCCCGGCCGATGCCGCGGCGCGCCATGCCGCCCACCTCCGTGCCGTCGGCCGCTTCGACATGGCAGCGGAATCCGCGGCGATCCTGCGCCAGGCCATGCCGGAGCTGCCCGATCTGGCGGTCGTGGTCCCGGGTCTCGGCCAGGGCGCGCTGCTCGCCAGCCGGCTCGACGCGGTGTTCCGGCAGGACCTGCCGGTGCGGGAGGTGGTGGTGCTCGACGACAGGGCGGATCCACGCGTCGCGGCAGGGGCGGAGGCGGCGGCGGCGCGCTGGTCCCGCGCCTTGCGCGTGGTGGCCGGGCCCGGCGCGGGCGATGCGGCCGCGATGGCGCGCGCCGCGCTGGCGGCGACCGACGCGGCGCATCTCTGGCTCGTCGATCCGGAAGCGGGACCGGGCGGAGCCTTTCTTCGGCGCGCCCTCGGCGCCCTCGCTGCCCAGCCGGCGGCGTGCTTCGCCGCGGCCGGTGAGCCGGCGGGCGCGGTGCTGTGGCGCCGCGCGGCGCTGGCGCGGGCGGCGGCGCGGCGGTCCGCGACCATGGCGTCCCTCTATGCCGCCGCCGAGGGCATGGCCTTGCCGGACATTCCGGTGGTACGGCTGGGCCCCCCGCCGCGCCCTGCGGCTGAGGCACCCCCGCCTCGGTCGGAGGGCCGCGGTCGGCCGGCGGCATCGCGCGAGGCGCGCCGCCGTCGAACGAGGTGAGGCGGCGGCCCGCCTTCCAAGACATTGTGCTGTTTTGTATACGGCGACCGGCTCACGGTCGAGCACGGACCTGCATCCCGTTGATCGCCCTCGGCCACCGCCCTGTCCACGCGGGACGGACCAGGGACGACACACGAGCCAAAATATCGTCGCGATGTCAGATCGGTTGACTTGCGTGTCGTCTTATTCCTAATACTCTGCTAACGGAACGGGCTGGCCTGCCTCCCGGATCACCGCCCTGGAGACCCGCATGTCCGGCTTTGCATCCATCTACGGCGGCGACGGCGACGATGCGCTGATCGGAACGGCCGGCCGGGACTTCATCTCCGGCCATGGCGGCAGCGACCAGATCGCGGCGCTCGGCGGGCCCGACACCGTCCTGGCCGGCGGCGGAGACGACACGGTCGATGCCGACGGCGGCGACGACCTCGTCCTCGGCGGCGGCGGCGGCGACAGCCTCTCGGGCGGCGGCGGCGAGGACACGCTGCTGGGCGGCGCGGGCGACGACAGCATCCGCGGCGGCGGCGGCGGCGACGTCATCTCCGGCGACGCCGGCAATGACGAGCTGCGCGGCAACGGCGGCAGCGACGCCTTCGTCTTCTCCAGCGATTTCGGCCACGACCTGATCATCGGCTTCTCGATCGGCGCGGACACGCTGCAGATCGAGGGCGGCATCAACGGCACCGGCATCGCGAGCGCCGTCGACCTGCTGCCGCTGGTCTCCGCGGACGGCTTCGGCAACGCGGTCATCACCCTGGGCGGCGACACCATCACGCTGCAGGGCCTCACCGTGGGGGACGTGACCAGCAACATCAACGCCATCGTCAGCATCGTCTGACGCGGCTACACTCCCGGCGGTGAACGCCGATCCTTCCCGAGGTGGGCCAGCCGGCGACGCCGCCGGCCCCTCGCTTGCCGGCTGGTGGACACGCCTCGGGCCCGAGGCGGCTCTGGCCGGGCTTCCCGGACGCCTCCCTGCCTCAAGCCCGGTCGAATGCCGGCTGGGCGGCGGCACGCCGTTCCGCCCCGTGTCGCAATTCCCCGCCCCGGAGGGCGGATCCCTCCTCCTCCTGCTCCGCGCCCCCGGCGAGGGCGCGCTCGAGGTCCGGGCCGAAGGCGGAGCCTGGGTGGGGCTTGGTCCGGCCGGGAGTTTGTCGACAAACCTCACCCCCCGCCTCCTCATCCTCCTCGCCGCGAAGGCTGCCGGGCCGCTGCGGGGAGCGGCGGATGCGGGCCTTGCCCGTGCGCTGCTCGCCCTCGCCGAGCCGCTGGCGGTCGAGCCGCCGGAGGGGACGCGGCCGCTGGTCGGGCTCGCGGGCGGGCGGGCGCTGTGGCGGCTGGACGCCGGCGGCTGGCTGCTCACGCCGCGAGGCCTGGCCCGCGTGCCGGAACCCGAGGCGGGCCTCGCGCCGATGGCGGCGGCGGGCGGAGGCCTGCTGCTGCGGGCCGCCGCGCCCCCCCTTCGCCTGCCCGCCGCCGTTGCGCCGCAGAGCCTTGTCGAACTCGCCCGCTCCGCCCCGGCGGGCGGCCATCCGCTGCTCCGCCAGGCCTTCGCCGCGCTCCGCCGCCACACCGCGGAGCCCTGGTGCCGCGACTCGATACGCGACGCGCAGATCCTCGCCATGGCGCCGCCGCGCGCGGCGGCCGAGCCCTCCAACGCCGTCGCGGGCTCCCTCGACCGGGCGCTGTCGGACGGCGCCGGCGGGGTGTTCTGCTTCGGCTGGCTCCACGACCCCCTGCACCTCACCCGTGGGCTGACGCTGCGCGGCCCCTTCGGTCCGGTCCGCGTGCCCGCCGAGGCGATCTTCCGGATGAGCCGGGGCGACGTGGCGAAGCGGTTCGAGGCGGCGCCGTTCGGCTCCGCCGACCCGCGCCCCGGCTTCGTCTTCCACATCCCCGAGGCTGGCCCCGGCCCCGTGGCGCAGTGGCGGCTGGAGATCGCGCTCGGCTCCGGCGACGCCATCGAGCTTGTCGCCGGCCCCGCCCTCATCCCGCCCGCCCAGGCGCGGGAGGCGGTGCTACGCAGCGTCAACCCGCTCGAAGTCGGGCCCGAGCTGCTGGACCGCTGCATCTCCCCCGCCGCCGAGCGCCTGCACCGCGCCGCGAGCGCCGAGCCCGTCGGCGTCGAGGTGATCCGCCTCGGCACCCCGCCGCGGGACCCGCCGGTCTCGGTGGTCGTGCCGCTCTACCGCAACCTGCGCTTCGTGCGGCACCAGCTCGCCGCCTTCGCGCGGGATCCGCTGCTCCGCGCCTCCGAGATCATCTACGTGCTGGACAGCCCCGAGCAGCGCGGCGAGGCGGAACACCTGCTGCGCGGCCATTGCGGGCTGACCGGGCTGGCCGTCACCCTCGTCAGCCATGCGCGGAACGCCGGCTACGCCACCGCCTGCAACGACGGCGCCGCGGTCGCCACAGCGCCGGCGCTGCTCCAGCTCAACTCCGACGTGGTGCCCGAGGCGCCGGGGTGGCTGACGCCGATGCTCGCCCATCTCGCGGCGGACCCGTCCATCTCCTGCGTCGGGCCGAAGCTGATGTTCGACGACGGCTCGCTCCAGCATGCCGGGCTGTACTTCGCACGGGGCCCGGGCGACGACTGGTACAACTGCCACTACTACAAGGGCTTCCCGCGCCACTATCCGGAGGCCGACCGCACCCGCGCGGTGCCCGGCGTCACCGGTGCGGCGATGCTGATCCGCCGCGCGGCCTGGGACGAGGTGGGCGGCTTCCACGCGGACTACATCGTGGGCGACTACGAGGACAGTGATCTCTGCCTTCGGCTGCGGCAGGCAGGCGGCGAGATCCTGTACGAGCCGCGGGCCGAGCTGTACCACTTCGAACGGCAGTCCATCGCCCAGCACGGCGGATATGCGGGCACCGTCGCGGCCGCCTACAACCGCCGGCTGCATCACCGCCGCTGGGCGCCTACCATAGCGACGCTGATGGCCGGCTTTCCTCGCGGCGGCGAGACGTTCGCAGCGGCCTGAGCAGCCGGACGCAGCGGAGCCCCAGGGAAACACTGTCGCGAATTCTTGATCGCCGCGCACAAATTCTCCAACGGCGTGCTAGACAAGGCGCCGCATGCGCATCCTGGTCATCTGCCACAGCCATCCTGACATCCAGCCCGGCGGAACCGAGGTGATCGCGCGCGGCCTGTTCCGCGAATTGCGGGACCGCCACGGCGTCGAAGGCCTGTTCCTCGCCGCCGTCACCGCCCAGCATCGGGAGCGCCGGCCCGGCACGCTGTTCCAGGCCGCCGGCCGCCACCCGGACGAGCTGCTGGTCTGGCTGTCCCATTTCGACCGCTACCACCTGGCGCAGCTCGACACCTGGGGCATGGCGGAGCTCGCGCCCTTCATCGAGGGCTTCCGGCCCGACATCGTGCACGTGCACCACCTGCTGTACTTCGGCCTGGAGACGCTGGACCTCGTGCGCCGCGTCGCCCCCGCGGCGCGCATCCTCGTCACGCTGCACGACTTCTTCGCCCTCTGCCCGCAGGAGGGCCAGCTCCTCACCACCGACGGACGTCTTTGCACGGGTCCGTCGCTCGATGCCTGCCGCCGCTGCTTCCCGGGCCGCGGCGGCACCGACCTGGTCCTGCGCGATCTGGCGGTGCGCGGCGCCTTCTCCGGCGTGGATCTGCTGATCTCGCCCTCGGAGTTCCTGCGCGACCGCTTCGTCGCGGCGGGGTGGGACCGTGCCCGCTTCCGCGTGCTGCGCAACGGCATCGCCGAGGCACCGCCGGCCCCGCACCGGCGCATCCGCCCGGGTGGCCGGCGCGACCGCTTCGGCTTTTTCGGCCACGTCAACCGCTTCAAGGGACCGATGGTCGCGCTCGATGCCTCCGCACGCCTGAGCCAGGCGGGCGTCGCGCATGAGCTGGCGCTGCATGGCGGCACGGCGTACCAGCCGGATGAGTTCCTCAGCGAGTTCAAGGCCGCGCTCTCCGCCGCGCCGGGGGCGCGCCACCACGGCCTCTACGCCGCCGAGGACCTGCCGGCGCGCATGGCGGCGGTGGACTGGGTGGTGATGCCCTCGATCTGGTGGGAGAACGCGCCCCTCGTCGCGATGGAGGCGTTCCGGCACCGCCGGCCGGTGATCTGCGGCGGCGTGGGCGGCATGGCGGAGGCGGTGCGGGACGGGGTGGACGGGTTGCACTTCGCGGTGGGCGACGCAGCCTCCCTCGCCTCGGCCATGGAGCGTGCAGCCGAGGAGGACGGGCTGTGGGACGCGCTGGTGGCCGGGATCCGCCCGCCGCGCACCACCGCCGCGATGGCGGAGGAGCACCTGGCGGTCTATCGCGACCTGCTGGCCGAGGCCGTGCCCGCCGCGCCGCCGCTGCCGAAGCCGCCGGTCCCGAAGGGGGAGCGCAAGCGTGTCCGCGCCGTCTGACCTCCGCACCGCGCCGGGCGTGCGCGGCTTCGTGGACGGCGTCACCGGCACCGCCATCGACGGCTGGGCCTTCGAGCCGGCGCACCCGGATGAGCGCGTGGTGGTGGAGCTGCGGCTGGACGGGCAGACGGTGGCCACCGCCGTCGCCGACCGCCATCGCACCGACCTGATCCGCGCCGGCATCGGCGACGCCTTCCACGGTTTCCGCTTCGCCTTGAAACCCGGCCTTTCCGAGCGCCGCGCCGAACTCGCCGTCGTGGCGCGCGGCGCCGAGGGCGGCGAGACGCCGCTGCCGCTGTTCCAGCGCGGCGCGGCCGCTCCGCCGCCGCCTGCCCCGCCTCCCGCGGCGGCGGTTCCCGCCGCGACCGCGCCGCAGGTGACGAAGGCGATCGATGGGTTGCTCGCCAGCCAGCGCGCGCTGGAGGGACGGCTTGCCGAATTGTCGGGCCGGGTCATGAACCTGCCCGTTCCCGCCACCTACGAGCCGAGCGAGGCCGAGGCCCGCATCGCCGCGCTGGAGGGTTGGGTGGCGCGGCTGGATGAGCGGCTGGCGATGCTGCAGCCGGTCCAGCCTTCCTCGCCCCCGCCACGGGCGGGCCTCGGCGGGCTCGACACCTGGCAGGTTGTGCTGCTGGCGCTGCTGGCCGTGTTCGGCCTCGGCGCGCTGGCCGCCCTCGCCCTCGCGCTGTCGCTGTAGCGCCATGTCGGGCACGCGGGGCGCTGCGGCGGTGCCGGATCGCGGCCTGATGGGCGTGGTGCGGGACGAGGTCGCGGCGGCGGCGCGGCTGACCCTTGCCCTCGGCTTCCTGCTCAGCCTCGCCACCTTCGCGGTGCTGCTGACGAAGATGTACATCTGGCAGCTCGTCGTGCCGACCGGCAATGGCTGGACGCTTGCCGGCCTTGCCGTGCTGTTCGGCCTTGCCGTCGGGATGATGGTGGCCTTCGACCAGCTCCGCGAACTCGGGCTGCTGGCGATCGCGCGGCGCCTTGCGCGCCGCCTCTCGGGGCCGCTCGTGCTGGCGAGCGCGGCGCAGCCCGGGCGTTCCGACATCGCCGCGGCCCAGGCGCTGCGCGACGTGGAGGAGCTGCGCCGCAACCTTGCCGGCCCCGTCCTCACCTCGCTCGCCGATGCGGTGCTGGTGCCGACGATGGTGGTGCTGCTGCTGTTCTTCCACTGGGGCTTCGCGGCCTGGGCGCTCGGCTTCGCCCTGCTCGCGGCACTGCTCTCCCTCATCGGCGACCGGCTGACGCGCCGCACCCTCCTCGTCTCGAACGAGGCGCATGCCCGCACCTCCGCCCTCGTTGCCGACGCGATGCGCTGCGCGGAGGCGGTGGAGGCGATGGGCCTGCGCGCGCCGCTGGCCGCGCGGTGGGAAGCACGGCTGGCCGAGAGCGCCGCGGCGCTCGGCCGCGCCCAGGCGGGCGGGCGCTGGATCGGTGCCGGACTCGCGGCGGTCGCCGGCATCGCCACCGGCGGCACCCTGGTGCTCGGCACGCTGATGGCCGCCTACGGCGCCAGCATCGGCTTCGGCATGATCGTGGCGATGCTGGTCACCGGGAAGATCGTCACGCCGTTCTCCCGCCTCGGCGCAGCGATGCACGAGTGGGGCGCCGCCCTCGGCGCGTGGCGTCGCCTCTCCGCGCTGCTCGGGCCGGAGGCGGTGCGCGCCGAGGGCATCGCCTTCCCCTGCCGCACCGCGCGCCTGACGCTCGAGCACGTCACATGGGCGCCGCGCGGCGTCGCCCGCCCGCTGCTGCGCGACGTCAACCTGGCGCTGGAGCCGGGGCAGGTGGTGGCGGTCGCGGGCGGCGCCGGCGCCGGCAAGACGACGCTGCTGCGCCTCGCGGTCGGCATGCTGCAGCCGATGGCCGGCGGCTGCTTCCTCGACGGCCACGCCACGGCGCAATGGCAGCGCGAGGATTTCGCCCGGCATGTCGGCTACCTGCCGCAGGATCCGCTGCTGACCGACGGCACGGTGGCCGAGGCGATCGCGCGGCTGGGCGAGCCGGACACCGCGGCGGTGCTGCTGGCGGCGCGGCAGGCCGAAGCGCATGCCTTCATCACCGCCCTGCCGCAGGGCTACGCCACGCGCATCCGCGCCGAGGGGCCGCTCTCGGCGGGGCAGCGGCAGCGCGTGGCGCTGGCGCGGGCGCTCTACGGCGGCCCGCGGCTGCTGGTGCTGGACGAGCCCGCCGCCTTCCTGGACGCGGAGGGCGAGGCGCGGCTGGTGCGGCTGCTGCGCGGGCTCGCCGCCTGCGGCGTGGGCGTGCTGCTCACCTCGCACCGCCCGGCCCTGCTTGCCGCCGCCGACCGGGTGATGGTGCTGCGCGCCGGCCAGCTTTCGGCCGCGCAGCCGGCGCAGGTGATGGCGGCGCTGACGGGCCCGAGGCGCGCGGCATGAGCGCGCCCGCCGCCGCCCTGGCCGCGCTGCGCGCGGCGCCGGCCCTCTCCTCCGTGCTGGCGACCGCCTTCGGCCTGTCGGTCGCGCGGCAGGCTCTCGCGCTTGCGACGCCGCTGCTCACCATGCACGTCTTCGACAGCATGGCGGAGGGCGGCAACCTCGACACGCTTGCCGTGCTCGCCATCGCCTTCGTCGTCGCCCTGCTGATGGCGGCGGTGATGCGCGCGGTGCGCGCCGCCCTCCTCTCCGCGCTGTCGGAGGACCTGTCGCGCCGGCTGAGCCTGGACGCGTTGCAGGCCGCGGTGCGCAGCGCGCTGGCCGGCAGCCGCAAGCCCGGCCTCGCTGCCCTGCAGGACACCGCGGAGCTGCGCCGATTCCTCGGCGGCGGCACGATGGCCGACCTCCTCGACATGGTCGCGGTGCCGATCATCCTGCTCGTGCTGTTCCTGCTGCACCCCGTCTATGGCGTGACGGTCACCGCCGCCTGCCTGCTGATCGGCCTGCTGGGCTGGGTGCTGGACAGGACGACGCGCGGCATGGTGCGCGGCGCCTCCGACCGGCAGTTGCAGACCACCGCCGAGTTGCAGGGCAGGCTCCGGCAGTCCGACATGCTGGAAGGCCTGGGCATGCTCGCCGCCGTGGTGCGGCGCTGGCAGCCCGCGCAGGCCGAGGCGCTGTCGGCCGGGGACCGCGCGCAGGCCCGCGCCCGCGCGGTGCGCGGCGTGACCGAGTTCGCCTCCTACCTCGCGCAGGCGATGACGGTGGTGGTGGGCGTGATCCTGGCGATCGGCGACCAGGCCTCGCCCGGCGCGATCATCGCGGCGATGATGCTGGCAGGCATGGCGGTGCAGCCGGTGTCGCGCATCGTGCTGGCCTGGCGGGAATGGGCCTTCTCCGCCCTTGCGTGGCGCCGCTTGCAGGAGCTGTTCGTCGCCCATGCCGCGCCCGCGCCGGCGCCGCCGGAGCGCGAGGCGCACGAGGGGCTGTGGCTGCGCGACCTCCGCTGGACGCCGCCCGAGGGCACGCGGCGGGTGATCGACGGCCTCTCGCTCTACTGCCCGCCGGGATCGCTCACCGTCGTGCTCGGGCCGAACGGCACGGGCAAGTCCACGCTGCTGCGGCTCGCGCTCGGCCTGCTGCGGCCGGAGGCCGGGGCCGCGCTGCTCGATGGCCAGGACACGCACCGCGCGGCGCGCGAGGCGATCGGCCCGCGCATCGGCTACCTGCCGCAGGACGTGCAACTGCTCGACGGCAGCGTGCTCGACAACATCGCCCGCTTCGGCCCCGACGCGGCGGAGACGGCGGTGGATGCCGCCCGGCTGGCCGGCGCGCACGACATGATCGGCCGCCTGCCGCAGGGCTACGCGGCCGAGGCGGGGCCGTCCGGCGTGCTGAGCCAGGGGCAGCGGCGGATGATCGGCCTGGCCCGCGCGCTGCACGGCGGCCCGCGGCTTCTCGCGCTGGACGAGCCGGAGGCGGGGCTCGACCGGCCGGGGCGGGAGGCGGCACGGGCTGCCGTGCTCGGCGCGCGCGCCGCCGGCGCCGCCTGTCTCGTCGTCAGCCACGACCCGGCACTGTGGGCCGGTTCGGTGGACCAGGTTCTGCGCCTCGGCGGCGGCGGCGCCTGGAGCGTGGAAGCGCCGGAACGGGGTGCTGCATGAACACGACCAGTCCGGGGGCGATCCCGCTGGGTTTCGCGGAGGCGGAGGAAGCCGCTTCCACCCCCGACGTGCGGCGGGTGATGGCGGCGGCGCTGCTGCTGCTCTTCGTCGGGTTCGGCGGCCTCCTGCTCTGGGCCGCCATCACGCCGATCGAGCGCGCGGTGGTGGCGCGCGGCGCGCTGGTGGCCGAGGGCCGGCGCAAGTCGATCATGCTCGCCGAGCCCGGGATCCTGCAGCAGGTCATGGTGCGGGAGGGCGAGCGCGTGGAGACGGGACAGGTGCTCATGCGCCTCGATCCCACGGTGGCGGAGGCGGCGGCGGCGCAGGCGCGGGCGCAGCTCCGCACCGCCGCGGTGCGCGTGGCGCGGCTGCGTGCCGAGCAGGCCGATGCGCGCCGGTTCGAGGTGCCGTCCGACATCGCCGCGGCGGCACGGACCGACGCCGCCCTCTCGGCCATCGTCGCGGCGGAGCAGCGGCTGTTCGCCGCGCGGTGGGAGGCGTTCGACGGCAACATCGGCGTGCTCCAGCGGCGCATCGGCGTGGTGCGGGAGCAGCTCCAGGCGGCCGGCGCGCAGCGCGCCTCGGCGGCCAGCCGCCTCGGCTCGATCCGAGCCGACCTCGCCGGGCAGCGGCCGCTGGCGCGGGAGGGCTTCGCGCTGATGAGCCGGGTGCGCGAGCTGGAGCGGCTGGAGGCACAGACGCTCGGCGACCTCGGCAGCTATGCGGCGCAGGAGGCGCAATTCCGACAGGCGATCGCGCAGGCGGAGCTCGAGCTTTCCACCTTCCGCCTGACCCGTGCCCAGGACATCGCGCGGGAGCTGCAGGAGACGCAGCAGATGATGGTGGATGCCGAGCAGCGCGTGGTGGCGGCGGAGAACGTGCGTGCGCGCCGCGACCTCGTGGCGCCCGAGCCAGGCATCGTCACCGACATCCGTTTCGTGACGCCCGGCAGCAGCATCACCGACGGGCAGCCCGTGCTGGACCTGCTGCCGGTGGATGACCGCCTGATCGTCGAGGTCCGCGTGCCGCCTGGCGACGTCGAGCAGCTCTCGGTGGGGAAGAAGCTGAATGTCCGCCTGGCGGCGCTGCGCATGCGCACCACGCCGCTGCTGCATGGGCGGCTGACCTACGTCTCCGCCGACCAGCAGACGGACCCGCAGGGCGTCGCCTACTTCCTGGCGCGCGGCGAGATCGACGCCGGCGAGCTGGCGCGCATCCCCGACCTGCGGCTGAACGCGGGCATGCCGGTGGAGGTCTTCGTCCTCGGCGAGACCCGCAGCGCGCTGAGCTACCTCGTCTCGCCGATCCGCGATTCGATGCGCCGCGCCCTGCGGGACTGACGATTCCGCCCGGCGCCCGTCTTGCCGGCGGGCGGGCGCGGGCGAATGATCCGTCCATGCACCCGAACCGCATCGCCATCGTCGGCGCCGGTCCCGTCGGCCTCGTCCTCGCCCTCCGGCTCGCGACGCTCGGCGTGCCCTCTCTCGTGCTGGAGGCGGAGGCCGACATCTCGGAGGAGCTGCGCGCCTCCACCTTCCACCCGCCGACGCTCGACATGCTCGACGGACTCGGCGTCGCGGCGCCGCTGATCGGACAGGGTCTGGTCACGCCGACCTGGCAGATCCGGCGGCACGAGGACGGGGCGCGGGCGGTGTTCGACCTCTCGGTCCTGAAGGACGACACGGCGCATCCCTACCGGCTGCAGTCGGAGCAGTGGAAGCTGTCGCGCATCATCCTGGCGAAGCTGACGGCGGAGCACGCCGGTGCGGTGGAGTTGCGCTTCGGCTGCCGGGTGGAGGCGGTGGCGCAGGACGAGGCGGACGTGACGCTCTCGGGCGCCGGCTTCGATCCGGTGCGCGCGCCCTTCGCGGTGGGCTGCGACGGTGCGCGCAGCGCGGTGCGGCGGGCGATGGGCCTCGACTTCCCCGGCGACACCTATCCGGAGACGACGATCCTCGCCACCACGCCCTTCCCCTTCCACGAGGTGTTCGAGGGGTTGTCGAACGTGAACTACGTCTGGACGGCGCACCCGGCCTTCAGCGGGACCTTCAGCCTGCTGCGCGTACCGGGGAAGTGGCGGGCGAGCCTCTATCCCGCGCCGGGCGAGAGCGTGGAGGACGCGCTGCGGCCCGAGGCCATCGAGCGCAAGCTGCAGGCGATCCACCCGAAGGCCGGCCCGTACGACGTGCCGGATCTCCGCCCCTATCGGATCCATCAGCGGATCGTCCCCGAGTACCGGCGCGGGCGGCTGGTGCTGGCGGGCGACGCGGCGCATCTCAACAGCCCGTCCGGCGGCATGGGGATGAACGGCGGCATCCACGACGCGATGGAGCTGGCCACGACGCTCGCCCCGGTGTGGCGGGGGGAGGCCGAGGCGTCGGTCCTCGACCGTTACACCAGGCGAAGGCGGCCGGTGGCGGAGCGCGAGATCATCGCGCAGGCCGACCGCAATCGCGCCCGGATGCGGGAGACCGACCCGGCCCGCCGCGCAGCCATGCTGGCGGAGATGCAGGCCGTGACGGAGGATCGGGCGAAGCTGCGGGAGCATCTGCTGCGCTCCTCGATGATCGCGGGGCTGCGGACGGCAGCGGCGGTGCCGTAGGCCCGCAGGGCCCTTCACCCGCCTGTCATAGAACTGTAAAAGGGACGCAATGCGGGCCGTCTACGTGCCCGCGGCCAACGTTCCACGGGGAGGGGTATTCGCCCATGCTTCGTCGCAGCATCATGGCCGGCGCCGTTGCGCTCGGCCTTGCCGGAGGCTTGCCGGCCGCCGCGCAGCAGCCGATCGAGATCCAGTTCTGGCACGGGCTGACGCAGCCGCTCGGCGGCATGCTCGAAGGCTATGCCAACGAGTTCAACGGCAGCCAGAACCGCTACCGCGTGGTGGCGAGCTTCCGCGGCTCCTACCCCGAAACGATGGTGGCGGCGATCGCCGCGTTCCGCGCGGGTCAGGCGCCGCACATCGTGCAGATGTTCGAGGTGGGCACCGGCACGATGATGGCCGCGGGCCGGGCGGTGAAGCCGGTGCATGAGCTGCTGCGCGAGACCGGCGTGCAGATCCCGTTCGACGACTACCTGCCCGCGGTGCGCGGCTACTACAGCCTGCCGGACGGGCGGATGATGTCGATGCCCTTCAACAGCTCGACGGCCGTCGTCTTCTACAACAAGGACGCGTTCCGCCGCGCCAACCTGAACCCCGAGCAGTTCCCCGAGACCTGGGAAGGCGTGGAGCAGGCGGCCCGCGCGCTGCGGCAGGCGGGCGTGACCTGCCCGATGACCACCGCCTGGCCGACCTGGACCCAGGTGGAGCAGTTCAGCGCCATCCACAACACCCCGCTGGCGACGCAGGGCAACGGCTTCGGCGGGCTGAACGCCGAGCTGCGCATCAACAACCCGACGCTGCTGAAGCACATGAACAACCTCGTGCAGTGGCAGCGCGACGGCCTGTTCCGCTACGGCGGGCGCGACGGCGCGGGCGACGCGCTGTTCCCCTCGGGCGAATGCGCGATCATCTTCGCCTCCTCCGGCCTGCGCGCGCGCATCCAGCGCGAGGCGCAGTTCCAGTGGGGCGTCGCGATGCTGCCCTACTACCAGGGCACGACGCCGATCAACGGCATCATCGGCGGTGCGAGCTTCTGGGCGATGAACCGCGGCCCGAACGCCCAGCGCAGCGCGGAGGAGAATCGCGGCATCGCCGAGTTCTTCGCCTTCCTCGCCCGGCCGGAGATCGTCCGCCGCTGGCACGTGGACACCGGCTTCCTGCCCGTGCGCCAGAGCGTGTTCCAGGAGGTGGAGCGCAGCGGCTTCTACAACCAGAACCCCGGCGCCGACGTCCCGATCCGCCAGCTGCTGCGCGGCGGCGGACAGATGACGGAGAACTCGATGGGCATCCGCCTGGGCGGCTTCGTCGAGATCCGCACCATCATCCAGGAGGAGCTGGAGCGCGCCTTCCAGGGCCAGCAGACGGCGGAGCAGGCGCTGACCAACGCGCAGAACCGCGGCAACCAGGTGCTCCGCAACTTCGAGCGCCAGAACCGCGGAAGCTGATTCGGGTGTGCGCCTGACCTTCGGTCAGGCGCCCTCAGACGCCGGCGGCGGGCATCCGCCCGCCCTGGCTTCGCGCAGGCCGCTGCTATACCCGGCCGCGCTGTTGGTCGGTGCGCGGGCCGCATTCGCGGCCTCGGCCCGCTCTGCGGGCCGCCAGCACCGGTGATCGGAGGCGGGCAGCTTGCGCAAGAAAGTCATCTTCAGGGGCGTCGCTCTCCCCTACCTCCTGCTGCTGCCGCAGCTCGTCATCACGGGCATCTTCTTCTTCTGGCCCGCAGGCCAGGCGATCTACGGCTCCTTCCTGCGGGAGGACGCGTTCGGGCTCTCCCGCGAGTTCGTCGGGCTGGAGAACTTCACCGACATCCTGGCGGACCCGAACTACCTCTCGGCGGTCTGGAACACCGTGATCTTCTCCTCCGCCGTCGCCTTCTCGGCGCTGGCGATCGCGATCTTCCTCGCCGTTCAGGCGGACAAGGCGATTCGGGGCGCCGACGCGTTCAAGACGCTGCTGATCTGGCCCTATGCGGTGGCGCCCGCCGTCGCCGCGGTACTGTGGCTGTTCCTCTTTCATCCGCAGATCGGCCTGTTCGGCCGCGCGCTGAACGGCCTGGGCGTCAACTGGGACTACAAGGTCAATGGCGGCCAGGCGATGCTGCTGGTGATCATCGCCGCGGCCTGGAAGCAGGTGAGCTACAACTTCATCTTCTTCCTCGCCGGCCTGCAATCCATCCCGCGCAGCGTGCTAGAGGCCGCGGCGATCGACGGCGCGCGTCCGGTGCGGCGTTTCTGGACGGTGATCTTCCCGCTGCTCGCCCCGACCAGTTTCTTCCTGCTGGTCGTGAACATCGTCTACGCCTTCTTCGACACCTTCGGCACGATCCACGCCCTGACGGGCGGCGGGCCGGGACAGGCGACGACGACGTTGATCTACAAGGTGTACGTGGATGGCGTGCAGAACCTGAACTTCGGCGCCTCCGCCGCGCAGAGCGTGGTGCTCATGGCCATCGTCATCACCCTCACCGCCATCCAGTTCCGCTTCATCGAGCGGAAGGTGCACTATTAGATGATGCCCTCAGACGCCGGGCGCCGGCTCCGCCGGCTTGGCTTCGCGCAGGCGGCTGTCCCGCCCGCCTGCGCTGCCGGTCTGTGCGCGGGCCGCCTTCGCGGCCTCGGCCCGCCTGAAGTGCGGCAGGCCGCCGGCCCTGCTCGCCTTGGCATCCCCCCATGCTGATGCGCCTCACCGACGCCGAGGACGCGGCCCTTGTCCGCGCCACCGCACGCCGGCAGGCGCGGTCGCGGCTGGTCGCCTATCTCGTCCTCTCGCTCGGCGTCCTCGTCTTCGCCTTCCCGATCTGGATCACCCTCGTCGGCTCGACGCATGACGTGAACACGATCGGCCGCGGCGAGGTGCCGCTCTGGTTCGGGTCGGAGGCGATCGGCAATTACCTCTCCGCCTGGCTCACCGGCGGCGCGCAGACCCGCACCACCCTCGGCGTGCCGGTCTGGATCATGCTGTGGAACAGCGCGGTGATGGCGCTGCTCATCGCCGTCGGGAAGATCGCCATCTCCCTGCTCTCGGCCTATGCCGTCGTCTTCTTCTCCTTCCCCGGCCGCATGCTCGCCTTCTGGCTCATCTTCATCACCCTCATGCTGCCCGTCGAGGTCCGCATCATCCCGACCTTCGAGGTGATGGTGAACCTGCAGCTCACCAACTCCATGGCCGGCCTCGTCATCCCGCTGCTCGCCTCCGCCACCGCCACGCTGCTGTTCCGCCAGTTCTTCCTCACCATCCCGGACGAGTACGTGGAGGCCGCCAAGATCGACGGCGCCGGTCCGCTCCGCTTCTTCAAGGACGTCGTTCTTCCGCTCTCAGTCACCAACATCGCGGCGCTCTTCGTCATCCTCTTCATCTATGGCTGGAACCAGTATCTCTGGCCGCTGCTCATCGTCTCCGACAAGGACCTCGAGACGGTGGTGGTCGGCATGACGAAGATGATCGGCAGCGGCGACCAGCAGAACGAGTGGAACATCATCATGGCCACCGCCGTCCTCGCCATGCTGCCGCCTGTGCTGGTGGTGATCCTGATGCAGCGCTGGTTCGTGAAGGGCCTGACGGAGACGGAGAAGTGAAAGCCCTGCCAGGTATGGCCCGGGTCGGTCCGGCGGGTCCTTTCCGCCCTGGCGGCGTCAGCGGCTCGGCCCGATGTCCCCGCATCGGGCCTTCGCCGCTTTCCGGCCAGGACGCAAAACCCCTCGCCGGCCCCCAGCCGGCCCATCCCTGAGCAGGCTCCCATGGCCACCCTCTCCCTCTCCGGCATCCGCAAGCAGTTCGGCCAGACCCAGGTGCTTCACGGCATCGACCTCGAGGTGTCGGATGGCGAGATGATCGTCGTCGTCGGCGCGTCCGGCTGCGGCAAGTCGACCCTTCTGCGCATCGTCGCCGGCCTCGAATCCCCCACCTCCGGCACCGTCCGGATCGACGGGCGCGACGTCACGGCGCTGGAACCGGCGGACCGCGACATCGCCATGGTGTTCCAGAACTACGCGCTCTACCCGCACATGACGGTGTTCCAGAACATGGCCTACGGCCTGCGCATCCGCGGGATGGCCGAGGCCGAGATCAGGCGCCGCGTCGCCGACGCCGCCGCGATGCTGGAGATCGGCGCGCTGCTCGACCGCAAGCCGCGCCAGCTCTCCGGCGGGCAGCGCCAGCGCGTCGCCATGGGCCGCGCCGTGGTGCGGGAGCCGAAGCTGTTCCTGTTCGACGAGCCGCTGTCGAACCTGGACGCCAAGCTGCGCGTGCAGATGCGGGCCGAGATCCGGCGCCTGCAGAAGCGCCTCGGCGTCACCAGCCTCTTCGTCACGCATGACCAGGTGGAGGCGATGACGCTCGGCGACCGCCTCGTCGTCATGCATGGCGGGCGGGCCGCGCAGGTCGCCTCGCCGATGGAGGTCTGGGGCCGCCCCGCCGACACCTACGTCGCCGGCTTCATCGGCTCCCCCGCGATGAACTTCCTCGCCGCGAGCCTCGCCGAGGGCGGGCGCGCCGCCGCGCTGAGGGCAGGCCCCACCGCCGCCTTCGCCGACGGGCCGCGCGCGGGTACGGTCGGCGCGCCGCTGACCATCGGCATCCGGCCGGAGCACGTGGTGGTCGATCCCGCCGGCGTGCCGCTCACCGTCGATCTCGTCGAGCCGCTGGGATCGGAAACGGTGATCCACGGCCACCTCCCGGGGGGCGAGGCGCTGGTCGCGCGCCTGGCGGTGCCGGCTTCCGGCATCGGCGCCGTGCTGCCGGTCTCGCTGCCGGCGGAGGCCTGGCACGTCTTTGCCGAATCCGGCGCCCGGCTGCCGGTCGCGGAGCCGGTGCCCGCCTGATGGCAATACTTGCCTTTGGCAAGGATCCTGGCCGACACTTTCCGCATGCATGACCCTGTCGCCGCCATCAGGCGCTTCAGCCGCTTCTACACGCGCCGCCTCGGCCTGCTGCACGAAGGCCTGCTCGGCGCCCGCCTCACCCTGCCCGAGGCGCGGCTGATCTGGGAACTGGCGGACCGCGGGACCGCCACGGCCACCGCGCTCGCCACCGCGCTCGACCTCGACGCGGGCTATCTCAGCCGCCTGCTGCGCGGGCTTGAGGAGCGCGGCCTCGTCGCCCGCCGCACCTCCGCCGCCGATGCGCGCCAGCACCTTCTTTCACTTACCACCGCCGGCAAGGACGAGTTCGCGGCGCTGGACGGGCGTTCCCGCGCCGAGGTGGCGGCGCTGATCGCCGGCCTGTCCGAGGCGGACCGCGCCCGGCTGGTCGCCGCGCTCGATACGACGGAGCGGCTGCTGGCCGGCGATGGCGGCGCGCCCGTCACGCTCCGCCCGCACCGTCCCGGCGACCTCGGCTGGGTGGTGCATCGCCACGGCGCGCTCTACGCCGCGGAATACGGCTTCGACTCCACCTTCGAAGGGCTGGTCGCCGGCATCGCCGCCGAGTTCCTGCGCGGCCACGACCCGGCGCGGGAAGCCTGCTGGATCGCGGAGCGCGACGGCGCAGCGCTCGGCGCCGTCATGCTGGTGCGGCAGTCGGACCAGGTCGCGAAGCTGCGCCTGCTCTACGTGGAACCCGCGTCGCGCGGCGCCGGCATCGGCCGCATGCTGGTGGGCGAATGCCTGCGCTTCGCGCGGCACGCGGGCTATGCGCGTGTCACGCTGTGGACGAACGATGTCCTGACCGCCGCGCGGCGCATCTATGAGGGCGCGGGCTTCCGGCTCGTCGCCACCGAGCCGCATGAACGCTTCGGCCAGCGCATGGTGGGCGAGACCTGGGAGATCGACCTGCATTGAGCACGACGGCGCCCGAAGCGCTGCTCGCCGCCGCCGATGCGCGGCGCGACGCGCGCGACTGGCGGGAGGCGGCGGCGCTCTACCGCGCCTACCTCGCCGCGCGGCCGGAGCACTGGCAGATCCACGTCCAGCTCGGCCACGCCGTGAAGGAATCCGGCGCCGTCGAGGACTCGCTCGCGCACTACCGCCGCGCCGCCGCGCTCGCCCCCGATGCCGCCGATCCGCCCTTCCAGCTTGCCCACACGCTCCGCCGCCTGTGCCGCGGCGGCGAGGCGGCGGAGCACTTCGCCCGCGCCCTCGCCCTCGCGCCGGAGGACCCGGTGGTGCGACGCGATGCGGCGCTGATGCGCCATCGGCTGGAGCCGCCGGCCGAAGGCCCCGCGCTGCCGCCCGCCCCGCTCGGCGCGCCCTCCGCGCTGGCCTTCGACGTCACCGACCTGCTGGATTACGTGCGCGATGCGCGCACGCCCACCGGCATCCAGCGCGTGCAGATCGGCCTGCTTGGCGCGATCCTTGAAACCGCGGACCGGCCGGACGTCTCGCTGATCGCCTACGACCCCTCCGCCTGGCGCTGGTGGTCGGTGGAGGAGGCGGCGTTCCGCATCGTCCTCGCGCTCACCCGCACCGGCGCGAGGGAGGATGATCCGGCCTGGCGCGCCGCCGTCGTCGCGCTCGTCGCGCCCGGGTCGCGCCCGGATGCCGCGCTGCCGCCCGGCTGCACCCTTGCCTCCCTCGGCAATGCCTGGGGCGTGCAGGACTACTTCCGCGGCCTGCGCCTGCTGCGGCAAGCCGTTCCCCTGCGCTATGCCGCCTTCGTGCATGACTGCGTGCCGCTGGCGATGCCGGAACACTGCCTGGAGCTGACGACGCGTCTCTACGCGCGGTGGTTCGCCGCCCTGTCGCTGCACGCCGACGCGCTGCTGGTGAACTCGCGCGCCACGGCGCAGGAGGTGGCGGCGTTCTGGGTGGGGCCGGACGGCGCGCGTCCCACCCCCTCCGTCATCGCGCTCGCCACCGACCCGCCCTCCGCCGCCGCCGCCGTCATGGCGCCGCCGCGGGACGACTTCATCCTCTTCACCGCGACGGTCGAAAGCCGGAAGAATCACCTCCTCGTCTTCCGTGCGTGGCTCGACCTCATCCGCCGCCGCGGCGAGGCCGGCGTTCCCCGCCTGGTCTGCGTCGGTCGCCCCGGCTGGCGGGCCGAGGCCGCGCTCGACCTGCTAGACGGCGCGCCGGAACTCGGCCGCCGTGTCACCGTCCTGACCGGCGTCTCGGACCCGGACCTCGCTGCCCTCACCCGGGCCTGCCTCTTCACCGTCTACAACTCCTTCCACGAGGGCTGGGGACTTCCGGTCAGCGAGAGCCTTGCGGCCGGCAAGCTCGCTGTCGTTCCGGCGCACAGCGCGCTTCTCGAATCCGGTGCGCCCGGCGCCGTCTTCTTCCCGGCCGGCGACATGCCCGCGCTTGTCGAGACGGTCGCCCGGCTGATCGACGATCCCGCCCACCGGGCGACGCTCGAGGCGCGGATCGACCGCATTGCTGCCGCCCGGTCCTGGCCGGCCGCGGCGGGGGAGGTGCTGGCGGTACTCGCACGCCCCGCGGCGCCGCCGCCCCGCCCACCCTTTCCGGCCGGCGTGCGGATCCCGCTTGCGTTCGGCGCCACCGCCCCCTCGCCCGCCCTCGCCTGGGGCGAGGCGGTGCGGCAGGGGCGCGGCTGGTGGTGGGCCGAATCCTGGGGCTGCTGGGCGCGGGACGGCATCGCCACCCTCGCCCTGCCGGTCGACGTGCCGGAGGGGACAAGGGTGCGCGCCGTCCTGGAACTGCGCGCCCCGCCGGGCGGCCTGCGTCTGCGCCTGCGCGCCCGTGGCGGCACGCCGGAGCGATGGAGCACGCTCGATCTCGAGGACGGGCAGCGCCTTGCCTGCCTTCTTCAGGGCATTGCCGGGCGGCACGGCCTTGCGGTCGATCTGGACAGCGGCGATGGCGTTTTCCTGCCGGGCGACGAGGCGGAGCGTGTGGTCGGTGCGGGGGTCGTCTCCGTTGCCGCCTGCCGGGAAGATGACCTGCCGGCCCGCCTTGCGGTGCTGGAAGCGGCCGACTCCTGAGACCGAGTGATACATTCGGGCCACATCTGTGGCGCTGCCGTCAAAATCGTTTCGCAGGCCGTATCCTCCGCGTCTGAACTCCCTTACGATTCAATGCTGCTCGCCGCGTCGCTGATCCTCCGCCGGAGCATCGGTCGGCGCGGCGGGCCGCAGCGCGCGAAGGGGGCAGGCGCCGATTCCACGCACCATGCCGGCCGAGCGGGATTCTCATCGTCGGGCTGCCTGGATCGCCGGGCTGGTCGCCTCGGGCCTGGCCTGGGGCGGAGCCGGCCTGCTTGCCGCGCGTCACGCCGCCGAGGCCGAGGCTGCGGGCCGGACCACCGTCGAACGCGCTGCCGCCTCTGTCCGCGCATTGCTTGCCCCGGTGATGGACTCGGCGCTCGGGGCGCTCGCCACGGCGGAGGCACGGCACGCTGCCCTGCTGCGCGGCGACCGTGCCTCGGCCGCGGATGCGGACCGGGCGCTGATTGAGGCGCTGCGACGAGAGGGCCTGCAATTCGCCGCCATCACCGACGCGGCAGGCCGCATCGCCTGGGCCACGCACCCGCCCCTTGTCGGCCTGTCGATGGCCGAGCGCGAAGCCTTCGGACGCCACCGCGCGGGGCTGACCGAGCCGATGCTTGCGCCGGCGCTGCTCGACCTGCCCGGGGGTCCGCGCAGCCTGCTGCTCACCCGTCCGCTGGCGGAGCCCCGCGGCAGCTTCGGCGGCATCGCGCTGGTGGCGCTTGACCCGAGACGGGTGGAGCGGCTGCTCGCCGACGCGGCGCCGCTCGACGGGCTGCGCATCGCCCTCCGCCGGGCGGATGGAACGCCGCTCGCCGCCGGCGCGCCCGACCCGGCGGAGGTCGAGCCGGTCCAGGCGGCCCTGCCGCTGCCGGGGGGCGACCTGGTCCTGGTCGCCGGGCTGCGTCCCGGCGGAGGCGGCCTCATTCCCGTCCTGCTCTGCGCCGTCGCGGCCATGGCGACCGCGCTGGCGCTCGGCGGCGCGGCGCTGGCCGGGCGTGCCCGTTCCGCCGCGCCCGCCGCCGCCTCCGGCCTCGAGGAGGCGATCCCCGCCGTCGGCTATCGCGGCCTCGTCGATCCGGGAGGCGCCTTCCGCCTCACCGAGGTCGGCGCCGGGATCGAGCGGCTGACCGGCTGGACGCCGGAGGCCGCGACGCGTCCCGGATGGCGGCAGCGCGGCCTCGATGCCGCGACCCTCCCGCTCGGCCCCGACCTGCCCGAACGCCTTCGGCGGGAGGCGGAGGCCGTGACCGAATACCGCTTCCGGCGCGCCGATGGCGGCTGGATGTGGGTGCGGGAGACGACGCGCGTCACCGGCCGCGGCCCCGCCGGCACCGAGGTCTCGGGCGCGCTCGAGGACATCTCGGCGGAGCGCGAGCTGGCGCTGCAGGCTGCCGCGGCGGCGAAGTTCGCCACCCTCGGCGAGATGGCGGCCGGCCTCGCGCATGAGCTGAACCAGCCCATCGCGATCATGTCGCTGGCTGCCGAGAACGCGGCCGAGGCGCTGGAATCGGGTGAGGACGGGGTGCCGGACGCGCTGGCCCGGCTGCGCCGCATCATGGCGCAGGCCGACCGTGCCAAGGCCATCGTCACCCAGCTCCGCGCCTTCTCCCGCGTCGACATCGCGGCGCTGGAGCCGGTGGACCTCGGCGCCGCGGTGCAGGGGATGATGGTGCTGGCCGGGCAGACGCTCCGCGACGCCGCCGTCTCGGTGCAGATCCGCCTGCCGGACGTGCTGCCGGCGGTGGTCGGCCAGGCGGTGCTGGTGGAGCAGGTGCTGCTGAACATCGCGCTCAACGCCCGCGACGCGCTGACCGAATGCAGCCCGGAGCGCCGGCGCCTGCGCATCGAGGCCGCGGCGGGGGCGGAAGAGGTGACGCTCCGCCTGTCCGACAACGGCCCGGGCATCCCGCCCGAGGTGCGCGAAAGGCTGTTCGAGCCCTTCTACACCACCAAGCCGCCCGGCCTCGGCACCGGGCTTGGCCTGTCGATCTGCCGCACCATCATGCGCGGCCTCGGCGGGCGCATCGAGGCGGCAAACGGGCGTGAGGGCGGCGCCGAGTTCACGCTGGTGTTCCGCCGCGCCGCCATCGCCGCCCCGGCCGAAGCCGAACGGACCGCGCCCGCGCCGCGTTGGCCCGCCGCCACGTAACCCTCGCGACCTCCACGCGTTGAGGGTGGCATGACCCGCATCGCCTCCGACCCGCCCGAGCCCGCGCCCGACCTGCCGGGCCTGCCGCCCCTGACGCCGGAGCCCGGCGTTCCGGCCCCTGCGCCGGCGCCGCCCGGCCCCGCGCCCGACCTGCCGGGCCTGCCGCCGCTGCCCGGCCCCGAGGTGCCCGGCGCGCCGCAGCCCGGGCAACCCGCCCAGCCCTCGCCCGAAATGCCTCCGCCGGCGACGCCGGTGCCGGAGATGCCGCCGATCTCGCCGCCGGGCCCGGGGGTCATCAGGCCGGTGGCGTGAGGCGGGGCGCGGTCAGACCGGCGCCTCCGCCAGCTCCACCGCGCGCTGCAGATCCACGCTCAGCAGCCGCGACACGCCGCGCTCCTGCATCGTCACGCCGTACAGCCGGTGCATCCGCGCCATGGTCAGCGGATGGTGGGTGACGATCAGGAAGCGCGTGCCGCCCCCGCCCGCCTCGTCCGGGCCCGCCATCACCTCCAGCAGGTCGCACAGCCGCTCGACATTCGCGTCGTCCAGCGGCGCATCCACCTCGTCCAGCACGCAGACCGGCGCGGGGTTGCAGCGGAACACGGCGAAGATGAGCGACAGCGCCGTCAGCGCCTGCTCGCCGCCCGACAGCAGCGACAGCGCCGAGAGCTTCTTGCCCGGCGGCTCGGCGTAGATCTCGAGCCCGGCCTCCAGCGGGTCATCCGACCCGACGAGCGCCAGATGCGCGCGGCCGCCGCCGAACAGGCGCGTGAACAGCGCGCGGAACTCCGCATCCACCCGCTCGAACACCACGCGCAGGCGCTCCCGCCCTTCCCGGTTCAGATGCCCGATCGAGCCGCGCAGCTTGGCGATCGCGGTCGCGATCTCCTCCCTCTCGCGGTCGAGCTGTGCGCGCCGTGCGTCGATCTCCGACAGCTCCTGCTCGGCGCGCAGGTTGACCGGGCCCATTTCCTCCCGCTCGCGCGTCAGGCGTTCCATCTTGCGCCGCGCCTTCTCCTCCGCCGCCTCCGAGAGGTCGGCGACCTCTTCCGGCAGCGCGGCATGCCCCTCGCCGAGCCGTTCGATGACGCGCTCCTCGACGGTCAGGGCCGCGGCCTCGGCCGCCCCGCGCGCCGCATCGGCGCGCACCTGCGCCTCCCGTGCGCCGGCGAAGCGCGCCTCCGCCTCGCGCCGCGCCGCCTCGGCCTCGCGCAGCTCGCGCTCGGCGCCCGACAGCGTCCGCGCCGCCGATGCATGCATGGCCTCGGCTTCGGCCAGCGCGCGTCCGGCCGCGGCAAGCCGTGCGGCCGCCGCGTCCGGCGCTTCCGAAAGGCGCGCGGCCTCCGCCTCGGCCTCCGCCGCACGGGCCACGAACTCCTTCCGCCGCGCCTCCGCCTCCTCGCGCCGCGCCGCCCAGGCGGCGCGCTCCGGCCCGATCTCCTCGCCCCGCGCCGCGATGCGCGCCGCCTCGGCGACGAGTGCGGCGCGCGCGTCGCGGCAGGCCGCCTCCTCCGCCCGGGCTGCGCCGAGGGCGGCGCGCGCCGCCTCCACCCCCGCCCGCAGCGCAGCCAGGTCGGGCGCCGCCGCGCGGGCCGCTGCCGCCTCGGCCAGCGCCGCATCGGCCGCCGCGCGCTCCGCGCCGAGCCGTTCGAGCTGCGGCGCGAGCGCCGCCAGCCGCGCCTCCGCCTCCGCCGCGCGGGCGGCGAGTTGCCGGGCCGCCTCGCGCGTCCGCGCCAGCGCGCCCTCGGCGCCGCGCCGCGCCTCCCGCGCCTCCGCCTCCTCGGCCACCGCCGCGGCCTCGTCCCGTGCGGCGCCCTCCCGTTCCGTGCGCGACGCAGCCGCGTCCGGCGCCGCCGCCCGCGCCTGGCGCGCCTCCGTCAGCGCCGCCTCCGCCGCCGCGCGCCCGGCGCCGAGCCGCGAGACCTCCGGCTCCAGCGCCGCGAGGCGGGACTCCGCCGCCGCCGCCCGCGCCGCCACGCGCTCGGCCGCCGCATGCGCGGCGACGGCGCGGCGCTCCGCCTCGGCCCGTGCGCCGCGCAGCCGCTCCTCCTCCGCCCGCGCCGCGGCCTCGGTGTCCGCCGCGGCCGCCGCAGCCTCGCGCGCCACCATCGCGTCCGGCGTCGTGCCGAGCGCCGCACGTGCCTGGGACAGCGCCAGCTCCGCCGTCGCCATCTCCTCCTCCAGCCGCGCCGACTCCGGCTCCAGCGCGGCGAGGCGCGAGCGCGCCTCCGCAGCGCGCAGGACCACGCGCTCCGCCGCTGCCGCCGCGGCCGCGGCGCGGCGCTCTGCCGCATCCCTGGCCTCGCGGCGCGCCGTCTCCTCGGCGCGGGCGAACCCCTCCTCCCTGGCCGCCGCATCGCGCGCCGCGAATGCCGCCGCCGCCGCAGCCTCCGCGGCATCGAGCGCCGATTGCGCCGCGCGCAGCCGGTTGCGCTGCGCCAGCCGCACCGCGCCCGGGCTCGGCGCGCCGGCGCGGGCGCAATGCCCGTCCCAGCGCCACAGCGCGCCATCCTCGGTCACCAGCGCCTGCCCCGGCCGCAGCTCCCGCAGCAGCGCCGCACCATCCGCCCCGCGCGGCAGCAGCCCGACCTGGGACAGCGCGCGCGCCAGCGCCGCCGGCGCTTCCACGAGCCGCGACAGCGGCACCGCGCCGTCCGGCAGGTGCGGCGGCGTATCGAGCGGCGGCAGCGCGCGCCAGTGGCGCGGCGCCGCCTCGTCGGCCGGGCTGTCCAGCGCTTCGCCGATCGCCACGCCGAGCGCCGCCTCCAGCCCCGGCGGCACGCGGATGGCGTCGAGCACCGGCGGCAACCCGGCCTCTCCCGTGCCGGCGCGGGCGAGATCGGCCAATGCCGCCGCCTCCGCGGCGGCGCGCGCCCGCGCTCCCTCGGCTTCCGCCGCCGCGGCCCGCGCGGCCTGGTGCCGCGCCTCCGCCGCCTCGCGGGCCGCCTGCGCCCCGCCGAGGGCCGCCCGGGCCTCGCGCAGCGCCGTCTCCGCCGCCTCGGCCTCCGCCAGCGCCGAGAGCCGGTCTGCTTCCGGCACCGCGGCGGCCTCGGCCGCGTCGCGCTCCGCCGCAAGCCGCGCACGCCCCTCGGCGAGGCGTCGCGCAGCGCCTTCCGCCGCGTCCAGCGCGGCGCGGGCGCGGGTGCCCGCGGCCTCGGCCGAGGCCGCCTCGGCGCGCGCCGCCTCGTGCCGCACCGCCGCCGCCGCGCGCGCCGCCTCGGCCGCCGCCAGCGCCTGACCGGCTTCTTCCAGAGCGGCCTCGGCCGCGCGCTCCTCGGCGGCGGCGCCCTCGCGCTCGGCGTCGGGCACCAGCGCCGCGCGGGCGGCATCCCGTTCGGTCAGCAGCTTTGCCTCGGCCTCCGCCAGACGGCGCGCCTCTGCCTCCGCCGCGTCCAGCGCGGCGCGGGCGCGGGTTTCCGCGGCCTCGGCCGAGGCCGCCTCGGCGCGCGCCGCCTCGTGCCGCGTCGCTGCCGCCGCACGCCCGGCCTCCGCCGTGCCGAGCCGCGCCTCCGCCTCGGCCAGCGCCGCTTCCGCCGTGCCGACCGCTTCCTCCGCTGCGGCCAGTGCGGCGGGATCGACGCGCGCCCCCTCCGCCGCGCCGCGCTCGGCCGCCAGCAGGCTGCCCTGCTCGGCGAGGCGGCGCACGCGATTGCTCGCCTCCGTCTCCGCGGCAGCCAGCGCCGCGGCGCCCGCCGCCGCCTCCGCCGCCGCCTCCGTCGCCGCATCGGCGGCGATCGCGGCGAGGCGCACGGCCTCCACGGCCGCGCGCTCCGCCGCCTCTGCCGCGGCAGCGCGCCCCGGCAGCGCGGCCTCCGCCGCGGCCAGCGCTTCCGCCTCCGCGGCCAGGCGCGCCTCCGCAGCCTCCGCATCCGCCGCCATCCGCGCCGCGTGGTCGAGATCGCGTGCCACCGCGGCGCGGCGCGCCTCGGCCGCACTCAGCGCCTCGCGCGCGCGGCTCTCCTCGGCGCCGAGGGTCTCGGCCTCGACGCGGCGGCGCTCCAGCGCGGTGCGCGCGGCAGCCTCCGCCTCGCGCGGCGCCGGCAGATCGCGCTCCGCCGCATGCGCGCGCCGCGCCGCGCCCTCGGCCTCGAACTCCGCCTCGCCCGTGGCACGCCGCGCGAGGGCGAAGGCGTCCCGTGCCGCCGCGAGCGTCGCCTGCGCGCGGGCGCGGAGGATCGCGAGCCACTCCACCTCCGCGCCCCGCACCAGGCCGGAGAGGTTGCGGTAGCGCGCCGCCTGGCGCGCCTGGCGCTGCAGGCTGTTCCGCCCCTCCTCCATCTGGCCGAGGATGTCCTCGGCGCGCGCCAGGTTGTTCTCCGCCTGCCGCAGCTTCAGCTCCGCCTCGTGCTTGCGCGCGCGCAGCCCGGCGATGCCCGCCGCCTCCTCCAGCGTCGCGCGCCGCTCCTCCGGCTTCGCGCCGATCAGCGCCGCGACCCGCCCCTGGCTCACCATGGCGGAGGAGCGCGCGCCCGACCCGATATCGGCGAACATCGTCTGCACGTCGCGCGCCCGCAGCTCCCGCCCGTTGACGCGGAAGCTGCTGCCCTCGCCCCGCGCGATGCGTCGGATGATCTCGAGTTCCGCGGCCTCGGCGTTCGGCGGCGGCGCGAGGCCCGCGGCCTCTTCGAGCGTCAGCGTCACCTCGGCGAGGTTGCGGCCCGGTCGCGTGGCCGTGCCAGAGAAGATGACGTCGTCCATCTCCCCGCCGCGCATCGTCCGCGCATTGGTCTCGCCCATTGCCCAGCGCAGCGCCTCGACGACGTTCGACTTGCCGCAGCCGTTCGGCCCGACGATGCCGGTGAGGCCGGGCAGCACCTCGACGAGCGTCGCCTCGGCGAAGGACTTGAAGCCGGCAATGCGCAGCCGCGTCAGCCGTGCGGTGCGCGCCGCGGCGAGCTGCGCGTCGGAGCGGCCCGGCTCCTCCGGCGCGCCACCTTCGGCGGACCCGGGCGCCGCGACCCCCTCCATCGATCAGCGCGCCTCGGCGACGAGCTGCGCGAAGCGCTCGAAGGCGAGGTTGCCGGGCACCGGGCGGCTGCCGAAGACGAAGGTGGGCGTGGAGTTGACGTTGTACTGCTGCTGGGCCTGCACCCGCCCCTCCAGGATGCCGCGCGCCAGCGCCTGGTCGGCGATCGCGGCGTCGAACTGCGGACGGGACATGCCGGCCAGCGCGGCCATGCGGAACAGCTCCTCCCGCGGGTCGGCATTGCGGGCGAAGGCCCAGCGGTCCTGCGTGTCGAATAGCGCGGTCAGGAATCCCTCGTACTGCTCTGCTGGCAGGGCGCGCGCCACCTGCGCGGCGGCCAGCGCCACGCCGTCGAGCGGGAAGTCGCGCCAGACCATCCGCATGCGCCCGGCCTCCACCAGTTCCCGCCTCACGCGCGGCCAGGTGTCCCGGTGGAAGGAGGCGCAGTGGCCGCAGGTGAGCGAGAAGAACTCCAGCACCGTCACCGGCGCATCGACGCGGCCGGTGCTGCGTTCGGCAAGGCGTGGATCGGCCGGCGCCTGGGCGCGCGCGGCGAAGGGCAGGAGGCCGGCGGCGAGCGGCGCGAGGGCGAGGACGGCACGGCGGTCGGGCATGGTCGGCTCCGGAATGGTGCAGGCGAGCAAAGGCGGGCTCGCCGCTTCGTCACCGCCTCCGATAGACGCCGCGGGCGAGCTTTTCCAGGGCATCGCGCAACTCCCCTTCGGGCAGGGCGGCCAGCCGGTCGCGCACGGCTTCGGGAATCGGCGCCGGCCGGTCCGGCGGCGCGGCGCGGCCGGGCGAGGCGGGCGCGACCTGCACGAAGCGCAGCCGTTCCACCGCCGCACGGCCGAGATGGCCGTTGATCCGGCCGATCAGCTCCGGCGCCAGGTGCTGCAGCTCCATCGCCACCGGCCCCGCGCAGGCGAGGACGAGCGTGCCGGCCGAGAGGCGCTGCGGTGCGGTCACGGCAGCCAGGGCCGGTCCGACCATCATCGGCCAGTCCGCCATGATCTGCGCGCCGGCCGGGCTGCGCTTCCGGAAGGCCGGCCGGGTCAGCCGGGGCAGCAGCGTGCCGAGCGGCACGGGGGCTGTCGGAAACCGCCGCCCCTCGCCATCCTTCGCCACGCGTGACCCCTCCTCCTGCCGCCGCCCTGCTCGCCTGGTACGACCGCCACCGCCGCGCCCTGCCGTGGCGCGACTCCCCGTCCGGGCCTGACCCATATCGCGTCTGGCTGTCGGAGGTCATGCTGCAGCAGACCACCGTTGCGGCCGTGGCGCCGCGCTACGCCCGCTTCCTGCGCCGCTTCCCCGACCTCCAGGCGCTCGCTGCCGCGCCGTGGGAGGAGGTGGCCGAGGAATGGGCCGGCCTCGGCTACTACGCCCGTGCCCGGCACCTGCATGCGGGCGCCAGGGCCCTGGCGGCCCTGCCCGCCTTCCCCGACACCGTCGACGGCCTGCGCGCGATCCCCGGCATCGGCCCGTACACCGCCGCCGCCGTGGCCGCCATCGCCTTCGGGCGGCCCGTCGTTCCGGCCGACGGCAACGTCGAGCGGGTGACGGCTCGGCTGCATGCGGTCGGGGCCCCGCTGCCCGCCGCGAAGCGCGCCCTCGATGCGCTCGCCCAGGGCTGGATGGAGCAGGAGGAAGCACGCGCCCGGCCCGGCGATTTCGCCCAGGCGCTGTTCGATCTCGGCGCCACGATCTGCACCCCGCGCCGGCCGGCCTGCACCCTCTGCCCCTGGCGGGAGTCCTGCGCCGCGCGCCGCCTCGGCGTGCAGGAGACTCTGCCGCGAAAGGCACCGAAGCCGGAGCGGCCGATCCGCCACGCGGTCCATTTCCTCGCCATCGACGGGGGCGGGAACTGGCTGCTGCGCCGCCGCCCCGAACGCGGCCTGCTCGGCGGCATGCTCGAGATTCCCGGCACGCCGCTGCGCGAGGCGCCCTGGTCGAGGACGGAAGCGCTGGACCATGCGCCGCTTCCGCGCCTCGACTGGCGCGACTGCGAGGGCGAGGCGCGGCACGGCTTCACGCATTTCGAGCTGCGGATGCGCCTGATGACCGGCCGCGCCGAGGTCGCCGCGCCGGCGGCTGCCGCCTGGATGACGCCGGCGGCGGCGCGCGCGGCGCTGCCCACCGCCATGCGCCGTCTCCTTCCCCTGCTGGACAGAGGCGCGGAAGCAGGGGAAACCGGCCGGGACGTACCCTAGAGGGACCCCCACATGGCGCTCGCCCTTCCTGCCCCGCGTTCCGCGCTCCGCTTCGCCGGTCTTGCGCTGCTCGGCTCCTGGGCGCTCGCCGCGTCGGCACAGGTGGCGGTGCCGATGTGGCCGGTGCCGGCGACCCTGCAGACCCTCGTCGTGCTGCTGCTGGGCGCGCTTGGCGGGCCGGCTTTCGGCGTCGCCTCGGTCGGCGCCTACCTCGTGCAGGGCGCCGCGGGGCTGCCCTTCTTTGCCGGCGGCGCGGCGGGCCCGGCTGTGCTGGTGGGTCCGACGGCCGGGTATCTCGCGGGGTTCCTCCTCGCCGCCTGGATGGCAGGCTTCGCGCGCGGCGCCGGCCCCTGGCGCGCGGGCGCGGTGCTGCTGGCCGCCCATCTCACGCTGTTCGTCCCCGGCGTGGCCTGGCTGGCTGCCTTCGTCGGCGGGGCCCGGGCAGTGGAGGCCGGCTTCCTCGTCTTCGTGCCCGGCACGCTGCTGAAGACGGCAGCGGCCGTTGCTCTCCTCCGGGCGGTTCGCCGTTAACGCGAAGGATCATTATTTCTTCTTCGCGTAAAGGTTGAGGTCGGGCATCCTGCCGAGGTCGCAACGACCCGGCAGGATGCCCGATGCCCCTGAGCCGCCGCCTTCTCTGCCTGGGCCTCGGAGCGGCGGCCTGCGGCTGCCGCGGCACTGCGACGCCGATCCCCGGGCTGCACGCAGACGCCGTCTCCCTCGCCCGCGCCGAGATCGGCGACGTCCCGCCCCCGCTCCGCCGCCAGCTCGCGGACGGCGAGATGACGGCGACGCTGCGCCGCATCTCCCGCCGGCTCGAACCGCCGGCCTACGATCTCTGCCGGGAGCTCGACGTCGGTCCCTGCGAGTGGTTCGTCGCCGGCTCCCGCAGCCGCGCGCTGAACGCCTCGGCGCGGCTCGACGGCGGCGTGGTGATCAACCGGGGCATCGTCGAGTATGCCCGGTCCGATGACGAGGTGGCGTTCGTCATGGCGCATGAGCTGGCGCACCACGCGGCGAACCATGTCGAGGGCGGCTACCAGGACGCGCAGGTGGGTGCGGCGATCGGCGCAATCATCGGCGGCGTGCTCGTCGCCGCCTCCGGCTCGCGCAGTGCGCGGCTGAACCGCCGCACGGTGGACGCGTGGTCCGGCACCGGCGCGCGCGTGTCCCAGCTCGCCTTCAGCAGCGCGCAGGAGCGGGAGGCCGACCGCCTCGGCCTGCTGATCCTGCACCGCGCCGGCTACGATCCCGCTGCGGCGCGCAACTTCGTCCTCACCATGGCCCGCGCCTCCCGCCGGCATGAGGGGTTCCGGCTGTTCGAGACGCATCCGGCAGGCCCCGAGCGGCTCGCCGCCTTCGACCAGACGCTGGCCGAGCTGCGCACCACGGGCGGCCGGTTGCCGCTGCGGGAGCGCCCGGCGACGGCGGCGGAGACGCCCGCTCCCGCATGATCGCCCAGCGCCCTACGGCAGGCCCGCGATCAGCCAGAGCGCCGGGCGCTCATCCGCCATTCGCCGCGACCTCGCTCCGCAGTTCGTCGATCAGCCGCAGCCGCCCGTCGCGGCCTTCGAGGAACCAGAAGGTCCAGCCGTTGCAGGACGGCGCCGCCTGCAGCTCCGCGCCCACCTTGTGGATGGAGCCCGCGGCCGCGCCGCAGCGCAGCGTGCCGTCCGCACCGACGACGGCCTTCCAGCGCCGGTGCCGGTCGGTCAGCGTGCTGCCCGGCGGCACCAGCCCGCGCTCCACCAGCACGCCGAAGGCGATCCGCGGCGCCTCCCGCTTCGACGGCAGGGCCAGCGCGGTGCCTTCCGGCACCGGCTCCACCGCCGCGATCCGCGCGCGCGCCGCCGCGGCATACCCGGCCTCCCGCTCGATGCCGATGAAGCGCCGGCCGAGCCGCCGCGCCACCGCGGCCGTCGTCCCGGTGCCGAGGAAAGGGTCCAGCACCACCTCGCCGGGTTGCGTGCAGCTCAGGATCACCCGGTGCAGCAGCGCCTCCGGCTTCTGCGTGGGGTGCAGCTTCGACCCGTCCTCCGCGCGCAGCCGCTCCGCGCCGGTGCAGAGCGGGAAATACCAGTCGCTGCGCATCTGCACGTCGTCGTTCATCGCCTTCATGGCGGCATAGTTGAAGCGGTAGCGGCTCTCCGGCCCGCGCGCCGCCCAGATCAGCGTCTCATGCGCGTTGGTGAAGCGGCGCCCCCGGAAGTTCGGCATCGGGTTCGCCTTGCGCCACACCACGTCGTTCAGGATCCAGAAGCCGAGATCCTGGATCGCGACGCCCAGGCGGAACACGTTGTGGTAGCTGCCGATCACCCAGAGCGTTCCGTCGCGCCGCAGCACGCGCCGGCATTCCGAAAGCCAGTCGCGGGTGAAGGCATCGTAGGCGGCCAGGTCCTCGAACCGGTCCCACGCATCGTCCACCCCATCGACGAGGCTGTCATCCGGCCGCCGCAGCGTGCCGCGGAGCTGGAGGTTGTAGGGCGGGTCGGCGAAGACCGCGTGGACCGAGGCCGGGGGCAGGCTGCGGAGCGTCTCGATGCAGTCGCCGACCAGCACCTCGTCGAGCGGCAGGTCGAGCCCTGTCCCCATCCTTCCGGCCTAGCCCCCGCTGCGAATCGGCATCGCACCATGCGGCGCGCCGAGTCGCCGCGTCAACCGAGAGGCAGAAGCGCCTGATCCACGGGGGAAAACCCCGGCCGGTGATGCGGGCACGGCCCGAGGCGCGCCAGCGCCGCCCGATGCACCGCCGTCGCGTAGCCCTGGTGCGACGCGAAGCCATAGCCTGGCCAGCGCCGGTCGAGCCGCGCCATCGCCCGGTCCCGCGTCACCTTCGCAAGGATCGAAGCCGCGGCGATCGACAGGCATAGCCCGTCGCCGCCCACAACCGTCCGCACCGCGCAGGGCAGCGGCGGCACCGCCTTGCCGTCCACCAGCGCCAGCGCGGGAAGCGCGCCGAGCCGCGCCACCGCCCGCGCCATGGCGAGCCAGCTCGCGCGCAGGATGTTCAGCCGCCCGATCTCCGCCGTGCTCGCCGCGCCGATGCCGAACTCCACCAGCCCGGCGGCGGCGGCGGCGCGCAGGGCGGCGTAGGCGGCGTCGCGCTGCGCCCGGGTCAGCCGCTTGGAATCGTCCAGCAGCTCCGCGAGCGCCACCGGCGGCGCGATGCGGAACACCACCGCGGCCGCCAGCACCGGCCCGGCCAGTGGCCCCCGTCCCGCCTCGTCGATCCCGGCGACGCGGCCGCCCGCCTCCGACTCCAGGGTGAAATCCGGCATGCCACGGCATAGCGGCGCACTGCCGCCGCGGGCAACCACCGCCGACCCGGCGGCGTTCGCGCCGGACAATCGGAGGTGCCGCATGGATCCCAGGAAGCTCGCCCTGTCCGCCGAGAGCGTGCCGTCCACGCCCTTCGAGATCCCGGGGGCCACCGGCGGCACCTTCCGCATCCAGCTCCTCAACCAGGATGCCGAACGCGGCGTGGTGACGAGCATCGTCCACCTCCCTGCCGGAGGTCGCATCCCCGCCCATCGTCACCGCGCCGGCTCCGAGATGCACTACCTGCTCGACGGTGACCTCATCGAGGCGGGGCAGGCGCTGGCGCCTGGCGCCTTCCTCACCCACGCCGCGGGCGTGGTGCACGGCCCGCATGAGAGCCGTGGCGGCTGCCGCGTGCTCACCGTGCAGAGCTGGCAGTCGAAGGACGGCGATTTCGACTTCGAGCCGGCCGAGGCAACCGAGGCGACGCCGAACGCCGCCGCGATGGAGGAAGCCGGCGCCGCGGGCGGCGAGATGCGCCCCGTCGACCAGAAGGCGCAGGAGGAAGCGCGGACGGACGAGTCCGCCCCGGAGGCGCGCGGCTACTCGTGACCTGCGGCCGGCGAGACAAGCCGGGCGGCCGTCACCCGACCTCCGGCAACAGGCCGGGCGCTGCCGTCTTGTCGAACGTCTCGTCGTCGCGGTCGCCATGCCGCCCGCCTGTTCGGAGCGCGATCACGGCCGCCGCGCCCAGATCGCGAAGACCCGATGCGGCACCACCAGCTCCGGTCCCGGGAACCGGGCGTCGAGCAGCGCGCCCAGCTCGGCATCGAACCGTTCCACCGCGCCCGGCTGCATCGCGCCGCCCACGCCGGCCGAAGCGCGGATGCGCCCGCGCCAATCCTCGCGCGCGTAGACCGCGTCGTGATCGAAGCCGGCAAAGCCCAGGTCCCGGAATCCCGCCACCCAGAGGTCCGTCGCCCACGCCGGATAGAACCCGGTGCCGCGGCCCATGCGCCAACGCGGGTTGTGCGCCTCGATGAGGAATTCGGTCGCATGGGCGACATTGCCGGGCAGGGGCAGCCAGTCGAAGTGGCAGATCAGCAGCGCGCCGCCGGGGCGCAGCACGCGCCACGCCTCGGCCGCCGCGAGCCCCCGGTCGAACCAGTGCCAGCACTGCGCCGCCGTCACCAGGCCGAAGGCGGCGTCCGGCTGGCCGGTGCGCTCGGCGAGCCCTTCCTCGAAGCGCGCGCGGTCGGAGAGGCCCTCCTCCGCCGCCAGCCGCCGCGCCGCCTCCACCTGCCCGCGCGCCGGATCGAGCCCGACCACCTCCCCGCCGCGCGCCGCCAGCGCCCGCGCCACCGTGCCAGTGCCCGTGCCGATGTCGAGAACGCGCATGCCCGGCACGAACAGGCCGTCGCGCGCGATGGTCTCGTAGAAGCGGGCGGGAAAACCCTGCCGGTGCCGCGCATAGTCGCCGCTGGTGCGGCTCCAGTCCGGTCCGCTCATCCCGCTTCTCCGACGGCCCGCAGATCCGCCGCCGTGTCCACGTCCCGCAGCACGCGCAGGGTCGCCACGCGGCGCCCGCGGAAATTCGCCAGCGTGTCCGCCAGCGTGTGCTCCGACGACCACCTCACCCCCGCGAAGGGCCGCGCCGGCCGCCGCGGGCCGAGCCCGACGAGCCAGTAGCCGCCGTCTTCCGCCGGCCCGAAGACCGCATCCGCACGGCCAAGCGCCCGGAAGGCGGCCCGGAAATCGGCGGCGCGGAGACCCGGGATGTCGCTGCCCACCACCACCACACGCCGGTATGGCCGCATCGCGCGGGCCATCCGCGCGCCGAGGTCGCCACCGCCCTGCGGCCGCACTTCAAGCCGCCGCGGCCAGCGCGCCCGGGCACGGTCCGGCGTCGCGGCGATCGCCGCGCGCCAGGGCCCCGGCCGCGCCGCCTCGCGCAGCGTCGCGGCGAGCTGCCGGCGGTAGAAGCGCAGCGCCGCCATCGCGCCGATCCCCCGCGCCAGCCGGCGCTTCACCGCGCCGAGCCGCGGCGCGCGCGCAAAGACGATCAACCTGTCCCTCTTCATCCCCTCGGCCCGGCATAGACGCGGGAAATGATGCGCGGGCTGACGCCCGCGAACCAGAGGCCGAGGCAGAGCAGGTTGCGCGCCGATCGGCGCAGGTAGCCCTCCCGCCGCCATCGCGCCGCGCTCGTCACCGCCGGCACGTCGAGCGCGCCGAGCCGCGCGCGGCCGATGCGGCGCACCAGGTCCACGTCCTCCATCAGCGGCAGGGGCCGGATGCCGCCCACGGCGTCCAGCAGGTCGCGCCGGATCAGCAGGCCCTGATCGCCATAGGGCAGGCCGAGCACCCGGCAGCGCCACGCCACGGCACGTTCCAGCCGGCGCGCCGCCGGCGCGGCGTCGTCCAGCGCGAAGCGGAAGTGCCAGGCGCGTCCCGGCGCCTCCATGGCCCGGCGCGCCGCCTCCTCCCATCCCGGGCCGAGCCGGGTGTCCGCATGCAGCAGCAGCAGCCAGGGCCCGCCCGCCTCCGCCACCCCGGCGGCGAGCTGCCCGCCGCGCCCGCGCGGCGCCGCCACCAATCGCGCCCCCGCCGCCTTCGCCACCGCGGCCGTACGGTCCGTGCTTCCGCCATCCACCACCACCACCTCGCCCGCCGCCCCGCCGAGCGCCGCGAGCGTCTCGGGCAGGGTCGCTTCGGCGTTCAGCACCGGGATCACGGCGGAGAGCCCGATGATCCGGCCGGCGTCAATTCCCATTTTGTTCTTGACGCAAGCCGGCGGCCTCACCCATTGTGAGCGTGAACAAACCGGGAAAGAGCAGACGCCCATGCCCGATGGTGGAGCTTCCGCGATGCCCTCCCTGGCCCGCAAGGGTCGGGGCGCCACCGGCAACCCGGCCATCCGCTACGAGAGCACCCGGAGCGAGGCCTGGGACGACGGCTGGGGCACGCTCGCCGCCGAGTTCGGCGAGCTGCCGCCCCTGCCGACCGAGCTGATCCGCGAGAAGTCGCGCAGCGCGCTCTCCTGGAACGACAGCCCGGACATCGGCTTCGACCGTTCCCTCAACCCGTATCGCGGCTGCGAGCATGGCTGCGTGTACTGCTACGCCCGCCCCGCGCACGCCTATGTCGGCTTCTCCCCCGGCCTCGATTTCGAGACGAAGCTGATGTTCAAGCCGGACCTTCCGGAGCTTCTGGAGAAGGAGCTTTCGCGCCCCGGCTATGAGCCGCGCCCCGTCGCGCTCGGCGCCAATACGGATCCCTACCAGCCGGTGGAGCGCACCCTCGGCATCACCCGTCGCGTGCTGGAGGTGCTGGAGCGCTTCGGCCACCCGGTGACGATCGTGACGAAGGGCGCCGGCGTGCTGCGCGACCTCGACATCCTGCGTCGGATGGCGGAGCGCAACCTCGTCCATGTCTGCCTTTCCGTCACCACGCTCGACATGAAGCTCGCCCGCGCGATGGAGCCGCGCGCCGCCACCCCGCTGAAGCGCCTGGCGGCGGTGAGCGAGCTTGCGCGCGCCGGCATCCCGGTCGGCGTCCTCGCCGCGCCGATGATCCCCGGCCTGAACGACGCCGAGATGGAGCGCATCCTGGAAGCCTCGGCCCGCGCCGGCGCCACGCGCGCCGGCTACGTGCTGCTGCGCCTGCCGCTGGAGCTGCGCCAGATTTTTGCGGATTGGCTGGCGCGCCACCATCCGGACCGCGCGGCCCGGGTCCTTGCCCTGGTGAGGGAGACGCGGGCCGGCGCGATCTACGATTCCCGCTTCGGCGCGCGGCAGACCGGCACGGGGCCGTATGCCGAGCTGCTGGCCCAGCGCTTCCGCGTCGCGCTGCGGCGCTTCGGGCTCGACGGCCGCGGCAACATGGGCCGCGCGCTCGACGTGGACCAGTTCCGCGTGCCAGCCGCCGAGCCGCGCCAGATGGCGCTGCTCTGAAAGCTTCAACCCACGCCGAGCAGCTCGACCTCGAAGATCAGCATGGCGTTGGGCGGGATGACGCTTCCCGCGCCGCGCGCGCCGTAGCCGAGCTCGGGCGGGATCACCAGCCGGCGGAGGCCGCCGACGCGCATGCCCACCACGCCCTTGTCCCAGCCCTGGATGACCTGCCCGGCGCCGAGTCGGAACCGGAACGGCTCTCCGCGGTCGTGCGAGCTGTCGAACTTCCGGCCCTTCTTCTCCGGCGCATTCGCGTCGAACAGCCAGCCCGTGTAGTGCACCGTCACCGGACCGGGCACCGCCTCGGCGCCCTCGCCCACCTTGATGTCGGTCATGCGCTCTCTTCTCCCGGCCTTGGTGGCCGCGCATGAAGCACGGCCGCCGGGTCAGCGCCAGGGCGTGCGGGGCGGCAGCGGCAGGATCAGCTCGACGGGCGGCGGCAGCGCCGGCGGCGAGAGCGGCGTGTCGCCGCAGGCCGGGCGCAGGATGCCGCAATCCCATCGGTGCCCGTCACGCGTGCCGGTCACGCCGCCGCCGCGCTCGAACCGGCATTCGCAGAGCCGGCCGGCGATGCAGGCGACCTGTCCCGCATGCACCGCGAAGCAGGCGGGCGGCTCCTCCGCCCGCGCCGACAGCCCGAGCAGGATCAGGGCCAGCCACCGCATGACGCACGGTATGCGTCACCGCGATGAAGCGGCCGTTTACGAGCCGATCGCCTCCAGCACCGCGCCCTCGGTCAGCAATTGCGGCAGCAGCACCGGCGCGGCCGCGCCCGGCGCCCAGTAGAGGTAGAGCGGCACCCCTTCCCGCCCGTGCTCGCGCAGCAGCGCGCCCACCGCGGGATCGCCGCGCGTCCAGTCGGCGCGGAGATAGGCGACGCCGCGCGCCGCGAAGGCATCGCGCACGGCCGCGGCCCGCAGCGCCACGCGCTCGTTCACGCCGCAGGTGATGCACCAGGCGGCGGTGGCGTTGACGAAGACCGGCCGCCCCTCGGCACGCAGCGCCTCCACCCGCGCTGCCGACCACGCCTCCACGCCCGGTTCCGGCGCCGCCGCGGCCGGCGCGGCGGCCAGCCGCGGCAGCAGCGCCAGCGCCGCAAGGATGCCGAGCGCCGCGACGGCCCGCCCCGCCACCGCACCACGGCGCGCCGCGCTTCGCTGCGCGAGGCCGAGGGCCCAGAGCCCGGCGGAAAGTGCGACCGCGCCCGTCATCACCCAGAACACGCCGTCCGGTCCGGATTGCCGCGACAGCACCCAGACGAGCCAGGCGGCGGTGGCGAACATCGGCAGCGCCAGCCCCTGCCGCAGCCGCTCCATCCACGGCCCCGGCCGCGGCAGCCTCCGTGCAAGCGCCGGGAACAGCCCGATCAGCGCATAGGGCAGCGCAAGGCCGAGCCCGAGCGCGAGGAACACGCCGAGCGCCGCCACCGCGGGCATCGCCAGCGCGGCGCCGAGCGCGGCCGCCATGAAGGGGGCGGTGCAGGGCGTGGCCAGCACCACCGCCAGCGCGCCGGTGGCGAAGGCGCCGGACACGCCGCCCCGCCCCGCCATCGCCTGCCCCGCCCCGATCGTCCGCCCGACCGCGAACACGCCTGCCAGGTTCAGCCCGACGGCGAGCGTCAGCCACGCCATCGCCGCGACGAAGGCAGGCTGGGTGAACTGGAATCCCCAGCCGGCGGCCGCCCCGCCTGCCCGCAGCGCGATCAGCGCGCCGCCGATCGCAGCGAAGCTCGCCAGCACGCCGGCGGTGTAGGCCCCGGCATTCATCCGCACCGCGCCGCGGGCCGCCCCGGACAACCGCGCCAGCGCCAGCGCCTTCATCGCCAGCACGGGGAAGACGCAGGGCATCAGGTTCAGCAGCAGCCCGCCCCCGAGCGCCAGCAGCAGCACCTGCCAGTAGGGCAGCGCAGCCCCGCCGCTCTCGGCCGGCCCGGCGACCGGCGCAGATATGTCGAAGGCCACGCGCTGCCCACCGCCGTCGCGCAGCACGAGCGTTCCGTCCAGCCGCGTCGGGGTGGCGTCCGCTGCCGTCGCCAGGGCCAGCGTCAGCCCACCCTCGCGCAGCGTCATCGCCTGCGGCGCGGCGTTGGCCAGCCAGCCGGACTCGGCGGGGAAGAAGAAGGCCTCGCGCACCGTGGCGGGCCCGATATCCTCGCCCGCCACCGCCAGGCTGGCGCGCCCGCCGCCGGCGCCGGCCCGGACGGGCCAGGGCGAGGGTCGCGGCAGCCGCGCTTCGGCGCCCTCGAACAGCGGGGCCACGAGCGGCGACGGCACGGCGCGGTCGGCGACCGGCAGGACGAGGGCGAAGCGCCCCTCCTCGGGGATGCAGACCTCCTCGCACACCAGCCAGGTGGCCTCGGCCTCGATCCGGAAGGTGTCGCCCGGGCGGAGCTCGCGCGGGACGGTCACCGGGACCGGCAGCACGACCTCGCCCTTGTAGCCGAAATTGACCAGCGGCCCGTAGACGATGCGCTCCGGCGCCGGCCAGGCGATCGGGCCCGCTTCCGCGCCGGGGGGCAAGCCGAGGCTCAGCTCCGGCGGCGCCCCGGCATCGCCGGCATTCCGCCAATAGGTGTGCCAGCCCGGCGCGAGGCGGAGCCGCAGCCCGGCCCGGAACTCCTCTCCGGGCGCGACTGCGGCGACATCGGCGACGATCGTCGCCGTGGCGCGCGGCGAGCGCACCGCCGCGCTCTCCGCGCCCAGCGCGGGGGCCGAGAGCAGGATGGCGGCAAGAAGGGCGAGCGGCCGGAGCATCGCCCCCTCATCTAGCACGGATCGCGCACCGTCACCCCTGGCCGAATCTCATCCCCGCCGCGCGCAGGAGGAGGCGACCACCCGGCAGCTCGCCCCGGGGTCGCGGCTCCGGCAGGCGGCGAGCGCCTCCGCTTCCGCGACAGCGCGGGTCGCACCAGAGCCGGGCGAGAGGGAGGTCACCACATGCGTCCCGGGATCGGAGGTGATGAACAGCGCGCCCTGGCTGCGGCGCCGGCCCTGCGCGGCCGCACCGCAGGCATCGGTGAACTCCGCCAGCACGCGGCAGCCCGGCCCGGCGGCGCTGCAGCGGCGCTCCGCCTCGCGATGCGCGGCCAGGCGGTCCCCGGTGCCGACCGCCATGCCGAACGCGGCCGGCATCCTCGCGCCGTAGATCACGCCGCTCACGCCTTGTGCCGGTGCCGGTGCCGGTGCCGGCAAAGCCGGGCGTACTGCCGGCGGGAGCGGCGCGGGCGCACCGCCTCGGCCGGTTGCCTCCGCCGTACCGGGGCGTGACTGGCGGGCCTGGAAGGCGGCCGCGGCATCGCAGCGTATGGCGCAGGCGCGCGCCGGATCCACCGCCGCCGCGCCCGGGCGGGCGGCGGCAAGGCAATCGGCGCGGCAGGCCGCCACGGGATCGTGCGGCGCAGCGCGCCGCCCCTGAGCCTCGGCAAGGCCCGGCAGCAGCGCGAGGAAGAGCGCAGGGGCGAGGAGCCGCATCCCGGATCGTCCCTTGGGTCGCGCCGCTTCTGCCACCCCTTTGCGACGCAGGGATGGCACGGCGCTTCGCAGGGGTTGCTTCTGCTTCGCCATGACAACCTCCCGTTGCATGGATACCGCGCCAGGCGCAACGGTTGAAACATGGCAGGCGGTGTCTCGGGCCGTCCGCCGGGCTTTCCCCCGCGCCAGGCGCGCGTCACCATGTGCCGCCCGTGCCCCTTCCCGACCTTCCCGTCTCCGAGGCGCTGCCCCGCCTGGCCGCCGCGCTGCGCGAGGCGCCGAACGCCGTGCTCGTCGCGCCGCCCGGCGCGGGCAAGACGACGCTCGTTCCCCTCGCCCTCATGGAGGAGCCCTGGGCAGCTGCGGGCCGCATCCTCGTGCTCGAGCCGCGGCGCGTCGCGGCCCGCGCCGCCGCCCGCCGGATGGCCGCCCTGACCGGCGAGGCCGCGCCGGGCGGCACGATCGGACTTGCCACGCGGCTCGACCGCGCCGTCTCGGAGCGCACCCGGGTCGAGGTCGTGACCGAAGGCCTGCTGGTCCGCCGGCTGCAATCCGACCCCGGCCTGGATGGCGTCGCCGCCGTGCTGTTCGACGAGGCGCATGAGCGCAACCTCGACACCGATCTCGCCCTCGCCCTCTGCCTCGACATGCAGCGGGGCCTGCGGCCGGAATTGCGGCTGCTGGCCATGTCCGCGACGCTCGACGTCGCGCCGTTCCGCACCGCGCTCGGCGGCTGCGCGGTGGTGGAGAGCGCGGGGCGCGCCTTCCCTGTTGCCATCGAGCACCGGAAGCGCGAATTGGCGGACGCGCGCGACCTGCCGGAGGCGATGGCGGGCGCGATCCGCGACGCGCTGGCCCGGCATCCGGGCGACCTGCTCGCCTTCCTGCCCGGCTGGGGCGAGATCCGGCGCACGGCGGAGCGGCTCGGCGGGCTGGAGGCCGAGGTTGTGCCGCTGCATGGCGAACTGCCGCCGGCGGAGCAGGATCGCGCGCTGAACCCGCACCCGGCCGGGCGCCGCAAGGTGGTGCTGGCGACCTCGATCGCCGAAACATCCCTGACCGTGCCGGGCGTCCGGATCGTGGTGGATGGCGGATTCCGCCGCACGCCGCGGCTCGACCCGGCCTCCGGCCTGTCGCGGCTGGTCACGGTGCGCATCAGCCGCGCGGCGGCGGAACAGCGCGCCGGCCGCGCCGGTCGCACGGCGCCCGGGGTGGCGATCCGGCTGTGGACCGAGGCGCTGCACCGCGGCCTCGCGCCGCAGGACCGGCCGGAGATCCTGGAGGCGGAGCTGTCCGGCCTCGCCCTCGACCTCGCCGCCTGGGGCGCCGCGCCGACCGACCTCGCCTTCCTCGACCCGCCGCCTGCCGGCGCGCTTGCCGCCGCGCGGTCCCTCCTGCGGGAGCTGGATGCGCTCGACGCGGACGGCCGGATCACGCCGACCGGCCGCGCCATGGCGAGGATGGGCACGCATCCCCGCCTCGCCCGCATGATGCTCGCGGCGGCGGATGAGGGGGAGAAGGCGCTCGCCGCCGACCTTGCGGCGCTGCTGGAGGAGCGGGACCCCATCCGGGGACGCGACGCGCCGGCAGACGTCAACCTGCGGCTCGAATTGCTGCACGGCGCGGACCACCCCGATGCGGACCGCGCCACCCTCCAGCGCATCCGCCGGGCCGCGGCGCTGCACCGCCGGCGGCTGCGGCTGCACGGCACGACGAAGCCGGGCGGCGAGGCCGGCCCGCTGCTCGCCGCCGGCTTCCCCGACCGGATCGCGGCGAAGCGACCGGGAACCGAGGCGAGCTTCCGGCTCGCCTCCGGCGGCGCCGGGCGGCTCGGCCCCACCGACCCGCTGCGCAAGGCGGCGCTGCTCGCGGTGGCGGAGCTGGAGCCGATCGGCACGGATGCGCGCATCCGCATGGCGGCGCCGCTCGACCTCGCCTCCCTCGCCGCCCGCTTCCCCGAGCGCCTGCGGGTCGAGGAGGGCGCCGCCTTCGACGCGCGGAGCGGCGCCATCGTGGCGCGCCGGCGCCGGATGTTCGGCCCGCTGGTGCTGGAGGAAGCGGCGCTGCCCACGCCCGATCCGGCGACGGCCGCCCGCGCCCTTGCCGCCGCGGTGGCGGAGCGGGGGTTGCGCGACCTCGACTGGACGGAGGCTGCCCAGGGCCTCCGCGCCCGGGTCGGCTGGATGCGCCGCGTCGAGGGCGAGGCCTGGCCCGACCTCTCCGACGCGGCGCTGGCGACAACCGTCGCCGCCTGGCTCGCCCCGCACCTCCACGGGCGCACCAGGCTGGCGGAGCTGCGCGCCCTCGACCTTGTCGCGGTGCTGCGGGCGACGCTGCCGCCGGATCTGGCGCGCCGGCTCGACGCCGCGCTGCCGCCGAGGATCGAGCTGCCCGGCGGCCGCTCCGCCACGGTGGATTACGGGCGCGAGGTGCCGACGCTGGAGGCGCGCGCCCAGCACCTGTTCGGCATGGAGGCGCTGCCGAAGCTCGCCGGCGGGCGGGTGCCGCTGCAGGCGGCGCTGCTGTCGCCGGCCGGGCGGCCGATCGCGGTCACCGGCGACCTCGGCGCCTTCTGGCGCGGCGGCTGGGCCGAGGTGCGCAAGGAGATGCGCGGCCGCTACCCGAAGCACCCCTGGCCGGAGGCGCCCTGGGAACGGGCGTAACGCTTCGTTGCCGCGGGCAGGGTCGACAGGCGCGCCGCCCGGTCCAAGCTGGGGTTTGTCGCAGAAGGAAAACCGGACAATGCCCCGCACGACGTTCCGCATCGCTGCCGCCATGCTGCTGGCGGCCGGCTTCGCCCAGGGCGCGCTGGCGCACCATGGCTGGTCCTGGGCGGAGGGCGAACAGACCGAGCTGCGCGGCACGGTACGGGAGGTCTACATCGGCCAGCCCCACCCGACGCTTCGCGTCACCGGTCCGGACAACCAGCTCTGGACGGTCGAGCTCGGCAATCCGCGACAGACCGCCAATGCCGGCTTCACCGCGGAGTCGGCCGCGGCGGGCGACCAGGTGGTGGCGCTCGGCAACCGGGCACACGCGCAGGGCGAGCGGCGGCTGAAGGCGGTGCGCATCACCGTGCGTGACCGCACCTACGACATCTACCCCGACCGGATCGGGCGCAACTAGCCGCTCTCCCGGCCGCGCCCGGCGTGTTGCAGGCGATCTCCGACCTGCCGGTCGCGGCAGCGCTGCGCGGCTCCGCCATCGCCTACCCGCTGGTCAATGCCGTCCATATCGCCGGCTTCGGCGCCCTGCTCGGTGCGATCCTCACGCTGGACCTCCGGCTGCTCGGCGCCTTCCGGTCGCAGCCGCTCGGTGCCCTCGCGCCGCCGCTCCAGCGGGTGGCGGCGGGGGGGCTGGCCGTGGCGGCGCTGACCGGGCTGCTGCTGTTCAGCACCCGCGCGCCCGCCTATGCGGAGAACCCGGCCTTCCTCCTGAAGCTCGGTCTCCTCGCCGCGGGACTGCTGAACGTCGTTGCGCTGCGGCTCAGCCCTCACTGGGCCCGTGCCCTCGACGGCGGAGAGGTGCATCCCTCCGTCCGGCTGGCCGCCGCGCTCTCGCTCCTCGCCTGGCTCGGCGCCGTGCTGGCGGGGCGCTGGATCGGCTTCCTGCAGTGACGCCTCCGGCGGCAACCGCGGCGGTCTGCGGCGGTTGATGCCGCTGCCGTGCCGCCGCATGGTGCGCGACGCCCCGGGCGCGCCATATCCTCCCCGGCGCCGCCACCCAGAAGAGGTTGCATGTCCGCATCCCTGACCCGCCGCGGCATCGCCGCCCTCGCCCTGGCGCCGCTGATGGGCTGCGCGACGGCGCCGCCTGCCCGCGCCCAGCGCGGCGCGGTCGCCGCCCTGCCCGACTTCGCCGACCTCGCGGAGCGCGTCCTGCCGGCCGTGGTGAACATCGCCGTCACGCAGGAAGGCCGCGCCGGCGAGGTGCCGCCCGAGCTGCGCGGCACCCCCTTCGAGCGCTACTTCCGCGAACGCCGCGGCGGCCGCGGCCCGCAGGTGCAGGGTGCGGGATCGGGCTTCGTGATCGATCCGTCCGGCCTGGTCGTCACCAACAACCACGTCGTCGGCAACGCCACCCGCGTCACCGTCTCGCTCCAGGACGGGCAGGAATACCAGGCCCGGGTGGTCGGTGCCGACGAGCTGACCGACCTCGCCGTGCTCCGCGTGGAGGCGCGCGCGGCGCTGCCGGCGGTTCCCTGGGGCAGCTCCGCGGCGATGCGCGTCGGCCAGTGGGTGCTGGCGGCCGGCAACCCCTTCGGCCTCGGCGGCTCCGTCACCTCCGGCATCGTCTCGGCACGCGGGCGCGACATCGGCGCCGGCCCCTTCGACGACTTCCTGCAGACCGACGCGCCGATCAATCCGGGCAATTCCGGCGGGCCGCTGTTCAACGCGGCGGGCGAGGTGATCGGCATCAACACCGCGATCTACTCGCCGTCCGGCGCCAGCGCCGGCATCGGCTTTGCCGTCCCCTCCGACCTCGCGCGGCCGGTCATCGAGCAGCTTGCCCGCGGCGGACGGGTGGAGCGCGGCTGGCTCGGCGTCTCCGTCCAGGATGTGGGCGGGGTGGAGGAGGCGGGGGGCCGCCCCCGTGCCGGCACGCCGGCGCCGGTTCGTGGCGTGCTGATCGCGGGGGTGGAGCGCGGCAGCCCGGCCGCCCGCGCCGGCCTGCGCGCCGGCGACCAGGTGGTGGCGATCAACGGCGAGCGCGTCGAGACCTCCCGCGTGCTGGTGCGCAACATCGCCGCCATTCCACCGGGGCAGACCGTGCGGCTCTCCGTCCTGCGTGACGGCCGGCCGAACGAGATCCCGGTGCAGGTGGGCCGCCGGCCCCAGACGCCGCAGGGGTGACGCCGCAGGGGTGACGCCGCAGGGGTGACGCCCCGCGGGTGACACCGCGGGGCCAAGGGTAGCCTTCCCGGAGGCCGCTGCCCTACCCTCCGCCACGGATTCGGACGGGAACCGCGCATGCGCATCCTGCTGGTGGAGGACGACGCCGAGGTGGCCCGCTTCGTGAGGAAGGGGCTGCAGGAGGCCGGGCACACGGTGGAGCACGCCGCGAACGGCCGGGACGGCCTGTTCATGGCGGCCTCCGAATCCTTCGACGTCCTCGTCCTCGACCGGATGCTGCCCGGCGGCGTGGACGGCGTGCGGCTGGTGGAGACGCTGCGCGGCCAGGGCAACCGCACGCCCGTCCTGTTCCTCTCGGCGCTCAACGCGGTGGATGAGCGCGTGAAGGGCCTGAAGGCCGGGGGCGACGACTACCTGACCAAGCCCTTCGCCTTCGCCGAGCTCCTGGCCCGCGTCGAGGCGCTCGGCCGCCGCCCCGCGGCCGAGGTGCCGACCACCCGCCTGAAGGTCGCCGACCTCGAGCTCGACCTGCTGTCGCGCACCGTCACGCGCGCGGGGAAGAAGATCGACGTGCAGCCTCGTGAATTCCGGCTGCTCGAGCATCTGATGCGCCACGCCGGCCAGGTGGTGACGCGGACCATGCTGCTGGAGAAGGTCTGGGACTACCATTTCGACCCGCAGACCAACGTCATCGACGTCCACGTGTCCCGTCTGCGGCACAAGCTGGACAAGGGCTTCGACAAACCCCTGATCCACACCGTGCGCAACGCCGGCTACATGATGCGGGCGGAGGGGTGACGCCGGGGGGCCTGCCGAGCCGGGCCTCCGAGCTTCCGCTCCTCGGCCTGCTGCGCTCGGCCTCCGGACGCTTCGCCCTCTTCTTCACGGCCTTCTTCGCCGCGGCGGCGACCGCGGCGGCGGTGATCCTGTGGTGGAACACCGCCGGCGCGCTCGACCGGCAGGTGGACGCCGCGATCCGCGCCGATGCCGGCGCCCTCGTCGAGCGCCGGCGCGAGGCCGACATCCCCGCCCTCGTCGCCGCGCTCGAGGATCGCCTCGCCCTCGACGTGCAGAACGAGGCGCTCTACCTCCTGCTCGGCCCGGGCGGCACGAAGCTCGCCGGTAACCTCGACGCCTGGCCGGCCGAGGCGAATGGCGAGCAACCCTGGATCCGCATGCCCCTGCTGCGCGACGGCGCGGTGAGCGAGGCGCGGCTGCTGCGGCTGGAGCTGCCGGGAGGGCACCGCCTGCTGGTCGGCCGCGACGTCGCCGAGAAGCTGCGGCTCCGCGCCCTCCTCTCGGAGGGGATCGCCTGGGCGGCCTCGGCCTCGGCCGCGATCGCCCTGCTCGGGGCCTGGCTGCTGCGCCGCGCGGTGGAGCGGCGGCTGCGCCCTGTCTACGGCACCGCGGAGGAGATCGCGGCAGGCGACCTCGCGCGGCGCGTGCCGGTCTCGGGCCATGACGACGAGTTCGATCGCCTGGCCCGCACGATGAACGTGATGCTCGACCGCATCGCGCAGCTCATGGAGGGGGTGCGCGGCGTCTCGGACGCCATCGCGCACGACCTGCGCACCCCGATCGCCCGCGCCCGCGCCAAGCTGGAGGAGGCGCTCGCCTCCGCGCGCGACGAGGAGGCGCTGCGCGCCGCCGTGGAGCAGGGAATCAACGACCTGGACGGCATCGCGCGGGTCTTCCAGGCCGTGCTGCGCATCGCCGAGGTGGAGGCGGGCGCCCGCCGCGCGGCCTTCGCGCCGATCGACCTGGCGCCGGCCCTGGCCGACGCGGCGGAGCTCTACGGGGCCGCGGCGGAGGCGCGGGGCCAGACCCTGGCGACCGAGCTGCCCCCCGCCCTGCCCCTGGTCGGCGACCGGGACCTGCTGATGCAGGCGGTCGCCAACCTGCTCGACAACGCGCTGAAGTTCACGCCCGAGGGCGGCACGGTGCGGCTCTCCGCCGGCCTGTCGTCCGGCATCGTCGAGGTGGCGGTGACGGATGACGGGCCGGGCCTGCCGGAAGCGGACCGCGCGCGGGCGGGGGAGCGCTTCTTCCGCGCCGACGCGGCGCGCACCACGCCGGGATCGGGGCTCGGTCTCTCGCTCGTCCGCGCCGTGGCGGCGCTGCACCGGGGGGTGGTGGAGCTTGCGGAGGCGACGCCGGGCGCGGCACGGCCCGGGCTGCGGGTCACGCTTCGGCTGCCGAGCGGCTGATATCATTACGTAATTGGTGCGAAGCGGCGGGCTGCCAGCGCGGCGACCGGCATTTTGTATGCAATCTCATATTATTAGGGGTTGATACCTAATTCCCTCGACGCAACCCCACGTCGAAACACAAAGCTTGTCCAGTACATACAATCTGACTCGACACTCTACCCAGGATTGTGATGCTCACGATCTCGCGAGCGTTGGTCACGACGCCGAGATCAGGAGAGAGGCCGCATCCGATGGGCACGTACAACGACGTCAACCCGACCCCGATGGACATGACCGGTTGGCAGACCGTGTTCTTCGACGGGTTCAACGGTACGCAGCTCGACTGGACCAAATGGCCGATCACCTACGGCGGCTCGATGTACTGGAACAACGCGTTCTACTGGGACAACGGCCAGTTGAGCGTCGGCAACGGGGCGCTGACCATCGGCATGGACCGCCAGTCCAACGACCTCTGGAGCGTCGGCGGCCTTTCCACCATGCGCTACGACGGCGCGCCGGACGGCCATGGCAACAGCTTCCTCTACGGCCGCGTCGAGATCCGCGCGAGGACGAGCGTCGAGGTCGAGGGCGCAGGCCCCTGCTTCCTGCTCTGGCCCTCCGACAATTCCTGGCCGCCGGAGGTCGACATCCTGGAGACGCCGAAGGGCGGCCAGGGGATGTTCACCGTCCACTACCCGGGCCCGGGCGGCGGAGAGGAGGGGCGCGGCTATGACAGCCGGTTCTTCGACCTCGATCACAGCCAGTGGCACACCTACACGCTCGACTGGCTGCCGGGCCGCCTGACCCTCTATGTCGACGGGGTGCGGGTGTCCGAGATCACCGAGAACGTGCCGAACATTCCCATGTCGGTCGGCCTGCAGGGCCATGTCGGCAACGAGTGGGATGGCTGGTACGGCAACCCGAACGACACCGGCATCAACAGCGTCGACATCAACGTCGATTGGGTGCGCGTCTCCCAATACACTGGCGGGAGCACGCCGCCGCCCGCCTCCA